>Ga0189291_100217_pt1 | contig 39368 bp, 31 predicted proteins | sample UW1redminimetaG_FD_130331 | JGI IMG/M metagenome (GOLD analysis project Ga0189291, IMG submission 130331) | Marine microbial communities from the Costa Rica Dome - UW179B-red mini metaG | ecosystem: Environmental > Aquatic > Marine > Oceanic > Photic zone | place: Costa Rica: the Eastern Pacific... | reverse complement strand
CCGACATCGCCGGCAAGGGCATTGCCAACCCGATCGCCATGATCGCGTCGTTCGCCATGTGCCTGCGCTACTCGTTCAACATGGTGGCCGAGGCCGACCGTCTCGAAGCCGCGATCGCCACCGTGCTCGACAAGGGTCTGCGCACCGGCGACATCATGTCGGACGGCTGCCAGCAGGTCTCGACCACCGAGATGGGCGACGCCATTCTCGCCGCCTACGCCGGCTGATACAGCCGGTCACAATGGCCAAGTGCTCGAACCCGGACCGGCGAAAGCCGGCCCGGGTTTTTTGATGAAATCTTCCTGCTTGCCCCGCCAATGGCGGACTAGACCGGGAACCGGGCCCGCAACGGCGAAGACTTGATGATCGCGGTGTTGGTTTCGGCCTTGTCGTGAAACGGCAGCAGCACCGGATCCAGATCGGCAATCGAGCGCAGCGCCAGCCGTGTGACGAAGCAATCCTCGCCCGTCACCTTGTCGCAATCGAGAAATCCCGGCTCGTTGAGGATCATGTCCTCGACGACATGCATGTTGCCCGGCCGCGGCTTGATCCGGACGATGGCCTGCAGCGGATAGCCCAGCGCCACAAGGTCAAGCTCCACGGTAAACCGCGAAATCACCCCGTTGTCCTCGAGCCGCCGGATCCGCTCGCTGGTGGATGGACCGGACAGTCCGACCCGCCTGGCAATTTCGCTGACCGGCAGCCGCGCGTCGTTGCTCAATATATTGATTATCAGGCGGTCTTTTTCATCGATCTTCATATTTAAGGCTCCAGCGCTAATGTGCCTTCGATATTGAACCAAATTCCCGGTTTCGCCAACAATAACCCAAGGCCGGGCCGGATCCTGCAACCTATGATGCGGGCCAGATGAAGATGAAAGGACCCATCATGGCAATCCAAAGAATCGCGGCTTTCTCCGATGCCGGCCACGGCGGCAATCCGGCCGGAATTGTGCTGTCGGAGCACTTTCCTCAAGACGCAGAGATGCGAAGGCTTGCAGCCGAGATCGGCTATTCCGAGACAGCTTTCGCCATTCCGGATGGCGGAAACAACCAATGGCGGGTGCGGTATTTCTCACCCGAATCCGAAGTCCCCTTCTGCGGGCACGCGACAATTGCGCTGGGCTCCGCGCTGGCGCGGCATTCGGGCGATGGGGAATACCGCTTGCGGCTCAACGACGCGGAGATCACCGTCGAGGCAACTGCTAACGGGCAACACCCGGTGGCGGCATTGCAATCGCCCCCGACCCGTTCCATGGCGGCGCGGGCCGAGCTGACCGAGGCGGCTCTCGGCCTTTTCGGATATCACCAGGACCAGCTCGACGACGCCCTGCCACCGGCCGAAATCCACGCCGGCGCCGACCACCTCGTGCTGGCGCTTAAGCACCGTGGCGATCTTGCCGCCATGAGTTACGATCTCGATGCCGGGCGCGAGCTGATGCGCAAATATGGCCTTGTCACCATCATGCTGGTCTTCTCCCGCAGCAACACCGAATTCGACGTGCGAAACGCCTTTGCCTCGGGTGGCGTGCTGGAGGACCCGGCCACCGGTGCGGCGGCGGCAGCATTTGCCGGCTATCTTCGCGATCTCGAATGGCCGCATCGCAACCGGATCCTGATCACCCAGGGCGAAGACATGGGTTCCAGGTCTCTGATTACCGCCGAATTCAACGATCAACTGGGTGGCTCGATCCGGGTCTCCGGCGTCACACGCGAAATCAGAATTCCCTGACCGCAAACCGGCTGTCACCGCTCCGGTTCACCAATGCCCGGCAGCCCGCCGGTGGTATGTGGCAGCCGGGCAAAATTCCTGACCGCGAGTGGAATTGACATTTGCGGGTTCTTCGAGCAAAACACCGCCACCATGCGCACCACGATCAAAACCAAAACCACGATCTGACCCGTTCCGCCCCCTCACTCTCCCCGGGGCGGGAAGAGTGGCGCTTGACCGTTAACAAGGGGGAGAGAGGAGCACGGGAACCATGGGTTTCAAAATCGCAATCGCCGGGGCGACAGGCAATGTCGGCCGCGAAATGCTCAACATCCTTTCAGAGCGCGCCTTTCCTGTCAGCGAAGTCGTAGCCCTTGCCTCGAGCCGTTCGGTGGGCACCGAAGTCTCGTTCGGCGACGCCACCCTGAAGGTCAAGAACCTCGAAACCTATGATTTCTCCGACACCGATCTCTGCCTGATGTCGGCCGGCGGGTCGGTCAGCAAGAAATGGTCCCCGAAGATCGGTGCCCAGGGCTGCGTCGTCATCGACAATTCCTCGGCCTGGCGCTACGACGCCGACGTGCCGCTGATCGTGCCCGAGGTCAATCCGGACGCGATTTCGGGCTATACCAAGCGCAACATCATTGCCAATCCGAACTGCTCGACCGCGCAGCTGGTCGTTGCCCTCAAGCCGCTGCACGATCACGCCAAGATCAAGCGCCTGGTGGTGTCGACCTACCAGTCGGTGTCCGGCGCCGGCAAGGACGGCATGGACGAGCTGTTCAACCAGACCCGTGCGGTGTTTGTCGCCGATCCGATCACCAGCCAGAAATTCACCAAGCGGATCGCCTTCAACGTCATTCCGCATATCGATGAGTTCATGGAAGACGGCTACACCAAGGAAGAATGGAAGGTGCTTGCCGAAACCAAGAAGATGCTTGATCCGAAGATCAAGGTCACCTGCACCGCCGTGCGTGTGCCGGTGTTCATCGGTCACTCCGAATCGGTCAATATCGAGTTTGAAAACGAGATCACTGCCGAGGAAGCCCGCAACATCCTGCGCGATGCGCCCGGATGCCAGGTCATCGACAAGCACGAGGACGGCGGCTACATCACGCCTTACGAGTGCGCCGGCGAGGACGCGACCTTCATTTCGCGCATCCGCGAAGACGCCACCGTCGAGAACGGCCTCAACATCTGGGTGGTCTCCGACAATCTGCGCAAGGGCGCGGCGCTCAACACCATCCAGATTGCCGAACTGCTGGTCAACCGCCGGCTGATCAAGCCCCGCGCAGCAGCCTGATCCCGGTCGTCGCATAACTCCGAACCCCGCCACTGCATGTCACTGGCGGGGTTTTTCGTTGGTCGGCGCAACCGTGACTTTTATTCGAATCGCTGGCACAGTCGGGATCTGAACCGATTCAACGCCAGGGGTTACATCGCATGCAAAGCAAGACCCGGAATTTGATCACACTGAGCATTGCAGCACTCCTCGCCGCCGGATTAAGCGGGCCGGCGCAGGCTGCCACATGCGGAAACAATTCAGGCGGATTTCCAACCTGGGTAAACCAGTTCAAGCCCGAGGCCGCCAGGGCCGGTATTTCGCAACGTACGCTCGACCGGGCCTTCAAGAGTGTCCGCTATGCCACCAAGACGATCTCGCTGGACCGCAACCAGCGAAGCTTCAAGCTGTCATTCGAGCAGTTCATGCAGAAGCGCGGCGCATCCACCATCATTTCCAAGGGCAAACGGCTGAAAAAGCAGAATGCTGGATTGTTCGCAGCCATCGAGAAAACATACGGGGTGCCGGCAGGCCCGCTGATCGCCATCTGGGGCATGGAATCCGGCTTTGGCTCCTTCATGGGAAACCAGCACACCGTGTCGGCAGTCGCCACCCTGGCCTATGATTGCCGCCGGTCGGCCTTCTTCACCGAACAGCTCTATGCCCTGCTGCAGCTGATCCAGCGCGGCTGGATTTCGCCCGACTTCAAGGGCGCCGCCCACGGTGAAATCGGCCAGACCCAGTTTCTGCCGGCCAATGTCGTCCGCTTCGGTGTCGATGGAGATCGCAACGGCCGCATCGATCTCGGGTCGGCCGCCGATGCACTGGCGTCAACCGCGAATTTCCTGCGTGGGCACGGCTGGAGCCGCGGCGGCGGTTACCAGCCCGGCCAGGGAAATTACCGGGCCATCCAGGGCTGGAACGCTGCCGGCGTGTACCAGCAGGCGATCGCAAAGATTGGCGCCGAGATCGACGGCTAGAGCGCTTAACGGTTGGATTTCAGAAGTTCTCGCAGCTGTCGCCGGCAGTTGTCTGAACGCTGCTGGCAATCTTTCCGTCACGAAACGCGAAGACCTCGCGGATCATCATTTCATTGTCGGGGAACTGGTAGCAGACCAGAACCGAGGCCTGGGTCGCGTCGGCCTCGGTGCCCTCTTCGAGCTGCCAGGCCAGATTGGCGTCCTTGACCACCTCTTCCCACTCATCCAGCGCCTCGATGAACTCGGCCTTGGTCTGGGTCACCCCCAGATCCTCGAGATTGATGACGGCGTCCTCCGTCAGCAGATCGGCGATGGCTACGCGATTGACGTCAAAAAGCGCCGTGTACCAGCGATCGAGCAGGGAACTCTGCGCCCCGGCGGAAGAAATCGACAGGAGCAATCCGAAGATCAGCACTGAAACCAAAGACCGGATCGCAATCATCGCAAGCTCCCAAAGCCACCGCGTCTTGTCCAACGCTTTGGCCGCATGGAACCGGAGTGCGGTACCTTATGTCAAGTTGCCGGTATCTCGGGCCGGTAAAAATCGCCGGTTTTCGGGTCCATCACCCACAATTCGCCGGATGAGATATCGAACCAGGCGCCGCTGATCACCAGCTTGCCGCGGTCTTCGAGGATCTTGACGCATGGGAACGTCCTGAGGTTAGCGATCGAGTTGCGGATCGAGATCCGCTCCAGCGCCACCTGGCGTTCGCCGCCGGTCAGCAACTGGCTGTCCTGAATCTGCTGCGCGGCAGGCTTGAGCAATCCCATCCACTGACCGATGAAATCGCCCGGCGACAACGGCGCCGCATTGGGATCGAGTGCCGCCTTGATGCCGCCGCACCGGCCATGCCCCATGACCAGGATCTGTCGGATCTTCAGCGCCTGCACGGCAAATTCCAGCGCCGCCGAGGTGGCGTGGTAATTGCTGTCGGGCGCATAGGGCGGCACCAGATTGGCGACATTGCGAACCACGAACAATTCGCCCGGTCCGCAATCGAAGATGGTTTCGGGCGCGGCGCGGGAATCGCAACAGGCAATGACCAGCGTGTGCGGTTCCTGGCCGGTTTCGGCGAGGTCACGGTAACGTTGCCGCTCGGCCGTGTAACGGCCGCTCATGAATGTCTGGTAGCCTTCAAGCAGGCGGGTCGGGAATGTCGACATGCCTTCGCACATAAACGGGCGGACCGAGAAGATCAATCAACCTTTTCAATCATCCGCACTCCGGCAAGACCGGATTTAGCCATGAATGGCGATCCGGATGCCGTGCCGGTCATGCGCCGGGTGGGCGGGATACGGCACAGTCAGGCCTTTGACATGACGCCCGGCGATGACCATATTGACCGCCGCATCGACCAGATCGTCCATCGCCGCGCCACGTGGCGGACCGTCTGCAAACAGACCCCTGTCGATGCCGTGAGAGGACAGCAGACCTATTCGTTCCTCGATCCCCTCGGGATTGACCGCCCCGCGGATTTTCTTCGGCGTTGCCATCGCCGACATGGTGTTGAGCCGGCAAAAGGCAAACTCGGGGTGACACTCGATGATGCGCTCGCGCAACCCGATGTCCGCCTGCAGCAGCCGATCGATCTCGAGGATCTTGCCGAACAGGAAAAACGCCTGCTTCGACACTTTCCGGGGCGGATCGGAATTTTCAAGCGCCAGCGCGCATGCCTCGCCATAGCTTCCGGCCTCGACCGCGGCCCGCGCCGGAATCGAGAACACGCTCGACTGGCGGGCACCGAGAAAAGGCCTGACGGCCTGCTCCGGGCCACGCCCCGGCCCGGTGACCCGGTCCGGCAGCCCGATCGGCATGTCGACCGCGATCATCGCCGAAGGGCCAAGCGCGGCGACCAGATCGGCAAAGCGCGGATGGATGCCGATGCGTGGCCGGGCTTCATCGGGATGCGAAGACACCGCGATCCAGCCCGCCCGGCAGCCGTCAACGCCGGCCAGAACCCGCTCGCCCGGCAGCACACCGCTCACGGCTTCTTGCGATTCGCCATCGACATGACACGACGCATGTTTACCATTGCCATCGGCGTCCGCAGGCTTTGCGCGTCGGTCTCCAGCGTCAACTCGTCGGCGCCGCGCCGCGCCGTCCGGGCCAGAATCTCGAATACGGTGCCGGTTGCCATTTGCAGCGCCTTCTCCTCTGCAACGCCTTCCAGCAGCCGGGCAAGAAATGTCGCCGACATCAGATCGCCCAGGCCATTCGGCGCGTTCGGAATGAGCCGGTGTTCGGCCATCACCGATTGCCGCCCGCTGACCAGCAAATTGCCGGTGCTGCCGGCCATCATTGCCAGCGCCGAGGTCACCAGCACGCGCGCCGGCCCAAGCGTTTCCGCCGCCGCCACCATGGAAGCCGAATCGGTGATCGGCGCACCCGCCAGCCAAGCCAGCTCATGAACGTTCGGAGTGGCGATATCGGCAATCGATATCAGCTCGGAGGCAATCGCCGCGGCGACCGGCTCAGGCACGTAAAGTCCTCCGGTATCGCCGATCACCGGATCGCACATGTAAAGCGCATCCGGGTTTGCTTCACGCACCGCGCCAACCAGCCGCGCCACATCGGCCGCCTGCCCGACCTCTCCGAGATAACCGCTGAGCACACCGCCGACCTCACCAAGCCAAGGTGCGCCGCAAAGGTCATCGATCAAGGCGGAAAAATCCTCACGCGACGGCACGATCCGTGTGGCCCGGGAGTGCCCCGGATGCCAAGGCAGGATCACCGTCGGCACCGCCCAGACCGGAAACCCCAGGGTCTCCAATGCGAACACCGCCGCACGGTTGCCAACCGAGCCGCGGACCACATGGCTGGAAATCACGATCACCGATGAGCGGATATCGGAATTGCGCTGGTTATCGGTCGTCATCATGAAAGTTGCCCGATCAGCCACAGGACCAGTCCGGCAAACGCCAACAGCGCCATCCAGCGTGCAATGCGCGTCCCCCACAGCTCGACCCGGTCGGTCTTGTCCGCATCCTCGGCAGAGAAGTGATCGCGCACGCTGTTGGCCGCAGACTTCATCACCGGTGTCGCCGACAAGCCGCCTTCCTCGCCAATACGGTCGAGTGTGCGTTTTGCCTGGCGGACTGTTTCATCGTCTTTCATTGCAAGGCTCCCGGCCCGGTTCAATTCCATCACAGCATACCATCATGCCGCTGACTGGACAGCGTTTCCGGATTGCAATGCAAGGCCCGAATGCCGTGTTTGACTGATCATCCGGCCGGATCAGCGGGCAAGCCCGTGATACTCCGGATTTGGCTGCATGTCGGTGGCCGACGCCATCCTGTTGGTCATGTTGAAAAACGCCGCGACGGCGGAAATATCCCAGATGTCACGATCGGAAAAACCCGCATCGCGAAGTGCCTGCCGGTCGGCTTCGACGATCCGCGCCGGGTCTTCGGTCACCAGAACGGCAAAATCGAGCATTGCCCGCTGGCGCGGCTCGAGATCGGCCACCCGGTAGTTCATCACCATCTGCTCGCCGAGCTCCGGATTGCCCGACAATTGCCGCACCGCTGCGCCATGCGCGGTCAGGCAGTAAAAGCAGCTGTTGATCGAGGAGACCGCCACGGCAATCAATTCACGATCGAGCTTGCTCAGGTTCGAGCCGGCAAGCATCAGGTCATTGTAGAAGGCAACGAACGCTTCCAGTTTCTCATTGTTGAAGGCGTAGGCCTTGAGCACATTGGGCACCATGCCGAGCTTGTCCTCGCACTTGGCGAAATAGCTGGCCATCGCCTCGCTCAACGGTGTTTCCTGTTCCAGATTCAATGCTGTGACGGCTTTCGGCGCGGTTTTCATCCTGATTCCTCCAATAATGTCTTTTGATCACGAAATCGTGTCGCTTTGGCACACACTTCTGCTAGGATTCGCTCAAAGATCAAGCCTTGGAGGATTTGGGATGGCGGTCAAGAACACCCGTAAGTCGGAAGCTCTACTTGCGGAGACCGCGTCGGTCGCGTCCAAAGGCAAGAAGCCACACGTCAATCCCGACGTGCTTTTTTCCAGCGTCAGCATGGATGATCTGGACCTTTTCCCGGCAAAAAGCCTCGCTGCCTGCGCCGTTCTGGCCGAATCCGAAATCCGCGCTTGGGATGGAAAATCATCCCGGTTGAGCCTCGTCAATGCTGACCAGGCGACAAAAGACGGCCGCGACATATCGATTCTCGCGATCACCACGCAGAACAAACCGTTCCTGTATGATTCGGTCATGGGCGAGGTCACCTCGGACATCCGCGACATCCTGATGGCGCTGCATCCGATTCTGGTCGTGCCGGGCAAGAAGCCGGCTGTTCTCTTCTCCCATGGCGACGGCAGTGAACCGGCGCAAAGGGTCAGCCACATCCAGATCCATATGCCACGGCTCTCCGAAGCGGCAGCCAAGGACCTGACCGCGCGGGTGCGCCATGTGCTCGATCAGGTCCAGTCCGCCGTCAGCGACTGGAAAGCGATGCTGGCGATGATCGACCACAGCGCCGCCGACCTGGTGGCACTCGATGTCGACAAGAAGACCGAGCCCGCGCGCCAGGAGGCGCTCGCCTTTATCGCCTGGCTGCGTGACAACAACTTCACCTTCCTGGGAATGCGTGAATATGTCTACACCGGCGATGGCAAGTCGGCCGAGTTGAGCCGGGCGTCGTCCGAGGGGCTTGGTATCCTTTCAGACCCCGATGTTCTGGTGTTGCGGCTGGGCAAGGACCAGGTCACCACGACCCCGGAGATCCTCGATTTCCTTCAGGGGCCGGACTTCCTGATCATCACCAAGGCCAATGTGCGCTCGGTCATCCACCGCCGCACCTACATGGACTACATCGGTATCAAGCGCTTCAATTCGAAGGGAAAGGTTGTCGGCGAACTGCGCATCGTCGGGCTGTTCACCTCCACCGCCTACACCCGCTCGGTCACCAAGATTCCGTTGCTGCGCTCGAAGGTGCAGGCGGTCGTCTCGGAATTCGGCTTCGATCCGGAAAGCCATTCCGGCAAGCTGTTGCTCAACACGCTCGAGGCCTACCCGCGCGACGACCTTTTCCAGATCGACAGCCATTTGCTGGCGCGGTTCTGCATGCAGATCAACGAATTGTCGGACCGCCCGCGCGTCCGGGTGCTGCCGAGAATCGACCGCTTCGACCGGTTTGTCTCGCTGATCGTCTACGTTCCGCGCGACCAGTATGATTCGATTGCCCGCGAACGCATCGGCGACTATTTCAAGACCATCTACAATGGTCGTGTGTCGGCTTACTACCCGGCATTCCCGGAAGGCGGCGTCGCCCGCGTGCATTTCATCATCGGCCGCTCCGAGGGCAAGACCCCGCAGATTCCGCAGGAACAGCTCGAGCGCGACATCCGTTCCATCGTCACCCGCTGGCAGGACCAGTTCCATGCGCTGGGCGGCAGCGTCGCCGAGCGGATCGATGTCAGCCAGTCCTACAAGGAAAGCTTCCGGCCCGAGGAAGCGCTGGCGGATCTCGACAACATCATTGCCTGCAAGGACACCGGCGACATCCAGATCGCGTTTTATCGCGGTGATGGCACCTCCGATGACCAGCTGGCGCTGAAGATCTTCCATGCCGGTGTACCGGTCGCCCTGTCGCGGCGAGTGCCGCTGCTGGAAAACCTCGGCTTCAAGGTGATCAGCGAGCAGACCCACGAGATTTTCCTCGATGAGCAGGACGGCATTTCGAGCACCGTGGTTCTCCACGACATGGAAATCATCCATGAGGACAAGCGCGCCATCGATCTGGAGGCAGACGGCCAGCGGCTTGAACAAGCCTTCCTGTCGGTCTGGCGCGGCGACACCGACAATGACAGCTACAACCGGCTGGTCACCAATGCCGGCCTGACGGTTCGCGAGGCAACGGTGTTGCGCGCCTATGCCCGCTATCTGCGGCAGGCGGGAATCGCCTATTCGCAGGAATACATTGCCCGCAGCCTTAACCGGTACTCGGACATTGCCGCCAAATTGCACGAATTGTTCCGGATCCGGTTTGATATTTCGATCAAGCCGGACAAGCGTGCCGAGCAAAGTGCCATCCAGATCGAGGCCATCGAAGCGGCATTGGCTGAAGTGCCAAGCCTGGATGACGACCGCATTCTCAGGCGCTACGTCAATGCGATAGAATCGTCGCTGAGAACCAATTACTTCCAGACTGATGCCGACGGTGCGCCACGCCCGGCGCTGGCATTCAAGCTGGATCCGAAAAAACTCGAAGGCCTGCCCGAACCACGCCCTTTCCGCGAGATCTTCGTCTACGGCGCGGAAGTCGAAGGCGTTCATCTGCGCTTCGGCCCGGTTGCCCGCGGCGGCCTTCGCTGGTCCGACCGGGCGCAGGATTACCGCACCGAGGTGCTCGGACTGGTCAAGGCGCAGCAGGTCAAGAACGCCGTGATCGTGCCGGTCGGCGCCAAGGGCGGCTTCTATCCGAAGAAACTGCCCGCCGACGGCGGCCGCGATGCGATCTTCGAAGCCGGCCGCGACGCCTACAAGCTGTTCATCCGCACCCTGCTGTCGGTCACCGACAATATTGTCGGCGACGCAATCATTCCGCCGGCCAACACCGTGCGCCACGACGTCGACGATCCCTATTTCGTTGTCGCCGCCGACAAGGGCACCGCCACCTTCTCCGACACAGCCAATGCGCTCAGCCAGGAACAGGACTTCTGGCTTGACGATGCCTTCGCCTCGGGCGGTTCCGCCGGCTATGACCACAAGAAGATGGGCATCACCGCCCGTGGTGCCTGGGAAGCGGTCAAGCGGCATTTCCGCGAGATGAACATCGATATCCAGACCATGCCGTTCACCGCAGCCGGTGTCGGCGACATGTCAGGCGACGTGTTCGGCAACGGCATGCTGTTGTCTGAAAAGATCAGGCTGCTGGCAGCCTTCGATCACCGCGACATCTTCATCGACCCCGACCCAGATTGCGCCATCGGTTTCGCCGAGCGCAGCCGGCTGTTCGATCTGGGCCGGTCCAGTTGGCAGGATTACGACAAGACCAAGCTGTCGAAGGGCGGCATGATCATCCCGCGCTCGCTCAAGTCTGTCGAACTGACCGCCGAAGCAGCTTCCATTATCGGGCTGGAGCCTGGCAAGGCGACGCCGCAGGACATCATGACCGCGATCCTGTCGATGCAGACGGATCTTCTGTGGTTCGGCGGCATCGGCACCTACATCAAGGACGCCAGCGAGAACGACGCCGATGTCGGCGACCGGGCCAACGACCCGATCCGCATCACCGCCCGCCAGGTGCGGGCCAAGGTGATCGGCGAAGGCGCCAATCTCGGCGTCACCCAGAAAGGCCGCATCGCCTACGCGCTTAATGGCGGCCGCTGCAACTCCGATGCCATCGACAATTCCGCCGGCGTCAATTCCTCCGACGTCGAGGTCAACATCAAGATCGCGCTGGCCAACGCCATGCGCGAAAACCGGCTGACCCGGCCCAAGCGCAACACCTTGCTGGCCGCGATGACCGATGAGGTGGCCGAACTGGTGCTGCGCAACAACTATTTGCAGACCCTGGCCATATCAATTGCCGAAGCCGATGGAATATCCGGCGTCGGCGAGCTCAACAGAGTGATGAGCAACCTCGAAAGCCGCGGGCTGCTCAATCGCAAGGTCGAGTATCTGCCCGATGACATCGCGGTTGCCGAACGGGTGGCCGCGGGCCATGCCCTGACGCGGCCCGAGATGGGCGTCTTGCTGTCCTACGCAAAGCTGGTGCTGTTCGATGAAATCGTCGCCAGCTCGCTGCCCGACGATCCCTATTTCGACGATACGCTCAGATCCTACTTTCCCAAGCGGATGCAGAAGCCGCATGCCGGCGACATTGCCGGTCACCGGCTGCGCCGCGAGATCATCTCGACATTGCTCGGCAACGACGCCATCAATCGCGGCGGACCGGGCTTTGTGATCGGCATGGGCGACAAGTCCGGGGCAACCGCCGCCGACATCGTCAAGTCCTTCGTTCTGGCTCGCGACGGGCTGGCGCTGGACCAGCTCTATGCGCAGGTCGATGCGCTCGATACCAAGATCCCGGGCGCGGTTCAGAACCGGCTTTATGCCTGCATCGGCAACACCCTGAAGGATGTGACCGGTTGGGCACTCAAGACCGGCGCCGCGCAAGGCGATCTCGGCACGGCAATCAAGACCATGCGGGACAGCCTCGGCAAGCTCGGCGGCAAGCTGAACGCGGCCATGCCCGACTTCATGCGCCAGGAAGCCGAGGCAATGACTGCCGAATTGGTGGCTCAGGCAGTGCCTGCGGAACTGGCCCGCCAGATCGCCGGCCTGGGCGGGCTGACGCTGGCGCCCGACATCTGCCATGTCGCCGTGCACTCGAAAACTGATCTTGGCCGCACCACCGAAGCGTTCTTTGCCGTCACCGAAGCCTTCCGGCTTGGCCGGATTGCCGCTGCCGTGGACCGCATACCGGTTTCCGACCATTTCGAGGGATTGGCGCTGGCGCGCAGCCTTGATGAAATTTCCGGCGCCCGCCGGATCATCACCGGCACCGCGCTGGACAGCAATCCGAAGGCGGCCGATCCGGCAGGAGAATGGCTCAAGACCAACAAGGACCGCATCGCTCATGTTCGTGGCCAGATCCTGACTCTCACAGACAGCGGTGAGCTCTCGGTTGCCAAACTCACCGTGGCTGCCGGCATGTTGAGCGATCTGGCCCGTTCTCTGCGCGCTTGACGACATATTAGGCCGATAGGGGGCACCAGACATGTCTGACGTAACCGGTTTGCCATCCGCACCCGTCGTGCAGCGACGCGGCGTGTTCGGCTGGATGATGTTCGATTGGGCGGCGCAGCCGTTCTTCACGGTCGTGACCACCTTCATTTTCGGCCCCTATTTCGTCAGCCGCATGGCCAGCGACCCGGCGACCGGACAGGCTGCCTGGGGCTACGGCATCGCCGCCGGCGGCTTGCTGATCGCGCTCTTGTCGCCGCTGCTCGGATCGATCGCCGATCAGACCGGTCCGCGCAAACCGTGGATTGCGTTTTTCGCCATCATCAAGATTCTGGCGTTGTGCGGCCTCTGGTTCGCCGCCCCGGGATCTAATCTGGTCTTCATCGTGGCACTTTTCACGCTGGCTTCGGTGGCGGCGGAATTTTCCATTGTCTTCAATGATTCGATGTTGCTGCGGCTTGTCCCGAAAGCCCAGATCGGCCGGGTCTCCAACCTGGCCTGGGGTCTGGGTTATCTCGGCGGCATGATCGTGCTGATCTTCATCATCGCCTTTCTCGCCGCGTCGCCCGAAACCGGAAAAACCCTGATCGGCATGGATCCGCTGTTCGGTCTCGATCCCGTCCAGGGTGAAGATGCCCGCGCCTCGGGCCCCATCTCGGCCCTGTGGTATGCCGTCTTCATCCTGCCGATGTTCCTGTTCACCCCGGATGCAGGCGGGCGGCGCGCGCTCGGGACGGCGGTGCGCGAAGGCCTGACCGAGTTGCGATCAACGCTTGGCGAGGTGCGGCAACGCTCCGGCATCTTCCGGTTCCTGGTCGCCCGCATGATTTACCAGGACGGCGTCAATGCGCTGCTCGCGCTCGGCGGCGCCTTTGCCGCGGCGATGTTCGGCTGGTCGATTACCGAGATCGGCATTTACGGAATCATGCTCAATGTGGTGGCGATTTTCTCGTGCCTTTACGCCAGCCGCCTCGACACCCAACTGGGCTCCAAGCGGGTCGTGCTGATCGCCATCCTGATCCTGCTGGTCGCCACCCTTGGCATCGTTTCGACCGGCCCGGGATTTACCCTCTTCGGCGGGCTGATGCTTGGGGACGGGGATTCCGGCGGACTGTTCGGAACACCGGCTGAAAAAGCCTATATCGCCTTCGGACTGCTGATCGGGATCGCCTTTGGACCGGTACAGGCCTCATCCCGGGCCTATATGGCGCGCAGTGTCACCGAGGAAGAGGCCGGCCGCTATTTCGGCATCTATGCCCTGGCCGGCCGCGCCACCAGTTTCACCGCACCGTTCCTGGTCGCGACCGTCACCGCCGCCAGCGGCTCGGCACGGCTCGGCATGGCGACCATCCTGATCTTCTTTGCGCTTGGCCTGGCAATTCTCTGGACCACGCCCTACCCGGCAGACCAGCCATCGCCCGAGCAGCCAAAGGCCTGATCATGGCGCGATAGAGCGCATATCGATCAACGAGTTAACCCGTCTTTTACACGTCGGATTGTAAACCTCGCGCTGAAAGCCCGTCCGGGCAAGCTGAACGCTTCCATACTCCGGGAATGGATCAATACCCGAAGTATGGAGAATCGATTCTTCCAGGCCCAAACCGGCGTTTCACGTCGCGGTCCGCATCAGTGGCGGAAGTGCCGCATCCCGGTAAACACCATCGCCACGCCGGCTTCATCCGCCGCATCGATCACGTCCTGATCGCGCATCGAGCCACCCGGCTGAATGACCGCGGTGGCGCCGGCTTCGATCGCCGAGAGCAAGCCGTCGGCAAACGGGAAGAACGCATCCGAGGCAACGACGCTGCCCTTGGTCAGCGGCGCGGAAAGGCCCAGCACTTCGGCTGCGTCGATCGCCTTGCGCGCGGCGATCCGGGCGGAATCGACCCGGCTCATCTGCCCCGCGCCGATGCCGACTGTGGCACCGTTGAGTGCATAAACGATGGCGTTGGATTTGACGTGCTTGGCGACCCGGAAAGCAAACGACATGTCGGCCAGTTCGCGTGCATCCGGCGCGCGCTTGGTCACCACCTTGAAGTCTTCCGGCAGCACGATGCCATTGTCCCGGCCCTGCACAAGAAGCCCGCCGGCAACGGTCTTGACGGTCAGGCCAGGCTGGCGCGGATCAGCCAGGTCTCCGGTGATCATCAGCCGCAGGTTCTTCTTGGCCAAGAGGATCTGCCGGGCTTCGTCGCTGGCGTCAGGCGCGATGATCACTTCCGTGAACAGCTTGACGATCTCGGTCGCGGTCTCCGCGTCGAGCGGCCGGTTCAGCGCGATGATCCCGCCAAAGGCCGAGGTCTGGTCACATTCCAGCGCCCGACGATAAGCCTCGGTCAGGCTGTCGCCGACCGCAACACCGCAGGGATTGGCGTGCTTGATGATGGCGCAGGCGGCCTTGTCGCGGCCAAACTCGCTGACCAGTTCAAACGCCGCGTCGGTATCGTTGATATTGTTGTAGGACAGCTGCTTGCCCTGCAGCAGCGTCGCGGTTGCCACGCCGGGACGGTTTTCGCCGGTGGCATAGAACGCGGCCGCCTGGTGCGGATTCTCGCCGTAGCGCATGACATCGAGCAACTGGCCGGCAAACGCACGGTGCCGCGGCGCAGCCAGCGACAACTCCGTTGCAAACCATCCCGAGACCGCGGCGTCATAGGCCGCAGTCCGCGCAAACGCCAGCGCGGCAAGTTCGCGGCGAAGCGCCAGCGCAATCGAGCCGTCTTGCCCCTGAAGCGCTGCCAGCACACGGCTGTAATCCTCGGGATCGGTGATCGTGGTCACATAGGCATGGTTCTTGGCCGAAGCCCGGATCATCGCCGGGCCGCCAATGTCGATATTCTCGACAATCGTCGCCGCATCGGCGCCGGCCGCAACCGTCTGCTCGAACGGATAGAGATTGACCACGGCGAGGTCGATCTCCGCGATCGAATGCGCCTGCATCGCCGCGCGGTGATCGGCATCGTCCCTGATCGAAAGCAATCCGCCATGCACGCCGGGATGCAGCGTCTTGACCCGGCCATCCATGATCTCGGGGAAATTCGTCAGCTCGGACACGTCGCGGACCGCAAGCCCTGATGCTTCAAGTGCCGCGCGGGTGCCACCGGTTGAAACCAGCTCCACCCCGAGCTCGGCGAGACCACGGGCAAACTCCACCAGCCCGCTCTTGTCGGAGACCGACAGCAGGGCACGGCGGACCCGCACCAGATCCGGCACAGGATGGTTCTTGGAAACAACAGCCATTTGGAAATCCCTTGAAAACAGCCGCATCAGCCCTGCGGCGCGGGCATGCGTTAACACAGGCCGCCGCCCGATAAAACACGCAAATAGGCTTATCTGTGGAGCATTGCCGGCTCAATCAGGCACATATCACGGCCTGAAACTCCGTATCGGTGTTGTCGGGTTCAGGCGTCAGCAGCGCCGCCGTTGGCGTCGACCGCCCGCGGCAAGGTGGTGCGGATCAGTTTCCAGTCGATCTGCGACTGCTCGCCGACCCTGAATTCAAGAGTGATCTGCTTGTTGGTCCGGGCACCGGCAAGATCCGCAAAATACACATCTTCTTCGATCTGCGGCGTCAGGTCGCGGGCAACAAAGGCCCAGGATTCACCATCGCCAGCGGTCAGGTGGACCGCACCGTTTTCATCCTGCGAGACGGCAATGGTCGGATGAATGTGAAACCGTGCCACGCCCGTCGTCAGGTCATCGGCATGGGGCGTGCTTTCGTCGGGCCTGAGGATTTCATCCCTTCCCTGAACTTCGTGTCCGGACACCAGCACGCGGATCTTGCGGCGATGCAGCAGCCTCAGGCTGCTGACATAGCCGTCATGGGTCGCATTGAAACCCAAATGCTGTCCCTCCTCGTCTAGCGATTCGACCCTGACCCGGCGCACGCCGCCGGTGATGATCGGTCCGAGAAAGGATGAATGCGAGAATTTCAGCGATGACCTGTCGTCCAATGTCACCGTGCTGTGCGCAGCGCTCAGCCGGGCAAAATCGGCATAGGGCGTGTACGACACCACCGGCGCGCCGGCGTTGACAATGAAGCAGTTCGCGCCCGAGGACAGCTCGAAGGAAAGACAACCCGCATGGGCCTGGGCGGACACCACCCCTTTCGGTGGCGGCCCGGTGTCGGCGATCAACACGGCATTGCCGCCGGTCAATCTCTGGTAATGCGAATGCGGCATCTCCCGGAACGCCCGGCCGGAGGTTTCATCATAGCGCAACACACCCAGAAGCCGGTCCGCCGAGACCGCGGACGCGCCATTGAACAGCGCCAGTTCACCATTGGAATGGCGGAAGAAGCGCAGAGCCGAAAACATCCGGTCCATCCCGGCAACCATGCTGCGCGGCGGCTTCTGCCCCAGATTGACGTAGGTCTGCCGCAACGGCAGCAGGTTTGTCAGCAACTCGATCAACACCATCGGATTGCGCGACACATGTCCGCCGTCAGGCAGGATCTGGCTGTCGAATTCAAGATCGAGATTGCGCGACGCCACCCGCACCGCGCCGGCACTGGAGGGAAGACACAGGCTTGCCATTGCCAGGGCGATCCGGGCCTTGAAACGGATTGCATCACCCGGCATCGAGCCGGCCACATGCTTCAGGTAGCGGGTTTGCATCGAAATGCTTTTAAGGAACCGCCGGTAGAACCCGTGATCGGCACCACGCAACACGATCGGTGAATGCGAAAACCAGGAAATCAGCCGGTTGGCCAGCACATCTGGATCAAAGGCAAGCCCGCGCAGATCGCGCCCCTCGACCACGATCCAGTCATCGACAAGGGTGCGGGCATTGGCAAAGGCCAGATCATGATCGGCCGCCCGCATATGCCTGAGCCAGCCGAAACCGTTCAGACTGCGGGTGAAGGATTCGTTCGGGGCTTCCATCTGGAACGGGCTGCCGCCACCGGTGTCGACCATCCGCCCGCCCATGGCGAAGCGTCCGGAATAGATTTCCTCGGCAATGTGCGGATCGGCTATGCGAAGATCAATCGGCGCAACCACGAGCCGGTCCGGAGATCCGCCGGCAAACCGCATCGCGCTGATCCGCCCCAGAGCCATCCGGCGCGCAAACCGCCGCCAGATTTCCGTCCCGTACAGTTGCGCCGAGCGTTGCGAATCGAGAATTGAAAATGCCAATCGGGAATTCCTGAAACCGGGTCCCTGCCCTCCACCGGAAGCGAATCGTAACACAGTGGCCTGATTGTTCAAATGCCGCTCATGTGGGCATTCGCCGCCGTTGTCAAACCAAGTGCCCGAAATCCCGGCCGGGATTGCATCTCTCAGGCCCGTCTCAACACCACGGCATAGAAGCCATCGAGCCCGGCAAGTCTCGGATCGTCATTGCCAAGCATCGCCGGATGGGTCCTGATTTCGCCCCGCGCAGTGATCGCCGATTCCAGCCCCGGCCAGCGCGCCTGATCGACCGGGCTGATTTGCCAGGCGGGATGATCGGCGAGAAAGCCGGTCACCATCTCTTCGCCCTCTTCGGGATCAAGCGAGCAGTTGGAAAACACCAGCTCGCCGCCCGGACGCACAAGCCCTGCCGCATGATCGAGCAGATCACGCTGCACCCGGGCCAGACGCATGATGTCCTCGGGTCCCTTGGTATAGGGAATGTCGGGATGCCGGCGCACGGTTCCTGTCGACGAGCACGGCGCATCCAGGAGCACCCCGTCAAATCCTTCCGGTGCGACCAGGTCCTGGGCCCGGGTCAACTGTGTCGCAACCTCGAAACCAAGCCGCTCGAGATTGCCGCGCAACCGATCGAGCCGTGTTGCGGACTGATCGCACGCCGTCACCCGCGCGCCAGCCAGCGCCAATTGCGCTGTCTTGCCGCCAGGTGCCGCGCACAGATCGGCGATCTCGAGCCCGTCGAGCTTCGAAAACATCTGCACCGGAAGACTTGCCGCCGCATCCTGGACCCACCAGGCGCCGTCGTCATACCCGGCAAGACCCGACACCGGGCCTTCCGGCTTGCCGATGCGGACCGACCCCGTCGGCAACACCACGCCGCCCAGCCGTTCGGCCCAACCGCTGGCGTCACTCTTGACCGTCAGGTCGATTGCCGGCGGCTCCGACAGGATTTCAAGGATCGCCGCGGCGTCCGCGGGATAGGATTTGCGTAGCCGGCTTTCAAACCAGTCCGGAAAGTCCGGAGTAGCGGCCGAAATCTCGGGCAGCAGCTGGTCCTTTTCACGCGCCATCCGCCGCAGCAACGCGTTGACCAGACCGGCAAAACGCCGGTTGCGCGGATCCGTATCGGCCTGGCTGACCGCCAGGTCGACCGCCGCGCGATCCGGCACATCGAGATAGAGGATCTGGGCAGCACCGACGCGCAGCACCTGCCTGAGCGCCTTGGCGCCCTCCGGCAGCGGGTTGTCAACCAGCCGGTCGACAAAGGCATCGATGACCTGGAGGTGCCTGAGCGCCGACAGGAGAATGGCCCGCACCAGGAGCCGGTCCTGCTCGCCAAGCCCGGTAAAGGCCGGGTTGCCGCCGCCCGGATCGAGTAGCCCGTCCAGCGATGCGCGGCTTTCGGTCACCGCAGACAACAGCCGCGCCGCCGCCTGACGGGCGGCAAGACCGGGTTTCAGCTCTGCGCCGCCCGATCTGTCGCGTTGTTTCCCGGGTCTCGTGCGCTGCCGTGCGGGCTTTGCACCGGTCAAGACCATGGCCCCTTGCGGGTCGCGCCATCACGCCCCCAGGGTCCTGGTCCGGCCGGACGCTTGGCAGAAGGCCGCTGCCGCGCAGCTGCAAACTCGTCGGCCATGCCCTCAAGCGCGGCGATACGGTTTTCCGTCGCCGGGTGGGTCGAAAACAGATTATCCATGCGTTGGCCACTCAGCGGATTGATGATGAACATGTGTGCGGTTGCCGGATTGCGTTCGGCATCCTCATTGACCACACGATGGGCGCCCATGGCAATCTTTCTCAGCGCCGAGGCCAGCCACAGCGGATTGCCGCAGATCTCGGCGCCGCGCCGGTCGGCCGCATATTCGCGGGTCCGGCTGATCGTCATCTGCACCAGCATCGCCGCGAACGGCGCGACAATCATCGCCACCAGCACGCCGACAAAGCCGAGCGGATTGTTGTTGTTGTCGCGATTGCCGCCAAAGAACAGCGCGAAATTGCCCAGCATCGAGATCGCGCCGGCAAGCGTCGCGGTGATCGTCATGATCAGCGTATCGCGGTTTTGCACATGCGCCAGCTCGTGCGCCATCACCGCGGCAACTTCCTCGTCGCTCAACGCTTCAAGCAACCCGACGGACGCCGCCACGGCCGCATTTTCCGGGTTGCGGCCGGTCGCGAAAGCATTGGGTTGCTGATTGTGGATCACATAGACTTTCGGCATCGGCAGCCCGGCATTCTGCGCCAGGTCGGCGACGATCCGGTAGAACTCCGGCGCGGTGTCTTCATCGACTTCCACCGCGTGATGCATGCGCAGCACCATCTTGTCCGAATTCCAGTAGGAAAACAGGTTCATTGCCGCGGCGATGACAAACGCGATCATCATCCCGCCGGTGCCGCCGATCATATAGCCGACGCCCATGAACAGGGCCGTCATCAGGGCGATCAGCATGGCAGTGCGAACGAGGTTCATCAGCATCTTCCTTTCCAGCGACCAACCACCATTGGCCAAAACCGGATATGGGGGGTTTGGATTTTGTCGCTTGTGACGTTAAACATGGGGTGTTTCAAGCTAATCTTCAATGTGACCGCCAGACCGGCAAGCCCGACCCAATGAGCCCGACCCCATGACCCACGACCCGATTCCCGACAATGCGCCGAAGCCCGCGATGGAAGCCAAGGACGTGCAGGAAGACGGCATGGCTGAAACCCTCGAGAAACGCCCGCTCAGCCCGGCAGCACAACGCGCTTTGGCCGAAGCCGAGGCCAGGCGCAAAGCCCGGGACCTGCAAGCCCAGGCCGCGGAAAAGGAAGTCGGCGGACGCGGCGGCGCCGATCCGGCCCGCTTTGGCGATTGGGAAATCGACGGCCGCGCCATCGATTTTTAGAGCCGCCTGAAGCTTGACCCGGCGCGATAGAGGAATATATTCCTTTGTCATGCGCGCCGATTCGACCGTCCTGCCTGCACTCTTCGTCTCTCTTGGCCTCGTCAGCAGCCCGGTAACGCCCGCCTGTGCCGCCGACAATCAGTGGCGCAGCGTTGCCGGTCCGGTCACCGCGCAGGTTGTCAGGGTGATCGACGGCGACACGCTTGAAGTCGACGCCCATCCCTGGCCCGGCCACGCGGTTCGGGTCTCGGTCAGGTTGCGCGGCATCGATACACCCGAGCGGCGCTCCCGCTGCGCCGACCAGCGCGCCGCTGCGCAATTGGCGCGCAACGAACTCGAACGGCTGCTGGCAGGCTTTTCAACCGTTGAGCTGATCAATGTGTCGGGCGGCAAATATTATGGCCGGGTGCTCGCCGATCTGAAGGCCGGAACACGCGACGTTGCCTCCGCCATGCTGGCCAGCGGTCTGGCGCGGCCCTACCAGGGCGGCAAGCGCCACAAGCCGGACTGTGCCGGATAAGAACAAAAAATTACAGCACAAATCAAAAAGGCCACCCGCGAGGGGTGGCCTTCGTGAATTCCAGCGCCGGTTGGACGCTTGCCTGATCACATCGGAGACGGATCAGGACTTGCCAGTATTACCGGCTCTTCAGAGGCTGCTCCGAAGTCCGGCAATCCGTATCGCACGAACCGGCTTTTGGGAATCACTCGACATCAGATCACCTCCTTTTCAGTTGTTGAAGACACTGACAATGTGGGGCAGTTCTCCCCGCTTGCCAAGCACCGACGGCAAATAATTTTCATCGCCGCATCGTGGGCTCAAAGAAACAGCGAGCCGCAAAACCATGCAAACCGGCAACAAGTTGCCGGCAATGAAAAAGCCCGCGCCGGAACTGCCGGGCGGGCCTTTTCGCGATCATCTTCTGCGCCGCAGAGACCTGCGGCATAAATCACTTCTTCTTGTTCTGCCGGTTGGCGATCAGATCGTCGACCACGCTCGGATCGGCCAGCGTCGAGGTATCGCCAAGCGCGCCGAAGTCGTCCTCGGCGATCTTGCGCAGAATCCGGCGCATGATCTTGCCCGACCGGGTCTTGGGCAGGCCCGGCGAGAACTGGATCTTGTCCGGCGAGGCAATCGGGCCGATTTCATGGCGCACATGGGCCACAAGCGCCTTGCGCAGCGCGTCATCGCCCTCCTGGCCTTCCATCAGCGTGATGTAGCAGTAGATGCCCTGACCCTTGACGTCATGCGGGTAGCCGACAACCGCGGCCTCCGAGACGGAATCATGCGACACCAGCGCACTTTCGACTTCGGCTGTGCCCATGCGGTGGCCCGACACGTTGATCACGTCATCGACCCGGCCGGTGATCCAGTAATAGCCGTCCTCATCGCGGCGGCAGCCGTCACCGGTGAAATATTTCCCCTTGTAGGTGGAGAAATAAGTCTGGATGAAGCGCTCGTGGTCGCCATAGACCGTACGCATCTGCCCCGGCCATGAATCGGTGATGCACAGATTGCCTTCCGTCGTGCCTTCCAGCACATCGCCGTCATTGTCGACCAGCTGCGGCTGGACACCGAAGAACGGCCGCGTCGCCGAGCCGGGCTTGAGGTTGGTCGCACCCGGCAGCGGCGTGATCAGGATGCCGCCGGTCTCGGTCTGCCACCAGGTATCGACGATCGGGCATTTCTTGGCGCCAACCACGTTGTAATACCATTCCCAGGCTTCCGGGTTGATCGGCTCGCCCACCGATCCCAGCGTCCTGAGCGATTTGCGCGATGTCTTCTTCACGTGATCGTCGCCCGCACCCATCAGCGCACGGATCGCGGTCGGCGCGGTGTAGAAGATGTTGACCTGGTGCTTGTCGACCACATCCCAGAACCGGCTCGGTGAAGGATAGTTCGGCACGCCTTCGAACATCAGCGTGGTCGCGCCATTGGCCAGCGGCCCGTAGACGATATAGGAGTGCCCGGTCACCCAGCCGACATCGGCGGTGCACCAGTAGATGTCCCCTTCATGATAGTCGAAGACGTATTCATGGGTCATCGAGGCATAGACCAGATAGCCGCCGGTGGTGTGCAGCACACCCTTGGGCTTGCCGGTCGAGCCGGAGGTGTAAAGGATGAACAGCGGATCCTCGGCCTTCATCTTGGCCGGCGCGCAATCCGGCTTCGCCGCCGCCGTCGCCTCGTGATACCAGATGTCGCGCTTGTCGAACCATTCGATCTTGCCCGCCGTGCGTTGCACCACCAGCACGTTCTTCACGGTCACGCCGGCGCGCTCGGCAATCTCGATGGCGAGATCGGTGTTGTGCTTGAGCGGAACCTTCTTGCCGCCGCGCAGGCCTTCATCCGCGGTGATCACGAAGGTCGAGTTGCAGTCACTGATTCGGCCAGCCAGCGCATCCGGCGAAAATCCGCCGAAGACGATCGAGTGAACCGCGCCGATGCGGGTACAGGCCAACATCGCGTAGGCGGCTTCGGGAATCATCGGCATGTAGATGGTGACCCGGTCACCCTTCTTCACACCATTCGATTTCATCACATTGGCGAGCCGGCAGACCTGGTCGTACAGCTCGCGGTAGGTGATCTTCTTGTCATCATACGGATTGTCGCCTTCCCAGATGATCGCCACCTGGTCGCCGCGCTTCTCGAGATGGCGGTCAATGCAGTTGTAGGACACATTGGTCAGGCCGTCTTCGAACCACTTGATCGCCACCTTGCCGGTAAAGCTGGTGTTCTTGACCTTGGTGTAAGGCTTGAACCAGTCGATTCGCTTGCCGTGCTTGTCCCAGAATTTTTCCGGATCCTTGATGCTCTGCTTGTACCATTTCTGGTACGTCTCATCATCGATCAGCGCCCTCGATTTGGCGTCTTTCAGGACTTTGTAGGTTTTCTGCGACATTGGACCCTCCTCACTTTCGGCGTGCGCCTCTCATCAAATCACGCGCAACCCCGACTTCCATGACGACCATTAATATCAGCGCAAATCATTGCCGCAATTAGACATTGGACCGGTTCGCGAAAGCGTGACGCAACAATTGCAATTTAACCGGCTTGCGGTTATAAGAACGCCGATTTCCCGGAAATGGTGGTTTCATCCACGGCCCGCGCCCCCGGAGCGGACGGACAGGAGAATTGTATTCATGGCACCGCAGCTTCTCATGCCAAAGGCAACCGCCGTCTGGCTTGTTGACAACACCGCATTGAGCTTCGATCAGATCGCGCAGTTCTGCAAACTCCACCCGCTTGAGGTGAAGGCAATTGCCGACGGCGAAGCCTCGCAAGGCATCAAGGGTCTCGATCCGGTCGCCACCGGACAGCTGTCCCGCGAAGAAATCACCGCGGCCGAAGCCAATCCGGACATCAAGCTGAAGCTTTCCGAGCCCAAGGTTCGCGTGCCCGAAACCAAGCGCAAGGGACCGCGCTACACCCCGGTTTCCAAGCGCCAGGACCGCCCCAATGCGATTTTGTGGCTGGTGCGCAACCATCCTGAACTCAAGGATGCCCAGGTCTCGCGCCTGGTCGGAACCACCAAATCCACCATCGAACAGATCCGCGGCCGCACCCACTGGAACGCAGCCAACCTGACGCCGATGGACCCGGTAACGCTGGGCCTTTGCACCCAGATCGATCTCGACCTTGAAGTTGAGCGCGCCGCCAAGAACCGTGGCCCGCAGGCCGAAGAACATGGCAGCGTGCTGGTATCCGCCCGCGAGACCGAAGTCGCGCAGCCGGTGGAAGACGAGGGCGAGAAGGAAATCGATGCGGATGCAGTCTTTGCCAAGCTGACCTCGATGAAGCGCACCGAACCCGAAGACGAAGACGACAATTAAGAGCTCTCGTCATCCCGAATGCGAAAGGCCCGGCATTGCCGGGCCTTTTTGCTTCATCACCGCAAACCCTTCGGGCCTAGTCCTTGACCGGAACCGTATAATTCAGCGGCATGCGGCCGCCATCGGCATAGATCGTCTGGCCGGTGACATAGCTCGCATCGCCTGACAGCAAAAACGCGGTCACGGCCGCGATTTCGGCCGGCTCGCCAATGCGGCCGAGCGGTGTCCGCGACAAGATCCGGGTGCGGGCCTCGGGATTGTCGACCACCGATGCCAGCAGATCGGTCATGATCGAGCCAGGACCAACCGCATTGACCCGGATGCCGTGCGGCGCAAGCGACAGCGCCATCACCTTGGTCAGCTGGCTGACACCGCCCTTGGACACCGAATAGGGAACCTGGTTGGCGATTGCGAAGGTATCATTGATCGAGGACATGTTGACGATCGAGCCCGGCTCCGCGCCGTTCTCGATCTGCTCGACCATATGGCGTGCCACGGCCTGCCCGCACAGGAACGCGCTCTTGAGGTTGACCCCGAGAACGCGGTCGAAATCGGCTTCTTCCAGGTCCAGAAAATCCGCTGCGTGGACAATGCCGGCATTGTTGACCAGCGCATTGATCGAGCCGAAGGCATCAATCGTCTTGGCCACCAGGTTGTGAACATCAAGCCGTTCCGATACGTCGGTGACGGTAAACCGCACCTCGCCGTCGCTTGCGGCCAGGTCCACCGCGGCGTTGCCGGCAGCTTCGTCGATATCGGCGATCATCACCTTGGCGCCCTCGGCCGCCAGGCGGCGCACAATTGCCAGTCCGATGCCCTTGGCGCCACCGGTCACAATGGCTGTTCGTCCGTCCAGTCTCATGGTCTTTTCCCTTTCACGGAGCGCCGCGCACGATCAGAGGTGCGCGAAAGATCGCTCCAGCCTGTCCATTCCATGCACCGGCCAGCAAATCTGTTCGATTTCAGGCCGGCGCTGCAGCAAACGGCGGGACATTGACGTGGGCGGCTCGCGAGGTCAATCGCTCTTCTTGGCGATCCCGCGCTTTGTCAGAACCTCGGTGATTTCATCAAGAATCGCCGGATCATCAATCGTTGCCGGCATTTTCCAGGCCTCGCCATCGGCAATTTTCTGCATGGTCGCACGCAGAATCTTGCCCGAACGGGTTTTCGGCAACCGCTTGACCACCATCACCGTCTTGAAGGCAGCCACCGGCCCGATCTGGTCGCGAACCAGCTTCACCACTTCCTTCTCGACCTCCTCGTCGCTGCGGCCATGGCCGGAATTGATGACGATGAAACCGGCCGGAATCTGGCCCTTCATGGCATCGGCAATGCCGATAACGGCGCATTCGACCACGTCCGGATGGCCCGAAACCGCTTCCTCCATGCCGCCGGTCGAGAGACGGTGACCGGCCACGTTGATGATGTCATCCGTGCGCGCCATGATGAACAGGTAGCCGTCATCATCGATGAAACCGGCGTCGGCGGTTTTGTAGTATCCCGGAAACTCCGCCAGATAGGCGTCGCGGAACCTGGTTTCGGCGTTCCACAGCGTCGGCAGACAGCCCGGTGGCAGCGGCAGCTTGACCACGATGTTGCCAAGCGTTCCGGCCGGAACCGGATGGCCGGCATCATCGATGACCTGCACGTCGTAGCCGGGCATCGGAACCGCGGGCGAACCGTATTTGACCGGCAGCAGTCCCAGCCCCATCGGGTTGCCGGCAATGGTCCAGCCGGTCTCGGTCTGCCACCAGTGGTCGATGACCGGGACCTTGAGCATCCGCTCGGCCCACTGGATCGTGTCCGGATCGGCCCGTTCTCCGGCCAGGAACAGCGCCCGGAATCCGGATAGGTCGTAATTGCCGATCAGGCTGCCTTGCGGGTCTTCCTTGCGAATGGCGCGAAACGCCGTCGGCGCGGTAAACAGGGCCGCAACCTTGTGCTCGGAAATCACCCGCCAGAAGGTTCCCGCATCCGGCGTACCCACCGGCTTGCCTTCGAACAGGATGGTGGTGTTGCCGTGCAGCAGCGGCGCATAGACGATATAGGAGTGGCCGACCACCCAGCCGATATCCGACGCCGCCCAGAACACTTCACCCGGCTCGACGCCATAAATGGCATGCATCGACCAGTACAACGCGGTCATGTGGCCGCCATTGTCGCGCACCACGCCCTTCGGCTGACCGGTGGTGCCCGATGTGTACAAAACATAAAGCGGATCTGTCGCCTTGACCGGCGTGCAGGCGATTTTCCGGCCGGCATTTGCCTCGATCAGGGCCGCATAATCGAAATCCCGGCCTTCGATCAGCTCGCACTTGTGTTGTTCCCGCTGCAGCACGATCGTCGCTTCGGGCTTGTGGTGCGAGTGTTCGATCGCCGCATCGAGCAACGGCTTGTAGGCAACGATCCGCCCCGGCTCGATGCCGCAGGAGGCCGAAACAATCAGCTTTGCCTTGCTGTCCTCGATACGGGTGGCAAGTTCGTGTGCGGCAAACCCGCCAAACACCACCGAGTGTATCGCCCCAAGCCGCGCACAGGCGAGCATCGCCACGGTTGCCTCGGGCACCATCGGCATGTAGATGACCACCCGGTCGCCCTTGCCGACCCCCTTGTCAGACAGCGCACAGGCAAACGCCTCGACTTCCGCAAGCATCGCCGCATAGCTGATGGTGCGCTTGGCGCCGGTGATCGGGCTGTCGTAGATCAGCGCGGCCTGCTCGCCACGGCCTGCGGCGACATGGCGGTCAAGGCAGTTGTAGCAGGTGTTGGTGATGCCGTCGGGAAACCAGCTTCCATAAACACCAAGATCGGCATCGAACGCCGTCTCCGGCTTGGTGAACCAGTCGATCGCGCCGGCCTGATCCATCCAGAACCCTTCCGGATTCTCGCGCCAGCTGTTGTAGACCTCACCATAACTGCTCGTCATGACCATCTCCTCCACTAACAGGTCGGCGCAGTAGATTTATCCGGCGCACGAAACCCTCAATAACCTGAACTGGCGGCACCCTATGCCTGTCGAAACACCGCGAAAACTAGACGATGGGCTAGGTCAGCCCATCAAATCGATTAGCGCGCGCCGAAAATCGCCGACCCGACCCTGACCTCCGTCGCGCCAAAGGCAATTGCCGTTTCAAAATCGTCCGACATGCCCATCGACAGCGTCTCGATGCCGTTCTCCCCGGCGATCTTGGCGAGCAGCGCGAAATGCGGGCCGGGATTCTCCTCCACCGGCGGAATGCACATCAGGCCACTGATGGTCAGCCCCAGGTCCTCGCGGCAGAACCGGATGAAGGCGCCGGCCTCCTCCGGTTCTATGCCCGCCTTTTGCGGTTCCGAGCCGGTATTGACCTGAACATAAAGCCGCGGATGCCTGTCCTGCTTTTTGGTTTCCCGGGCAATTTCCCTGGCGATCTTTTCCCGGTCGACGGTCTGAATGACATCGAACAGCGCCACCGCATCGGCGGTCTTGTTGGATTGCAGCGGGCCGATCAGGTGAAGCTCGATGCCGGGCGTTTCGGCCTTCAGTCCGGGCCATTTGGATTGCGCCTCCTGCACCCGGTTTTCACCGAATACCCTGTGTCCGGCTTCAATCACCGGGCTGATCTCCTCAGCCGGTTTTGTCTTGGAGACTGCGACCAGTTGCACGGCGCCGCTTTTTCTGTCCGCTTCGGTTTCCGCGGCTGCTATTGCTGCCCGCACCTTCTCGAGATTTTCCCGTGCGCTCACGCTGTGCTCCATTCGATTGCTTTCAACTCGGCCATCCGGTGTTAACCCAGCCTACCCGCCTTGCCAATCGGCTGGCCTGCGGCTTTCTGCTGCCGGTGCCGCCCGGTCAAACCCAGCAATCGCCCCCGAACTTGGGCTGCAAAGCCGCTCAATGGTTGACGCTTGGCGGGTTTCATGGTGAAGGTCGCGGCAAAATCCGACAGGTTTTCTGGTGATCCTCTATGGCAATTGAACGATACAATCCCAAACAGGCGGAAATCCGCTGGCAGCGCGCGTGGGAAGAAGCACGGATTTACGAGACGGACAATGAAAGTCCGGACCCGAAATACTACGTGCTCGAGATGTTTCCCTATCCGTCCGGCCGGATTCACATGGGACATGTCCGCAATTACGCCATGGGCGACGTGGTGGCGCGCTACAAGCGTGCCCGCGGCTTCAATGTGCTGCACCCGATGGGCTGGGATGCCTTCGGCATGCCGGCCGAGAATGCCGCCATCCAGAACAAGGTTCATCCGCGCGACTGGACCTATGCCAACATCGACGCCATGCGCAAGCAGCTCAAGTCGATGGGTCTGTCGCTCGACTGGAGCCGGGAATTTGCCACCTGCGACGTCGATTACTACAAGCAGCAGCAGGCGCTGTTTCTCGATTTTCTCGCCGCAGGCCTGATCTACCGGCGCAATTCCAAGGTCAACTGGGATCCAGTCGACATGACCGTGCTTGCCAACGAGCAGGTCATCGACGGACGTGGCTGGCGCTCCGGTGCACTGGTTGAACAACGCGAACTGACGCAGTGGTTCTTCCGCATTTCCGATTTCGCCGAGGACCTGCTGGTTTCACTCGATGAGCTCGATCAGTGGCCGGAAAAAGTCCGGCTGATGCAGAAGAACTGGATCGGCAAGTCCGAAGGCCTGTCGCTGCGCTGGGAAATTGCAGATCCGGCCCAGGCCGGCGGTACCAAGGACATCGAAGTCTACACCACCCGTCCCGACACCCTGTTCGGCGCCTCGTTCCTGGCCATTGCCGCCGACCACCCGCTGGCCCGCGAACTCGCCACCAAGGATCCTGCGGTCGCCGCGTTCTGTGACGAGTGCCGTCGTGCCGGAACGTCGCTGGCAGCGCTTGAAACGGCAGAAAAAACCGGCTTCAAGACCGCCATCAATGTCGTTCACCCGCTTGATCCCGAGTGGACTGTGCCGGTTTTCATCGCCAATTTCGTGCTGATGGATTACGGCACCGGCGCCATCTTCGGCTGCCCGTCGGGTGACCAACGCGACCTTGATTTTGCCCGCAAATACAATCTTCCGGTCACGCCGGTGGTGATGCCCGCGGATGCCGATGCGGCATCCTTCGTGATCACCGACACCGCCTATGTCGGCGACGGCGTCATGATCAACTCGCGCAACCTCGACGGCATGACACCGGACCAGGCTTTCAACACGGTCGCCGATCTTCTCGAAGCCAGGACGTTGGGCAATGCCCCGCAGGCCGCGCGCAAGACCAATTACCGCCTGCGCGACTGGGGCCTGTCACGGCAACGTTATTGGGGCGCCCCCATTCCGGTGATCCATTGCGATGCCTGCGGCGTGGTTCCTGTGCCGGCTAAGGACCTTCCGGTGAAGCTTCCCGATGACGTGACGCTGGAGAAGCCGGGCAACCCGCTCGATCATCATCCAACGTGGAAACATGTCGACTGCCCCGCCTGCGGCAAGGCCGCCCGTCGGGAAACCGATACGATGGACACATTTGTCGATTCGTCGTGGTATTTCGCCCGCTTCACCGCGCCGCGCCACGACACCCCGACCGATCCGGCGGTGGCCAGCGCCTGGCTGCCGGTGGACCAGTACATCGGCGGCATCGAGCACGCCATCCTGCACCTTCTCTATTCGCGGTTCTTCACCCGCGCCATGCAGAAGACCGGCCATGTCGATCTCAAGGAACCCTTCCGCGGCCTGTTCACCCAGGGCATGGTCGTCCATGAGACCTACCGCGCGGAAAAGGCTGGCAAGGGGGAATGGATCGCGCCGGCAGACGTGGTGATCGAGGAGATTGACGGCAAGCGCCAGGCGCGCAACGCCAAGACCGGCGAAGAGCTGGTCATCGGCTCGATCGAGAAAATGTCGAAATCGAAGAAGAACGTTGTCGATCCAGATGATATTATCGACAGCTATGGTGCTGATACTGCACGCTTTTTCATGCTTTCCGACTCACCGCCCGATCGCGATGTGATCTGGACGGAAGCCGGTGTCGAAGGCGCCCACCGCTTCGTGCAACGGGTATGGCGCCTGCTTGGCGAAGCCGCCGGCAGCCTCAATTCGGTCAAGCCCGCGACGGGAACGTCCGATCGTGCGCTCGCCGTCTCGCGCAGCGCCCACAAGACCGTCAAGGCGGTCGGCGAAGACATCGAGAAACTGGCCTTCAACAAGGCCGTGGCGCGTCTTTACGAACTGGTCAACACGCTCGCCGCACCGCTGTCCGATGTCGCATCAGGCAAGGCCGATGACGAACTCAAGGCCGCCTGCAAGCAGGCCGCCGATATGGTTGTGCTGCTGATCGCACCAATGATGCCGCATCTGGCTGAAGAATGCTGGAAATTGCTCGGCAATGACGGCATGGTGGCAACCACGCCATGGCCGGACTTTGAACCCGGCCTGGTCACCGATGAACAGATCACCTTGCCGGTGCAGATCAACGGCAAGAAGCGCGGGGATTTGACAATTGACCGCAATGCCGATCAAGCTGCTGTCGAGAAGGCTGTTCTGGCACTCGATTTCGTTCAGTCTGCAACCGGTGGCAATCCGCCGCGCAAACTCATCATCGTGCCCCAGAGGATTGTCAATGTTGTCATCTGAAGTACTCGGATCGGGATGGAAAACGCGCCTGCTGGCCGGCGTTTTGGGGCTTGGCCTGCTGGCCGGATGCCAGGCACAGCCGCTTTACGGGTCGATGGCGGGTCAGAAACAGTCGGTGTCGGTATCGGCCGCCGACAGCCGTATCGAGCAGATTGTCCGCAACGAACTGGTCCTCGGCTTTGGTGGTGAGCAGCAAAACACCGCCTACCAGCTCGACCTGAACGTGACATCGAGCGTGGCCGGCCTGCTGCCCGGCGGCCTCGACAATGAATTTTCTGCCGGCCGCATGACGGTCACCGCCAGCTATGTGCTCAAATCGGCCAACACCGGTGAAACCGTGACATCCGGATCCCGGTTCTTTGACGCCCAGCTTGACTTCCCGTCGCAGCAATTTGCCCGGGAACGCGCCAAGCTTGAAGCCGAAGACCGTGCCGCGCGCCAGGTCGCCGCACTTGTCCGCGCAGATATTGCCGCAGCCCTTGCCCAATAGCGCATAATCGGTTCAAACGGGCGTCATGGCACAGATCAAAACCCATGAATTTGCCGGTTTCATTCGCCGCGAAGGCACGCCCTATCGAATCATACTGGTCTATGGTCCCGATCGCGGACTGGTGTCCGAGCGGGCGGCGCAGATTGCCGCCAAGACCGGGGTTGATCTCAAGGATGATTTCGCGGTTCTGAAACTCGAAGCATCCGACCTTTCCGGTGATCCGGGCCGTCTGGCCGATGAATTCGGGGCCATCAGCCTGTTCGGCGGCGAACGTCTGGTCTGGCTCAAGAATGCCGGCAATGACCGCGGGCTGGTGCAGGCGCTGACCGCGCTGGCGGAGACTGATCCCGGCTCCTCTCATCTGCTCATCGAAGCAGGAGATCTGAAAAAAGGCAGCGCCCTTCGCAAGACGATCGAGAATGCCCGCTCCACATTGGCCGTACCCTGTTACGCCGACGATGCACGAGGCGTCCAGGCGCTCATCGACGAGGAACTTGGTGCCGCCAAGCTGGTGATTCAGAACGACGCCCGCCAGCGATTGACCCAGCTCCTCGGCGGCGACCGGCTGGCCAGCCGTAACGAGTTGAAAAAGCTTGCACTTTACTGCCACGGGACCGGCACGGTGACTGACGATGATGTCATCGAGGCGATCGGCGATGTCGCAGCGCTCTCCGTCGATGATGCCGTCGATGCGGTGTTTTCCGGTGACCCGGTGCGCCTCGAAGCAGCCTTGGAGCGGATTCTGGCGTCCAAGACCTCGGTGTTTCTGGTGTTGCGCAGCTGTATCATGCAATTTGAACAGCTCGACGCCATGCGCTCGCTTGTCGAAAATCACGGCCGTCAGCCCGCTCAGGCCATGAACGAGAAGGGCCGGGGCATTCACTTCAAGCGCAAACCGGTTGTCGAACGCGCCCTGCACCATTGGCGGCTGGCCGCGATCAACCGGGAAATGCGCCGGCTATCGGACGCGGTTCTGGAAACCCGACGCCGCCCGCTGCTCGAGGCTTCGATCGCGCGGCAAGCCCTGCTGAGAACCTGCCTGCTCAGCCGATAGTGCCATATCTATCTGATAATGTTGTTATTTTTCGCCCAATAGCCGGCAAAGTTCATCAAGTTGCTCGAGCGATCTGTAATCGATCCGCAGCTGTCCGCCCTGCCCCTTGTGTGCAAGCTGAACCTTGAGCCCGAGAACATCGGACAGGCTCCGCTCCAGCGCAACCGTGTCGGCATCCTTTTCCTCGGGCCGATTGGCCGACTTGGTTTCCACCTGGCCGGCATTGGCAGTCTGGTCCGCATCCTTTTGCGCCAGCCGCTCCGCGTCACGCACCGACAAGCCGTCTTCGGCAATCAGCTTCGCCAGCCGGACCGGGTCGGACGTCGAAACGATGGCACGGGCATGACCGGCCGACAGCGCCCCTTCGGCGAGCATCTTGCGGACTTCATCAGGCAGCTTCAGCAGGCGCAGGGAGTTGGCGACATGGCTGCGGCTCTTGCCGATCACTTCGCCGAGATCGTTCTGGGTGTAGCCGTATTGCGCAATCAGCTGCTCGTAACCTTGCGCTTCTTCAAGTGCATTGAGATCCGCGCGCTGCACGTTCTCGACAATGGCGATTTCAAGCGCGGTCCGGTCATCGACGTCGCGCACGATAACCGGGATTTCCACCAGTCCAGCCATTTGCGCCGCCCGCCAGCGGCGTTCGCCGGCGATGATTTCGAACCGGTCATCACCCGCGCGGCGAACCATCACCGGCTGCACAATGCCGTGCTGCCGGATGGATCGCGACAAATCCTCGAGATCGGTGGTGTCGAATGTCCTCCGCGGATTGCGCGGATTGCGGCTGACATGTTCGATCGGCACCAGCCGGTCGGCGGAAACGGCCGGTTTTGACTTCGATTCGACCGGCTGGTCGATTTCGCCGATCAGGGCCGCCAATCCTCTTCCGAGGCGTTTTCTTGAAGCATCGTCTGACATAGTCACATCCACTTTCGCCTGATACCCGCCCGGGTCAGGCAGCCTTACGGTTACGTTCGCGCTGAATGACCTCGGAGGCCAGCTGCAGATAGGCCTGGCTTCCGGCGCATTTCAGATCATACAGGATTGCCGGCTTGCCATAGGATGGCGCCTCGGAAACCCGCACATTGCGCGGAATAAGGGTCCTGTAGACCTTGTCGCCCAGATGCGACCGGACGTCTTCGACCACCTGCAGCGCCAGATTGTTGCGCGCATCATACATGGTCATGACGATGCCCTGGATATCCAGGGTTGGATTGAGCGAATCACGCACCTGGCCGACCGTCTCGAGCAGCTGGCTCAATCCCTCCAGCGCGAAAAACTCGCACTGAAGCGGAACCAGGATCGAATGGGCCGCTGCCATCGCATTCATGGTCAGCAGGTTGAGCGAAGGAGGGCAATCGATCAGCACATAGTCATAGTGCTTGGCGTCATCCGCCTGCAGCGCCTTCTTGAGCTTGAAAACCCGGTCCGGCATGCCGGCGATTTCCATTTCAACGCCCAGCAGGTCCATGGTCGACGGAATGATGCTGAGATGCGGCACGGCCGTCTGCATCACCGTTTCGCTGACAGTCGCGTTCTGGGTCAACAGATCATAGGCCGAAACGCCACGATCCTTGCGGTCGATACCCAGCCCGGTGCTGGCATTGCCCTGGGGGTCGATATCGACAATCAACACTTCCTCGCCGATCGCAGCCAGTGCGGTGGCAAGGTTGATGGCGGTGGTGGTCTTGCCAACCCCGCCTTTTTGATTGGCAATGGTGATGATCCGGTTCTTCGAAAGTTGCATCGAAAGGGGTCCGCGGCCTAGTTTCGCTTGGATAGGTTGCTGATCTGCAGGATTGCCGATCCATCCTGCGCCAGACTTTGATGTTCTACCAGATCAAAGCACCAAAGGTCACGCGCTGATCGAACTTCTTCCGGGTAATCCAAACCTTTATGGAACCACATTTCCAGCATTGGGTTGTCCGCGCTAAACAGCGAAGCATAATCAAGCAATTCGGCCAATGAGGCCAGCGCGCGGGCGGAAATCGCATCGATTTTGCCAAGCTTATGCTGCGCTGCCTCGATCCGAATCGGATGGACGCTGGCCCTTGCGCCGGTCTCCACGATCACCTGGCGCAGAAAAGCCGCCTTCTTGTTGTTGCTTTCGACCAGGTGAACCCAACCCTCGCCTTTTTCGGCAAGGCAGATGGCCGTCACCAGGCCCGGAAACCCGGCGCCGCTGCCCATGTCCAGCCAGGTCAGGGGCCCCGGGCGCAACCGGAACAGTTGCAAACTGTCGAGAACATGGCGTTCCCACAAATCCGGCAGCGTCTTTGGCGAAATCAGATTGATCGAATTTTGCCACTTGCGCACCAGATCCGCATACTGGTGCAACTTTCCCCATGTTTCACGTGAAACAAACCCGGACTCCGGGAAAAACCCTTCCGCATGCACTGTTGGCTCCATCCTAGCTCACTGCTCCCATCGCATTCTTTGGCGTCTTTCTGCGCAAGTGAGCCAAAAGCAGCGCGATGGCTGCCGGGGTCATGCCTTCGATCCGCTCGGCATGCCCGATAGACGGCGGCCGTACCCTGTTCAATTTCAGTTTCAATTCCTGGGACAATCCCGGCAGATTGTCATACTGGAAATCATCCGGGATCAATCGGCTCTCCTCACGCTGCCGCTCCTCGATGTCCTGCCTCTGCCGATCCAGGTAGACGGCATAGGCGGCGTCGACCGCAGCAGCGTTCAGTATCTTCGAATCGTATAAGGAGAGGTCCGGCCAGATCTCCAATAGTCTGTCGACCGAAATATCGGGATAGGACAACAGTTGAAAGGCCGTTCGGCGGATCCCGTCCTTGTTCAGCGACAATCCATGCTTTTCAGCTTCGCTCGGGGACAGGCTGTGGTCCTTCAGCGTCTGCAAACATTTCGCCAACGAATCGAAATAGGCCTGATACTTTGATTTCCGCCGGGATGAAATGCAGCCAAGTTCAATCGCCTTCGGTGTCAGGCGCAATTCGGCATTGTCGGCGCGCAGAGACAGACGGTATTCGGCCCTCGATGTGAACATCCGGTAAGGCTCGCTGATACCCTTCGTCGTCAAATCATCAATCATCACACCGATATAGGACTCTGTGCGGCTGAAAAGACAGGGCGCGCGGCCCTGCACCATCAAGGCCGCATTCAACCCGGCCACAAGCCCCTGGGCGCCAGCTTCCTCGTAACCCGTGGTGCCGTTGATCTGGCCGGCCAGGAACAGCCCCTTGATCCGTCGAGCCTCAAGGGTCCGGCTCAACTCGCGCGGATCGACATGATCATATTCGATCGCATAACCAGGCTGAATAATCCGAACCTTGGCCAGTCCGGGAATGGTCCGCAGGAAGGCATCCTGAACATCTTCCGGCAACGAGGTCGATATGCCATTCGGATAGACCGTCGAATCATCGAGCCCTTCCGGCTCAAGGAAGATCTGATGGCCGTCGCGTTCACCGAAGCGGACGATCTTGTCCTCTATCGACGGGCAGTAGCGGGGACCGACCCCTTCGATCTGGCCCGAATACATTGCCGAACGGTGAATATTGTCCTGGATAATGCGGTGCGTCTCGTCTGTCGTCCGGGTTATGCCGCAACGGATCTGCGGCACTTCGATCCTGTCGGTCAGGAAAGAGAACGGAATTGGCTCCGCGTCCGCATCCTGCCATTCGACAAGATCCCAATCGATGGTGCTTCCATCAAGCCTTGCCGGTGTTCCTGTCTTGAGCCGGCCCAGTTTGAAACCGGCGCGTTCCAGTGTCCCGGACAGTCCCAGTGAGGGATCCTCGTTCATCCGGCCGGCCGGAATTTTCCGATCCCCGATATGGATCAGACCACGGAGAAATGTACCCGTCGTCAGCACCGCGGCAGCTGAGGATACGACACGTCCATCCTTGAGGACCACGCCGGTCAGCTTGTCGCCATCCATCTGCAGATCATCGGCTTCCGCCTCGATAATATCGAGGTTAGGGGTTTCCCGAAGCAGGTCCTGGATAGCCTGCCTGTACAGTTTCCGGTCGGCCTGGGTTCTTGGGCCCCAGACAGCCGGGCCCTTGCGGCGATTGAGCATTCGGAACTGGATACCGGAACGGTCCGCCGCCACGCCCATCAGGCCATCCATGGCATCGATCTCGCGAACCAGGTGACCCTTGCCCAACCCGCCTATGGCCGGGTTGCAGGACATCGTCCCGATCGTACCGGCCTTGTGGGTGATCAATGCGGTCCTGGACCCCATGCGTGCCGACGCTGCCGCAGCTTCACTGCCGGCGTGACCACCGCCTATTACAATGACATCGTATTTCATCATGTGTCTCCGGAATACAGTGTTCTTGGCCAGGCGGGGTGCAGTGTCAAGGTAAAATGTTTCACGTGAAACGATGTCGTTCAATCTGGGCGGAAAAACACGATTCCGGGTCCGAGTGTTTCACGTGAGTCACCGATTTCATCGCACCGGGTGTAAATGTTTCACGTGAATCACTTGCCCACGCAGAATTCCGAAAAGATGACGCCGAGCAGATCCTCGACATCGACAGTTCCGGTAATCCGTCCCAGTGATACCGCAGCATTCCGAAGCAATTCAGACCGGACTTCAATCGGCAGTGCCGTTTGCTCAAGCGCTGAATTCAACTCAGTCTGGCATTCGGTCAAAAGGCGCGTGTGCCTTTCGCGTGTCGGAAGCACTTCCCCGGAAGGCGGATTGAATCCTGCGATACGCCGCTCGATTTCCGCAATCAGTGTGTCGATACCAGTTCCGGATTTGTTGGATATCACAATATCGCCTTGAGCGACGGGCGCTTCATCGTTACCAATCAGGTCCGACTTGGTCCAAACGTCTATCGACGTCACGTTCTTGAGCGTCACTTGATCCAGCGTTTCAGGCGGAACCCTGATATCCCGCAGAATAAGAACCAGGTCCGCATTCTCTGCAGCGATCAGGCTCCGCCGCATCCCTTCGACCTCGATTTCATTGTCGGCATCGCGAAGCCCGGCTGTGTCCTGCAACAGGACAAGATGCCCGTCGATATCAAGCCGTACTTCGACCACATCCCGGGTGGTGCCGGCTATATCGGACACGATCGCGACGTCACGTCGTGCCAGATTGTTCAGAAGTGAGGATTTTCCGGCATTCGGCGCCCCGACCAGGGCTATTCGAAACCCGTCGCGGACGATTTCAGCAGTCTTTGCGCGGGATAGATGCTCCGACAACTCCAGTGACAAGTTCTGCATGTCAGGCCAGATCCGGTCCGTCACCGACCCTGGGATATCTTCTTCGTCGGAAAAATCAAGTTCGGCCTCGATCATCGCCCGCGCGTGGGTAAGCCGCCTGGCCCAGCCTTCGTAAAGTTGCTTGAGCGCACCGTCTGCCTGTCCCAACGCCTGTTTCCGCTGCGCCTCGGTCTCGGCTCGTATCAAATCCGACAGACCTTCAACCGCGGTCAGGTCCATGCGGCCATTCTCAAACGCCCGTTTGGTGTATTCACCCGGTTCGGCAAGGCGGAAACCGGGCAAACCGGACAAGACCGCAAGAACAGCATCCACGGAAGGCCGGCCGCCGTGGATCTGCAGTTCGGCGACGTCCTCACCGGTAAACGAATGGGGAGCAGGGAAAAACAGGACAAGACCGCGGTCAAGCAGATCACCCGACCCATCTCTTATGGTGCTCAGATGTGCAACGCGGGCCGGCGGAACCGAGCCGGAAACTGTTTCGAGTCCGAATCGAACCGAAGGACCGGATATCCGGATAATGGCAACGCCGGCCGGCGGCGCGCCTGATGACAATGCGAATATTGTATCCCGCATAACCGTACCGGTTTCGAATCGAATCGGGGTTTTCCTGGATTCGTCAGGTGTTCATCGAATCGAAGAAATCGCTGTTTGTCTTGGTCTGCTTGAGCTTGTCGATGAGGAACTCGATCGCATCCGTGGTTCCCATCGGGGCAAGAATACGCCGCAGGACAAAGATCTTCTGCAGATCCTGCTTCGGAACCAGCAGGTCTTCTTTGCGGGTACCGGACTTGAGAATATCCATTGACGGGAATATTCTCTTGTCTGCAACCTTGCGGTCAAGAACGATTTCGGAGTTGCCGGTGCCCTTGAATTCCTCGAAGATCACTTCATCCATGCGCGAACCGGTATCGATCAGCGCGGTGGCGATGATTGTCAGCGATCCGCCTTCCTCGATGTTACGAGCCGCACCGAAGAACCGCTTCGGCCGCTGCAGCGCATTCGCATCCACACCACCGGTCAGCACCTTGCCCGATGAAGGAACAACGGTGTTGTAGGCGCGGCCCAGTCGTGTGATCGAATCGAGCAGGATGACAACATCACGGCCATGTTCGACAAGGCGCTTGGCTTTCTCGATCACCATCTCGGCGACCTGGACGTGGCGAACCGCAGGTTCATCGAAGGTCGACGCCACCACTTCGCCCTTGACCGAGCGCTGCATGTCAGTGACTTCTTCCGGCCGCTCATCGATCAACAGCACGATCAGGTAGCAATCGGGATGATTGGCAGTGATCGAATGGGCAATGTTCTGCAACAGAACCGTCTTACCGGTGCGCGGCGGCGCAACGATCAGGCCGCGCTGGCCCTTGCCGATCGGGGCAACCAGATCGATCACCCGTGCGGAAATATCCTTGGTCTTCGGTTCGTCAATTTCCATCTTGAACCGCTCATCGGGATAAAGCGGCGTCAGATTGTCGAAATGCACCTTGTGGCGGATCTTTTCCGGATCCTCGAAATTGATGGT
>Ga0189291_100216_pt1 | contig 39449 bp, 29 predicted proteins | sample UW1redminimetaG_FD_130331 | JGI IMG/M metagenome (GOLD analysis project Ga0189291, IMG submission 130331) | Marine microbial communities from the Costa Rica Dome - UW179B-red mini metaG | ecosystem: Environmental > Aquatic > Marine > Oceanic > Photic zone | place: Costa Rica: the Eastern Pacific... | reverse complement strand
GCGAACTCGCTCCATAAATTGAGCGTTTCGCTTCTTCCGTGCCTATACACACAACAATATCGACATGCTCGCTCCGTCAAGGGCTACGCCCTTCTCCGCTCCGCTTCGATCCCTAACGGGATGACTTACGCTGCGCGTGACGATATTCTGAACGTGTCGGCTCCGGAGAAATGTCAGTCTCTTTGTCTTCCAGAGAAATCATTTGAAGAAAGAAAATGTGGGTTGGTTACAGATGTAACTATTGGCGATTGACGTTCTTTATTGACGGATCGCCGAAGCATTTGTAACTATGTGTTTGAGATTTATAAACAATAATTTGAGGCAATTGGGCTGGCCATTGGCCAATTTTTCAACTCCCATCACAGCTAGAATGTGGTCAGTAGAGTAAGACTCTAATGGGATTATTGCCTTTAAAAAAGATAGTTTGGGAGCGCTAAATGGCTGAAACTTCAGGCAAAAAGAAAAAACTTGAATCCATTGACGAGTTTGTGTCTGCATCAAAAATTCAAAAATCAGCGGCAAGTGAGAAGAAGGCAACAAGCTCTTCGACCGATACTGGTGAGTTCGCGGATATCGCATCTAACGCGTTTTTCAAAATTCTTCTGAACGCTGAACTAAGCGCGGTTGAAAAGCAAAAAGCGGTGGCCAAAGAACTCTCATTTGCCAAGAACAAAGAGCAAGCTAAGCAGAGCCTTGAAGAATTCAACAAGATGAAGGAATACCTTCAGCATGAGCGCAAGCGGATGGCGCGCGAAATCATTTCGCTGACCGACACCGAAGCCTTTTCTGAGCTCAAGGATGTTTACGAGGACATCAACACCGCCTTGATGGATTTTGAAAACCGGATTGCGCCGCTCACCAACATCGTAGACGCGGTTTATACGTTGCGCATGAACGGGGTAACGTTCGATATTTTCAACGAAATTGCCAAAGATAAAGAAGCTGAAGAGCAGCGCATGCAAGACTTGCGCGCTCTTGAGCAGGAACTATTTGATCTTGAGAACAGCATTCGTGAAACCAAAATCTCCAATGAGATGCTTAGCAAAGAAAAATCCTTTTTTGGATTGGGTGGCATCAAAGACGCTGCACGCCAGCAAATGGCGGAAAACAACGCCAATTTGGACGATTATGACATACGCATGCAAAATTTGAACAACGAGATTGCCGCTCTTTCGGTAGAAACCGAGCGCGACAGCGAGTTTGCCGAATATGCCGAAGAAAAAGCCCGCCTTCGTGAATTGCTTGATATCTCGTCCGAGGAGCACAAATCGCGACAAGAGGGTTTGATCGCGGCAGCGACTGGGTTCATCGACACAACAGAAACCCGGGTCGCTAGTGTTTTGACCCACTTTAATGGCATGAACAACCAAATTGATCGGTTGGGCGACGCCAATTATACGATGCGCGAAATCTATGCGATTTTGAACGACGCCACAGAAACTGCAGGCACCGCCAACCAAGCAAAGCGCGATGAATTGTCCAGCGATGCGGATGGGGAAGGCGATATCCAGAAAATGGAACGCGAACGCCAATTGCGCGATCTGGAAAATCACATCTCAGCCCTTGGTCAATCCAATGTGGACACAACCCAAGTTTTTGCTGAACTCACAAGTGCCGGCCATCGCATCAAATCGATGAAAGATGGCAATGAGCAACAGGTGAGTAAAACCCGCGCCTTGCACACGTCGGGTGTGGCTGGTGTTGCCGACCAGTTGAGCACGGTGTTGCAAGCGGTATCGTCTGCGGCATTGGGCGAAAGTTCGGAAATGGCGCGCATGTCGCTTGAGCGAATGAATGAAACTACCCGCAGCTTGGGCCAAAAAGAAGTTATTCGCGTGGCTTTGGGCACTAAAGAGGTCAATTCTGAACTCAGCAAAGCCTTGGCCGATCTTGAGCAATATGGCGATGTGATCAACACAGCCACCAGCATCACCCGCGAAGGGTTGAGCGAAACAAAACGCTTGCTCGGCGAATTGGAAAACACCGCCAATAGCGTGCAACAAGATATCAAAAAATCCACAGGTGTCGCAGCAGACGTTGCAGCGGGTGAAAGCGATATGCCAACACCTGAGGCCACAAAATCAACAGCACCTAATCCATTTGATTTGGGTTGATCTTAATCGCCGCCAACGGGCCTTGTCCGTTGGCATGATTTGTCAAAACTATAGTTGGATATGTGATGCCATTTGATTCAAAGAACTTTCTTATCCGAGGCGAAGACCATTTAATCCGCCACCAAGGGTTTCGGCTAGTTGGCCGCACCCAAGAGCTGCGCAAACTCTCCGGCATTTTGATGCGCAAAAGCGCGCACAATGTTTTGCTGGTGGGGGCAGGGGGCGTTGGCTGCTCGGCCCTGTGCATGGGCTTGCAGGCGCGCAAGTCTGATCCAGATGTGCCGTTTGATATTATCAATAAGCGGATTTTTTGGCTGGATAGCGATGGACTTTTTTCGTCTGGTGACCATGCGGCCACCAATGAATCCTTTCAAAAACTCTTGCGGATTTTGCGTCGGTCAAAAGACAGCGTTTTGATTATTGAAGATACGCGCGATTTTATTGAAGCGGCGCGCAATAATGGCTGCACCAATTTCATCAATGCATTGATGCGCGAACTCAAGTCGGGCCGTTTTCAAGCGATATTTGAAACCCGTGATCAGGACTTGCCGACGGTTTTAAAGTGCCATTCGGACATGCATGAAATTTTCACGATGATCGATTTGCATGAGCCCAGCGAAACCGCACTAAATGAAATCGTCAGCGATGCATCGCGCAATCTATCGGCCCATCACCGGATCAATATTTCTCAGAACGCGGTTGAAACGGCGATCGATCTGACCAGCAAATATCGGGTGAGCGATTTGAGCCTGTCGCGGGCCCAGCCTGAGCGTAGCTTAAACCTGTTGGATCGCTCGCTCACCAGTTATCGGCAGCGCGCCCACGCGGAACCACCCGCCATCACAGCCCTAAAGGCGCAGTTGGCGGCAGAGCCAAATGCTAGCGTGCAGGCAGAGTTGGAAGCCAAGGAAACCGAATGGCTTGCAAATAAGGAACGTTTGCGGGTTTTTTATAAAAATCAAAGGGATGGCGAAGAACTGATCCGGTCGCTGGAACAAGATCTTGAAACTGAGTTGGAACACGCGCAACAACGGGATGAGGATTTGGCGCAGGGGCACAATTCTGAACCTGCCCAACCCATTTCTTTTTCCGCCCAATTGCAGGGCAGTGGATTTGAAAATCGGGTGATCACCGAAATCCGCCAACGCATTGATGACGCTGAAAAAGCGGTTGCGGACAATTTGGCCAAATATGAAGAATTGGCGGCACAAATTAATGCCTCGCTGTTGCTCGAAACCCCCAATGTGACCGCAGAGTTCAGCGCCATTTCGGGCATTGCAGCTGAAAAGCTGAACCAAGATGAGCGGGTGAAACTGCTTAATTTGGAACAAAGCCTTTCCAACCGCGTGTTTGGGCAAGAACATGCGGTCTCCAAGTTGGCTGGGGCCATTCGGGTGGCCAAATCTGGGCTTAAAGAGCCGAACAAGCCGCAGGCTGCGTTTCTTTATCCTGGCCCATCGGGTGTTGGTAAAACCGAAATGGCCAAGGCGCTCACCGCCTCTTTGATGGATGACGAGCGGGCGCTTTTGCGCTTTGATATGTCTGAATATATGGAAAAGCACGCGGTGGCCAAGCTGATTGGTGCCCCCCCAGGGTACGAGGGATATGAAGCGGGCGGCATTTTGACCAATTCAATGCGCGCCAACCCGCACGTGATTATCCTGTTTGATGAAATCGAAAAAGCGCACCCTGATGTATTCAATGTTCTGTTGCAGGTATTGGACGATGGACGGCTAACCGATAATCGGGGCCTTACGGTTTCGTTCAGCGAAGCGATTATCTTAATGACCACCAATATTGGGCAACCCCATTTCTTGGATAAAAGCTTGGATTTTGAAGAGGCGGTGGCCGAAACCATGCGCGAGCTGGACACGATTTATCGCCCAGAGTTTTTGAACCGCTTTAACGGGCGCGAAAATATCGTTTGTTTCAACCGCCTTGAATTGCCCGTGATTGAAATGATCGCTACCCGCGAATTGGAAAAAATCAACGCGCGGATCGCCAGCCAAAACCCCGATCTGAACGTGGTGATGGATCAAAAAGCCATCATTGCCCTGTGCAAAGACAAATATGAGCCATCGCGCGGTGCCCGCGGTATTCCGGGCTATTTTGTGTCGCGAATTTACCCGATTGTGGCCAAAACCATTCTTGAAACGCCTGAAGCGTGTGGCACGCTTGAAATAACCTATCGGGCAGGTGATGGGGATGTGGCGATTGAAATGAAATCGCGAGCAGCGGCTTAATGGTTGAGAAAAAACCCGGCCCATCGGCAGACGATTTACGCAAGCGAGCCGAGCGGGCGCAGCACAGTTTGAATTCTGCGCGCAAAGCAAAATCGGATGAAAAGCCGGGAACCGTTAAAGCTGCAGGCGAGATGTTCTCCGAGTTTTTGGATGGTGTTAGGGGCATGTTTGACCTGCCCATTTTGCGGTTTGTCCGGCCGATTATTGGTTTTTTGGGGCCCAAATATGCCTGGGCCTATGCAAAATTTGCGACCAACAAAGAGGGAAAATCTTCCCTGTCGCGCCGGGCAGGGACGGTGACGACCCTCACTATCGGCTCGTTTGTGCTGGCCTATTTTTTACTAACCACCGTGATCCCCAATACGTTGCGCTTCACCTATGACGCGTTTGTCATCAATATTTTTGCCTATGAAGATGTTTTGGTGTTCGGCAAACCAGACTGGGTTGAAGGGGAACCCGGCGTGCTCAGCGTTTTCGCCTGCCGTCGTTACCCGTGCGAAGGGCAATCAGACTCCATCGAGTTTCGCATGCGCGACAGCTTTTACCTCGATGTGGTGCGCACAGTGACCCGGCTTGAACCCCATGATCCAGGCGAATTGGCAGGTGCATTCCTATCCGAAGAAAATGCCTGCAAATTCAAAGCCTACGGCAAACGCATCAAATATCTTGGGTTTTACCCCGACCTAATCGAAGCCACCTGCCGCCCCATCAACGGCGAAAATGCGAGCAATGCTTTGGCAGAGATGCAAAAGACGATTGAGGGTGAGTGAGGGGGTGGTGCGTTTTTCAGCTCAGAACGCAATTTGAGCGGCGCCGATCACCAATGTCTTACTTTTTCGTAAATATGTTGATGCGGATTTGCTTTATGTGGTAACTACCGTCTGTAGAATTTGTTTTTATGAATGTAAATGGAGTTAACTCTCGATGTCAGCCGACAACAATAATCAACCCGAAGATCAACTTTCTGCGGATAATAGCAAGCGACGCGAGGCTCTTGTTAAACTGGGCAAATATGCGGCTTACACAGCGCCTGCAATGTTGGTGACAACAAACGCGACACGCGCTTTTGCGCAGCCAGCACCGGGGACGCAAGTGACCACAACGACTTCCGGCCCGACGACGACCGCCCTCCCTACAACGACGAACACGACGACCGCCGCGCCAACAACAACTCCAGCACCGGGTTAGTGTTCATAAATTTTGCGTAATGAACAATGAAAATTGATTGCCTGATGGGCACATATGGCCGCTTCTCATTTGCCTGTGAAGCGGTGTCATGTTTTCTCAGCCAAACTGCTTTGGCGGATGCCACACTACTGATTTATAATCAGCATCCAATTCCTTTGCATTTCAGCCATCCACGAGTGCGGGTTGTTAATGTTGAAAACCCACCGGGGACCACATTGCGCGATATTCGCGCGCAAATGTTGGCAATGGCAAACCCAGACGCCGACCTGATCCACTTTTGGGACGACGATGATCTCTATTTGCCTTGGCATTTGCAAGATTGTTTGGACAATATTGGCGAAAGTGTTGCGTGGAAACCGCATTCAAGTTGGACGCTTCATCAACCAAATACGTACCATCTTGGGGCGAACACATTTGAGAGCAGCTGGGCCTTTCGCGCCGATTACATCAAAGCAGTGCCAATTGATACACACCCGACAAGCCCAGAACTTCCGGTCTATATTCAAACCAAGAATGATGGATTGCTTTCAACAACTGAGTTGTTGGGCCGCTCTAGTTTCATCTACCGCTGGCACGCAGGGCAGGTAAATCATAGCAGCCTTGATGCGCAGGGTACGACAGAAAAACAACGTCAAGTGCTCAAATTTATGCGCAGCAAAAGCAATGACGTTAATGCATCGGGCCAGTTGGTTGCGGCGGATTTAAGTGCGCATTGGCGGCATTTTTTGCTGGCTACACAACATTTGGTAACCCCGGACGAGTGGATACAAAACAAAGTTAGCCTTGGCTTGCCCGACCTAAAAGGAACTTCCGAAGGCTTCTTTCAACGGGCCTGGGCCCGCTTCAACCCATTATCAAAATAAATGGACAGGTTTGTTCCGCACTTAGTTCGGTTTAAAACGTACCCAACCGTTCAAGGTGAAGCGGCTGTTTGCAAATTGTTTTGATGGGCACAAAACTTCAAGCACTTCATGGGGAATGTGGCTTGGAAAGAAAATGATGCTGTTATTCTCGGGCTCAATATCCAAAAATGTTCCAGCAGGCGCGCCATCGTGCCTCATGGTGTCAAATAGCCGAATTTGGCCGCCGTCAAACATTTTGGGCGTCTGGTTGAAGTAATAGACGAATGTTAATTGGCGTGCAGCAGTTGTTGGCGTGTTGTTGTCACGATGCATCTTGTAAAATGCCCCGTCATTATGGGCCGTAAGTTGGATTTCAAATTCCAACTCATTTGGTGCCTCAATCTCCAAGACACTCATCACATCTGGCACAAGCGCGCGCAGATCCTGCTCAAATTGTGCAGGCAGTCCGCTTGTTTCGCGCAACACCATCGAATTGCGTGCTTCTTTGTCCCGTATATTTTGATCGTCGTGGGTTGATTTTACCGACGAGTTCGCAAAGTTAGTCTCGTTGCTTAGGGAAAACTCCAGGATGTCTAGTTGCACGGCAGAAGGCAGGAAATCTGGTATGCGGATATATGGCGCGGTTTGAGCGACGTTTGTAGTTGAAGAATTGTTGAAGGCATTTGCCGGAACAGTTTCAACCCCCAATACGTTTTTGGGGGCCAGTGCTATGCCTCTGGTGCCACTATGCTCTTCAATGACAAGCTGCAATATTTGGGGGCCATTGGTTTTGTGTTGCCCAAAACCAGCAACAAGTTGGCTGATCTGGTCAAACAATGGCCCGGACGTTGGGCATGAAAATGAGATGCGGGTGTCGGTACGCAAATGAAGGGTGACTTTGATCATTTGTTTTCCTCCAAATCTTTCAAAATGGGGTCAATAATACGTGCCGCCGGTTCTTCGCCCAGCAGTTCAGTAAAATGCTTTTTAACGGGCTCAATATCCAAACCCAGTTCTGAAAATCCATGCAGATAATTGCTGATCCGGTCTTCCCACTTGTTGCGATATGGCACCCCGAGTGGGCGATTGAACCTGTGGACCCAACGCAAAAATGGCAGGCAGAGCGTGCGCCCGCCCAATTGCCTAAATTTCTCATGGATATAGCCTTCTTCGCCGCCAAAGCCGGTGAACTTTTCAGAAAAACCGGGCCATGCTGTGCGTTTGCAGGCAAATAGGCCCAGGCCTTGCATGGGAATATCAATTGGGTCGGCGTCGAGCTCGGCGGCAGCCGGGTCCATATCCCATTGCCCATACATACCGCCATTCCACTCTGGTTTAAAGTGCGACGCGAGGCCGCTCAGATCGTCATAAAGCAACGGCCCTTGCAGCAAATCATTGGTTTGTGGGTCGGCGTCAAAATAGTCCAGCAACTTTTTAAGAGCGCCCGGAACAACAAAAACATGGCAATCCATACACAATACGAATTCGCCATTGGATTGGCTAAAAACAAAGTCACGCACTGTGGTGCCAGACCTTTCAGCCAGCGGCACATATCGGTAATTGGGCATTTGCTTTTCTAACGCTTTTAGTGGCTCTGCGCATGCGCCCGATGGATTGTTATCAATAATGATGAACTCAACGTCTGCCAGTATTTCAGGATGGTAAAGGCGAATGGCCTGTATGGTAAAATAGACCCCATCGTAATCATCATAGGTTGCCATACCAATGGTCATTTTGACTTTTGGCCCCGGGGGACTTTGTTCGGGAATGGGTGTTGGTTGGCGGCTTAGCGGGGCTAACGGCTGTTGAAAAGTCGGCCCTGCATTTTGTTCAAAGCCATGTGCTGGTTTGGTTTCAACGGCTAAAACATCGCCTAGAGTAATGTTGATTTTCTTGCCGTTCGGCATGGGGAGCTCAACAATTTCATCTTGGCGATCTTTAGGGTCTGCCAACATTGATGCAATGCCAGCAACTTGGTCATAGAGCGGGCCCTTGATCGGGCAGTGAAATGATATTTGGGTGCCCGCAGCAAGATGTAGAGTTGTTTTGATCATGGGTGGTCCCGTGAGAAATTCTTGATTTTGCAACTTATAACGGGTTTTGAAGCAGAATTGACAGGGCTGGTTCTTTGTTTGTGGTCAAATACAATATGTTATTGTTATTTGGAGCCGGTGCAATTGGCTTTACAAATCCGTCTGCGCCCCATAATTTCTCCCAGATTTTCAAGAAGAATAGCAAGCGCATAGAGGATCTTAATCCATGTTGATTGATCGACACATTACTAAAAACATTGGCGATGAGTTGATTGTTGCAAAACAAGATGGGCGACAAGTGTTTGTGCTTAATGCGCCTGGGAAATTTGTTTGGGAATGCCTGTGCGAAAGTGTTCCTTTGATCCAAATTCCAAACCGAATGGTTGAACATTTCGGTATTGATCAGGAGTTGGCCGAAACTGATTTTGGCCGCATGTTGACCGATTGGCAGGCTGTGGGCCTATTGCCGTTGGCAGCGACATGCCATCATTATTCGATGGCAGGGGTTTCGTTGTCTGTCCATTGCGCTTCAACCAAAGCCAGACAAGCCATCCTGCCGATATTTGCGCATCTTGAAGGCAACGCGCAATTGCGCGCGCTTAATCAACCTGTAGTGGATGTGGAAATCAACGAGACAGAAACGGGATTTGAGATATCAAGCGATGCAATTGCTATTGGTTCGCCCACTAATTTGGACGAATTGCTTGAGACGGTAACATCAAAATTTGTGGATGTGGTGCACGACCGATCCGACAAAGCTATCTCAATGCATGCAGCAGCCATTGGTGACGGACGCGGTTGCGTTTTGATGCCGGGCCAGTCTGGTAGTGGTAAATCGACGCTAACGGCGGCGTTGGTTGCTGCTGGATATCAATATTATACAGATGATACTGTTTTGTTGGATGATGACTATCTTGCTGTGCCCCTACCCAGCCCGTTGGTCCTAAAGGGCAAGAAATGGCCAAGCCTATCCTCAATTTTGCCGGACATCGCGCATTTGCCGATCTATCGGCGGATGGGCAATGATGTTCGATATTGGTCGCCTCCACTGGAAAATGTTGCCCAAGTCAATGTGCCCGTGCGCGCCATTATTTTTCCCACATTCAATGCAGACCAAGCATTTGAAATCGAAGAGCTGAACGCCTCTCAGTCACTTTCGCGCATCATTTCAGCAAATTGCATGATCCGGCGAAAGATCAATGGGCCGTTGCTGGATGGCTTGGTGTCTTGGCTCGAAAGCGTTCCTGCTTATGCCATGCGTCATAATAATCTGGATCGCTCCATGGAATTTGTGACCAAGCAGCTTGCACCATGAGCCGGCACGAGGCGTTCACGTTCTTGTGCAGCCTATTGAACCCATTTTCTGGTGACAACGCGCAAGAACAACTAAGCCAAGACTTGCGCGCGCCGTCCTTTACTTGGGAAGAGCTTGTGGTTGTGGCCAGTGAGCAACGCGTTTCGGCCATGCTGAAAATGGCCCTAGATCGGCACAACTTAACTGCATTTTTGCCGCGCGATCTGGTTGAGTATTTTGAAGGTGTAGAGGAGTTAAACGGTCAACGAAACGCCCAGATTTACGACCAATGCATTCGCGTGGCGACAATTTTGAATGGGATTGGCGTGTCGCCGGTTTTCTTGAAGGGATCAGGCTGCTTGCTCGCGGACTTATTTGAAAGTCGCGCACACCGTGTGATGCTGGATATTGATCTGCTGGTGCCGCACGAATTGCTCTTTGACTGCGTGGCTGCGCTTAAAGCTGCGGGCTATGATGAGCATGAACATGATTTGATCGCCGATCCCAGATCACATCATTATCCGCCTATGTTTCACAGCGCGGGAATTGTTGAGATTGAGCTGCATTCAGAAGTTATTGCGTTTCCAAATGGTGAGCTTTTGGCGGCTGAGGACGTGATTTCTAGTGCCCATGAAGTGGTCAAAGACAACGCGAAATTTAAGATTCCATCAGCGGAACACCGCATCGTTCATGTGACCGCCCACGCTCAGGTGACAGACCAGAATTACGTGCACGGCTTTTTCGTTTTGCGCCAATTTTTGGAATGTTTAGTGCTTGTCAAAAATTCGGATGCTCCAATTAAGTGGCTTGAGATAGAAAACAGATTTAAGCGGGTAGGGAAACCGCTCGCCTATGCATGCCAAATCGTGTCGCTAAATGATTTGTTTGGAGTAGATTTTCCGTTACCGACCAAATCAGCAACTATGGCCAAACTTTTCCACAAGCGCGCTCTTTTCCAAATTGAGTTTCCGCGCATGTCGACCAGGTTGTCTCGCCTCATTCGTCCGGTCACGCTTCTGTATAGATCGTTGAATGATCGGATACTGACGCGCCGCCTATTCGCTAACATGTTTAAGCCTGCATGGATTAAACGTCACTGGCAAAGATTATTGGGAAAGTAGCAGCCATCGCTTCAAGTCTGCTGGCGGAAAATAAAGAGCTTGATGTGAAAATCTTCCCGCGCGGCCGAGGCTGGAATCGCAGGTGCTTTCACGCAAGAAATAGCGCGTCTATGGAAACCTGAGGGTGCTGAAACGTCACACAGTTTCTATCGGCTGTGCCGACAAAAAACTTGGCCACAAAGGTTTCCAACCTCTGCGCACAACGCGATGAGATTACCACCGCGTTGGACATGGTGTTTCATGGGTTTTGAAGACAGGCCCGCACCACTTAATGTTTTGACACCACATTGATGAACAGGCCTTGTTCGCCATGTTCAAGGTTGCGCAGATCGTCGGTGAAGCTGCTGGCTTTGTAGCCGCCGCCCAGTTTGATGTTGTCGTTCATGTGGTAATAGACCGCTGCAACGCCGCCATATTTTAGGGCCTGCTCTTCAGGGCTAAAGAGGGCGCGGCCTTCAAGGCTTAAATCCCATTCTTTGACCAAATGCAGATCGCCACGCAAAATCATTAAGTGAGCAGATGAGCGCACAAAGTCACTTTCGTCCCGTGTTTGGGAAACCGCGCCAAAGCGGTAGCCATATTTGGCCCCCAGCGTGAACATTTTGGATATGTCATAGTTTAGATCAGCAGACAGGATTGAGCTTTTTTGTGCCGGACCGTTTTGGCTGCCAACGGCGTTGACTTGTTGTGCGCCGGGCAGGTCATATAGGTAGCTATATTTAAACAGGAACTGCATGCGGTCGTCATAAGCAGGACGATAGGCAAAGCCAAGGCTGGCTTCTAAGAACTGACCGTTGAGCAATGTGGATTGATCAGAGATTGAAAGCAAACTGTCGATTGAGCCGCGCATGGTCCATTCGCCATCAACCACATATTTGTGTTTTAAACTGGCCAAAAATGTTGACCGGTTTTGCGATACGTCGGCAGATTCATCGCGTCGCGCTTCAGCTTTTAGGTTGGCGGAGTGCTCATTTTGATCGTCATAGCTGCCCGAAAATGCCACGGCAGCGCGCTTGATATCATCAATGTTTTCGCCAACAATGCTGCCTTCTTCAAAAGATAGCTTAGTGGTCCAAAAACGGTCAGGGGTGAAACTGATGCCATAGGCACTGGTTGCGGTGCGGCGCAGGCCAAAAACGTCATATCCGTTTTCGGTAAAAGTCGTTACTTCGTCATTGTGCTTAACGGCGGAACCAACGGTTATTTTGCCGTAATTGGTGCCAAACTCTTTGTCCGCAAAGGATTTTTCCGGATCTAGGGCATAGCCCACATAATAACGTTCAGCCGCCGACGCGCTATATTCTGCGCCAAGTCGTAAGCCCAATCCTGTGGTGCCATGTGAAATTTCGCTATCTAGAGCAATTTCGTCGTTCAGGGCTAAACGGCCACCAACGCCCACCCGATCATCGCGCCCCAACCCGCCCGTATGGGCAGCGGTTGCTTGAACAAAAACATAGGCGGATTTTCCTTCATCAAATTCATGGGAAACCCGAGCACCAAGATTTGAGCGAGACCCGTTTTGTTCAGCCGGTCCCGCTGGGGTGACCTTTTCAAGGTGACTAACGCCAGTTGAAAGGCCAGTTTGGTCTTGCTGATAGGCAATCTCTGCGGATGTTTGCACGCTGGATTTTCCGGTGGCGTCCAAGAGGCCGGCATTGCCTAGACGCAATTCAATTTGATCAGTGAGATTGATATTGGAGCTGGCAGTCCATGTGGTTGTGTCCTGTGCAGCGTAAGCAACATCTGAGGAAAAGCCGGCGCGCAGGTGGGTTATTTCCGCGGCGATTTTTCCATCAACCGCGCCACCGCTTATGTCTTTTAGGTTGGCCGCTGCGCCAATGCGATAGGCTAGTGCGCCAACGCCATCTTGGCCCACACTTGGCAGTGTCTGGTGGGTTAAGCCCCCATCATGGGACAGAACGCGGCCAACGCCTTTGCCTTGAGAACGGGCGATTTGCGCCTCAATGAAGGTGCCAACATCCTTTTGAATGCGAATATCTACGCCAACCAATTCGTGGCGGGCAGCAGCACTCAGTTCGGAGGTGTAAGTTGCGCCAAGTTTTACATTGTCATTCACCCAATGTTCTGCGGTTGCGCCCAAACTATAGGCATCGGTTTGGGTGATGGCAGGCGCATATTCATATTTTGCGCTGATATATTGGTGGGGTGTTGACGCTCCATTTTGTGTCACGGCAGCGTTAGATGGGGCATTGCTTGAAAGGGGTTCTTTGAGCAACAAGATGCCCTGCAAATAATCCAGTTCATAATCTTGTCCAGCCAAGAGCTGTCGGCTTGCTAAAATGGTGCCTGAAATGGGGTCGCGCGATTGGAGTTCAATATGTTCAGAGCCTGCTGCGATGTCACTGCGCCGCAAGAAATAGGCCGATCCGCCTGTGCCGCGTAGCAATTCTTGCTGTGAAACGGTACCGGCCTGTGCCGCATAAGTTTCAAACTTTGACTTTGGGTCGCCATTGGCGGTGTGTTCGTCAGCGCGCAACACGCCACTAAAGCCATAAAGTGCGCGTTTGCGGCCAAACAATTTGCCGTCTGATATTGTGGTTTTAAAGTTGCCCCACATCACATAATCATTGCCGCGTTCTACGCGAACATAGAATTTTCCTTGCGTCGGGGTGTCGTCGTAAATGGTGGAGCTATCGCCATAAACGGGATAATATTCGTCCGGATCAAGCCTTGAGACGATCGAGCGTGGATCTTTGGCACCCCAGCCGGTAAGCAGTTCTGACAAGGAACCTGAATTTGAATCGGCGCTTGCCGTGATCAAATATTTGCCCTTGATCTTTCCCTTAAGATAAAAGGCAGTGCGGCCTTTGGTGTAGACACCGCTATATTCGTTTGGTCCGGTGGGTTGGAAATTGCCGCTGGTCCAGTTTTTGCCGATCAGTGCATCAATCAGGCCAACATAAAACCATTCTTGATCAGGTACATTGATCGAGCGCTGAAACGAAACACCTTCGCCCTTGGCATCTGCAACAAACAACTCGATCGCATGATCGCCTGTTGGCAATATTTGTTCGACCACAAATTGGCCGTCATTGCTCAACGGAACAGACGTGCCCATGACATAAACATTATGTCCGGCGGGTATTTTTTTTCCCGACATGGTGACGTGGCCGCCCTCAACATTGATGTTTTTTGTCGCAAACATAAAGGCGGATTTGCCCCCTGTTTGTTTGGGGTAGACGGTTTTTTTCTTGTCCAAATCTACATAAACAGCGCGCGTTTCATCAAATCGGCCTTGGCCATCATATACCCGAGCGGTGAGTAATAGTTCAGTATAGTTTAACTCGCTTAGGTTCCAGCTAAGTGGCTGATTGGGTTGCATGTCGTGCGTTTTGATCAGCTGGCGCGATTGCACATCAAAGATGCGCAGCTCAGCCCGCTCAATCCATGCCACATAGTTTGACGTGATTAGCGCTTGAACAGAAGCGGGCGCGCTCTGGCGCTCAAAATTGACTTGAAGACCGAGCAATGGATTTGCCTCTAGGCCGTCAAAGCGAACATCAAGTTCAAGTTGATCAAGAACTGACGATTGGTTTCCCGACGCCGGGTCACCATAAAGATGTTCGCCATCAACGCTGATCGAGAAGCCCAGATCGGCGGCATCGTTTGAGTTCAGACTTAGCGACGATTGCTGGGCAATTGCAGGGGTGGCCGCACCGCCAATAAGGGTGGCGAGAAGCCAAACAGTCGATTTTGAGAGTGAAAATGTCATGTTAGTTGGCCCTCTTAATAGTCATCTGGATGACCAGTTCGTAAGGCGTGCCTATACTGTCCCAGTATCGTTCTATTTCGGTTTCAATGTTTTTGAGCTGTGTTTTGGCGGCTGTGCGGTTGCCGCTTTGGTCAAAATAGACCAGCTGCAAAGTCGCAAATTGGGTTTTCAAAGTTGGCAAGAAGCTATCAAGCCCAGCCCGTAGCTGACGGGTTGGTTGATTTGTGTGGGCATCAAATGCCTTTGCACTTAACTCAATCTTGATGGCTCTGGCGGGTTCTGCGGCAAAGTTGAGTTTTGAGATTTTGCCCGGGGTAAGGCGAATTACTCGAGGGTTTTCAGAACTTATGCGATGGGCCTGAGGCAAAGTGCGCTCGTCCAATTTCAGGATAAAATTCTCACCCATATTGGCAGGTAGGGCGGCGCAAGGAATTGAATATTGGCCATGCTTATCTGTGCCAATCACTTGCCCATCAACCGTCACCAGCCGGACGTTGGGCAATCCAGCTTCGCCTACATCATAATAGCCATCGCCATTTTTATCGGCGAACACGCGGCCAATGACCTCGCCACAATCAAACACATGTTCTGCTTCCACAATGATCACCGCTGTCGCATTTGGGGCAATGGGCTGGCTGGTTGCAGGGTCAACCATGATCACCGTGTTGGTGTGTTCACCTGCTAAGGCCATTTGGCCAATGCGGGCCATAAGCGTGATTTCGAGGGTGCCAGAAGCGGGGACAACAACATTGTTGAAAATAACATCTCGCCCAACCAAAGAAGGTGTTGCGGGTGCGCCACCAACCGTTGCACTGCCCGTCACAAAGGTTAGCGCTTCAGGTAAAGCATCAACGACGCGCATTGGACCTGCAGCCAAAAGCGTCGTGTTGGTTAGAACGATAGTGTAACTCACCACATCGCCGCGTCGCGCATAGGAAACATTTGCGGTTTTGGTGGCACTTAGTCCGGAGCTTGGAATAAATGATTCTGGATCAACCGCAATGTGGTTGTTGACCACGTCTGGGTCACCCGGTGCCAAAAGGAACGCCAAATAGTAGGGGGATGGACTGGAAGCTGAGGGCGTTGGGTCAACTGAGAGTTGGCAAGAACCACCTGGAACCGCATCATCTGGGCACGTTGTTGCGTCAAGTGTGCCCGCTTGAGGTGGAATGATGATTGAAGGCGTACTCAAAAAGCCTGTCGGGGCAGCAAAAGTGATCTGATATTCGGTTTGGGCTGCCGGGCATGCGGGGTCCGCGCCAGCGATAACATCAAACCTGTACCAACCCGTTGCGTCGGTTATTTGGTTCTGTTGACCGGGCAATACACAGGCGGCGGGCAGGGGAGTGCCCCCAGCATCCAACATGCGCACGGTAACGCCCGCAACGGGGTCGCCAGTGATCGAATTGTACAGAATACCAGATGGATCAATTGGTTGGTCCAAGTCAGAGCGAACATCGTTGGAGGCCACAACAATATCGTCATATTTGCCCACTGTTAGGCCGCTGGCGGGATCAATAAACAAAATCTGGTAATCGGCACCGGGCGGAAAATCGACGAATTGGTAGCGACCTGAACTGTTGGATGTTGTGGATTGGACAAGCGTGCCGCTTTGGCGCAACTCAACCACATAGTTGGGGAGTTGGACTTCGCCAGTATCAAAAGTGCCGTTGCTGTTGTCATCTTTAAACACAAGTCCCGAGAGTACGGGAATGGATTTTTGAATGGTCAGTTCAATCTGCGCCGCGCTGCAGCTTGCCGGGCTGACTTTGTCGCAGATTTGATAGTCCAAAACATAGTCACCTGACGGTGTGTATTGTGCAATGTCGAGCGTGCCATCAGCGTTGAGAGTGAAACCCGCAGGCGGCGTGCCAATCAATGTTGGTGTAACGTCTGTGTAGACTGCTGGTGCTGAATTAAAGCTGTCATTGTCCAGCACATTGACCACGCCAGTCTGCGCCGTTGCGGTATCGATTACGGCAACAATTATGTCATCCACTGCGCTAATTGGCGCGGCATCAACTACAATGGTGACAACGGCGCTATCACAATTGGCCGGATTTGCCTTTTCACAGATTTGATAAGTGATTGTGTATGTGTCACTAGGCACGCCCGCAGCAACTGAAACCAAGCCATCGGTTATGTCCAACGTTACACCAGCATCGCTGGCGGGGGTGAGCACAGTTAAGTTGACATCGGCCAAAACAACGGGAGGGCCAGCCAAGGTGTCGTTTGCCAACACATCTCTAATGTCATTGGCGCCTGTTGTGCCATTTACGGTTGGGGTGGAGTCTAAAACAGCATTGATACCCGGAAGCGGCAAAGGCGTGGTGGTAGGATCGTCATTGTTTGCTCCGCCGCCCGGCGTGCCTGTTCCATTGCCATCTGTTGCCAATTCACTGTCGGTTAGATCCGATGTTGATTGACCGTTAGGGCTTTCACCTGTCGCGGTGGCTTGATTGGTTACTGAGCCCGCAACCACGTCTGCTGCAACAAGGGTGTAGCTGGCCGTGTAAATCCAAACTTCTCCACCATCTAGTTGGCTGTTGGTGTTTGTATCGCCGGATTGATAGGCAGGGACGGGGGTAGTGCCTGCGCCGGCAAATCCGGTTTCAGTGATCCCTACGCTGACAATAGGCAGATTGCCCACATTGCTTAGGCGATAGGTATAGGTGATGGTTTCACCAACTTCGGTTGCGGTGTTGGCATTTTCGTCGTTGAAGGTAGCGGTTTTTGTTGCGCCAATTTGCGCCAAGCCGACGGTGATCGTGGCGGCTGCAACATCACAATTGGTTGGGTTAAGTGTTTCGCAAATTTGGTAATTAAGGTCATATTCGCCAGGTGTTGTGCCTGCGGCGACGTCAATTGACCCATCTGCGTTCAAGGTAAACCCAGCAGGTGCGCCACCAAAAACGGTCAAATCCACATTGGATGGGGTGGCCGCAACTGCGCCCAGCGTATCGTTGCCCGGCGAGGTGGTGAGAACATTGGCCACATCGGTTTGGGTCGTAAAAGCATCAATGGGTGAAGCCAGCACACTATCAACAGCGTCAATCGGCTGGTCAGCAAGGGTTAGTACAGTCACATCATCATTGTCAGTTCCAGGGCCATGTGTGCCGGTGCCATCACCGTCCGTTGCGTGGGTGCTGTCAGAGAGATCGGTTACGGCTGAAGCGGAAATGCTTGTGGTGCCGCTTGCTGTCGCTTGGTTTGACAATGAGCCAGCGGCCACGTCTGCTGTCAGCAATGTATAGCTTGTGGAATAGAGCCATGTTTCGCCAATATCGAGCACGCTATTGGTGTTTGTATCGCCCGATTGATATGTGGGGGTTGGCGTGGTGCCAGTGCCACTAAAACCCGTTTCTGTTACTGAGACACCTGTTACAGAATCGCCATAGGCGCGAACGCTATAGTCGTAAGTCACCGTTTCGCCAATTTGCACATATCCATCGGCTGAAACGTCGTCATTAAACGTCTGGGTTTTGGTGATGCCGATGGCGGGATAAACGATGGTCACGGTTGCCGCATTCGAAGTGGCACCCAAAGCATTGTCGAATGTATAATCAACTGTTGTTGCGTAGCCTTTGAAGCCGTCTAGGGGGGTAAATGTTAGAAGACCGGTTGCGTCGGCATATGACCACGTCCCTTCGTTGGGTACACTAAGGCCAATGAGATCGCCGTCACCATCATAGTTGAGACCCGTAGCACCGCCCGGTGCCACAAGATTTACAGACTGTTTTGCAAATTCACTGGCAACTTGGGAGTTGTTGTAGGGTGGATTGTTATTATCAACCGCAATTGTATCGTTGACCAGTATGTCGACGTTCGTTGGTGTCCCGTAGGCTCCTTCTTCGTCATCGTCATTGGCCACAGGCGAAGAAAAATCAGCGCACTCGAAATCCAGCGTATCAAATGATGAATAAGTTGCATTGTCGAGCCGGATAAAAAAACCACTGTCGGCGGTGCGCCCAATATCAAATGTTGATGCTGTACTAAATGAAATTTCAAGGCCTGATTCAGGTTCAGAATTGTAGCTTTGATCACCTATGATTGAAAAAATGTCGGGTCGACCGGCGACTGTGCCAAATGCCTTCCCCGTTGTTGCGTTTTTGTTAATACGCACAAATTCGACGTCACCCGAACAAACCTCGGTATAAACCTCTTCGTTGGCGGGGCCATCCACATCGTTGAATTGCACCAACACTTCAGCGGGAACCAGCACGCCCCCAGTGTCGGTAGCCACGTCATATGTGTTGGCTTGATAAATGCGCCATTCAATAAAGATTTGATCTTGGCCCGTTGATTCAATCGAGGGCCGCGCGCCATTTGTCGTCCAAACATGAGTGAGCGTTGCTGACGTTATGACCCCGACAATATCGATGCCCGTTGCGCCAACGGTGCCAGCATCTTCCCAGATCGCGCGAATGTTTACGCCTGCGCCTGCAGTTGTTGGCACCCCAACGTCGGTCAATATCAGTGGAGCGGCAATTGCAGAATGGGAAAAGGTGGGGATGAATAGGGAAGCAAACAAAGCGATTGCTAAGGGGCGTACACGATTCAAATGTTTCTTTAGATACTTCTGCACGCTATTCATCTCTTCTAGATGTCGGGACCAAACTCGCATCCCAACGCCATTTTTAGCCCGATTATGGTTACTGAGGACTTAAAGGGGCTCTATGAAAATGCACGCGGGCTCTGTGAATGGGCTGGTAAACCTGCCTTTGTTGGTAGGGTGAGCGTGATCGATAATTTCAAAGGAAGCTTGCCAAATGGCATTATTTTGCATATATTGTGCCATAAGGAGATGAATGTGACCCTTGAAAGAATAAAGACCACACCTGAAGAATTCGCACCTGACCCGATTAATGATGAGGAAGGGGAGGCCATGTTGCAGGCGATTTTTAACCTGTTTCAAAAGTGGAGCATCACGGATGATGAGGCCGCGACGTTGCTCGATTTGCCCGTGCGCACCTATCGCCGGTGGAAGGCGGGGCAACCGGGGCGGCTTAATCGTGATTTGAAAGCGCGGCTTTCCAACCTATTGGGCATCCACAAGGCCTTGCGGATTATTTTTGTGGAGCCGCAGCGCACTTATGATTGGATAAAAGCGCGCAACAAAGCCTTTGGAAACCAGACCGCTTTGGACATTATGCTTGGGGGCGATCTTACCGACCTGATGCGCGTGCGCCGATATTTGGATGCGGAGCGTGGCGCTTGGTAGTTGGCGCAAATGAGGTGCCAGTAACGAATGTTCGTTGGCAAGATGCGGTGCGCGTTGTGCGCAGTGTTTATCCGCCAATTGATCTGTTTGAAGACATCGCAGAGCCGCAAAACTGGCCGCTGCTTATTTCAGCCGAACAAAAAACCAATCCGCGGTTGATGGAGACGATCGGCAATATCGATTTGGTGCCAGAGGATCGACGCGTCGGCGGCGCGGGCGCAAGTTATCTGATGGCCCCTTTTACCCACACCAGCCCAGACCGACCAAGTCGGTTCACAGATGGGCATTTGGGTGTTTTATATATCGCTCAAGATTTTGAAACCGCAGTACATGAAACCGCACATCACCACGCCCAATTCATGGCGCAAACCGACCAAAAACCGGGTTGGACTTCTCAATTCAGAGAATTGGTTTTGAGCGTCAATGCACCGCTTCACGATATTCGTGATACGGCGTTGGACGCGAGTGGGTTGTTGGACCCCAACGATTATGCGGCATCGCAAAAATTTGCCAGCGAGCTGCGCAGCGCAGATTCACAAGGCATTGTCTATCCGAGTGTGCGCGGCGATGGAGATTGCGTTGGACTGTTTTACCCCGACAAAGCCCATGACCCTATTCAGGGCCGCCACCTAAGCTACCATTGGAACGGGGCGCGCGTAGATATGGTACGCGACCTGAGTTCAGGCGATGTGTTTCGGGTTGTAGAGTAGGGTGGGCAATTGGCTAAAGCATGTGCTTCTTTCCAATCTCGGCCCAAAAATCAGCCATAATGCTGTTGGGCAGTTTGAGGCGAGAGCCTATTTGAAAGCACCATTTCGTCGGTAACTGTTTTCGCCAAGGGCTGTGCCACAGCGGATGCATGGGCGACCGCCATTTTGGGTCAGCGGTGAGGGGCTGGCAAACAAAGCAAAAATGTACGGGTACGTCGCGGGCGCGTTGTTATTCTTTGACGATGGATCAACTTCTGAGATTTAGAAAAATGATTTAGGACGCCCAATGGGCGTCCTAATTGTCTTATGTGATAACGAATAGGCAGCTATCATGGTGCATCGATTGGGCTTATTCGGATGTTTGGATGCTGGCCAAATAGGCAAGTACATTGGCGCGGTCTTCTTCTTTTTTGAGACCAGCGAATGTCATCTTGGTTTTGGCGATATAGTCTTTTGGTTTGGTCAAGAACGCGTCCAATGCCTCAAGGTCCCAAATCTGACCCGTCTCTTTTAGCGCCAAAAGTGGCTTCGAATACTTGTACCCTTCAGAAGCACCAATTTCGTGTCCAAAAAAGTTATTCAGTTGCGGCCCAACAGAGTTTTTCGCTTTATCACCGACCTTGTGGCAGCCTTTGCACTTTTTGAATACTTTTTCGCCCTTGGCAATGTCACCGGCAGCGATTGCCGCTTCGATTTCGGCCGCTTTGTCGAAATCCTGTGCAACCGCGCTCGAACCCATGGCTGAAATCGCGAGAAGCCCGCTTAGTGCAAGATGTGTAAGTTTCATGGAACAACTCTCTTTGGTAATTTGAACAAATGTTGTGCACCTACATACAGGAAAGTTCAAGGCGGCAATTTGATGCAGCGCAACTAAGATGAACCTGCGTTGAGCAATCGAATTTGACCAAATAGTCGATTTCTTTAGCGAACGCGATCGAATTTGATCTAGAACAAAGTGTAGATTTTAATCAAGGCGTACCAAGCGACCGTAACAATGAAACGGTTCTAAAATGGTAGCCAGCAGCAAACACAGGAAAGCGAAGAGATTTCGCCAGGCGATTCAAAAGATCGTCGGTGAATTTTTGCTTGTGTTTGCGGTTTTGTTGCTGCTCACCCAAACGTTTACAGCGCAGGCGGCATTTGACCTTGATGTCATTTGCGGCGAACAAGGAGTGGTGTTGGTTCAAAGCGAAACAATCAACACGCAAGATAGCAATGGCCAGCCTTGCCCAGAATGCGCCAGTTGCGCAGATTGTTTAACCGGCGCGACCCGAACATCGTTGCTGTCGCAACCTCTTGATTTCGTTTCAGCAGACATCGCTCCTTTTGTGCCCAATGAGTGCCGTGCTCATAGGCCGATGAGTTCTGCATTGATCCGAACACCCATGTTACGCGGACCGCCATCAGCCAAAGATCGATCAAATATGTATAACGACGCTTCAACACGCGCGCGCCACATGGGAGACTTCTCATGAGGACGTTGAAATTAGCCCGTCCACCCTTCGCCATCTTAGCGATTGTCGCGCTCGCGTTAGCGTTGAACGCGAACGCCGCCTCTGCGCAAACCGCGCGACCGATCCTTGAAAAATTCCTCCCCAAAGTAGAGGCACAGTTCTTCTCGTCAGAAGCAACAGGTTATGACAGCATTAGAGCTGGCATCCCTGTCGCCCCGATTATCCGGGGCAATGATATTCTTGGTTACGCCTTTATCACCTCAGATTTTGTTGGAACCACTGGGTACTCGGGCAAGCCGATCCATGTGATGGCGGCAATTGATTTAGAAGGGAAATTGCTGGGCGCGGAATTGGTCAAACACTCAGAGCCAATTGTACTCATTGGTATTCCAGACAGCAAAATCAAGAAACTCACAGCCAGTTACAAAGGCCTTGATATCGTCAAAGAGGCCGCTGCTGGTGGCTCCGCCCATGATCTGGATATCATCTCCGGTGCCACCGTAACCATTATGATTATCGATGATTCCATCGTGCGCTCCGCGATTAAAGTGGCCCGAGCGTTGGGGCTTGGCGGCCTAAGCGATGCAAAGGCGGACAATACACCTCAGCGCGAACTCAGCGCCGATGAAAGCCTGATCAGCGATTGGCAAACCATGTCTGGTGATGGCACCGTGCGCCGTCTGACTTTGGATGTTGGACAGATCAACGAAGCGTTTGAAGAAGCTGGCGATCCACGCGCGATCAAACGCCCAATTAAAAAAGACCCTGAAACCACGTACATCGACATGCACACGGCTTTGGTTTCTGCGCCTAGCATTGGCCGCAGCCTGTTGAGTGAGGCTGAATATGGCAACCTGCAGGAGTGGCTCGAAGAGGGTGAAAGCGCCATCTTAATCGCCGGGCGGGGGATCTATTCCTTCAAAGGATCTGGCTATGTACGCGGCGGCATTTTTGACCGTATCCAACTTATCCAAGGTGATATTTCGGTTCGTTTTCACGACAAAGATCAGCGCCGTTTGGGTAATATCGCGGCTGAGGGTGCCCCAAGCTTTACCGAACTCGACCTGTTCAAAATTAGAGCCGATGCAGAGTTTGATCCGACAAAACCTTGGCGTTTGCAACTGCTGTCGCACCGTGAAGTAGGACCGGTTGATAAAACATTCCTGACGTTTGATCTTGGCTACAAATTGCCCGAGCAATATTTGGCACCGCTTCCTGTTGTTGCCCCAGTCGCTTCAAGCGTCGACATTTCAGATGATCAAGCTGCGCGTGCGGCATTGTGGAAACGCATTTGGAACGACAAGCGATTTGAAATCGTGGTGCTGGGCGTCATGCTTGCGGTATTGACTGCGACTTTCTTTTTCCAAAAGCAATTTACCCGCAATGCGCGTTTTTTCTACTGGTTCCGTATGAGCTTTTTGGTGGCCACATTGGTGTTTCTTGGCTGGGGCCAAAACGCGCAATTGTCTATCGTCAACTTGATGGCATTAGGCGCATCATTGCAAAGCGGCTTTAGCTGGGATGCGTTCTTGCTCGACCCACTGGTGTTTATCTTGTGGTTCTCAGTTGCTACTGCATTGTTGTTCTGGGGTCGTGGCGCGTTTTGCGGATGGCTTTGCCCATTCGGTGCGCTTCAAGAGATATCAAACCAAATTGCGCGTTTCTTCAAAGTGCCCCAATGGGAATTGCCTTGGGGATTGCATGAGCGCCTCTGGCCACTGAAATATATAATCTTCTTGGGCCTGTTCGGTATGTCGTTGGTGTCCATTCCAATGGCTGAACAATATGCAGAAATTGAACCGTTCAAGACCGCCATCATCTTAAAATTTGATCGCGCGTGGCCATTCGTCGTGTTTGCGACAGTGATCCTTGGCGCGGGCCTTTTCATCGAACGCTTTTATTGCCGGTATTTGTGCCCGTTAGGTGCTGCATTGGCAATTCCAGCCCGCATGCGCATGTTCGACTGGCTGAAACGCTACAAAGAGTGTGGCAGCCCTTGTCAAACTTGTTCCAACGAATGCCCGGTGCAAGCAATCCACCCCACTGGGGAAATCAATCCAAACGAATGCGTCAACTGCTTGCACTGTCAAGTGCTCTATCAGGACGACCAGAAATGCCCTGTCTGTATCAAACAGAGAAAAGGACGGGAGCGTCGCTCACTAAGTGATGCGGCATCTAAAGCGGCAATGGAAGCCTTACTGAATACAAAAAAGACTTCCTAAGACATAAGCATAAAGGAGAGCTACCATGTCTGATAATGAAAATAATACAGGCAGAATTTCCCGCCGGGAACTTCTTTCAGGAACTGGGGCTGGCGCGTTTCTAGCTGGTTCCTTGGCTGTAACTGGCGGCGCTGCCCTAATGGCATCACCTGCAGCTGCATCTGAAGGCAGCAATTCACTCGCACCAGGCGAATTGGACGAGTATTACGGTTTCTGGTCATCAGGCCAAGCCGGCGAGTTGCGCATCTTGGGCGTGCCGTCCATGCGCGAATTGATGCGCGTGCCTGTGTTTAACCGTTGTTCAGCAACTGGTTGGGGCCAAACCAACGAGTCATTGAAAATTTTGACTGAAGGTTTGACACCGGAAACAAAACAGTTCCTTGCCGATTCAGGCATGAAAACATATGACAATGGTGACCTTCACCACCCACATATGTCTTTCACAGACGGCACATATGATGGCCGCTATTTGTTCATGAACGACAAAGCTAACACCCGTGTGGCCCGTGTTCGTCTTGACGTGATGAAATGCGATAAGATCATTGAGATCCCAAATGCGCACGACATTCACGGCCTGCGTCCACAAAAGTTCCCACGTACTGGCTATGTGTTTGCCAACTCTGAGCACGAAGCACCATTGGTGAACGACGGCTCAACCATGCATGATGTGTCTACTTACACAAACATCTTCTCAGCCATCGATGGCGACGAGATGAAAGTGGCATGGCAGGTGATGGTATCTGGTAACTTGGATAACACCGACTGCGATTATCAAGGCAAGTATGCTTTCTCAACATCGTACAACTCAGAAATGGGTATGAACCTTGGTGAGATGACCGAAAACGAGATGGACCACGTTGTTGTGTTCAACCTCGCGGAAATCGAAAAAGGCGTTGCCAACGGCGATGTGCAAGTGCTGAACGGCATTCCAATCATCGACGGCCGCAAAGGCTCAAACAAAAAGTATACACGTTACATCCCAATTCCAAACAGCCCACACGGCATCAACACTGCTCCAGACAAACGTCACGTTTGTGTGGCTGGTAAATTGTCGCCAACTGTTTCTGTTATTGATGTGACAAAGCTTGATGCCTTGTTCAATGAAGATGCAGACCCACGTTCAGCAATCGTTGCAGAACCAGAATTGGGCCTAGGTCCATTGCACACAGCCTATGATGGCAAAGGCAATGCGTTCACAACTTTGTTCTTGGACAGCCAAGTGGTAAAATGGAATATCGACAAAGCCATCCGTCTATATGCGGGTGAAGATGTTGATCCAATCATCTCAAAAGTTGATGTTGCTTACCAGCCTGGTCACAATTCAACTTCAATGGGTGAAACCGCTGAAGCAGACGGCAAATGGCTTGTTTCTATGAACAAGTTCTCAAAAGACCGCTTCCTAAACGTTGGTCCTTTGAAGCCTGAAAATGAGCAGTTGATCGACATTTCATCTGATGAAATGAAGGTCGTTCATGATGGTCCAACTTTTGCTGAACCACACGATTCGATTATCGTTCATGCTTCAAAAGTGAACCCAAACAGTGTTTGGGATCGCAATGATCCAATGTTTGACGATGCAAAAGCACAAGCTGCAGCAGATGGTGTGGATCTTGAAGAAGGTTCAGAAGAAATCATCCGTGACGGCAACAAAGTTCGTGTCTATATGACATCAATGGCGCCAAACTTCTCACTTGAAAGCTTCTCTGTGAAGCAGGGCGATGAAGTAACGGTTTATGTCACCAACCTTGATGATATTGATGACCTAACTCACGGCTTCTCACTGTCAAACCACAATGTGGCAATGGAAGTTGGCCCACAAGCCACTGCTTCTGTGACCTTTATTGCGGGTCGTCCTGGTGTGCACTGGTTCTATTGCCAGTGGTTCTGCCATGCGCTGCACATGGAAATGCGCGGACGTATGTTCGTAGAACCTAAATAAGGATTGCCAAACTGATGCTTCGCCTTCTCGCCTTTTTGTTGGTCATTTCAAGCGCTGCCACCGCTGTGGCACGTGACTGGCAAGTTGCACCTGATGGCGAAGCTCTGGCAATTGCTTTGGAACAAGCTGAGGCGGGTGACACCATCCGCCTCGCACCTGGTACCTATTTGGGGCCAATTGAGATTAATGTGCCTTTGGTTTTAGATGGGCTTGGTCAAGCCCACATCAAAGGCAATGAAATTGGGTCTGTCATCGTCGTGAACGCCAAAGACGTCACCGTGCGCGGGATCACCGTAACTGGTTCTGGTTCAGACCGCGAAAACCGCGATGCAGGCATTATCACTGGAAAGTTGGCTGATCGGGCATTGATTGAAAACAACACTTTGGTTGGCAACCTTGTCGGCGTTGATGTTCACGGCACCAAAAACGCCATAGTACAAAACAACAAAATTGAAGGCCGACTAGATCATCGGATGAATGATCGGGGGAACGGCATTTATGTTTGGAACGCGACCGGCTCAAAAGTCATTGGCAATGACATTCGCTACGGGCGCGACGGCATATTCGTCAATACATCTAAAAAGAATGAGTTTTCTGGTAATCGTATGCGTGATTTGCGCTTTGCCATTCACTATATGCACGCCAACCACTCTGTGGTTCGGGGCAACATTTCGCTAGGTAATCACCTTGGTTACGCCATTATGTATTCGGATAATGTGGTGATTGAAGGCAATTTAAGCCGTGGTGACCGCGATCACGGCATCATGCTCAACTACACCAATAGCAGCACCATTTTGGGCAATCGAATTGAAGCTGGCGGCGAGAAGTGTGTCTTCATTTACAATGCCCATAAAAATGAATTCAGCCGCAACCTGTTCGCTCAATGTCAAATCGGTATTCACTTCACGGCAGGGTCTGAGCGCAATACATTTGCTACAAACGCTTTCATGGGAAACCGCACGCAAGTGAAATATGTTGGCTCGAAATGGGTTGACTGGAGCGTTGGGGGCAAAGGCAATTACTGGTCTGACCATTCAGCATTTGACTTGGATGGCAACGGGATTGCAGATGCGGCTTATCGCCCAAACGATATTATGGACCATGTTTTGTGGACCCAACCTGCGGCCAAATCCTTGCTTGGATCGCCCGCTGTACAATTGATCCGCTGGTCACAATCCGCATTTCCGGCCTTGTTGCCCGGCGGTGTTGTGGACCGTGCGCCGCTAATGCAGCCTGAGCTGCCAACAATCAAAGAATGGGAGGAGCTATAATGCCTGCCCTTAAAATTGAACATGTGATCAAGCGCCATGGCGCGCTAGAAACCGTTTCTGATGTCTCGCTGAGCGTTGAAGCGGGAGAGCGCGTAGCGCTGTTGGGCCACAATGGCGCGGGCAAAACCACCATTATTAAAATGGTGCTTGGGCTAATGCCGATTACCGCCGGTGCAATCCAAGTGCTTGGCCATCAGCCCGGTTCCGCTGCAGCGCGCAAGCAAACCGGATACTTGCCTGAGAGCGTTGCTTTTCACGGATCGCTCACCGGGCGCGAGCAATTGCATCATTTTGCGCGGCTAAAATCTACTTCGCTTAAAGAAGCGGACAATTTGCTCGAGCGTGTTGGCTTGGCCGATGCAGCTGATCGCAGAATTCGCACCTATTCGAAGGGCATGCGCCAACGTATTGGCTTGGCACAAGTTGTGTTGGGTCAACCAAAACTAGCGATTTTGGACGAACCCACCAGTGGGCTTGATCCGGTGAGCCGCCATGAATTCTACGATATTGTTGAAGAATTGGCGCACAATGGGTCAGCGGTTATGTTGTCCTCGCACGCGCTTACTGAGTTGGAGTTGCGCACCGACCGGATTGCAATCCTGTCCAAAGGGCAATTGGTCGCGAATGACAGTTTGCAAAAACTGCGTGACCTTGCGAGCCTGCCGATTAAGTTCAAAGTCACCGCTTCAAATGACACGATAGAAAGCGTCAATCAGCAATTGGGTGGCGAGCGGGTGAACTGCCAGTCACTGGAATTGATGTGCACACCTGCCGAAAAAATTGGTGTTTTGTCCGCCATCACAGCGCTTGGCCCTGTGGTCAAAGATGTGGACGTAACCCCAGCAAGTTTGGAAGAGCTTTACCGCTATTTCTCTCGGGTAGAGGAGAAATCATCATGACTTCAATCTTTTCAATTGCCCGGCTGGAGCTGCTAATTGCGCGACGCAACCTATGGGTCGCCACCGCGATTCTATTGATGGCCATGTTCAACGTGGTGCTAACAGTTGCTGGTAATGCGCCAACCGGCGAGTTGGGTGCAAGTCCGATGACCATTGCGATCACCTCAATTACTACCCTATCGGTTTATTTGGTGCCTTTGATCGGCTTACTCTTGTCGTTTGATGCTATCTCAGGGGAGGCCGAACGCGGCACGCTCACGCTAGAGCTTTCCTACCCATTGTCTCGCGCGGAAATTTTGCTCGGCAAATTCATCGCCCACATGGTGGTGCTTGGTGTTGCCATTGCGATTGGCCTTGCACTTACAACCGCTATCATCGTGTCGCGACATGGCACCGGTGCGGTTGAGTGGGGGCCCTTGGCAGCGCTTTATTTTACTTCGCTTGCCCTTGGGGCAACATTTTTGGGACTTGGCTACACCATTTCTTCGTTGGTTAGACAAACGGGCGCGGCCTCAGGTGTGGCGATTGCGCTCTGGCTAATCGCTGTGGTGCTCTACGACCTTGGACTTCTGGGCGCTTTGGTCACCGATGCAGGCGGCACTTTTTCAAAAACCATTTTCCCTTACGCGCTTGTGGCTAACCCAGCCGATGCGTTTCGATTGCTCAACATGCCGGATCAATCGGTCAATATGCTCGCCTCTGGCCTTGGTGCTGCGAGCAGTGTTACCGGGTTCTTTGGTCAGTTAACATCTTTGCTTTTGTGGCCAATTGCGGCCCTCTTGTTTGCCCTACTTGCCTTTAGAAAGGTAGAGCCATGATCTCGCCAAAAAACGGTTTCGCACTCGCAGTTGCTTTGGTGCTTTCAGGTTGTTCAAGCGAAGCTGTTGTGCAATCCACCCCAGACCCAATTGCTCTAACCGAAGAAGCCGCGGGCCATTATTGCCAGATGGTGATTTTGGAACACCAAGGGCCAAAGGCGCAAATGTACCTTGCGGGCATGCCACAACCTTTGTGGTTTTCCCAAGTACGTGACGGGCTTGCATACATCAAATCTCCCGAGCAATCCGCCGAGATTTTGGTGATGTATGTCAACGATATGGGCGAAGCGAAAAGCTGGTCGGAGCCGGGCGAAATGAACTGGATCCGTGCTGACGAAGCCTATTATGTCGTCGGATCAGACGCGACGGGCGGCATGGGCGCACCCGAACTTGCGCCATTTTCCAACAAAGACAAAGCCATTGAATTTGCCAATCTGCGTGGCGGTACTGTGCAGCGCTTAAGCGAAATTTCCGCCGAGGCCGTGCTTGCGCCGGTGGACAATCAAGAAGGATCAAATCAATGATTTCTCGCCGTCGTGTTATCTCCATTTTGGCTGGTGCTGCTGCATTGCCGATACTTGGTTCCGTCGCTTCTGCTTCAGCGCTGAATTGGCGGGGTATTGCCCTTGGTGCAAACGCCAATATTGTGTTGGATCACCCCAACGCGGATGCGCTGTTGAACAAGGCATTGTTAGAAATCGCGCGGCTCGAAAAGGTGTTTTCGCTCTATCAAGCCGATAGCCAATTGTCCATTCTAAATCGTGAGGGTTCGCTTGCCGACCCTGCGTTTGAGCTCATCGACTTGCTCAACATAAGCGAGCGTATTCACAAAGAAACCGGTGGGGCGTTTGATCCAACTGTTCAACCTTTGTGGGCACTTTATGCAAAAAAATATGCGGCAGGCCAAGCGCCGTCAAAAGCCGAAATCCAAAGCGCTCAAGCCAATCTCGGCTGGTCGGATCTATCCGTTTCACCTGAATTTATCACGTTCAGTAAGCCCGGCATGGCCCTAACGTTTAACGGCATTGCTCAAGGCTATATCGCCGATAAAGTCGCCGACCTTTTGCGCCAAGAAGGCGTGCGCGACGTGCTGGTCAACACAGGCGAAATCTCTGCCGTTGGCCTGTCTCCTAGCGGTGGCGCGTGGCCGGTGACTTTGGCCAATATGGACAAAAAGCTGGAGATTTCAAACACATCAATTGCCACATCCGCACCGGGCGGCACCTTCTTTGATCAAGAGGGCACCATTGGGCACATTCTTGATCCGCGCACCGGATTGCCGGGCGGAAAGTGGCAAAGCCTAAGCGTGATCGACAAGTCCGCAGCGCGTGCGGATGGCTTGTCTACCGCGTTTTGTCTAATGGACCTTGCCAAAGTCGAAGCTGTTCCTGGCGCACATGAAGTGATTTTTGGCGCTGCTATTTCGGTTTAATCGCTTACGTGCGGATGCAATGTATTTTTCCTAAAACTGCCAATTGGTGCGCGTTCGAACAACCCACGTAGTTCCTTTTCAAAGCACCCAGGAAAAACGGGGAAGCAGGGAGGAGCAGGGTCGTTCAAACGACGCTTTGTCTGTTCTTGGACCAATACTTCGCGACTGATCAACATCTTACCACAATCGCAGTTCGTTCCAAATTCGGACAAAGTCCTCATAAAGGTTACACACGGAACGCAGCTCGGGCTGCAAGGCCGTTTTGCCAAGAAGTGCGTGCAATGCTAATGTTGCTGACATACGGGCGACACAATGTCCTCAAGAAACGATAGCAACTTGTCTGCATCAGGAAAAAATGTGCCCGATTTTGCATTAAATGTCCAGTTTATACATTTTACACACGTGGATATTCAACGACCGTTTTTGGTATTGTATTTTCAACTTGGAGCCGCAGGATTCGGAGCTTAAAACAATTGGAGCCGCACAGTAGCCAAGCACTAGCCCATTTTTAGTTACAGGAACTTGATGACAGCAGTAATTAGGCTGATACCAATGAACATTATTAAACCAAACGCCACCCTCTGCCTATAAAACGCCATATCAAGATAATCTTTGACAAGGATTATATCGGTCTTTGGAGCCAAAGAATTGGCGTCTATATCTCTTCCCATGGCAGTGACAATCTCATCGTTGTGTTTTTCCTTAGGCTAAAGTCCACCAATTCCTCCGTAAATTCAAGGTACTAATTTGGTGGGTCACATTCGCCGTTGGTTTACACTTGGCACAAATCGCGACGTTGATACAGAATGTTGCTGTTTATCGACAACAATGTGGACAAACTGATCAGACGGGCCTGTCGCAAAGATATGAGCGGGACACAATTACCCCCTGCACGGCACTATCTTTATGCCTTGTTGCGGGTACTTCGTGACGTAATGTACCGGGCCGGAGTGGAGCAATCCTTCATCAATCGACGTTTTAATCGTGGTTGGGAAGGTATTTGCACCATCGGTTCCAATTTTTTCTTGGTGCGAGCAAAGGCTCATCCCTGAGCATTTTCGTAAAGAACCGCTTGGCAGCCCCCAGATCACGCTTTGCTGTCAGTAAGAATTCTACGGGATGGCCGTATTTGTCGATAGCCCGGTACAAATAGCGCCATTGGCCCCGGATTTTCACGTAGGTTTCATCGACCCGCACTGATCTGCAATGGGGTCTGAGAAATCTCCTCAATCCTTTTTCGATCGGGGGAGCGAATGCCAAAACCTAACGATTGATGATGCTATGATCGACCTCAAAACCGGGTTAACAAAGAAACTTTGCGACAGGCGCGGTTTTTTGGTGCAGTTAGTCTTGAACGAACTGGTGAAGTTTCACCGGTCAACAAAACTGATGGTTTCACTAGTTGGCAGGTTTGTTTAACTGTTACGGCGCTAAGATATTTAACTACCCAGGATATAGTATTGGTGTTCTTACATTGTCTTTTGAGTTAAATGCCCAAGCGCTGTCAATCAATGTTTTGGTGTCAAAATTTGGCTGCCAAGAAAGTTGTTTAAGTGCTTTTTTGTTGTCCATCCAAACGCTATGAAATTGGGTCTGAACCTCTACTGATTTTACACCGAATTTCGCTTCTAGATGAGTTGCGGCGAGTCCGTAATCAAATGGCTCATTCATTGAGATATTGTATGTTTCGCATCCGCTTGGCTGCAGCTTTAGGGCCGTGATTATTGCATTTACTAAATCGTCGATTGACAAGATGCCGCGTTGGAGTGGTTTACCCTGAGCGCATAGTGGGAGCGGGACTCGGCGTTCTTTTTCAAACTGTTTAGAGATTTTACAGTCAAAATACTCATGCCAACGTGGGCTACCAAAGACTTCAGTTGAGAAACTCAGTGCGTACCGCAAATCGTCATCTGCTACAAGCCAGGGCGCGCGTAGGCAGCAACCCTGGATGCCGTATTGGATGTGGACTTGGTTCAACATTACCTCTTCTAGTACTTTTGAAAGTGAATAACATCCTGGGCCTGCTTTGTGTGGATAGCTTTCTGTAATCGGAGCGTTTGTGGGATAAAGATAATGCCCAATTGCGGCATCACCGCCGACCAATATGAAATACTTGCCTTTTTGCGCTCGAAATTCCTCCAGCAACCAAAACATACCTTTTACAGTAACATCCATAACCAGTTCGGGCATTTCTTTGCAGGTGGCCATATGGACAACGTGCGTTATTCCTTTCATGACATCATCAACAAAAGATTTGTCTGCAATATTGCCGCGACGTTCAATCAATCGTTCATCGGCAATATCCAACTTGCGTGAATGCGTCAGCGCGGTGATCTGCATGTTTGGGGCCAATGGTTGGCGTAATAAGCGCGCAATGACCCGACGCCCAAGCTTGCCGCTTGCGCCAGTAACCAAAAGGTGCATTTTTAAACTTTCAAATTTTCTTCGTCTAAGTTTTGACTAATCGCCAAGGGGTACTGAGGCATCATAGGATTCAGAGATTGTCAATGTTTGTTTTATCCGGCGCAAATTCTCGATAACAGCCGGGCCAATGATTTCGGCAGTCTTGAACGCAATAGCATCAACAAGTGCGAGCAGGGCAAATTGGGCGGAGTTTGGTTTATAGATTTGCCCATCCTCAACATATCGATATGGAAGCAAATGATTGGCTATTCGGGCCAACGGTGTGTCCGGTGGAGTTACGGCCACAGTAATTGCACCATATTGGCGCGCAATATTGAGTGCATCTATGACAGAGGATGCGTCACCGGATAGTGAAAACCCAACAACCACAGTTTCAGGATTGGCCAGAGCAGCGTTCATCCGCTGCAGGCGTCCATCAACATTGGTCGTCACGTTAAGACCGAGCCTAAATAGGCGAAACTCCATCACTTGGGCAGCCATTGACGACATGCCGCCTGTGCCAAGCAACTGCACTTTACTTGCCTTTGCGATATGTCCCGAAATTTCTTCGATTTGTTCTTCGCTGATCACTGACTTTAGGTCATTAATCGCCCTAACTGCAAAATTGCAGATTGTTGCGAGGGCTTTGCCTTCACCAAGCGAAACAGCTTTGCCTTCCTCATTGAGATAGGATCCGCCAATTGCCAAGGCTTTGGCCAGCTGCATTTTTAAATCGCGCGTTCCTTCCAGGCCCAAACTGGTTGCAAGTCGTGTCACCGTAGGCTCGCTGACGCCTGCTTTTTCGGCTAACGCAGCAATAGACGAGGTTGCTGCGCCTTCGACGTCTGCCAAGATGACCTTCGCCAATCCTCTCTCGGCAGGGGTGCCTGAAATGGATTTTTGCTGCAGCAAGGAAACAATGTCTACTAATGGTATCACAAACGCACTCCGGAAGATTCGTCGAAAACATGAACGTTTTCAGAATCTACATTAAGGGCAAGGGTTTGTCCGAGGTCAATTGCTGGTCTGCCTTTAAATACACATCGGACAGGCAAATCCGTAATGTAACCATAAACTAGCGTTTCAGCTCCTGTTGGTTCAATAACCTCCACGTGCATTCTAAGGGGGCCGTTGGGGTCGATCAAAAAGGCCTCTGGTCGAATGCCCAACGTGACATTTGTTTCGCCTTTGGTGTCCAACTGCACGGCGAGGTGGCTATTGTCTTTCAGTGTTGCTTTTTGATGTTTGCCATTTTCGCTGAGACGGGCAGGAATGAAGTTCATTGCTGGCGATCCCAGAAAACCTGCAACAAATTTGTTGACCGGCCGATCGTAAAGCTCTGTTGGCGGACCAACCTGTTCTATGCGGCCGCTGTTCATAATGACAATGCGGCTAGCCATGGTCATTGCTTCAATTTGATCGTGTGTGACATATACAATTGTTGCATTAAGACTCTGGTGTAACGCTTTGATTTCAGTGCGCATTTCAACACGAAGGTGAGCGTCAAGATTGCTCAAGGGCTCGTCAAACAGAAACACATCTGAGTTGCGAACAATGGATCGACCCATGGCAACCCTTTGTCTTTGGCCGCCGGAAAGTTCGGCCGGACGACGGCCCAACAGGGTGCGAATGTTAAGAACATCGGCAGCGCGCAAAACCTTCTCTTTGGTCTCTTCCTTGCTTTCGCCGCGCACCTGGGGGCCAAATGCAATGTTTTCTTCCACTGTCATATGCGGAAACAGGGCGTAGGTTTGAAACACCATCGCAATATTTCGTTTTTGTGGCGGGAGGTCGTTCGCAACTTTCTCGCCGATCACCAATTGACCACCCGAGATGGTTTCCAGGCCGGCAATCATGCGCAACAGTGTAGACTTGCCGCAACCAGATGGTCCAACAACGACAATGAACTCACCGTCGTTTATGGCCAAATCTAGTTGATGAATAACATCAAGATCGCCATAGCGTTTGCGGATATTTTTAAGTTGAATTGCGGCCAATTTTGAACGCCCCTTGAAAATGCTCGATTTACGCAAAGTCCCAACGGCACCATCGGGAGTAAATTGGGTGCCGTTGGGGTCTCAATCCGATCGTGACTACATACCGCGTAGTGTGTCGATCGCTGAAGCTGCTTCAGTTAGAGCTTCTTCTGGTGTTTGCTCGCCAAGATAGATTTTTTGTAAGGCGGAGCGTGTGATATCAATGATTTCGTCCCAACGCTCAACATTTGGCTGGAACTTAGCAAAGGCAAGACCATCTGCGAATGCCTTGATATCTTTGTCATCCTGGTAATATGGATCCGCAACAACACTGCTCATTACTGGCAACAGCCCGTCAGCTTTGTTAAATTCGAGGCGGAAATCGTGCTCGAAAATGAAATCCATAAACAGTTTGATTTCTTCTTTCGCATCAGAGCTTTCAAACACCATCACAGAGTCTGTGATCGCCATGGTGCTTTTTTCAGCTTTGACTGGGAAAGGAAGTACCGAATAGCTTAGATCTGGTGCTTCTTCTTTAAGCTGAGGCACCAACATCGGGAACGTAAAGATTGTTCCGACTTTACCTTGCTTGAACATATTGAAGACGTCTTCACGACTATATGCGGTTGGCGAAGGTTCGGTGCTACCTTCGGAAACCAATTTGGCGTAAAGTTCCGCTGCTGCAATTCCTTCTGGAGATGCAATGGCGCTTTTGCCATTTTCGTCGAATATCTGTCCGCCAAATGACCAAAGTGCGTAGTAGAAATAAACGTCTACTTCTTCTTCCTTGCCAGGCAAGCCAAAACCAAATTTGTCTGACAGCGCTGATATTTTTTGCGAAGCTGTGTCAAGCTCTTCCCATGTTGTTGGAGCAGTCGCGCCTACTTGTTCATATAGGTCATTGTTGATCATCATTGCACGGGCCGATGCTGCAATTGGCAAGCCCATCAACTGCCCATCGATATAAGATGGCACCAACATCGCTGGAATGAATTTTTCCTTCAATGTCGGAGATATTACGCCTTCGATTGGCGCAACAAGACCTTCTGCAGAAAATTCAGCCAACCAAATTGAGGCTACAACCGACATATCTGGCGCATTGTCGCCCGAAATATCTGTTGTTAGTGTCTGAAGATAATTTGACCACGGAATAACCTCGATGATTATGTCGATGTCCGGGTGTTCTGCTTCAAATGCTGCAGCAGCCTTCTCGAAAGAGATTTTGGTATTCGCTGAATACTCACCCAACGTGAAGCGAATGTCTTTTGCAATTGCCGCGGTGCTCATACTCGCAATTGCAGTGGCTGTCGCTATCGCTGCGACAGTGCCCATAAGTGATTTTCTAAATCTGTTCATTTGTTTCCTCCTTGCGTGAGGCGACGTCGCTCTGACGTTGCTTCGCATGGCAAACGTATGACAGTTTTTGTAAGTTTACAACATTATTTGCTTCAATTATGTAAAATATTTTCAAATTTGTGTTGGTAAATTACGGATGTGCGTTTTGTAATTTTTACGAAAAATGAACAGGAAAATTTTCTGAATCTCCAGTAAACCTATGATAACAGGGAAATAAAGCCAAGGTTCCGCATTGAAATTCAGGATGCTTCTCAATGATTATCAAACTCATTTTTGTGAATTTGCATGTATAAAAATTACATAACTTTTCAGATTTCTGACGAATTATGTTGCAAAATGACAAATTTTTTGTTTGATGAGGTGGAAATTGAGCACTGCTGCTACAGACTGGAAATTGCAAATGCGTCTATCGAATAAACTAAACCCATACTTTTTGATTATGCCTGGCTTTTTAGTGAGTGCGCTCATTATCTTATGGCCGCTTGGCCAACTTGGTTTGCTATCCGTGAGTGATGTGAATCGATTTGGGCAAGTAAAGGACTTTGGTGGCATCGAGAATTTTGCCCGTGTTTTTGCTGATCCAGTTTTATACGAATCGGCATGGCGTACTTTGATCTGGACTGTGGGTGTTGTGGTCGGAACATTTGTTTTGGCGCTCCCTATCTCGATATCATTGAATGAGGATTTTTATGGTCGCGGGTTGGCACGGGTTTTAATTATGTTGCCATGGGCCATTTCGCTGGCGATGCTTGCCATTGTTGGTCGTTGGGCACTGAATGGCGAAAGCGGCACCGTCAATTTGATGTTGCAATCCATCGGCTTGATAGATGAAAATATTGCATGGCTGGCGCGAGCAGAGACTGCATTTCCGATGCAGATATTGCTGGGTGTGATTGCGACTGTACCTTTTACGACCACGATTTTTCTTGGTGGGCTATCTTCAATCCCGTCAGACATTTATGAAGCGGCGCGCATAGAAGGGGCCAGCAATCTTCAAATGTTGCGACGTATTACTATCCCCCTCATGCGCCCCTTTATCAATATCGCCATCGTTTTGAACACCATATATGTCTTCAACTCTTTTCCAATTATTTGGGCGACAACTCAGGGTGGGCCGGTGAACTCCACCGACATATTGGTAACCTATTTATACAAGCTGGCTTTTCGGTTTGGTCGGGTTGGGGAGGCGGCGGTCTTGTCGCTTATCATGTTCGCAATCCTGTTGGTATGCACGATCATCTACGTGCGATTGGCGATGCGTGAGGAGAATGCATAATGGGTAAGCTTCAAAAGTCTGTCATCATTTGGCTTGGTCTTACGCCGGTTTTCGCGATTACCCTTTTCCCGTTTTTGGTCATGGCACTCACGGCCGTTAGGCCGCAAAATGAAGTTTTTGGCGGTAGGTGGTTACCTAGCCATTTCGCATGGTCAAACTTTATTGAGATGTGGCACGCAACCGGATTTGGCAAAGCGTTGGGCAATTCGCTTTATATTTCAACCTTGGCGACCATTTTTGCACTAATCATCGCGGTCCCTGCGGCTTATGCCTTGTCGCGTTATCAATTTCGGGGGCGGGGGCCATTTCGTAGCTTTCTGCTTATCACCCAAATGCTGTCACCTATTGTATTAGTATTGGGCCTGTTTAGGATTTTGGTGCTCTTCAAAGTGCTCGACAATCAACATGTGGTTGCATTGCTTTATGCTGGATTTAATACAGCTTTCGCCGTTTGGATGCTTGAGAGTTACTTTTCAACGATCCCTCGCGATCTGGAAAAGGCCGCATGGATGGAAGGCGCTTCGGGCTTCACCACATTGCGGCGAGTATTTCTGCCTTTGGCACTGCCTGCCATTGCTGTGACGGCTCTGTTTACGTTTGTGAACTCGTGGAATGAATTTGTGCTGGCGCTAACGCTGCTGCGTTCTGAAGAGAATTACACCTTGCCGATCCAAATTTTGTCGATTGTGTCTGGGCGCTACTCTGTGGAATGGCATCTGGTTATGGCTGCGGCGTTGTGCGCGACTCTTCCTGTCGCTGTTCTGTTTGCATGGATGCAGCAATATATGTTGCGGGGATTGACTGCTGGGGCTGTGAAATAAAATTTGTGGGTTCTGTGAAAGGAAAAGATGATGTCAAATAGTGTGTTCAAACAATTTGGCCTGAACGGAAAATCTGCACTTGTAACCGGCGGGAGTAGTGGGTTAGGGCGCGAGATTGCCATTACTCTCGCGCGGGCAGGGGCTCGAGTGACTATTATTGGGCGCGATGAAAGCAAGCTAAACGCTGTTGTGGCTGAGATTAAGGCGCTTGGTAACGTCGCCCACTCGCTATCAGCTGACATTTCTAAGAGTGCTGAGTGTGAAGGTGTAGCCAAGGAGGCTTTGCAAAAATTTGGTTCATTTGACATTCTTGTGAACAATGTAGGAGGGCGCTCACCAAATACAACAATTGAAGAGACCTCGCTACAGCAATGGCGGGCAGCATTCGCATACAATCTTGATCATGTGTTTTCGTTTACAAATATCATTGGCAAATCGATGATTGAGGGTCAAAAAGGCGGCCGCATCATTAATATAGGCTCAATTTCGGGCATGATCATAAATCGAGGCGTCGCTGGACGGCATTATGAAACAGCTAAGGCTGCCATTATTCATTTTACAAAGGCGGTTGCAGTTGACTGGGCAGTTCATAATATCACTGCTAATTCCATTAGCCCAGGTTTGTTTATGACAGAGCCAAACCAAAATTGGCTAAAAGATGCGCCAGAGGCTATTGCAACATTTGTAGAAAATGTACCTGTTGGACGGGCTGGTCAGCCCGAAGAAATTTCTGGGTTAGCTCTGTATTTGGCTTCCCCAGCTTCTAGTTATGTCACTGGTTCTAATTTCGTAATTGATGGGGGGTATACAGCTTGGTAAACTTTGTTTAGATGAGACTATTTTCAAACCTGATGCTCGCAAAAGTGGAATTGGGCTCTCAACAGTAATACCGCGAGCCCAATAAGTCTAATTGAAGTCAACTTCCACTGTCTGACGTCAGCGGTGGATTCAATAGTCGCGCTGTCCGGCGTCAGCATTTGATAGACAGATTGTTATGATTGCGTAAGAGATGGTTTTTGGTTCATCGTAGCCCTTATGGAGCGAAGATGAAGCAGAAATCAGTTGGAAGCCGTTCAAGTTCAG
>Ga0189291_100215_pt1 | contig 39464 bp, 38 predicted proteins | sample UW1redminimetaG_FD_130331 | JGI IMG/M metagenome (GOLD analysis project Ga0189291, IMG submission 130331) | Marine microbial communities from the Costa Rica Dome - UW179B-red mini metaG | ecosystem: Environmental > Aquatic > Marine > Oceanic > Photic zone | place: Costa Rica: the Eastern Pacific... | reverse complement strand
TGGAGATTTTAACGCTCTTGATATTGCACTATCCGGAGCCTATGCAACAAAACTCGCACCAAAATGGAGCGGAGGTTTAGGATTAGATCTTATTTATTCCTCCTACGAACAGTATCGATCCAGCGCTTTGGCCGTGTCTGGAGGTATCTTATATAAAAATATTGAAGAACATTTTAGCTTTGGAGCTTCTGTTAGAAATTTAGGGGCTCAGCTTTCTACTTATTCCGGAACCAAGGAACCGTTGCCTCTCGATCTTTCAATAGGTTTAACAAAAAAACCAACCGGTTTCCCGGCAGAAATAAGCTTTACCCTTAGGCGGCTAAATGATTGGGACATGAGAATACCCGGTGAAACTGATTCTCCTGATTTTTTTGACAACGCATTTCGACATGTTATTCTGGGTGGAACTATCAACCTTAGTCAAAATTTCCATTTTCGGATCGGTTATAATCGTTACTTACATGAGCTCAATAGAACAAAAGAGAATTTTGATTTTGCAGGTGTAGGAATGGGCATTGGATTCAATGTTAAAGATTTAATTATAGACATAAGCCGAAATTCTTATAGCGAGACTGGAGGAGTGGTACAGTTTAGTATTAAAACCACTTTATAGAACATGAGTTCATTTAAGAAATTAATTGAGAGCCCCGGTTTAAAGAATATTTTCATCTCTATTTTTGTAATGATGATTATTGTTTCTACCGGATCATCTGGCTACCATTTTATTGAAGGTGATGCCGAAGATGAATCTCAGAACTTAATACGGAGTACTAATTATCACGATAATTCCTAACGGTGGCAATATTCGATTTAATCCTGATAGTTCTTCGCAAATTAATGTGGGAGATTCCTTAATTTTGATTGGCGACCTAAAACAAATTGACAAGTTCAGAAGAGAAGTCTCTAGCGATACCCGATCTCTTTCTAAACGTACCAGAAATTCCGAAAAAGTAACTTTATGATCAGATATTTAACAGCAGGCGAATCTCACGGACCAGCTCTAACAGGTATAGTTGAAGGTGTTCCAGCGGGGCTTTCTCTTACAGAAGATGACTTGGCAGTCCATTTAGCACGAAGACAAAAGGGATACGGTCGTGGAGGTCGAATGGCTTTTGAAAAAGACCGGGCTATATTCAACTCAGGTATTCGGTTTGGCAAAACAATGGGTGGACCTGTTTCTATGATCATGGAAAACAGAGCATTTCAAAAAGACGCAGCCGGGTGGCCAACGGTAATGAACAAAGAGACCGAAGCTGAGGGAATTGAAAAGATCACGTTACCTCGTCCGGGGCATGCCGATCTTGTTGGTGCTCAAAAATACCGTTTCGATGATATAAGACCTGTAATTGAACGATCCAGCGCACGAGAAACAGCAATGCGTGTTGCCTGCTGTGGAATTGCTCGCCAATTCTTGAAACACTTTGGTATTGAAATAGGCGGACATGTCATCCAAATTGGAAAAGTAGGATACAGTGACTGGGATTCTGTTCGAGCAATTTGTGATCCTCTCTATACTGATGGGGCTGAAAATGTATATAAAACAGCGGATGAATCTGATGTTCGATGTTTAGATGCCGATCTTTCCGAAAAAATGAGAGAAGAAATAAAAATTCAGCGTAAAGCGGGATCTTCTTTAGGTGGAATTTATGAGATTATTGTAACAGGTGTACCTGTGGGATTGGGAAGTTTTACTCATTGGGATCAAAAATTGGATGGTAAGATTGCTCAATCTATTCTTGGCACACAAGCAATGAAGGGTGTGGAAATAGGGCTTGGTTTTGAAGCAGCAAAAAGAGATGGTCAAAATGTTCATGATGAGATCACACATAACGGCTCTGAGTTTCAGAGAAAAACGAATCATTCAGGTGGTATTGAAGGCGGCATGAGTAACGGGATGCCTATTATAATTCGTGGAGCGATGAAGCCTATTCCAACCATGCTAAACCCTTTAGGCACCGTTGATATGAATACTCTTGAAGAAACTGAAACTCGTTATGAACGTTCAGATGTTTGCGCGCTTCCAAGAGCTGTTGTTGTTGCGGAAAGCGTAATAGCTCCCGTTATTGCCAATGCCTTTTTGGAGAAATTTGGCGGAGACTCTATATCAGAAATTGAAGAAAGATTTAAAAACTCATAACCTTGCAATCCAATATTTCAAAACTTGCTAAGCAGTTAAAAGAAAGCCCTGATGATTCTTTCCTTAAGTTTGCATTGGCATTGGAATTATTAAAAGTCGGACAGAACAATAAAGCGCTTTCTCTGTTTAAGAATATACTTTCATCCCAGCCTGATTATGTGGGGGTTTACTATCATTTGGGTAAATTGTATGAAGAAACGGGCGAGAACAATTCAGCACTAAAGTGCTATAAAGATGGAATAGCAATTACAACAAAGTTAAATGATCAACACGCTAAATCAGAACTACAAGGCGCTTTGATTAACTTAGAAATGGAACTTGAGGACACATTATGAATAAGGTCATTCCGAAAATCACGAGAGTACTTCTTCTTTTTATTACGCTAATTTCTATCTCAGGAATAGTTCACGCTCAAGAGAAGAAAATTTATACCGTTAAACAGGGAGATACTTTTTACAGCATTTCAAAAGCTTTGGATGTTACTGTAGCTGAACTCAAACAATGGAATGGTATAAGCAGCAATAATCTTGAGATCGAACAAGAGCTTGTCTACTATTCTCAAGACAGTAACTCACCTCAAGATATTTTAGTTGTAGAAGAGGACACTTCTTCATTAATATCAAAATCAACCTCCACGCCTAATACCTACTATTTGGTAAAAAGTGGCGACAGCTTGTACAAAATTGCTCGAGATAATGATATGACGGTTCAACAGCTTAAAGAGCTTAACAATCTTACCAGTAACACGCTCAGGATTGGACAACAACTTGCTGTAAAGTCTGTAAGTGTTGCACCTGTAGTTTCTGAGTTCTCTGATGAATCATCACCACAGGGAAAGTTTGCGCTCTACACATTATCAGGGTCTGATAATCTGAATGCTATTCTGGACAAATTTGAAATGACTGTAAAAGAATTAGAAGCTTTAAACCCTGAAATTGACTTAACCAACTTAAAACTTGCCAAAAATATCACAGTACTTCTTCCCCCATCCAGAACATTTGACAATCCTTATTTAGCCAAAGCAAATCTTCAAGATTTGGGCTCAGTATCAGCTATGATATATTCTGATGATGATGAGGCTAAAACAACTACAAATGGAGAGCTGTACAATCCTGAGAATTTAACAGCTGCTCATTCTAATATTTCTATTGGTTCTGTTATTTTTGTGGAAAATCCTGAAAACGGAAAAGGCATCTACGTTAGAATTAATGACAGAATAACTAATGCCGGATTGAAACTTTCTCACTCTGCTTTCCGAATATTAGGCTTGATTCCAAATCAACCTCAATCTGTGAGTATTTATATGGATAGTTAATGGAAAGTACAATTAAATCTTATTTTTCTGATTCAAAAAACCTTCTTTATAGTTTTTTGATAAGCCTTCCTCTCTTTTTGGCGTATGAGTTATTGATTCTTATTTCGCAACCCGATGCTTCACAAATGGTTCGAATCAGTGTTGATTCATGGTTTAAATCAATTTTTTCTTTGCTTGGGGTAAATGCCGTTTCTATTACTTTATTGATTGTTGCTCTATTCGGGCTATTTATCCTTTATAAAGAACGTGAACAATTAAAAAGATTACGGTTTAAGTTCTTCCCTATCATGTTGGCAGAATCTGCTGTTTATGCAGTACTGGTTACTTTGATTGCTACTTTTTTTATCTCTGCAGTTTTTGCATTTGCCGCTAATGATCCCATATCGTCTCTTTCAGGGCTACAAAAATTTGCCTTATCTCTTGGAGCAGGTCTCTATGAAGAACTTTTTTTTAGAGTCATTCTCGTCTCCGCTCTAATTATTCTATTTCAAAAGATATTTAATAATAAAAAGTGGGCTTCAATAATAGCAGCCATTACACTCTCGGCTTTTTTGTTTAGTTTAGTTCACTATGTAGGTTCTATGGGTGACCCTTTTACTTTATCTTCTTTCCTTTATCGTTTCATCTTTGGCCTTATATTAAACGGTATCTATGTTTGGAGAGGCTTCGGCATTGCAGCATGGACTCATGCTTTATACGATCTTATGGTTTTATTCCTGCTTTAGAATCTTACTAACTCACCAATAGTGTTTATCTATTTCACTCTTAGTCACTGCTTTAGTAAATTGTTGGTAAATAAAGAAATTATGATCCTTGTAAGTTTCTTGTATATAAATATTTAGAACTGTACATTGATTTGGAAATATAGGACTATTGATGAGGGACAACAGCAAAAAGCAACAAGAGTTTAATAGGGAGATTATCCCGCATTTAGATGTGTTGTATAATTTTGCCCTTCGTTTAACTACTGATCCAAACGACGCCGAAGATTTAGTTCAGGATACTATTGTAAAAGCATTTCGGTTCTTTAGTAGTTTTGAGAATGGTACAAATGCTAAAGCCTGGCTGTTTAGAATATTAAAAAACTCCTTTATTAATAATTACAGGAAAACTTCTAAACGCCCTCAGCAAGTAGATTACGACGAAGTATCTTCATACTATGAAACGATCCGGGCTGAAAGTACCGAAACTTCGGACTTGGAAAGTTTGATGTTTCGTGAGTTAATGGACGATGAAATGTCAATCGCACTCTCACAACTTCCTGAGGATTTCAGGACAGTAGTTTTACTTTGCGATGTTCAGGGATACACTTACGAAGAAATAGCTAATATGCTTGATGTACCTATCGGAACCATTCGATCCAGACTTCATCGTGGTAGAAATCTTTTGAAAACCGAACTCATTGATTATGCCAAAAAGAGAGGTTATACCGGTGACTGATCTATCAAAGGACTTAGTTTTTCGGAATTTTCTTTAAGTTTTAACGTCACTCGCATTGTCGTTCCCTCATTCAATTCAGATCGCAGAACATAAATCGATCCTTTGTGATAATCCTCGATAATTCTTCTGGTAAGACTTAGACCCAGCCCCCATCCTCTCTTTTTTGTACTAAATCCGGGCCTGAAAACATCTCTTACATGCTTAATATCGATACCCGTTCCGGAATCTTCAATATCTATAAGGATCTCTCCTCCCTCAATAGCTGAAGTTACTTTAATAAACGAGTTTTTTTGAGACGAGGGCAGAGAATCCATTGCATTTTTTACCAGATTTTCAATCGCCCATTGAAAAAGATCCGGGTTTATAAGTACTGAACCTTTGGCCTGTAAATTTCTGTCTACTTTTACTGCTTTACCTAATCGAGGCAATCTTCTCTCCATATAAACCATCACTTGCTCAAGAATTGGCTCAATGTCCATAAGTTTCAATTCTGGTTCCGATCCAATTTTTCCGAATCTCTCTGCAACTCCTGCTAAACGTTGTACATCTTTCTCGATCTCATTGGTAATATTTGTAGCTGTTTCATCATACCTATACTCATCTTTCATCAGCTGTAGCCACCCATATAAACTTGAAATCGGAGTTCCAAGCTGATGTGCAGCTTCTTTTGCCATCCCAACCCATAAGTTAGACTGCTCTGATCGAGTAATACTTTTATAAGATGTATAACCGATTCCTAATAGCAAGGCTAACAGTAAAATCTGAATAAATGGAAAATAACGAAGTAATTGAACGGTCGGGCTTTCTCCATAGTAAACCGTCTGTTCAATTTGTTTTTTCTCATCACCAATAGTTATTGTAACAGGAGGATTTAAACTTCTGTATTCCCGAATAAGACGTTCTCTTTTCTTTTCATTCGATAAACTAGTAGAATCTACATTCTTCCAAAAAATTATTTCCCCGTCAAGCACTACTATAGAAGGTATTTTAAATCTTGAGGTATTTAAAACTATTTCTTCCGTCACAAAGTCAAAAGAGCTTTTTACATTTTCTGCGTCATAAATTAGATTTATTAGACTATCAGGAACGCTTGGATATTGTTTTAAAAGATTGGCCACATCCAATAGCTTAGTGCTAGCTTGTTCATTTACAGGAAGGCTGTTAAACTCAATCCCCTTTGCCCAAAGTTCTACACTGGAACGCTCTTGATCCAGAATTTTACTCACCAGATATTGATTATATACCACAGACCCGGCTCCAAGAAATACAAGTAAGAGAACCAGAATTATTTTAATTCGATTTGACGGAACAAAGAGCTTCATAAAATGTCTTATTATTCACTAGTAATGTATGAATCTTTATGAAATGAAAAAGCCCCTGAAAAGGGGGCTCATTTTAAGCAGAAGCTTTTTGTTTTTCGTAAACAGGAGGCGCTTTTTTAGTAATCGTTTCAGCAGTAATCACGCATCTCGTAATATCTTTCATGGACGGAAGGGTAAACATGATATCCAACATTGCTTCTTCCATAATCGATCTAAGACCCCGAGCACCTGTTTTGCGTTTTTTAGCTCTTTCTACGATCGCTTTTAATGCTTCCTCTTCGAATTCAAGAGACACATCTTCCATTTTGAACAGCTTTTTATACTGTTTACAAAGTGCATTTTTGGGATTCTGAAGAATATCTAACATAGCGCTGTCAGAAAGTTCATGTAATCCACATATCATTGGTAACCGACCAATTAATTCAGGAATAAGACCAAACCTCTGAAGATCTTCAGGTTCAACATGAGTAAAAATATCAGGTTGATTTTTGTCAAACTTAACACTGTCAGCATTATGGAAACCCAGAGAACCTGTGGACATTCTGCGCGAAATAATATCTTCGAGACCGGCAAATGCACCACCGCAAATAAACAAGATATCAGACGTATCAAGTTGAATAAAACTTTGTTCGGGATGCTTTCTTCCGCCTTTAGGTGGAATGTTAGCTACAGTGCCTTCTAAAATCTTTAGTAACGCCTGCTGAACACCTTCTCCACTTACATCTCTTGTTATGGAAGGATTATCGCTTTTGCGAGCTACTTTATCAACTTCATCAATATAAACAATTCCTTTTTTTGCCCGATCAACATCGTAATCTGCAGCTTGTAAGAGATTACTTAAAATGCTTTCAACGTCTTCGCCAACATATCCTGCTTCGGTAAGAACCGTAGCATCAGCAATGGTAAAAGGAACATCGATAATTCTGGCTAATGTTCTGGCAAGTAATGTTTTACCACTTCCTGTAGGTCCGAGAAGAACAATATTACTTTTCTCGATCTGCGTATCATCCAATTCCTTATTGTTGTGATTAATACGCTTATAGTGATTATAAACAGCTACCGAAAGTGTCTTCTTTGCTTGCTCCTGCCCTATTACGTACTCATCAAGCTTTGTTTTAACTTCAACGGGTTTTAAAAGTGGTCTTGAAGGCTTGTCTCTTCTTTTGGCAAGAGAAGCCAGATCACTTTTGATAATACTGGAAGCATCTTCCACACAACGGTCACAAACATATACGCCTGGGCCTGCAACCATACTGTTCACTTCCAGGCTTGAACGCCCACAGAATGAACAATTAACAATATCGTTGTTTTCTTTTTTATCGCTCATAACCCTTAAATCTAATCAAAAAATATTTATTTAGCAGATTTAGCTCTTGAAACTACATTATCTACTAAACCATATTTCTTTGCCTCGTCGGCGGTCATCCAATTGTTTCTGTCTGAATCATTCATAATATCATCGAGTTCTTTACCACAATGATCGGCGATGATTTGGCTTAATTCTTTTTTAACTCTAAGAATTTCTCTTGCTTCAATTTCTATATCACTTGCCTGACCTTGAACGCCACCTAATGGTTGGTGAATCATTACACGAGCATGAGGCAAGCAGTTTCTCTTACCTTTAGCTCCTGCTGTTAAAAGAACCGCCCCCATACTTGCAGCCATTCCCATGCATGTTGTAGCTACATCACATTTAATGTGTTGCATTGTATCATAAATAGCTAAACCTGCAGACACAGAACCACCTGGACTATTTATATAAAAGTTAATGTCTTTTTCCGGATCTTCTGATTCAAGAAATAACATTTGAGCTACTAAAGAACTCGCAACTGCATCATTAACGCCACTTCCCAGCATTATGATTCTGTCTTTTAAAAGACGAGAATAAATATCGTAGGCACGTTCTCCTCGACTTGTAGTTTCAACAACCATTGGTACAAGGTTGCTCTCTATCGGTTCAAAGGAACTGTTTTTTGGTTGTGATAAAAGTGAGTTATAAAACATAGCCATTAAATAAATTTATTTTTTGGATTTCTTATCCTGCATTTTGCGGTACTTTTCTTTATCAAGCTCCGCAATTTTGACTTCATCTGCCAACTTTTCAAATACTTTGTTCTCGCGAATACTGCTTCTCAATTGCTCAAGCATGTTAGGATTCTGCGCATAGTATTGTTTTAGCTGATCTGGTGAAGTGCCGTAACGCGCTGCTTCAACAGAAATGAACCCATCGATATCTTCGGGTTTTATTTCGATATCTTCAAATGTTTCTTGCAATTTCTGGCTAATAAAATACCACTGTCCTTCCTGCAAGCCACGTTCTCTCATTTGCTCTTTATACACTACTTCATCAAAGTCTTCAGGTAGTGAGCCACCTTGCTGTTGCTTTTGCTGCTCAACATATGAGTTTAGCACTTGCTCAAGAAATACTTCCGGTACGTCTACATCGTGTGCTTTTACTAAAGCTTCTACCACTTCATTCTTGAACATATCTTCAGAAGTCTGATCGTAATACTTTTGCATTTGGCTTTTGATGAAGCTCTTAAACTCATCTTCTGTTTTTGCTTCGCCATTGCTGTTCTTAGAAATAAACTCTTCGCTTATTTCAGCTTTATTTAGTTTCTGAACTTTCTTTATTGTAACTCTGAAACGATCAGCATCATCGCCATCGCCCAGTTCCATATCTACTACATCACCTACAGATTTACCTTTCAATGATTTCAGAAAATCCTTGGCACCATCTTGCCTTAAGTCAATAACCTGATCCTCATCTTGTTGGCCATCAATCGGGTTTCCATCTTTATCAAGAGAAATTACATCAACAATCAATTTAGAATCTTTGGTTGCTTTTGCATCCACGTTTTCCCAGTTACCTTCTCTTTCAAGAGTGCGCTCAATTTCTTCTGTAACTTCTTCTTCAGTTACATCATGAACCATTTTGTTCACTTTGATCTTGCTTAGATCTTTCAATTCAACTTCAGGCTTGGTTCCGATCTTGAAGATCACTTCCAGCTCGTCGTTTTCCCAAGTCATATCAACCATTTCGGTTTCGCCAACTGGATTGTGCTCGGGAACTACGTCTTTCTCAAAAACTTGCTGTACGTACTTGTTGATCTCTTCGTATTCGATCTCAGTACCGAATCTCTTTTTAATCATTCCCATTGGAACTTTGCCGGGTCTGAATCCGGGAAGGGAAATTTGCCCTTTAATCTTCTTGTACGCTTTATCAAAGGTTTCCTGAAGATCTTCTCGTTTTGCCGTTAGTGTAAGTTCTTTGTCAACTTTTGTTAATTCTTTAACAGAAATGTTCACTTTTTCTCCGCTTTTTTAATGTGCAATTCAGCTGTTATAACAGGTATTTTTTAGGTAGGAAAGTACGAAAGGGGGGACTCGAACCCCCACGCCGGTTAAAGCACTAGATCCTAAATCTAGCGTGTCTACCAATTCCACCACTTTCGCATAGTTTAGAGCTCACAAAGATAGGGTTTATCATGTAGAAATTCCAACTTTTGAATACTAAATTCTTGGAATTTTTTACAAGATAAAAGTCGTCCGTTTTAAAATTTAATTTGGGATTTGATTTAGCTTTCGTGAAGTTCCAAATACAATGCATAAAAACCTTCGACTAGTTTACATTACCACCCAATCAAGCGACGAAGCCAAACAGATAGGTCGTAAAATTATTGAGCAAAATTTAGCCGCTTGTGTCAATATTATTCCTGGAATGACTTCCTTATATAGATGGAAAGGAAAAATTCAGCATGATGAGGAAACCATTCTACTTGTGAAAACGCATACTTCTAAGATTCAAAACTTAACTCAGTTTGTGAAAAAAGTACATCCCTATGATTGTCCTTGTGTAATTAGTTTGACTTTAGCTGAAGATGAAGGAAATGAAGAATACCTGAATTGGTTGCTCAGCGAATCAAAAGACATTTAATGATAAAACAAGAAACTATTTCAAAACATGTTCTTTGGGCAACTATTGACCGACCGGAAGCTCGCAATGCTCTCAACTTCCAAACTATTGATGACTTGGAGGCTATTGTTCAGCAACTCGAAAATGATTCTGAGATCAGACTGTTCATACTCTCGGGTTCCGGATCTAAAAGTTTTGTAGCAGGTGGAGATCTTAAAGAATTTCATACTGTCACAGAAAAGCAAAAAGCGATAGATCTGTCTCATAGAATGCAGGATTTATTAAATAGGATAGAATGTCTTCCATGCTGGACTCTCGCTTTTATAAATGGCGATGCATACGGCGGAGGAATAGAACTGATGCTCGCTTTCGATTTTATCCTTTCGGCTAAGCACTCGAAATTTGGTTTTACCCAAGGACGATTTTTCCTTACTCCGGGCTGGGGAGGTCTCACTCGCCTTATCGAAAAAGCGGGCCGATCAAAAGCTTTGGAGTGGCAGGGAATGGCAAAAGTTATCTCTGCAGAGGTTCTTCTTGACGAACGGCTTCTAAACGCCATCCTTGATAAAACCGAAGTTCTTTCCTGGGCTGAACACCTGCTTCATAACAACAGAGACTTTATACGAACTTTAAAAAACAATACACTTGTTAATTCAGAGGTGCGATATCAAAAAATGAGAGCGGAAATCGAGCCTTTTGCCGAACTTTGGATTCATGAAAGCCACACTTCCAGAGTTGAAAAATTTATTAAAAAAAATTCCCTTGAAACAAACTCACGAAATCCTGATGACTAAAAAATATATTCTTTCCACTTTCTTTATTGTCCTATTCAGCTTCCCAATATTTGCCCAACACAATTATAAGGTAACTTTGCTGAGAGCCGCTCCGGGAAAGCTAGGCGACCTTATTGAGTATGTGAAAAAACAAAAATCCGATTTTGATGGCAATATGATGATCATGCGTCACAGTCAGGGTGATCATTGGGATTTAATGCTTATGGCTCCATTTTCAAAACCGGAAATGCACAATTATAGTGAATGGGTAGATTTTCAACATGATTTTTTGGCTGAATCAGAGATCAGCTGGATGGAATTACTGGAAAAAGATGTTAACTCCGGCTTATATCATATTGAAATGTTTAATGCTGCTCGGGGTTTGCATGATGAACTACTTGAGCAAAGAGCTATGGAGAATATCTACTACAATGAAACCAATAGAGATGGCAACGTGATATTTGTAACTAAATTCGGGAGCGATGTTGATAATTTCACTCTCGGATTCTACAAAGACATGGTAGATTTTGCCACTGATCCTGATCTTTCAGATAAAGAGTTTGAAGATGCCTCACTAAAAGCGGGCTTTGAATCACGTTCCACAATTGGGCTTTACTTACGGAAGTTTCTTGTCGGACATAATGATACAATTGCGACGAAGGTGAACTGAGAAATGCCAGTTATCCTCAAGTAGTAAAGAAATAAATGATAAATTTCTTCTCCGTATCAAGGCTCTGTGAACAAGAGACACTAAGATCATCAATTACTAATTACATCATCTTGTATAAACGCCAGATCATGGTACTGCATCGGATCACCAATTTGGAAAGAACAGCATATTCTTTGGTGGAAAATACTTTGCTTCGTTTCATCAGCATATAGCCAAAAATAGGTGCATTCCCGGGAATCTTCATGTGGTTTTTGATGAGGTCCGATTCTGTCACTGCAAACATAGGTACGCCAATTTCAGCAGGCAATCCTTCATTTCGAGATCCTTCGATGAATACACCCAACTTACTGTTGAAAATGTTATTGGTGAAATACGGTTTTCTTGCTTTTATCATTCTACGGAAAACAAGTTCCGTGTACATATCTTCAGGCTTGTAATCTATAGGAATTTTGGAGCCTACCGTAACCAACAGGTTGGGTTTTTCTTTGGATAATTTCCAGAATGAGAGATGCTCCAGCTCAAAAAGTTTAGCGATTTGATGGCAAAATTCCTGTGATACATTCAGAAAATCCATGGTTTCCATACGCACCATCATATCCTGAACCAATGTTTTTTGGTTTGCAGCTAGTTTCTTAGAAAGATCCGGAACTCTGAAGTTGCTCACCAACTTCATCTCAATTCGTTGAGCTACTTCCATTGGGCTTAAATGAAACAACTCCTTTTTTATAAAGTCTTTTGCTCCCAGATCCATTGCCTTTTGTTCCTTTTCATGGGTAGGCAAACTGGTCATTAACAAGATTGGAATGTCTTTTTTCTCGGGATCTTTTTTGATAGCCTCCAAGAACTCCAACCCTGTCATTCCGGGCATATGGATATCACTCAGTATCAGATCAACCTTCTTTTCAGAAAGTATATTAATAGCTTGTTGAGGTTCTTTCGCGTGAACAAGTTGGTATTTTTTACCTATCAGGTTTTTGACAATTATATGAGAGGCTTTGTCATCATCAACAACTAAGATAGTATAACTTGTTTCTGAACTCATTTCCCTTTTACACGTTTTCGTAATGTCATAACGGCTTCATATTGGTTTTGACCCCGAGCTAATATAATCGGCATTTTTTCGCCCTCTTCAAACTCTCGCATCAAAGCCCAGGCATGCATCTCACTGCTTACCCGTTCGCCACCAATTTTTGTTATGATATCTCCGGGCATAATTCCGCAATCATAAGCCGGACCGTTTTTGTTCACACTTGTTATAAATAGCCCATGAATAGATGGAACGCCATATTGGTACACGATCTGTGATGTCATTCGGGTAAATTCCATTCCCGGATCAAAATCCAGAGCAACTTCACCCGATTCTTCCAGCTGCTTGATGATCTTTTTTACCCGATTTGCAGGAATAGCAAAACCCAATCCCACAAAACCATTGCTGGTACCGCCTGTAAAAATAAAGGTGTTCACTCCAATCACTTCTCCATCGCTGTTCACCAATGGCCCACCGGAATTACCTCTATTGATTGCCGCATCCGTTTGAATCATATCAATATAAACACGAGGATCTTTTGGGTCGGGACGAAAATCTCTTTTTGTAGCACTAACTACACCAACCGTAACCGAAGCTTGACCATCATCAAACAAACCAAACGGATTTCCCATTGCAATAGCCCATTCACCAACCATAGCGGTTTCGGAATCACTGAATTTTATTTTTGGCAATCTGCCTTTAGGTTCTTTAATCTTTAATAACGCCAGATCTGCCAGTTCATCAGAGCCTAACAATTCTGCTTCATATTCATCTCCGTTTGAAAGAGCTACAACAATTTTTCGAGCACTTTTACTTGCTACATGCTCATTAGTCACTATTAATCCGTCTTCCCGGATAATGAAACCTGACCCAATACTTTTTACTTCCCGTTCTTCGGGGATCTGGAAAAATCGAGAGAAAAAAGGATCAATTACTCTGTTATATCCTCGCTCAACTTCGGTAACTGTAATACTTACAATCGCCGGACCAGCTTTTTCAACAGCTCTGGTAATGGCGTTGCCCCTGCTTTGTGCAATGCTTTCTCCTTGATCCATTTCAGATTCAAACGAATTTTTCTCATCCTCAAAGATGTCCGTGGTTGCCCGAGAAGCTTCCAATTTCAGAGGTGAAATAGTTGGGATGATATCAGGAGATTTATCCTGTTTACATCCTAAACAAACAAATAATAAAAGTATTCCTGCAATAGTAACTGTTCTCTTCATTCCCTAATCGTTAATCCATTGTTGTCTTCCAATCTTAATGACGTCCTTGATGGCGTCTTCAATGTCTCCCTCATACCAGGCGCCTGCCGCTTTTTTATGACCACCGCCATTTAACTCTCGCGCCCATTGGTTTACATCAATATCACTTTGAGAACGCAAACTTAGTTTTATGCGGTTTTCATCATCTTCACGAAAGAAAATACATGCTTTAACTCCGTCCACACTTAACGGATATGCCACAAATCCTTCTGTATCTCCATTTGAAGTACCTGTTTCTTGAAACATCGCCTGAGTAACGTACATAGTGGCAATTTGTTGGTTCTCATGCAAAGAAATGGTTTCGAGCGCTAATCCCAACAACTTTATCTGTTTCATTGGCTTAGAAGAATATATCTTTTGAACCACTTCATCCGGAGTGAATTTTCCATATTCCAGAAGAGAAGCTGCAGCTTTCATAGTAGATGGCTTAACGCTGTCAAACTGGAAAGATCCGGTATCCGTTACAATGCCCACATACATCGCCTTTGCAGAATGCTCGTTAATTTGTGATATATCATGCTCTGCATATAAGTGATATACCAATTCACATGTTGATGAGGCGTCGGTTTTTGATACATATTCCTTAAATACATCTTCCGGCTGCGGATGATGATCGATCATATATAGTGGTTTATCCAATTCAGTGATTTGCTTCGCTGTATCGCCAAAACGGTGTAAAGCGTTCCCATCTACAAATACAAAAGCATCGAAATCACCCAGTTCCGAAAACTCAGGTTTTTGAACCTCTTTAAAGTCCGTAAGCCATTCCATATTCTTATTTACTTCGTCTTCATTAAAAGCAGAAGATTCGATTCCGTTCTTTTCCAACCATAAACAAAGTGCTATTTGTGATCCCAAACAATCTCCGTCAGGACGGATATGAGAAAAAACTCCGATCTTTTTATGCGATAACAGTTCCGGAATTAATTTTTCAAACATAGAATTTTCTTTTTGACCGCCAAAATAGATGTATATAGGTAGAATTCCATTTCTTTTTGGGCTGATTTTTTTCGAGTTTTACATCAAAAATATATGCACGCACTCATCATCTGTGGAGGAACGCCTCCAACCAAAGCTTTATTGGAATCTCATATCGCTAAAGCCGACCTACAAATTGGCGCCGACAGCGGTGGCCATGTTTTTCTGGGTTATGGATTTACTCCTGATATCGTTATCGGAGATATGGACAGTTTTAAATACACCAACCATGAAAATATTAAAGTTTTAAAGCTTGAAGATCAAAACAGCACCGATCTGGATAAAGCCTTGAATTATGCCCTCAAAAATGGTGCTAAAACCTGTTCAGTATTAGGTGCTCTTGGTAAACGCATTGATCATCAGCAGAAAAACCTTTCTTCGTTGGTTGAATTTCATAAACGCTTTGAGTCCCTATTTTTTGAAGATGATTACGGCAGAACATTCTTGGTTGATTCTCCTTATGAAGAAGATATCCCGCTTGATACCACCATTTCTTTTTTTCCCGTTTCAGGATTTGTGGAGAATTTTATTTCGTCAGGTGTGCTTTATCCTCTTAATAATGTACGATTAGAACCGGGAGTTCAAGATGCTACTTCTAATACGGTAACAGCCTCTCCTGTCACTCTAGAGTTTTCTTCCGGGAAACTTGCGGTTTTTATCGGGGATGGGAGTAAGATTAAGTGATTTTAAAACCTTCGCCTTTTGAAAATTAGTTAGTAAAAGTGAACTAAAGTATGTGCGAGTCTGAAAGACGAATAAATCCTTCAGGATGATATTCCTAAACGAGCTACACTTGATCGATGACCTTTGGATTTATTCAGCACATACTTTGTGAACGCCAACTAATTTTCATAGCGGGAGTTTTTGGTACTTTTGTCGGTACAAAAGTACGAGAGAACAAGACACTAGTACTATTCTAGTGAGTCGCTAAATTAGCTTTTTCGACATCCCACGGAACATCCAAAGAACCGTTTATATAAACTTACTTTACTTATGATTCTTTTGACCAAGATTTAACTAGGTTTTTTGGATTTGCAGGATTACTATTATTGGTTCTATGTTGATTTGTGTGGGTAAAGGATAAAAGTGCTCCTGTTGTTAGACCAATCAACCTGTTTTTTCTTAACCTTGTAAGCCCCGTGGAAGCTCAATTACCCATTCCGACCTCATCTGTCTTCTCCTTCCATAAGGAGAAGGACGCTTTGTTAAAGGTTCTAGGTTAAACCGGCATCAGAACTATTAATAGGCTCCGATAACTTCTCTCCTTGAGAAGGAGAGATCGAGAGAGGTCGAAGTGTAGGGCTGGAAGAGTTACTAAGCTCGACTAGTACTTGTAACTCGAGAATGGTGTATTAATGCCTGAATTTGTATCGAACAGTTTTATCAACCTGATTTACGTTACCTGTGGCAAACTCTCATTCAATTACCCACACAAATCAACATAGAGCCCTACTTATTTCTTTTTTTAGAATAATTCTCATTTTAAATCCTGTTAATCTTGTGCATCCTTTTTTAATCTTGGTCAAAAGCGTATTTTGATAGTAGGAAAGTCGGGTAATCGCCTTATGCAATATGTATGGGGAGGAAAGTCCGGACACCAACAAGTGCCGCGCTCTGCGATCCTTCGGGCGTAGCAGAGGCTCTTTATCAGGAATGGTATCGAGATAGACAGTGCAACAGAAAACAGACTACCTCATTTCGATGAGGAAAAGGTGAAAAGGTGAGGTAAGAGCTCACCGCTCCAAGGGCGACTGAGGAGGCACGGTAAACCTCGCGGGGTGCAAGCTCATGTAAGATGGTATACGCCGCTTGTCGTGACGCTATCGGGTGGAGTGCACTAGATAAATGATTACCGAATCTGCTTTAGCAGAGGAACAAAATCCGGCTTACAGACTTTCCTGTTGAATATGAAAACCTCGTCCGAAAGGGCGGGGTTTTGTTTTTTTTAATTTTTTTCTTTTAATATGTTGTAATCAAAAGAAAATTTAGAATGAAAACTCTATTTATACTTTTAACCTTTGTTACTTTGGTATCGTGTTCGGAAGATTCAATTACCAGTCTTGCAAAAGGTGAATTTCGTGGAGAATTAACAGGTGCTATCGAAAGAAAGCTAGTTGCAGATGCTCTTTTCTTAGTTGTTTCAGACACTACAAATAACGAAGAAGAACTATCACTAAATTTCATTACTGGACAAATAGAAAATCGAGGTCCAGAGTCCTATCCAATATATACCGGGTTTTTTTTGTCAGTACCATGGGATAAAAAAATTGGTGTCATAGGACTCGGAAATGATGGTTTTTTAACATCATCTATTGTGTACCCTTATAAAATTCTTCAATACCAAACGGGTAAAATTACAATTGATAACTTCAATGATAATCAGATTGAGGGTTCTATTTATATCAATGCATTAGATAATAACTCTACTGAGAAAGACAATGAAGTGACAATTAGTGGTAGATTTATTGCAACAAACGGTAGCTCTTCTACAAATTAACCTTAAACGTCCCTTTTATATTTCTATCAATTTGACGTTTTACGTCTTTTTCTTTGATGCTGTCTCTTTTGTCGAAGCTCTTTTTACCTTTGGCTACACCAATCAGTACTTTGGCATTTCCTCTCTTGAAATACATTTTTAATGGAACAAGCGTATATCCTTTTTGCTGCACAAATTTATCTAACTGACGAATTTCTTTTTTGTTAAGCAGTAGCTTTCGTTCTCTTCTTGGATCGTGATTGTAATACGAACCATGCTCGTATGGTTTGATGTACAACTCTCTCAAAAACACTTCTCCATCTTTAATAAAAGCAAAAGCATCCGTAAACGAAGCTTTTCCCGCGCGAATGGATTTCACCTCCGTTCCTTTCAGAACAAGCCCTGCTTCAAACGTCTCTTCTACGTTGTAGTCGTGACGAGCTTTTCGGTTTTGTATGGTTGGTGTGTTGTTACTCATTGTATGACGATGAACTGACGACGAATGACTAACAAACTCATTTGCCGTTAGTCGTGTGTCTGCCGTCGTTAAAAATTAAACTTCAAAGCCGAGTTTTCTTAGCTCCTCGGCTATTTTCTCGTCCGGTTTACGGTCTTCGAATGTAGAGTAGATACCGAGAATTTGTTCGATCTCACTAACCGCTTTTTCATTATCCGGATTGATCTTTAATACTTCAACGTATTGAGCCAATGCTCCATTCATCTTGTCACGCATGTTGGTGACATTGGAATCGCGGTATTCCAAAAACAATCCGTAATTCAGATGTGTTTTCTCTTTCAGTGTCATTACTTCTTCATTTTCTTCCTGACTTTCTAACAAAGTTAGCGCATCAGAATACTGATCGTTCTCTAAGAAGAAATCCACTTTTTCAGCAAGTGACTTTGTGTTCATGTCTTCTTTTTTGGTATCTGCGCATGCAGCTAATCCGGCTATCAAAAACAGGATGAGTAAATTTTTCATGGATTCTATTGTGTAAATATTGGATTCAAACTAATACAGAGTATAAATATAAGCATACTTATCCATCCTATCACTTTTCTTCCTTTAGAAAGCGGAGTGTAAAAAGTAACCGGCGGATGTTCTACTTTTACCACAAAAGTGATGAATAACGTCCATACGCCCCATATTAATGATGGTGAGCCTTCTTGTTGTCCTTGAATTACATAAAGATATAAAGCTGAACAAATCAATGAAGTCGTAAACATTGTGCTTACCCATTTCGATTCTTTTTGAAATGCGATCTGCATCACCGAAAACAACATGATCGCCCAAATCAGCCACGAAAGTGCTCCAAACGAAGTATCGTATTTACCCAGCAAATCATGAAAAAAAGGAACTAATTTTATTCCTGCTAAAATGGTAATAAATGAATAGAACATTCTGGCCACTATTTTATGATTCTTATATCCGATGAGCGAATAGAGAATATGTCCTCCATCAAGCTGACCAACAGGCATCAAATTCAGCGCCGTAAAAAATAGGCCAAACCATCCTGCCAGCAACCATGGATAGTGGTACATTTCCCAAAGCGGCGGTACATTTTCAAAAAGAGAAGCCAGAAATCCATATAGTATGGTATTTCCAAAAATAACAACTGCCCCTTCCTCACTCGATAAAACCTCTGTAGGATATTCTCCCGTTTGGGCAACATAGGCTTTCAATTCCTCATGGCCGGCAAAGTTTTGTACATGACTTGGTTCAGGCAGTGTTGCAAACCCTACGATCAGAATAATTAAGGAAACTACGAATCCTGCAATCGGCCCGGCTACTCCAACATCAAATAATTTCTTGGTTTGATGGATTTTCTCTTTTATTCGAATAACTGCGCCCATTGTACCTATTCCCAATGGAAGAGGAATGTAATAAGGTAGGCTGACTTTTATTTTGTGATAAACCGCTGCATAATAATGGCCAAACTCATGGAACGTGAGGAAACTTAAAAGCAACGAAGCAAAAAGCACTCCACGCATCAAATCACCCTGACCGGGCAATACCAACGGACCAATAATTGACGTACCGGATCCAAAACCAACTAATACTGAACTAACTATCGAAACCGAAATAAATGTGAGTACAAAAAGAGCAAGATGCTTTAAAATCGTTTTTGTATCCGGCTTGTTTTTAGGCTCTTCGCTCCGAGAAATAATTTCGAATTCGGTTTCTATGGATGTTTGATGATCGTCGTTGCTCAAGTAATTCCTCTTTAAATTTCTTCTCTTGAAATAGGCATGGTCATGCATCGTGCTCCGCCTCTTCCGCGACATAATTCATGTCCCTGAAAACTTACGGCAATTTTATTGTCATGATTCAGATCCAATCCCTTTTCTGCATACTCTTCAATAAACTCAAACTGATTCATATAAGAATAGCCATGGTCCACTAATGTGTTGAAAGTATTTGTATTTCTTTCATAACCCACAATTACTCCGGGAGCAAGAGCAAAAACATTTGCGCCGTCTGTCCATTGTTCACGGAATTGATTTGTTCGATCTTCTCCGCCACATTTTATAAATGTGTAATTATTTGCTGAAAACTCGTTTAATGCCGATAAAAGAGATTCTCTTGATTCTGCCTGAATCGCACCGTTCACTTTTTGGAGTGCCACTACATTATCCTGTTGCTCCATAATGGCCGGAGGAAAAGCGATACATTCTGATTTGCTGGCAAATGTAAAGATCGTATCCAAATGCATGGACGATCGTTGTTTCGGAATGTCAATGGCGAGCACTGTTTTAACGCCACTATTCAGTAATCCGTCAGCCGCTTTCATCAAACCGGTAAAAGAAGTGCGTTCACTCATTCCTATCAAAACTAAATCTTTTGATTCCACCAAAACATCACCCCCTTCAATAGACTGGTTTCCGGAAATCCGAATTGCATTTTCGCGTACCGAATCAAAAAGAGGATTAAATTCTACCAGTGTTTCCATCATCAACGATTCCCGAAGCCGGGTTTTAGTAGCGGCTCTGGAAATAAGGATCTTATCATCAACTACTGCAGCAAGATCGCGCGTAAATAATAAATTTGGTGAGGGAAGCAAGGAAAATTTATTCCCTTTAGGTAACACACCTTGAGTACTAAACTCCAGAAGCTGTTGTGGATCCAAATCATGAAGCTGCTTTTCGATAACCGCTAAATTCTCTTCCGGGAATTCCCGAATCAATTGCTCAATGTAAAAAGCTCTGGCATCTTCCTGTTGGATGGAATCTTTGAAAAGATCGATAATTTCTAAAACCTGTCCATCTTTTGGCATTGCAGCTTTAAACAAGTCCAGCATATCCAAGTGTTCTTCGCGGGCATCTTCTTCAAAGATAATATCATCGAATAAAAGCTCATCTTTAAGTTCCGGATTTACTAAGGATACTTCATGTCCCGGAGTGTGAACTATAACTCCATTTAGATGTCCGATTTCGGAAGAAACGTTGATTTTCATTTGCTTGATTGGATCGATTTATAAGTCGTTCAAAGCTAATGATAAAATCATCAAGTTGGAGATTCTTTTCTTTGATTTAATCTAAGCAAATCAAATGCGTGTTCTTCATCTAGTCTATGATTTATTTCTTTCAATCGTCCATTTATGCTTTTCTTATCAAGATCGTTGTCCAGATATTGATCTGAACAAACCAAGAAATTTTCAACGTACTCGATCAATAATGGTGTGAATTTTTTTCTATGGCTGTCCGAGTAGATCATGTGTTTTAAACAATCAAGCAATCGAACCAGTACAGAAACGTCTTTCTTTCCGTATTCTCTGATAGGCACAATTATTTGAAACATCACCTCGTGAAATGGAACCGGGCTAATAAATACCAAGGGGTCTTCCTCAGAGTTCTCGATGTAATTTTTCTCATCAACTTCCATAAGCTTAGCAAATAAATCTGACAGAAGATCAAGTGCTTTAATCGCAGTTCCAGGATCATTGATTCCGGGGCTTAACGCTTTTACAGCAATTTCTGAAATCTGTTTAAAGCCAAACAAATAATGATCTGACACCCGTTCTTCAGTATAAAGAGTAAAATAAGAACGCAACTTATCTTTTATATCATCCTCCAAATCTTTGCTGATTTCAATAAAAGGGTATTCTTTTACAACAAATGAACCAATAGATACTTTTACAAGAAGTTTAATCTCATTTTTTTTACAAAACTCTGTTAACCCCTTGCCATCAATTTTTTTGAGATATCCTGAATTTGTTGCCACACAAGTGGTCCAGCTTGATGTGTCAGGCAATTCTCGTTTTGCATTTTCAATATCAACTTTATTTAACTCTTTTTTGGTGAGCTTGTAAATATCATTAAGGATGTAATCCACTTGAATTTTCTGTGAGATCGAGTGTATGAAATACACGAATAATCCTAAACAAACTATGGCTAAGACCATGCTGAAAAATATTCCTAAGGATGGAACTGAAAACTCTACTCCCGGAGCATCAATATTCACAATCAAAATCAGACTAAAAATGATACTCCCTAAATAGAACCCTAATACAATTTGGTGAAATTTGTCGGAGATCAATCCAGGAATAACCCTTGGAGAAAGCGTAGATGTTGCTCTGTTTAGTACAATCATTACCATAGAAAAGCTGAATACCATTAAAGAAATAATGCTACCCACAATGGTTCCCAGGATAAGCCTTGCATTGTTTGGGTCGTGAACCAAAACCCGTTCAATATTATTTTTGAATTCAATAACTATTTCATTGAACTCAATTCTCATTACAACAATAGAGAATATTAAAAAACCCAAAGCAATCAGAGTAGGATAAAAAGCAATGCTATTTATCACTCGGTAGTAGGTCTTTGAAATTAAGTTTATCCAGTGTTTCATGTAGTTGCTTGAGTATATTTCACTTCCATTGATAGTGCAAGTACTAATATTAGTTTCATTTAAGAGCAATTTTATGTGCTTTTGAGTTCGTTTTACAGATAAAAGCTTTTCTTGGCTGTTGTATTTTTCAATCCTTACCTTTAAATCTATGATCTCAAAAAATGAAATACAGTCTCTGTTAGTTCTTATGGAAGATCCTGATCCCTTTATTCAGGAATCGGTAAATAAGCGATTTGTTGAACTTGGAGAAAATGTAGTTCCTCTTCTGGACGAATATCGTGTTGACCTGAAACAAGGTGAAGAAAAGGCTAGAGTTAATGAGCTTATTCACACTCTTACGTTTGAAGGTTTACAGTCAGATTTCGCAGACACACTTGAAAATGGAATCCGAAATCGAAAAGATCTGGAATCCATCATTTTCATGTTATCTCGTTTTGGGAACCCAACCATCGACACCAAGCATTATAAAGACAAGCTGGATCACTTTGCTGAAATGGTTGCCCCGAGTATTCGTTATAAACTAGATGAGCGAAAGAAGGCGAGCCAGTTATTCAAGTTTGTATTCGAAGATCTGAATTTCACCGGCGACCAAAAAGACTATCATAACCCTATTAACTGCTTTCTGGATACTGTCATTGACAGAAGAAAAGGATTGCCTATAACGCTTAGCCTGATTGCTATGTTTATAGCACGTCGATTAGATCTGCCTGTTTTTGGAGTAAATATGCCTATTCATTTTATGCTGACATATATTGGCGAACGTGAAGAATTTTTAGCCGATCCCTATGATGATGGCGCTGTTGTTAGTTACGATCAATGTTACTTTTTTCTGAAGAAAAATAATATTGAGCCAAAGCCCGAATATTTTCAGATGGCATCAGATATGGATATTTTGATACGAATGCTCTGCAATCTGATACAAAGTTACGAACGCAAGGAGCAGCTTGAAAAAGTAGCGGATCTGAAACGATTATTGTCTACAGTTGAATTTTACCAAGAATAAAATTCATTTCTATTTAATTGCTGTTTCATTCTTTTTGCCCCAATACCGGGCTTCAAGTTTAAGTTCTGAAAAAAATTTAATGAGTTTCTCTATACTATCATTTTCAATATTGAAATAGAGTAATTTATCGTTCTTATCTTTAAAATATTCCAATACAGATTTATGATGTTCGTCCCATTCTGATCCCCAACACAAAATCAGATCATCTATTGAATCATGGGTGTTATCTCCACATCTGCATGATCGGTATATAATTTTTCTATTGTCTTTATTTAAATTGAGACGGCTACGTATGCAATCCTCTTTTTCTCTGGCATTTAGAATAAATTTGCTGTTTGGGTATTGCTTTTCCAGAGGGTTAAAATATTTATACGCATATCTCGGTGGCTTATTTTCAATATCTACATCCGTGCGATTTAGGTATTTCCTGAATATTGGATATCTCCACTTTAGCTTGGGCAGACGCCACATATTTACTTTTTCAAGATCTGTATATATGTCAAATTCATTACAATAAGTAAGTAATGGTTTGTTTTCTACCCTTGCCAGCTCCATCCCTACAGCAATAGTTCCATTTTGCCAATGTGCTGCTTTATACCCATTCTGCTCAAAGAAGTGAGCTAGAGAACTGGTTCCGCACCTGTTAAAACCTATTTGAAATATATAGTTAGAAAGCCTTTTTCTTGTAAAAAACAACGTAATCTTATTTGAATACTTTTATAATCTCCAATAAACTACTTAAATAATAATCAGATTTAAAATTTTTAGATCAAAGGTTTTATAACCTTTTTTCGAAATTGACATTTCAAATCCATATCCTTCGAATAAATATTCAATAAATAGAAGTCATGCATAACCAACACAGAGAAAAGCTTTTTTCATTATTCGACGACAACCAAAATGGCGTTGTCTTTATTCAAGGCGCTGATATCATGTACCGTTATGATACTGATTATGAATTCCCCTTCAGGCAGGAATCCAATTTTTGGTATTTAACAGGAGTGAATGAAGCTGAATGTTCGCTCGTGCTGGATTTACAAAAAGAAGAATATCATCTTTTTGTACCCGACAGAGATGCTCAATATGCTGTTTGGCATGGTTATGTGAAAACCAGAGAGCAATATCTCGAAGAATACAAGCCGGATCATCTACATTACCAGAACGATATTTTGAAAGTTCTGAATGAGCTGAAACCTGAAACCGTTTACTGCATAGATGACGAACAAGCGGAGTTTATAGAAGACCTTAATCGTGGATTTAATGTAGAAACTGAAGCTCTTGTGGATGCGCTTACTTATTGTCGAGTTTTGAAAACTGATTGGGAATTGGACCAAATGCGTGAAGCATGTCGTGTGAACGATCTGGCTTATCTGGAGGTGATGAAATCTATCAAGCCGGGTATGTATGAATATGAAATGAAAGCCATCTTCAACAAAGTTCAGATTGAAAATGGATTGATGCAGGATGCTTACAATGGGATTTTTGCTTCGGGTGTTAATGCTTCCATTCTTCATTATGTAGTGAATAACAGCAAAATCCAAGATGGTGATCTGTTTCTAATGGATTCGGGATTTGAATGCAACGGTTATGCTTCTGATTATACCCGAACTTTTCCGGCAAATGGAAAATATACTGATATCCAGAAAGGAGTTTATAATTCTGTACTTGTCGGAATGAACAAAGTGCTGGGCACTATCAAGCCCGGCGTTAAAATGGAAGATCTGCACTTGCTTGCTGCACGCACTATGATGGAAGGCTTAAAAGAGATGGGCATTGTGAAAGGTAGCGTTGACGACATGATGAACGAGAATATCTTTGCGCTTTTCTTTCCACACGGACTTGGCCACTTCTTAGGACTTGATACTCATGATGTAGGCGGATATCCGAAAGGTGTGGATCGCATCGACCGTCCGGGAATTAAATTCTTGCGAGCTCGTCGTGAACTGCTCCCTGGAATGGTAATTACTATTGAGCCCGGAATTTACTTTGTTCCTGCTGTTTTGAAACCTGCTATCGCAGACCCAAAAAAGAACAAATTCCTGAATACTGAAAAGGTAGAATCCTTACTGAATTTTGGTGGCATTCGTATTGAAGATGACATTATTGTAACGGAAGATGGAATGGAAAATATGACGAATGTGCCTAAAGAAATTCGCGAAATTGAGGCTTTGATGAAGGGGTGAATAAATTAAGAATGATGAGTTTTGGATTCTTAATTGATCCAGCTTCACATTGGTTCTTTAGATTTTATTTAATTTGATGATAGTTCTTTTTTAACGATCGCTTATAAAGAAAAGAAGTCTTTCAATTTTCCTTTAATTGAACTTTTATCTTCATTCTCCATTTTTCCAATTTTTTTTAGAATAAAGTCTTTGTCAATGGTAGCAAATTTCATTCTTACCATAGAAGGTTTTGGTAAGTTTGAACTTTGCCAGTGTTTCAACTTGTAGTCCCCCACTTTTGGTGACACATTAATTTTGCTGGTAAGGAAAAGTACTACTACATCTTGTTCTGAATTATATGGCTTTGGAGAAATTACTATTGCAGGTCTTTTTTTTGAGGCCGACAAGTTTGTAAAGGGAAAAGGCAGTAATACTATATCCCAAGGTTCATAAGTCATTATAAACCTCATCTTCGTCATTATCCCATTCAGAAAATGAAGATTCACTCGCCTTCATGATCTCTTTAAGCTCCGCTTTGTCTTGCAATCTAACCTGTGCTTCCGCTACATATTCTTCAATTAAATCACTCACAATATTGGTCATTGATTTACCTTCTAAAGAAGCTATTGCTTTAAGCTGCTTCCTTTTTTCTTCAGGAATTCTGATACTCATTACACTCATAATTCAAATGTATTAATGTAGGGTTTACTACAATATTACTTTTTCCAAAACAAAATTCAATTTTAATTTCAGACAGTACTTTGAACGAAATATAGCTAATGGGTATTTACCTATCTTCTATTCGAAAACTCTATTCCTTCAATGAAAAAAATATTTATGTCCGTACTTATTGTTCTGGGAGCCATTGTCGCTCTGATAGTCGGCATTGGTTATTCTGTGTCGGCACCGGGTTATTCCGGAGAGAAAACCGATCACTTTGATGGAACAAAATTTCTAAATGGCGAAGGCTATGAAGAGAAGAATTCTCGGGAATTGATGAAATGGCTGTTTACCAGAGAGCCGGGAGAGTGGACAGAAAAAACGGAGGAAGATGTCAAGATTGGAAAAAAACCTGCTGAACAAATATCTGATTATACACAGGTAATCACGTATATAAATCATTCCACTTTTTTGATACAAACGGATGGATTGAGCATTATCACCGATCCCGTTTACAGTGAGCGAGTTTCACCATTTAGTTTTGCCGGACCAAAACGAATGCGTCCGCCAGGAATCCGATTTGATGATCTTCCTAATCTGGATTTTGTGCTGCTCAGCCACAATCACTATGATCATTTGGACATTAATACACTCAGAAAAATCAAAGAAACTCACGATCCTGTTTTTATCACTCCGCTTGGTGTTGATTTGTATTTGCATAAAAATGGAATTTCTAACACGGTTTCTTTGGATTGGTGGCAGGCACATTCTATAAATGATTCTGTTTCCATTTCGGCAGTAGAAGCCCAGCATTTTTCCAGTCGCGGGATGTTTGATCGGGACAAAACTTTGTGGGCAGGATTTGTGATCAATTCACCAAACGGAAACATCTACTTTGCCGGCGATACAGGTTATAACAACTTCTTTAAGAAAATTGGGAAAGATTATGCCCCCATTAAAACCGCTCTAATTCCGATTGGAGCTTACATCCCAAGATGGTTTATGAATCCGGTTCATGTTGACCCTGCTCAGGCTCTTCAAATTCATAAGGACATTGGAGCTGAACTAAGCATTGGTATGCATTACGGAACTTTTCCACTCGCCGATGATGGTGAAATGGACCCGATCAATGACTTTAATGCTGTTAAGGCGGGCGAAAATTTTATTTTGATGAAAGAAGGTGAGAGTCGAGTATTAGGAATAGATAAGTAAGGGAATTGGGAATGTGAGCTTACTTCTTCTGAGCTTATTTTTTTAGTTTTTCAAAAATCTTATTGAGATTAATATTTTCAATTAAATTTAATCCAGTATATCGCCCAAGTATTTTCTCATCACTTGTTTTATTAGAAACCTGAACACCAATAGAATCTACCTAGGCTCTTTGTATTATCAATATCTGAGGCGTTCCCAATGAAGCCTGAAATGTATTATTTGTATACTTTTCAATCGTGGTATTTCTCCAATTATTACCCGTTGAGATTTCGTTAAATGAAATCTCAAATTTCATAAGATGCTCAATTCCTTGATTCGGATTAAAATCTTGACTCAGCCCTATTTTATTGAAATTATATCCCTCCTCTCTAGAATAGATCTCAAGCTCTTCTGACACATATGTTAACACTGAGTCAAGCGATTGCGATTTACAAAAAGGGCAACTACTGCTTCCTACATAAATAAGTGCAATTTCTTTACGTGACTTATATGGCTTTTGAAGATTTGTCTTTTTGGTTGTAAGAATTACTTCATCAATATTTTTGATATGGAAACTATAGTTACCTCGAATAAAAAGTATTGACGAAACAATTACAAGAAATAGGATTAAACTAACTATCCAATGCTTCATTAACTTTTAATTAGAATTGATAAAGTTTATACATAGAATCTTTTGTTTGTTCAAAAGCTACAAATTTATTCCCCGTAATTGCCATTATCTTAGGCATATCATTAATTTGGGTGCTCTCTCCATTCCGTGAGTTAATGAGAAAAGTTTTGAGTTTTTGATCTTTTTTATCTCGAACACCCCACTTTAATGTATTAACCTGTAGTATCATTATACCATTTTTAATATGTTTGATAGTAGATACATAATCATAAGGGACTCTTCTTTCTTCATTTTCATGTGTATGTTTTTCATGAATACGATACCCACGATTAAAAGACAATATTTCGTATTGTTTGAATTCGTTCAGTTTACGTTGCCATGTCAATTCTCCGTCCAAATATCCAGATATTATCGGAGTATATCGATTAATTGCAATCAGCATATTTTCATCTTGAACAAATTCAATAGCACCCAATGTATAAGAATTTACCGGGAACCCATGTTCATGTACATAACCATCTCCAAATTCATTAGTAATCGTTTTAGAGTTGAAATCATAAAATTCAAAAGTCTTTAACAAATTATTTGGGTTCGGTATTATGTTCCGTTTCTTTAAAAATATTCCAGCATCGGTAACTGCAAAATCCATTATAGAAGTATCAGAAAGCAAAACTTTTGTATCAGACCTATCGGTAATATTAATAGACGTAATTCCAATACTTTCATCAGAAATATACAATGATTGGTTTCTTACTTCTATCGCTGTTGGATGTAAAATTTCCCCGGGGCCTCGTCCTTTTTTACTTAAAGTATCAACTGAGCCATTTTTGGTGTTAATACGAAAAATATGTAACTGATCACTATCTAGTAAGTAAAGTTGATCCTCTTCATCTATTTCTATATCACTGACGCTTCCCAGAATTAATTCTTTACCAGGCTCAATAATAAACTGCGCAACATTCAATCTCGACGAAAGCTCGTCAAACTCTCTGGACGTTCTATTTACTTCAGTAAGTGTCTTAATTTTTGAGAAATTAGAATTTTCACTCGTGGGGTGGTGAACTCTAGCCTCAGACCCTGCATTATTAGATTTTTTGCATCCGATAGATATTGATACAAATAGTATTAAAACTACCCTCTTTAAATAAACAAAGCTTACACTAAACTTTTCCTTTATAGTCAAAAAGATCTTGGTCATTTCAAATACATGCCACAGTTCCGTCACATGATGCTTGAGATCCAGACACAGGAAGGCTTCCATTCATACATTTGTATTGCTGACCTGATGGAACACCACTTGCCGAACATTTATGAGGAGTTTGTGAGTCATCACAAAAATTTTGAGGGCAGTTTCCTTCTTCAAATTCAGGATCAGAAGATTGACTAATTACTGAAGTTGGTAATGTTAATCCAACGACCAATGATGCCATAACTGCGAATACATATATTTTAATCTTGTTCATATTACTTTGATTATTAAGATTTCATCTCAAATACCATTTTTTTCTTTTTAAAGTCAATTTTTGAAATCTCCTTAGCTATTTTACTTTCACATTATTCCCCAATGGTTTATGAGTCCTGTTCATGTCGATCCTGAACAAGCCCTTCAAATTCATAAGGACATTGGAGCTGAACTAAGCATTGGTATGCATTACGGAACTTTTCCACTCGTCGATGATGGTGAAATGGACCCGATCAATGACTTTAATGCTGTTAAGGCGGGCGAAAATTTTATTTTGATGAAAGAAGGTGAGAGTCGAGTATTAAGAATAGATAAGTAAGGTTTCTTCCGACACTCCATCCTTGTTCACTTCAAAAAAACTTTGCTTCCTTAATAATAATGCGACAATTTAGGGGTATGAAACCATCTATCTTTTCACTTTTCTGTTTCTTTACATTGCTTAACCTCAGTGTTCAATCCCAAAACTCTGTTATATCCGGGAAAGTAATTGATAAGGAAACAAAGCAGCCGATTCCGGGAGCTAATGTCTATTTATCCGATACAGTGGTAGGTGCTTCCACCGATGAAAATGGGATGTATTCTTTTAAAACAGATCTTAGTGGCGATTATACTCTTTCTGTTACTTTCGTTGGTTATTCCAGCAAGAACAACCCACTTCTTCTTGAGCAGAATATTGATATAGTAGTTAATTTTGAATTAGTTGAAGCTACTTTACAATTAGATCAAATTGAAATATCAGGTTCAGATAAAAAATGGGCGAAACAGATCGCTCAGTTTAAGGATTTCTTTTTAGGCACCGATGAATTTGCAACTATAACTTTTATTGAAAATCCTGAAGTTATCAATTTCGAAGAAACAGGCGCTGATAATACTCTCTCCGTTTCAAGTCTGGAACCGCTGATAATTAACAATCACGCTCTGGGATATAAAATTTCTGTTCAATTTGGTGATGTCCGTTTTGACCCTTTTTCGAAAATAGGTTCCTATGTAGTTTTTCCTCGTTTTTCTGAAATGGAAACAACCAGCACCAGACAGCAAAAAATATGGGAGAAAAACAGGAAAGCCAGCTATATAGGCTCTTCAAGACATTTTTTTAAAAGCCTGACAGATAACAAAGTTCGAACAAATCGATTTGCAATTTTTCCGGATCGGGATGTAATTGAAGAAATGAAAAACCCTCGGGTTATTCAAAGTCTTTATCCTTATAACTGGAGAGAGGTTTTAAGAAACTATACTACTTTCATGGTTACAGACTTAAGCTTAGCCATTGGGCATAATGTAAACCTTGATCGTGGGGGTAATCCTGAAAACTTAAACCAACTAAGTAATATCGATATTAAAGGTGCTCACCACCTTCTTATTATTAACGATTTAGGATTATTGTATGATCCTTCTTCAGTAGAACTAAAAGGAAAATGGAGCCGAGATAGGTTTGCCAAGCATTTACCATTAGGATACACATTTAATTAGAGCTCTTTTTAAAGTGCTTTAATTTTACTATTTATATAGCTGTATACTCAAAGTAACAGATCTTTTGTATGTACGCTAAACTTTTCTTTTATCTGTTTTGTGTGCTTTCGGCCACACAATTGCAGGCTCAGAAAACAACTATTTTTGGTAAAATCATTGACAAAGAAACAAAACAACCCATTTCGGGCGCAAATGTTTATCTGTCTGACACCATGGTCGGAACTTCTGCAGATGAAAATGGTAATTATTCTTTCTCTACCAATTTCAATGGTACTTTTTTGTTGGTAGCAACTTTTGTTGGGTATAGAACCAAGAAAAGAATCATAGAAATAAGCTATGACTCAGTTTTAATTGAGAATTTTGAGCTGAATGCCAGTATTTCTAAGCTAGATGAGATTGTAGTTACAGCCTCAAATAAAGAATGGAGAAGAAATTACGATCTGTTTAAAAAATTTTTCTTGGGTGACGATGAATTTGCTCAACAAACGTTCATTGAAAATCCTGAATCTATTTATTTTAAAAGATCTAATGACAAAAAGACCATATCAGTATACAGTGAAGAGCGTATTTTTATGAGCAATTATGCCTTGGGATATCAGGTTCATGTTGCTTTAGATAACGTAGTTTTTGATCCCTTTGATAATACCGGTGTCTACCTGATCTATCCTCATTTCACACAAATGGAAAGCTCAAGTAGAAAACAGAATAGAACCTGGAAAAGAAACAGGACGAAAGGTTACATTGGATCCTCAAGGCACTTCTTTAAAAGTCTGGTTTCTGATAAAGTTAAAACAAACCAGTTTACTATACTTCCTAATAGAAATGTGATTAAGAAAACAGATAATATTGATTTAATAAAAAGTCTATATCCTGAACATTGGGGTTCGATCATAGGCAATTATTCCTCTTATTTAGTTTCTGATATCAATATGTCAATTTCTCATCGGCTAGACTTGGATTACATTGGAAATATTGTTGATCATAATCAGTTGAGCAATCTTGAAATTAAGAACCGGCACTATCTAATTCTTATAAATAATCAAGGAATTCTATATGATCCACAATCCGTTCAATTCTTAGGGAAGTGGAGCTTAGATCGGTTTGCTAAACATTTACCGTTGGACTACAATCCTTAAGAGCTTTTCTCTATAGCGTATTTACCGGTTCCTATAAGCATCATCCCGAAGAACACAAATATCAACTTTAACGCGTGAGAAGCTTGCCCCCAGCTATGACAAAACAATGGTTAATATATATATTATAATTATTTAAACCTTAACTAAAATTATTATTATGGATATGCTAAAGAATAGAATTAAATTTGCTTCATTAAGCATTTTTTAAAACAGATATTGCATTATCGGGAACTGTTTTGGGACAAACTCCTGAAGAGGATGACGATAGTTGCCAATATTATTACTGTGAGACAACCACCGGAAAATGTAAGCTAAATCAAAATGGTACCACATGTGAAAGCCCGACAGGAGAATTGTCTTGTACTGCGTCTGGGGTATGCGACTAATTAAACTTTAATTAAAAAAACCAAAAATATTAAAACACTTTTGGTGCTTAATTCAATGAAAAAAAATCTAATATTTACCCTAAGCTTATTTCTTTTAATATCTTGCAAAACTAAACCAAAAAAAGAAGTTCATCCAATCCTAGAATTGATTCCTGGAAATGAATTAGCTTATGACGGTATATCTAAAAAGGAAATTAGTAGCAAAATAGATTCTCCTGAGATTCTAAAACAACTTATTAATACTTTAGGGAACCAGAATTTCGAATCGGAGTTAATGCTCGAAGGCTTAAACTTAAATGCCAATGTTAAACTGTTATCATTGAAAAATAACAGATTAATTTTTATAGATTTAGATGACGATATTTTATTAGAGTATAATGTTGAGAAAAAAGAGCAGACTATTTTAGCAAGTCGAGGTAGAGGTCCTGGAGATATATTTCTTTCTTCTGATTTACACTTGGTAAATGATACTTTGATTATCTCAAATAGAGATATGAGAATACTTAAGTTCAACTGCAACATGATACCTTGCGAATATATTGATTTGTTTCAACTAAACAGTATCGTTCCTCTGTCAATTACCAGTAATGGCAAATCATTTATAGCATTAGGCAACAACAAGCTACCACCTCAGAAGAAAGCCATCAGTTCCGATTTAATTGAAACATCTGCACTTTGGGTTATTAACACTGAAGGAAACATTACAAAATCTTTTGGAAAACATTATGATATTCAAAACCATTGGATGCTCCAAAGACCTTTTAGCGAAGGTATAGTTGAGTTTTCGGAAAAAAAGAAACTATATTTTTTTGCTTTTGAAAGGCTTCCCTTTATTTACGTTTTTAATAAGAATTTTGAGCAAGTAACAGTACTTAAGATTGAAGAGTTTATTTTAGGAAAACAAGAATATGATACAGGTAAAGGTAAACTTAGTGTTGTTCAAGGAGGCTTTAGTATAATTTCAAACATCAAAAATATAACTGATGACTCCTTTCTTATAGAAGTAAAAACAAGGAAAAATAGAAGCATTGTTGACAAAATTTATCAATGGGACTCAAATATAGACTACTATATTATTAATTTGACAGATTTTAAATCTACTTATATGGGTAGTAATGATTCCTCAAGCCAGTACTTTGTAACTAAAGAAATGCTCCTCAAGAGGAATAGTAGCAACCAATTTAGCTTAATTAGATAACTTATTATGAACTTAAAACTTACTAAGAAAATAGTAGGCTATTGATAGTTGACTAGTACTTTTTTTATTGGACAAACTATCCCAATAAAGGCGCAATAAAGAAAGAAGCTTTTAGTCATGATTTAGAAGGTTATGAAGGTGGTGTTGTTTGTTTATAATGGTTAAAAAGTTAAAAGATTATTATAAAGAATTAGCTGATAAAAGTAATCTTAAATTCATTTCAACGGGTATAGCTAATGACTATTCTTCAATAAAAGGAATAAATTTTATATCTAAATCAGGTGTTTATGATGAGATTATGTCTGGGGGAAACTACTACAACATAGGATCTCAAAGATATATTTGGAATTGTAGATGTCAGGTAATTCATTGACCATTAGTTTTAAATGCTACAAAACACAAACAACGTCATTCCGCAGCGAATGCCGGAATCTGGATATACACTATAGCGGAGAAACTTTATTTATCTCTCAACTAATTCTGTAAGGAATTGCTCTGAAATAGTTTTACTTGGATATGAAAGAAGGCTACGTGTATATGTTATCCAATTCCAGAAGATCTGTTCTATATACGGGTGTGACAAGCGATTTATTAACCAGAACATTCAGCCACAAAAAGAGCGAATGCTCCTTATTTTCTTCCACATACCGGACTCACTTTTTGTTGCATTACGAAGTCCACCAAAACATGTACGAAGCTATTCGAAGAGAGAAGCACATTAAAAAGTGGAAAAGGGGATGGAAAATGACTTTGATACGCTCGGTAAATCCGGACTTAAAAGATTTATGGGATGAGATTCTGCCTTCCGGGAGATTCCACTTTTGAGTGACGATTAAGAGATTCCCCTTAGAATGAAGTCGAAGCTAATAGTATAATCCAGATTTCGGGCATACGCCGCGAGATGACCTCTCAACTATATCAAGTCGTCATCGAATTATCTGAGGTCTTCAAGGATGAAAATTCAATCTTTGTCAATGAATTGTCTAGCTTCTACAAGGATGACGGGTTTTCTTGCTTCAAACCTATGTCAAGCACGACTTTCGTCTTGCCGAAAATACGGAGGGGAGATTTTTCAATACAAAAAAGCCCAACTCTGAAAACAGAATCGGGCTTTAATAATTTAAAAAGCTGTTCCTGACGTGATTAATCACGTCGATACAGTAATGGCTTTTACAGGTTAAACGGTAGCCGGCTCCAATTCTTTGCTTTTTCCATTACCGTTTAAATCACTTTGATCTTTGATAATGCCCGGCTCTTCTTTGCCAAACATTATTTTATTTAAACCACGGCGGCTTCTTTCAATTAAGCTGTACAGTACCGGAACAAGAATCAAAGTCAGTAGTGTGGCGAATAATAATCCAACAATTACTGCAATGGCCATAGGTCCCCACCAGGTCGCCTGCTCACCACCCATATAGATATATGAACCCAGATTAGAGAAAAACTCGATTGGAGTATTTACTAAAACAATGAAATCAAAGTTGAACCCAATTGCCAATGGAACTAAACCAAGTGTAGTTGTAATGGCTGTTAATATTACGGGACGGAAACGAACTTTTCCTCCTTGTACCAATGCATCTCGTAAGCTCAATCCATCACGGGTTCTCAAAATATCGACGTAGTCAATTAATACAATAGCGTTGTTTACCACAATTCCTGCCAGAGAAATAATTCCTAAGAACGCCATTAATCCAAATGCCATCTGGAAAGTTACAAGCCCATAGAATACTCCTGCCATCGACATGACCACAGAGCTCAAAATAATGATTGGCTTTGCGATTGAATTGAACTGCGAAACAAGAATAAATGCTATCAAAAATATAGCGATAAGGAATGCGATTGCAAGGAATTGAAATGTTTCATCCTGTTCTTGCTGCTGCCCGGTCCAGCTGAAAGTATAACCAGATGGTAACGTTTCCATATAATCGGATAGCACATTTTGTACCTCCGCCAACACCGCATTAGCATTATCTTCGATTCCAGAACGAACATCTGCACTGATAGTGATTACTCGCTCTGAATCTTTGTGATTGATTCCACCTAATCCATCTTTCACTTCCCAAGTTGCTACTTCAGATAATGGAATCTGATTTCCTTCATGTGGAATGGTTAAATCTCCAAGCGTACTCAGATCATCTCTGTACTCGTCATTCAATCGAACTACGATGTCATATTCTTCTTTACCATCACGGAACTTTGAAGCTTCCACACCATTAATTGCTTGGCGAATAGTCATCCCAATCACATTGGTAGAGAGTTCGTAGAGTGCGGCTTTTTCACGATCCACATCTACTCTGATTTCAGGGCGTGCTTCCGGCAAGTTTGATTCCAGTCCATCCATCTTCGCAAACACAGAATCTTCTTCAAGAATAGTCAAAATATCGCCTGAAATTCTGCTCAGCTCATCCATGTTCGGACCTGAAATTTCAAGGGTTACGGGCTTACCTGTTGGCGGTCCGTTTGGCGGTTGCTCAACCGTTACTTTAGCTCCCACTATGTTTTCGCTCATATGATTTCTAAGGAACTCCATTGCGGCAAACACATCGCCTTCTCTTTCCTGAAAGTCCACGAAGTTGAGAGCAACTGTTCCTTTATTTGGTGAATTCCCCCCTCCTCCAGCGCCGGGATCAGCAGTAATACTTGCACCTGATACAGCCAACACACTATTTATATCTACCAAATTAGGAAGATTATTTACCCGAGCCTGTACTTCTTCTATAACGCTTTTGGTGTACTTGACATCAGAACCAATAGGAGTTTCAACCTGTACATATACATCCTTTGGCGGGATATCTTCAGGGAATAATTCAGTTCCAGGATAGAATGTCGACAACACAACCACACTCAAGGCCAATACTACTACGGAAATTCCTAATACAGAAAATCGATGATTGAGTGACCAGATCAATGTATTTTCATATTTTTCGATTACGCTATTTAACCCATCTTTTTGCCACCATCTACTAATCGGCTCCAAAATAAATTTGTTTATCGCCCAAAGAATTATTCCAAGAATAATAATCATTGACCATGAAATGAAGCTCATTGCCAAGAATAGCACCATGAAAAATCCAATTACTCCATAAAGAATTCTTTTGCCTTTCTTGGTAAGAACCGCCTCTTTTTCTTGCCCTTCCACTCTCATAAAAAGAGCACAGATTACCGGGTTGATTATCAAGCCAACAAAAAGCGAACTCGCTAATGTAATAATCAAGGTTTTAGGTAAAAAACTCATGAACTGCCCTATAATTCCGGGCCAGAAAATCATTGGTGCAAAAGCAGCAATAGTCGTAAATGTTCCCGCAATAATCGGCACTGCAACCTCTCCCGTTCCTTTTTTTGCCGCTTCAAACCTATCATAACCATCTTCCAAATAACGATAGATGTTTTCCACTACCACAATAGCATTATCCACTAACATCCCAAGAGAGAGAATTAAGGAGAACAGTACTATCATGTTCATTGTTATTCCAACAATTGAAAGAATAATGAATGAAAGAAACATCGAAAGAGGAATGGAAATCCCAACAAATGATGAGTTTCTAACTCCAAGAAAGAACAATAAAACACCTACCACCAGTATTAATCCGGAAATAATATTGTTCTCTAAGTTGCTAACCATGTTCACTACATCTACGCTTTGATCATTTGTGATAGCATATCGGGTAGTAGGAGGAAGTGTAGGCAGTGCTTCATCCAAAATGGCTTTAACTTCATTACCGGTATCGAGAATATTTTGTCCGGTACGTTTTTTTACTCCAAGAGTAATTACAGGAGCATCATCCAATTCGGAATATGTTTCGCGTTCTTTGAATCCAAAAGTTACACTTGCTACATCACGAACATAAATAGGACTTCTATTCTCACCTTTAATAACAATGTCTTCTAACAACTTGGTGTCGTCATATTGGCCTGGCACACGAAGTAAGAATTTCTTGGTTCCTACAGATATATCCCCACCCGGAATAGTGACGTTTTCATTCGATATTGCCTGAATAATATCACCGAATGCAATATTGTAGTACTTCATTTTAGCGAGATCCACATCAACCTGAACTTCTCTTTCCAGCCCCCCGGTAAGATCTACTCCCAATACGGAAGGAATAGCTTCAATTTTATCTTGTAGATCTTCTGCAATTTCCTTGAGAATTAGTTGATCATATTCCCCAGAAAGGTTCACATTCATGATCGGAAATTCAGATAAATTTATTTCCTGAACCGTTGGTTCTTCGGCATCTTCAGGTAGCTCTGGTTTAGCAAGATCTACTTTTTCACGCACTTTTTGTAGCGCATCTTCAATATCAACGCTTGGCTCAAATTCCAGATTGATGTTTGAATACCCTTCGGCAGAAGAAGAAGTCATATTTTTGATATCTGAGATATTACTCAGCTCATCTTCCAGCTTTCTGGTAACCAAGCTCTCCATATCCTCCGGTGAAACTCCGGGGTAGATAGTTACCACAAAAATGTTCGGCACATTGATACTTGGAAAGCTCTCTTTTGGAATGGTGAGATAAGACACGATTCCCATGATAGCTACAAGAACTAACAACACCAGAATACTTATGCGATTGTTGATAGAAAACGAGGACAGCCAAAATTCTTTACGATTAGCTTCATCAGGGAGAGAAGCGCCGTTTGTCGGTTTTCCGTTTGGATTTTTATCGGTACTCATAATAGTTTCCGAATTAGATTAATTAGCTGCTAAAGTTTTGTCGTCTTTCACCGTTACTCGCATTCCGTCGTCCAGAAATGCAGAACCTAAAGTGATCAATTTATCACCTGCGGAAAGACCGTTTTCTACGATCACATCTGTTTGATATGAAAGTCCCAGCTGTACCTGACGCTCTGCTGCAACCGGCTTACCTTCTTCATTCTCAGAAAGTATATACACTACATATCCGTCATTTTTTGAATACACAAACTCTTCACTTATAACCAGAACTTCTTTCATTTCCACGGTTTGAAGTCTAAGGTTTGCGATCATATCTACTTTATATGTTCTGTTTTGTGGGAGTGTAGTTTCAATTCTGAATGTTCTGTTTTGCGGGTCAATGCTTCCGCCTACATAATTGATGGAAGTTTCAATAGTGTCACGAACTTGTGTATCAAACCAAATCTCTACCTTATCTCCGGTCTGAACTGCGTCAGAATAACGAGCTGGAACTCCGGCTGTGATCTTATAAGCATCTGAACCTATTAATCGAACAACAGGAACTCCCATGCTTACCATTTCTCCCTCTTCCACCATAATGGTTTCAACTTCACCATTAAATGGAGCTTTTATACTGGTATTCTCAAGATCAACTTTGACCGATTCCAAAGAAGATTTACTTTGTTCATAGGCATATTTTGCATTCAGATAATCTAGTTCTGAACCAATTCCATCTTCTTCATACACTTTTTTAAGACGCTCGTATTGCTCTTTTGTCTGAGAGGTTATTGCTTCCAACCGAGCTTTTTCCTGCTTCAATTTGGCATCGTCTATCTTTACGATGGTCTGACCTTTTTTAACTGACGCTCCTTCTTTCACTCTGTAATCGATAACTCTTCCGTTTACTTCCGCAGATATCATAATATCATTGGAAGTTTCTACATTACCCACAACTCTTACGTAGCTTGCAAAAGTAGAAGTGCTTACTGTTTGAGTAGTGATATTTACCGTTTTTACCAGTTCTTCGGTAGTCTCGGCCTGTTGAGTCTCGCTTCCACATCCCAGCAAAAGGGTCCCGGCAATTAATAGTGTTATGTAATTTTGAACTTTCATTGTTTAAAATTTTGGTAGTTAAATAATTTCGTTAGTTAGTTGTATCTACAAATGGAACCATGCCAGTTGCCAAGTCATAATTTGCTTTCGCCGTAAGGTAATTGAATACCATAATTGCGTAATTCACTTCTGCTTCACGCACCTGAATTTCTGCTTCTGTTAATTCGAGTTGAGAGCCTAGTCCGTTTTCCAATCTTTTTTGAGCACGCTCATATCCGGTATTTGCTTGCTCAAGG
>Ga0189291_100214_pt1 | contig 40119 bp, 34 predicted proteins | sample UW1redminimetaG_FD_130331 | JGI IMG/M metagenome (GOLD analysis project Ga0189291, IMG submission 130331) | Marine microbial communities from the Costa Rica Dome - UW179B-red mini metaG | ecosystem: Environmental > Aquatic > Marine > Oceanic > Photic zone | place: Costa Rica: the Eastern Pacific... | reverse complement strand
CGCAGCACCTGGAACAAGGCGCAGGTGATCACCTCGGTACGGCTGACATTTGCGCCGGGTTACAGGATGCACACCGAAATCTGATCGCCCGGAGGACGGGCTCTACTTGCCCTTCCAGACCGGGTCGCGCTTTTCCGAGAACGCCTTGAAGCCTTCGAGGTTGTCCTCCGAACCGTAGAGCGTATCGACCGTGCGCAATTGCCGGCGAGTGACCTTGTTCATGGTGTCCTGGAACTTTTCGCCCTCGGCCTCGCGCACCACTTCCTTGATGGCGGCGAAGACCAGCGGCGGGCCCGACGCCAGAAGCTCGGCCATCTCCCATGCCTTCTGCATCAGCTCGTCCGCCTTGTGGATCTGGTTGACGAAGCCCCAGCGGTTGGCCTCCTGGGCATCGAGCCAGCGGCCGGTGAACAGCATTTCCATGGCGATGTGATAGGGGATGCGCTTGGGCAGCTTGATCGATGCCGCATCGGCCACCGTGCCGGAACGGATTTCAGGCAGGGCGAAGCTGGCGTGTTCGGCAGCCAGGATGATGTCGCAGGAGAGCGCGATCTCGAGCCCGCCGCCGCAGCAGATGCCGTTGACGGCGCAGATCACCGGCTTGTTGAGATGCGGCAATTCCTGCAATCCGCCGAAACCGCCGACACCGTAATCGCCATCGACCGCGTCGCCATCGGCGGCAGCCTTGAGGTCCCAGCCGGGGCAGAAGAATTTCTCGCCGGCGCTGGTCAGGATGGCGACACGCAGATCCGGATTGTCGCGGAAGTCGCGGAACACCTCGCCCATGATCCGACTGGTCTTCAGATCGACCGCGTTGGCCTTGGGCCGGTCGAGCGTGACTTCCAGCACGTGGCCAACAATGCGGGTCTTGATTGGTCCGGTCATGGTCGGGATCCTTCCTCATTCATGCAAATCAGTGCGTCGACGGCGATGGCGTCGGACGCCCGGGCGATCAGCGGGTTGACTTCCAGCTCGATGAGCCGGTCGGCGTGCGCTTCAGCGTAACTGCAAACAGCCATCACCGCATCAACCAGCGATGTCATGTCAGCGGCGGGTTTGCCGCGATAGCCTTCGAGCAACCGGCCGATCTTCAGGCTCCTGAACGCGGTTTCGATCTCGCTGCGGCTTGTGGGCAAAAGCAGGCTGGCCGTGTCGCCGAGCAATTCGGTGAGCACGCCGCCGGCGCCAAGTGTCAAAAGGAACATGCCGGTCGGGTCGCGGGTGATGCCGATCAGCAGTTCGGCGAGCTGGCCTGTCACCATCTCCTCGACCAGATAGCCTTGCGCGGCTCCGCTCATGCGCTCGGCGGCGGCAACAAGATCGGCCTGGTTGCCGATGTTGAGCGCCACCAGCCCGGCTTCGCTCTTGTGCGCGGCCCCGGTGCCCTTGAGCACGACAGGGAATTCCAGCGCGGCGGAGGCTTCGGTCAACTCGTCGATGCTCGCAACAGATCTGCTTTGCGGGCATTTCAGGCCAAACCCGGACAGAGCGGCCTTCGAAGCGGCCTCGCTGAACGTGACCGGCGTTTCGACAGACGATGACGCCAGGTGGACGATTGCGGCTTCGCCATTGTTGATGCGGCCTGCCGCAATGGCCGCGTCAATCGCGGCAATGCCCTCGCTCATGCCGTGCAGCACGACAACGCCGCCCTCCATGAACCGGCGGGTCGAAGCTTCGGAGAGATTTTCCGAAAGGCTTGCCAGCACCGCAACCCGTGCGCCGGTCAGAGCCCGGGCGGCAATGATTGCGTCGACGGCGCAGTCGTAGCCGGTGGGGTCGCAGCGGTCGGCGCGCGGCAGATCCAGCATGAACACGGTGAGATCGTAAGTCTCCGCCATGGCGGCGGCAAACACCCGGGTCATCCGCTCGGTGTCACCCCAGATGAAGGTGTGGTAATCGAGCGGATTGGCAATGGTGACAATCGGTCCGAGTTCGGCCTTCAGCGTGGCGCGCTGGGACGGTGCGAAATCTGCGAACTCGAGCCCGCTGCGGCTGGCCAGATCCGCCATCAGGCTTGCCTCGCCGCCCGAACAGCTGACCGAACAGACGGCCGCTCCCGGCAGCGGCCCCACCATGTGCAAGAGCTTCAGCGTCTCGAGGAAGACCGCGATGGTCTCGACCTCGATGATGCCGAGACGCCTGAGCAGAGCCGAGCCGGCCGCGGCATTGCCGGCCAGCGAGGCAGTGTGGGTCATCGTGGCGGCGCGGGCCTTGTCGGAACGGCCGATCTTGATGGCGACCACCGGCTTGCCCCTGGCGCGCGCCTTGGCGGCGAACAGCTCCAGCGCGCGGATGTCGCCGAAGCCTTCGAGATAGAGCCCGATGGCGGTGACGCGATCATCGTCGAGCAGGGCGGAGGCGATATCGCTTGCGCCGATCTGCGCCTGATTGCCGGCGGCCATCACGTAGGCGATCGGCAGTCCACGGGCCTGCATGGTCATGTTGATGGCGATGTTGGAGGATTGGGCAACGATGGCAATGCCGCTTTCGACGCCGGCAGCGCCATGCTGATCCGGCCACAAGGTAACGTTGTCGAGATAGTTGAGAAGCCCGTAGCAATTCGGACCCAGGATCGGCATGGAACCGGCCGCCGCGATGAGCCGCGCCTGCAGATCGGCGCCGCCGGCACTTTCTCCTTCGCTTTCGAGAAAGCCCGATGCAAAGCAGGTTGCACCGCCTGCGCCCATGGCGCTGAGGCGGGCGACCACCTCGATGGTTGCGTCACGGTTGACGCCGATGAAGCTGGCGTCGGGGGCACCGGGCAGATCATCGATGGAGGCCAGACAAGGCACGCCGAGGATGTCGGCACGCTTCGGATTGACCGGCCAGATCTCGCCGTCAAAACCGGACTTCTTCAGCTGTGCCACCACATTGACCGCCCAGCCGCCGCCGAACAGTGCAATGGATTTCGGCCTTAAAAGGCGGGAGAGATCGCGGGTCATTCGTCGACAGCCGCGCGGTCGACATGACCAAGATCACGGTCGGGGTCGACCCGGTCGCGCACCCGGCCCTTTAGTGTCTTCACATCCGGAAAGCCACCATCGCGCTTGCGCTCCCAAATCAGTTCGCCATCAACCTCGATGGTGAAGACGCCGCCGGTGCCGGGCACCAGCGTGACCGAGCCGAGCTCCTCCGAGAAGGTCGACAGCAGTTCCTGGGCCATCCAGCTGGCACGCAGCATCCAATTGCACTGGCGGCAATAGGTGATGATGACGGGTGGTTTCATGCGTGCGGCACTCCATTGTGGGCGGATCGGCCCGATATGGTTGTTGGTGTTGTTGCGAATGCTCGGAGTCTGACACCACATTCGCCCTGGCTGTTTGACTAGGCTCCGAACGGACGCAGCAGCGCGCGGGAGATGATGTGGCGCTGGATTTCCGAGGTGCCTTCCCAGATCCGTTCGATGCGGGCGTCACGCCAGATGCGCTCGAGCGGCAACTCATCCATCAGCCCCATGCCGCCATGGATCTGGATTGCCTCGTCGGCGACCATGGCCAGCATCTCGGTGGCCTTGAGCTTGGCCATCGCCATATCGGCGTCCGACGCCGTTCCCTGGTCGAATTTCCAGCCGGCTTCCATAATCATCAGCTCGGCGGCCTTCATTTCCATCGCCATGTCGGCGAGCTTGAAGGAGACACCCTGGAACTTGCCGATCGGCTGGCCGAACTGCTCACGCGTCGCGGCCCATTCGACCGAGTGCTGGAAGGCGCGGTCGGCACGGCCGAGACAGGTGGCGCCGACCTGCAGACGGGTGGCGCCGAGCCAGGTGTTGGCGACCTCAAACCCCTTGTGAACCTCGCCCAGCACGTTCTCGGCGGGAATACGGCAATTGTCGAATTCGAGCACGGCGTTGGTGTAGCCGCGGTGCGAGACATTGCGGTAGCCGTCACGGACGGCATAGCCGGGCGTGTCCTTGTCGACGAAGAAGGCGGTGATCAGCTTCTTGCGTCCGCGCGGCGTGTCCTCTTCACCGGTCGCCATGAAGGCGATGGTGAAATCGGCGATGTCGGCATGGGAGATGAAGTGCTTGGTGCCGTTGAGCACCCAGTCGGTGCCGTCCTGTTTGGCGCTCGCCTTCATGCCGCGCAAGTCGGAGCCGGCGCCGGGTTCGGTCATGGCCAGGCAATCCCATTTCTCGCCGGCGACGCACGGGTCGAGATAGCGGGCGCGCTGATCCGGCGTTCCGGCGCATAAGATGTTGGATGGGCGCGCGACGCAGGTCCAGTGCAGCGCGTAATTGGCGCGGCCCAGTTCCTTCTCGTAAAGCAGCCAGGTCGGCGTATCGAGGCCGGCGCCGCCGAATTCCTCGGGAATGTTGGCGGCGTAGAGGCCGGCGGCAATCGCCTTCTTCTGGATCTCGCGCACCAGATCGATGTCGAGATGGCCGCTGCGCTCGACCTGGGCCTCGTGCGGGTAAAGCTCGTTTTCGACGAAGGACCGTGTGGTCTCGACGATCATGTCCTGTTCCTGGGTCAATCCGAAATGCATTGTCTTATACCTTTGGGTCTGGATTTTCAGTGTGGCCATCGACGGCGATCACCTGGCCGGAAACCAGCCGGGCGCCGTCGGAGGCAAGAAAGACCGCCATGTTGGCAACATCCTGAGCGGTGACGAAGGAGCGCATCGACACCCCTGCCTCATAGCCTGCTCTGATGATCGCGGGCGTGGTTCCCTTGGCCTTGGCCTCACGCTCGATGACGGCATCGATCCGTGGGCCTTCAACGCAGCCCGGCGCAATCGCGTTGGCGCGGATGCCATAGGGGCCAAGTTCCATCGCCAGCGTCTTCATCAAGCCAATTTCCGCCCATTTCGCCGATGCGTAGGGCGAGCGGTTGGGAAAGCCGTTGATGCCGGCATTCGACGAGGTGATCAGGATCACCCCGGATTTCTGGGCTTTCAGCATCGGAGCCGCGTATTTGGCAGCCAGGAACGCCCCTTCGAGATTGACCGCAACGCAGCGGAGGAAATCCTCCGGCTCGACGTCCTCGACCAGCGCCGTCGGGCCAGCAATGCCGGCATTGGCGCAGACCACGTCAATGCTGCCCCACTCGCTTGCGATGCGGTCGAAAACCGCCCGCATGTGAACGGGATCGCTGGCGTCACCGGTCATCTTCAACCAGCTGTCCGGGCACTGAGCCAGGGCGTTCTCGTCCATGTCGGTGACCAGGACCCGGGCGCCATCAGCGGCAAAGGTCTCGGCCATCGCCTTGCCGATGCCCGATCCGCCGCCGGTGATGAGAACACGCTTGCTCATCGCCTAGTCCCGCATGCTGGCGGGTTTGGGCAGTTTCGACTGGGCCTCGCCGAGCGCGGTGATCTTGGCGAGCACTTCGCCTTCCGGCTCGCAGGAGCGGCGGGTCTCGAGCGAGACGTGGATGAGAAGCTGGTTGCAGGTCGCAAGCAACTCGTTGTCGGCGGTGCGGATCATCTCGTGATAGAGCCGGAGCTTCTTGCCACGGGCTTCGAGAACCTGGGTGCGGACGTGGATCACGTCGCCCAGATGGGTCTCGTTGAGATAGCCGATTTCATTGGAGACGGTGAAATAGGACAGGCCGCCAGCGATATATTCCTGATCGGCGCCGACCATTGCCATCACCACGTCGCCGGCATCGGAAAACACCTGGCCATAGCGGCTTTCATTCATGTGGCCGTTGTAGTCCATCCAGTCTATCGGGATGACGCGCTCGAGTGTTGTCAGCGGCTTGTCGATCCCGGTCGGCAGCGGCGGCTTGTTGCGCACGTCATGGGCGTTCAACAGCTCGCCCGATCCCCAGTTGCGGCCCTTCAGCGCCCGCATCATGGCAACCAGGTTGTCGTCGCGGATGCGCTCGAGCTCACGGATCGAGTGCATGCCTGACTGCGCATCCGACTGATCGGCAATCATGTCGGTCAGCTCTTGGGTCAGTTCCGGCACGTCCATCAGCTTGGTCCAGGGCCAGGACAGGCAGGGACCGAACTGGGCGATGAAGTGGCGCATGCCGGCTTCGCCACCGGCGATGCGGTAGGTCTCGAACAGGCCCATCTGCGCCCAGCGCATGCCGAAGCCGTAGCGGATGACGTCGTCGATTTCCTGGGTGGTGGCAATGCCGTCCTTGATCAGCCACAGCGCCTCGCGCCACACGGCTTCGAGGAAGCGGTCGGCAATGTGGGCGTCGATTTCCTTGCGCACGATCAGCGGCTTCATGCCGATGCCGTCGAGCACATCACGTGCGCGCAGCAATGTTGCCTCGACCCCGACAAGTTCGATCACCGGCAGCAGGTAGACCGGGTTGAACGGATGGGCGACGAAGATCTGCTCCGGCCGTGCCGCACCCTGCTGCAGTTCGGACGGCTTGAAGCCCGACGTCGACGAGCCGATCAGCGCATCCGGGCTGCAGTGCTTCTGGATCTCGGCGAAGATGGTGTGCTTGATGTCGAGGCGCTCGGGCGCGCTTTCCTGGATCCAGTCGGCGCCAGCGACCGCCTCGGCGAGCGAAGCGGCAAAGCTGAGCTTGCCTTCCTTCGGAACGCTGACATCGGACAGTGCGGGCAAGGACCGTCTGGCATTGGCGAGCACCTCGCCGACCTTGCGCTTTGCTTCCGGATCGGGGTCGGAGACGACCACGTCCCAACCGTTCAGCAGGAAACGGGCGGCCCAGCCGCCGCCAATGACGCCGCCACCGATGATGGCGGCTGTTTTCTGTTCGCTCATGTGGTTCGCTCTTTGGCAATTGCCGGATCGGTCAGGGCGACGCGTTCGCCTGGACGGATGACGGCAGGATCATAGGGTTTGCGGGCGAAGACGGTCTCGACCATCGCCCGGAAGAATTCGATGTTTTCATGCGGATAGCCGGGATCGAAACTGTTCTGATCCCAGCGTTCGCAGAATTTGGCACAATCATCGTAGTAGGCGTGATCCTTGTAGGCATCACGGGAATGCGGATTGCCGCCGACGTGATGGGCGTAATAGAGCTTCTGGAAATCGCCGTGCTTTTCCACCACCCAGGCGCATTGCTCGCGCACAAAGGGTCTGAGGATGGCAGCGGCGTATTCATCGTGATTGTAGGGCGCGTAGATGTCGCCGATGTCGTGCAGCAGCGCCGAGACGACCCAGTCGGCATCGGCACCGTCGCGCCAGGCGCGGGTGGCGGCCTGCAGCGAATGGCCGAGGCGGGTGACCTGGTAGCCCGACAGGCTTTCGTCCAGATCGACCATCGCCTCGAGCAGCCGCCCGGCGGTCTTGGCGGCATAGTCGATCTCGTGGCGGGTGAGGAACTCATAGTCCTCCCGGTCGCCATCCTTCATCGCGGTAAACTTGACCTTCTCCATGACGCCCTCCTCCTCTCAGGCTTCAGGCAGCTACAGGGGCCCGCTTGGTCAGGTTGAGCCGCTTGCGAACCTCCTCAGGGCCGATGACGCGCGCGCCCATGTTCTCGACGATCGTCGCGGCGCGCTCGACCAGCTGCGCATTTGTGGCAAGCTGGCCCTTGCCGAGCCAGAGATTGTCCTCAAGGCCGACGCGGACATTGCCGCCGGCCAGCACCGCGGCTGCGACATAGGCCATCTGGTTGCGGCCGAGCGCGAAGGCCGACCAGTTCCAGTCATCAGGCACATTGTTGACCATCGCCATGAAGGTGTTGAGATCGTCGGGGGCGCCCCACGGCACGCCCATGCAAAGCTGCACCAGCGCGTCGGGCTTCAGGACGCCTTCCTTGACCAGTTCCTTGGCGAACCAGAGGTGACCGGTGTCGAAGGCCTCGATCTCCGGCTTGACGCCAAGCTGAGTCATCATGCCGCCCATGGCGCGTAGCATGCCGGGCGTGTTGGTCATGACGTAATCGGCTTCGGCGAAATTCATGGTGCCGCAATCAAGCGTGCAGATCTCGGGCAGGCATTCGAGAATGTGCTTCATGCGTTCGGATGCGCCGGCCATGTCGGTGCCCACCGGATTGAGCGGCAGCGGCTTTTCGGTCGGTCCGAACACCATGTCGCCGCCCATTCCGGCGGTGAGGTTGAGGACGACATCGACATCGGCTTCGCGGATGCGCTCGGTGACTTCGCGGTAGAGCGCCACATCGCGGCGCGGCGCGCCGGTTTCGGGATCGCGGACATGGCAGTGAACGATCGCGGCACCGGCCTTGGCGGCATCGATCGCGGAATTGGCAATCTGTTCGGGCGAGCGCGGCACGTGCGGGCTGCGATCCTGGGTGGCGCCGGAGCCGGTGACGGCGCAGGTGATGAAAACCTCGCGGTTCATGGTCAAGGGCATGCGGTCAATCCTCCTCTAGATGGTCGCGCAATGATGACTGGCTTGCAGCCGCGCGTATTCCAATTTACGAAGGAAACATGACACAAAGCAAAGCGCTGTCGGCGATTACAGGATTGGACCGGGCGATTACTGTGGTCTTGCTGGTGGTGCCGGGCTGTTCGCTGTTGACGCTGGCAAGTGCGACCGAGCCACTAAGGGCCGCCAACCGCCTGTCCGGACGCCAGGTGTTCGACTGGCGGTTCGTCTCGGCTGACGGTGCACCGCCGGCGACATCTTCGGGAATTGGCTGGCCGGTTTCGGGCAAGCATGAGCCATCGGCCCGCTGCGACGTGTTTGCGGTGATCGCCGGTTTTGGCGCCGCGCGGATGACGGACCGCAAGCTGATTGCACAGATCTACCGTGCCGCCCGCAATGCAAGCCTTGTTGCCGGGATTGAATCGGGAGCCTGGCTCCTGGCCCGCGCCGGACTTCTCGACGAACATCGCGCTGCCACCCACTGGGAGGATTTCGAGGAGTTCGCGACGGCTTTTCCGCATGTCGACCTGCGACCCGACCGCTATGTCATCGACGGGCGCTTCGTCACCACATCAGGCGCGTCGCCGACCTTCGACATGGCGGTGGATCTGATCCGGCAAATCCTCGGCCGGCCGGCGGCGATCGAGGTAGCAAGCAGCTTTGTCTTCGACGAAATGCGCCCGGCAAGCGATCCGCAGAGCTTTGCCACGCTGGGCGGGGTCGGGCGGCATGATCCGCGGCTGGTGCGCTCGGTGCGGATCATGGAAACCCATATCGATGCGCCGCTCAGCATCGCCGCAGTGGCAAAGCGCGTGGCGATGTCGGTGCGCGGGCTGGAACAGCTGTTCGACCGGGAGCTGGGACAGACGCCGGGAGCCTATTTCCTGTCCTTGCGGCTGGGTGCTGCGCGGCGGCTGGTCAACGACACGCGGCTGAGCCTGACCGACATCGCCTCGCGAACCGGGTTCTCGTCGGAATCGTCGTTTTCACGCGCCTTCAGCCGGCAGTTCGGATTGTCCCCGAGCGCCAGCCGCAAAGGCCGCTGATCTGCTGCCCTTGTCAGCTTCCCTTGACCGGCACCCTGCCCTCGAGCCAGCGGAAAGCCACCACCAATATCCCGGTCAGCAGCATGTAGATCAGCGCCAGCAACAGCAGCGGCTCATAGGTCAGGTAAGTGTCCTGACGGACTCGCGAGATCACGCCGTAGACATCCACCACCGTGATGGTCGCCACCAGCGGCGTGGCCTTGAGCTGCAGCACTGTTTCCCCGGCGAGCGTCGGCAGCGCACGGTGAATGGCGCGTGGCAACCAGACGCGGCGGAAGGCGGTGAACGGCGACATGCCATAGGCGCGCGCCGCCTCGAGTTCGCCCTTGGGAACGCCTGTAAACGCACCGCGCATGACCTCGCCCTCGTATCCGGCGAAGGACATCGTCAGCGCCAGCACGCCATAGGGCCAGGCGGACCTGAGATAGGGCCAGGCCCAGGACTGGCGGATCTCCGGCCAGTAGGCAAACAGCGAACCGAGGCCGTAATAGAGCAGCCACAATTGCAGCAACAGCGGCGTACCGCGGATCACCGTGCAGAACATGCGGGCCGGCCCGGAGAGCCAGAAAGGTCCGGCGGCCTGGGCCAGGCCAAGCGGCACAGCCAGCAAAAAGCCCAGCGCACTGGTGAGAAACAGCAGCCACAAGGTGGTGCCGACACCGCCGACCAGCTTCTCGCCGTAACGGGGAAGCCAGTCCCAGCGCATGTTGACCGCCGCGAAAACGACGATGCCGATTGCGATGGCCAGCAACACCAGCCGGTGCGGCTCCCGCCAGCTTCTTGTCTCGGGGCTCATCAGCGCACCGCCGGCATGCCACGGCGGGCATAGCGTTCGATCCAGCGGATCGCGACATTGGAGAGCAATGTTACCATCAGGTAGAGCAGGCCTGCGGCCAGGAAAAACAGAAAATAGGATTTTGTCGTCCCACCGGCTTGACGCGTCACCAGGGTCAGCTCGGCAACACCGACAACAGCCAGAAGTGCTGTGTCCTTGGTGGCAATCAGCCAGAGATTGGCAAGACCGGGTACCGCGTGCGGCAGCATGCCGGGCAGCGTGATGCGCCTTAGAGCCTTGAAGGACGACATGCCGTAGGCCCGTGCTGCCTCGATCTCACCATGCGGCACCGCCTTGAAGGCGCCGCGCAGGACCTCGGTCTGATAAGCGCCCTGAACCACGCCGATGACGAAGATGCCCGCGGCCAATCCGCTGATATCCATTGGCTCGGCGCCGATCAGGGCCATGACCTGGTTGAGAGCATCGGTTCCGGCGTAATAGAGCAAAAGGATGAGCACCAGCTCCGGCACGGCGCGCACCAGCGTGGTGTAGACATCGAGAATGTCGCGAAGGATCGGGCCGCCATAGAGCTTGCCCGTGGCGCCGCCGACGCCGATCAGGAATCCGAGAAGATAGCCGCCGACTGCAACCTGAAGCGAGATCGCGAGACCACGGAGCAAGACACCGCCCCAACCGGGCGGTTCAAGCGCCAGCAATTCCCAGGCGGCAAGGCCTGCAATCCAGTCAAGCATCGGACATCACCAGTCCGGACCGGCGGAACAGGTCCGCCGGTCCGGTTGAAGCGCAGTGCGCCAGTTCGGGCATGTTACTTGCCGTAGATGTCGAAGTCGAAATAGGCCTTCGAGAATTCGGCATAGGTGCCGTTTTCGCGGATGGCTGCAATCGCGGTGTTGAACTTCTGACGCAGTTCATCATCGCCCTTGCGCAGACCAACCCCAACGCCGGCACCGAGGATCGCCGGATCATCTTCGACGGCACCGACGATTTCGCAGCAAGTATCGGACTTGACGAAGGCATCGAGGGCCAGCGAGTCGGCCATGATGGCATCAACGCGACCGGCGACGAGATCCTGGTTGGCTTCGTCCTGGGTCTGGTATTCCTTGATCTCGGCAGCCACGTCACCGAAATGGGTGGTCACGTAATCCTGGTGGATGGTGGAGACCTGAACGCCAACGATCTTGTCCGTGAGGCCGGCGGCATCAGGGGTGATGCCCGAGCCCTTGGCGGTCGCGATCACCGACGGGGTGTTGTAGTACTTGTCGGAGAAGTCGATGGTCTTCATCCGCTCTTCGGTGATCGACATCGAACCGATGATGGCGTCGATCTTGTTCGATGTAAGTGCCGGGATGATGCCGTCCCAGGCAACCGGAGTGACCACGCAGTCAAGCTTGGCTTCAGCGCAGACGGCCTTCATGAAGTCGATTTCCCAACCGGTCCAGTTGCCGGCGGCATCAGGCTCGGTGAACGGCGGATACGGTTCTGCTGCAACGCCGACGCGGACGGTTTCAGCGGAGGCGGCATGGGCCGCCAGCGACAGGCCGAAAGCGGCGATGGCTGTAATGATTTTGGTTTTCATGTTTTTTCCCCTGTTGGATAGTTCGGGCTTTGCCCATTCAACCTTGGACTATTGAACAGTCGCAAGGAATTTTTGCAGGCGCTCCGATTTCGGTGCGCTATAAACCTGTTCCGGAGGACCTTCCTCCTCGATCACCCCGTCGGCCAAAAACACCACGTGATTTGCCACTTCGCGGGCAAATTTCATCTCGTGGGTGACCAGAAGCATGGTGCGGCCTTCACGTGCCAGATCGGCGATCACGGCCAGCACTTCGCCGACCAGTTCGGGATCGAGAGCCGAAGTGGGCTCGTCAAACAGCATGACTTCCGGCTCGACGGCGAGCGCGCGGGCAATGGCTGCGCGCTGCTGCTGGCCGCCGGACAGGAACGCCGGGTAGACATCGCGCTTGTCGGACAGCCCGACGCGCTCAAGCAGCTTTTCGGCGCGGGCGATGGCCTGGTCGCGCGGAACGCCCATGACCTGCACCGGTGCTTCGATGATATTGCCGAGCACCGTCATGTGCTGCCACAGATTGAAGCTTTGAAACACCATGGCGAGCCGGGTGCGGATGCGGCGCAGCTGGGCCGCGTTCGCGGGCTGCAGGCCGTCGCGGCCATCAGATTTCATCTGGATGGTTTCGCCCTGGATGCTGATCTCGCCGCCGGTCGGCAGCTCCAGCATGTTGATGCAGCGAAGCAAGGTGGACTTGCCCGACCCCGATCCGCCGATGATCGCAACCACATCGCCGTTTCCGGCTTTCAGCGACACACCCTTGAGCACTTCAAGGTCGCCAAACTTCTTGTGAAGATCAGCCACTTCGACAGCTGGCGGGGATGATACGGCACCGGCCCTGGCGCCGGGTTTTGGACTACTCATACGGTTCCTCAGATGCTCCGGATGGAGCGAAGTGAGGCAATCGTGACCCTTGCACGGTAATTAATCAAGTGTATAATTTGAGAAATTGCATATCACCTGAACGGACCCCTTCATGACATACGGATCTCAATCCATGACGCCCCCGCTCAAGCGGGTAGTAATGCGTGCCCCCGGCGACAGCCTTCGCCAGGCCAAGGCCGAAGAGTGGCATTATGGAGCGGGTTTCGACGGCAACCGCGCCATCGAGCAGTTCGGCGTGTTTGCGGATCTCGTTGCCGGTTGCGGCGCCGAGATCATCTGGATCGAGGATTCGGGCGACGGCCTGGCGGATGCCATGTTCACCCATGACCCGTCGCTGGTCACCGACAAGGGTGCGGTCATCCTCAGGATGGGCAAGCCCGGCCGCATGGCCGAACCGGAGCTTCATGCGAGCGCCTACAAGGCCGCCGGCGTTCCAATTCTGGGCCGCATCGAGGCGCCCGGCGCGGTCGAGGGCGGCGATTGTATCTGGGTCGACAAGACCACGCTTGCGGTCGGCCGCGGGGTTCGGACCAATCAGGCCGGCATCGAACAACTGGGCAAAATCCTCGCGCCGCTTGGCGTGACGGTGCTTGGCTTCGACCTGCCGCTCGGCAATGGCGCCGATGCGTGTCTGCACCTGATGTCGGTGATGTCGCCGCTCGACGAGAAGCTGGCGCTGGTCTACGCGCCGATGCTGCCGGTGGCGTTCTGGCAGTTGCTCAAGGACCGCGGCTACACCCTGGTCGAGGCCCCGGACGACGAGTTCGCGGCATCCAACGGTCTCAATCTCAACGTGCTGGCGCTGACACCGGGCGAAGTGATCATGGTCGAGGGCTTTCCGAAAACCCAGGCGCTGATGGAGAAGGCCGGCTGCAAGGTGACGGCGTTCAACGCCGATGCGCTGTGCATTCCCTGCGAAGGCGGGCCGACCTGCCTGACCCGCCCCGTGTGGCGTGAATGACGCGGCGGGCGTTCCAACATCAACCCGAGGCGGTGCGACAGAACGATCTGATTGCCGCAACACTCGACAGCGTCGCCGAGCTTGGGCTGGCCGGCGCAACGGTGCGTGAAGTCGCCAATCGCGCCGGCGTCACACCGGGGCTGATCCGGCGCTACTTCGACAACAAGGAACGCCTTGTGGCGGCCGCCTACAAGACCTTCATCGAAGATCTGATTGCCGCTGCGGCAGCCGGATGCGGCGACGGTTCGGCCCATACGCAACTGGCCGGACTGATCCGCGCCAGCGTGACAGCGCCCGTCGCCAACGGAAAAACGCTGTCGATCTGGGCGTCCTTCATCGGCACGGTGAACTCCGATCCGGTGATGGCGGAGGTCCACCGCGAAGGCTACCAGGCGTTCCGAGATCTGGTCGAGCGGCTGGTCGGCGAATGCATGGCGGAGCGCGGAGTTCAGGCCTCGCCCCAGCAAATCCGCCAGCAGGCGATCGTACTCAACGCGCTGCTCGACGGATTGTGGATCGAAATCTCCATGGGCGGCGACGATTTCTCACGCCTCGACATTGTCCGGATCGCACTCGATTCAACAGCCACACTGCTCGGCATCGACCCGGCTGAATTCAGGGAATAACCACAATGAAATACGCGGCAATCACCGAGCGCCTGGCTCACACCGGCGGCGCCAAATGGGCGATCCACCAGCGCAGCCGGGAAATGAAGGCCTTGGGTACCGACATCATCGAACTGACTATCGGCGAGCCGGACCTGCCGCCGGACCCGCAACTGTTCGAGGTCTGCCACCAGTCGATGCTGGCCGGCCGCACCGGCTACTCGAGCGGCCGCGGCGAACCGGAGCTGCTCGAGGCGATCGCCGCACGCTATGCCCGTCGACGGGCCGGTGTCGACACCAACAATGTGCTGTGCTTCCCCGGCACGCAGACCGCGCTATTCGCCACCATGATGGGGCTGACCGGCCCCGGTGACGGCGTTCTGGTCGGCGATCCTTTCTACGCTACTTATGAAGGCGTCATTACCGCCAGCGGCGCGCACCGGCAATCGGTGCCGCTGAGGCCGGAGAACGGCTTCCGGCTCACCGCCGAGGATCTTGAGGCCTCGATCACGCCGGCATCGCGGGTGCTGCTGCTCAACTCGCCGCACAATCCCACCGGCGCGGTGCTGGGCGCTGATGAAATTGCCGAAATCGGTGCGGTCTGCCGCGCCCATGATCTCTGGATCGTCGCCGACGAAGTCTATGAAGAGCTGGTGTTTGACGGCAATTTCGCCTCGCCGTTCGATATTCCGGAGCTTGCCGACCGGGTGGTCGCCGTCTCGTCTATTTCCAAGTCCCATGCCGCACCGGGCTTCCGCAGCGGCTGGGCGGTAGGACCGCACGAATTCTGCGAAAAGCTGCTGCCGCTGTCGGAAACCATGCTGTTCGGCAACCAGCCATTCATCGCCGACATGACGGCGTTCGCCCTCAACAGCGATCTGACCACCTCGGCGCAGATGCGGGAAGCCTACAAGCGCCGCTCGGCCCAGTTTGCCGACACTCTGGAAAAGCTCGGCCCGCTTGTGCCGTACCGCCCGCAGGCCGGCATGTTCATCATCGTCGACGTTTCGGCCACAGGACTTGATGGCGAAACCTTCGCCTGGCGCTTGCTCGAAGCCGGTGTCGCGGTGATGCCGGGCTCGTCTTTCGGCGCCAATGCCGGGGGCCTGATCCGGCTCAGTCTGACCGTCCCCGACGAGGCGGTGACCGAGGCCTGTCAGCGTATCGCCGACTTCGTGGAGAAGATCTGATGGCACCCCAGGATCCAACCGTCGGAGAAGCGCTCGTCACCCTGCTCGAACAGGCCGGTGTCGACACGGTCTTCGGCATTCCCGGCGTTCATACCATCGAGCTCTATCGCGGACTGGCGACCAGCTCGATCCGCCATATCACCCCGCGCCACGAACAGGGTGCCGGCTTCATGGCGGATGGCTATGCACGGGTGACCGGGCGGCCCGGCGTGTGTTTCATCATCACTGGTCCAGGTTTGACCAACACGCTGACCGCGATGGCGCAGGCGCGCGCCGACAGCATTCCGATGCTGGTGATTTCCGGCGTCAACGCCACGGCCACGCTCGGCAAGGGACGCGGCCACCTGCACGAACTGCCGGACCAGGCAGCCCTCGCCAGCACCGTCGCGCTCTGGTCGCACACGCTGACCAACCCGGCCGAACTCGGCGACGTGCTGGCCCGCGCCTTTTCGGTGATGACCGGCGGCCGCCCGGGACCGGTTCATATCGAGATCCCGACGGATGTGATGAAGCTTCCGGCCGCCGATGCGGTGCTGAACCTTCCCAAGCCACAGCCGCCTCGCCCGACTGCCGGAGATGTGGCAACCGCCACCCGGCTCTGCGCCGAGGCGCGAACACCGGCGATCCTGATTGGCGGCGGTGCGGTGCGCCATGCGGACGCGGTTCGGCGTTTCGCCGAAGCCATCGATGCCCCGGTTGTCAGCACCACCAATGCACGCGGCATTATGGCCGGGCATGCGCTGGACGTGCCGGCAAGCCCGAGTCTTGCGAGCGTGCGCGATATGCTGAACCAGTCCGACCTGGTGCTGGCCTTGGGAACCGAACTGGGACCGACCGACTGCGACATGTACGAGGATGGCGGCTTTACTCTGCCAACCAATCTGATCCGGGTCGATATCGCCACCGACCAGCTTGTGCGCGGTGCCAAACCGGCGCTGGCGATAGACGCCGACCTCCGCGCCTTCATCGAGGACATGCTGGCCAGCGGCACGATTGGATCACAGAGCCAGACAGGAGCCGGCGCCGAGCGCGCGCGTGCTGCACGGGATCGGGCGAAGGCAGAAATCGGCGAGACCTATCTCGGGCATATCAACCTGCTGCAGGAGATCTGGCAGGCGATGCCCGACGCCACCCTGGTCGGCGATTCCACCCAGCTGGTCTATGCCGGCAACATGTATGTGGAAGCGCCGCGGGAAACATCGTGGTTCAATTCCGCCACCGGTTTCGGCACGCTGGGCTATGCGGCACCGGCGGCCGTCGGCGCCGCCATCGGGCATCCCGGGCGTCCAGCCATTGCATTGCTCGGCGATGGCGGGTTTCAGTTCACGCTGGCCGAACTGGGCAGCGCGCGGGACTGCAACGCCGATGTGGCGTTCCTGGTCTGGAACAATTCCGGCTACATGGAAATCGAGACGTCGATGACATCGTCCAGCATCACCCCGATCGGCGTCACCCCTTCGGCTCCGGATTTCTCAGCCATCGCCGCAGCCTACGGGCTGCCATCGCGCCGGGTGACAAGCCGGGAGGATCTGATCACGGCACTCAGAGAGTTGCCGCGACCATGCCTGGTCGAATATCTCGATCCTCGTACGGACTGACCGTTACAGCTCTTCGGTCCCCGGTCTCAGACCGGGGTCATGCGCACAATGCGTCCAGCAGCCTGTCCATGAAGGCCTCGCCGGCGGCAAGCTGCTCGAGCGTCAGGAACTCGTCGGGCTGATGCGCCTGAGCAATGTCGCCGGGTCCGCAGACGACGGTGGAATAGCCCCGCGTCTGGAACTGGCTGCCTTCCGTGCCGTAGCTGACTACATGCTGGCCGTTGTCGCCGGTCAGACGCCGCGCCAGCAATTCCGCCGCACCCTCGGTTTCCGGGGCCAGGGCCGGCAGCGCGAAGCCGGGTTTGAGATCGATGCCGGTGTCGGGATGGATCTTCTGCATCTCGGCGGTCAGCTCCGCGGCTTTTGCCTCAAGGGCCGCGGCCCAGTCGTCGGGGCTTTCGCCGGGCACGAAGCGGAACTCCATGAAGAAGCGGCAATCCTTGGCCGTGATGTTATGGGCGGTGCCGCCTTCGATCATCCCGACATGCAGCGTGGTGAAGGGCGGCACGAAGGGGGACGCCAGTTCGGACGGCGTCTTGGCCGCATTTTCGGCGTTGCGCTGGTTGGCCCAGTCGATCAGCCTGGCCGCCTGCATGATCGCGCTGACGCCGTAAGGCAAGAGCGACGAATGAACCTCAAAGCCGCGCACGTGAATATGGTAGGCCAGCCCGCCCTTGTGACCGGTGACCACCTTCATCATCGTCGGTTCGCCGACAATGACCTCGCGGGCGCGCGGAAGGCTCGCGCGCATGCCCTCGACCAGATCGACCACGGCTGCGCAGCCGACTTCCTCATCGAAGGACAGGGCCAGCTGCAGCGGCCGCTTGAGCGGTCGTTTGGACGCCCGCGCCATTGCCAGCAGTGCCAGCGCGTCAAACCCCTTCATGTCGCAGGCACCGCGACCGAACAGCTTCCCGTCCTTTTCGGTCAGCGTCCACGGATCGGTGGTCCAGTTCTGGCCGTCGACCGGCACCACATCGGTGTGGCCGGACAGGATCACCCCGCCATCGATCTCGGGGCCGACCTGGGCATAAAGATGTGCCTTGGTGCCGCAAGGCCCCATGATCCGCTCGGAGCTGATTCCATGCTCGAGAAGAAAGGCTTCAACCCAATCGACAAGAGGCAGGTTGGTGTCGCGACTGACAGTTGGAAATGAAACCAATTTTGCCAAAATTTCGCGAGAACCAGAAAAATCGTCCATGAATTGTCCCCAAAGTCGTTCGAATCTGAAATGCGGTTCGGATTTCCACACTTTTGTGAGCCCCGGCCGCCATTGTCCAGCGCCAGTTCCGTGGGAAATTTTATGTCGAGCCGCAGCGCGTTTGGACACTTATCACTCAATTTCAAAAACCCCACTGGTAAACCTGACAGAAATTGGTCAATAGTATGAGCCATCACCGGCGTCGCGAGATCAGACCGGCAACAAAAATAACGGGAAACCATCTCCCGAGGGGTACAGTATGCCAGACACGGCCATGCCAATTCTGGATGTTAAAGGGCTTAAAACGGTTTTCCGTACACGCAGCGGCGAAGTGCATGCGGTCAACTCCGTCGACTTCCATCTGCGCCCGGGCGAATTGCTCGGCGTGGTCGGGGAAAGCGGTTCCGGGAAATCCGTGACCATGATGTCACTGCTGCAACTGCTGCCGTCTCCGCCTGCGGAAATGCGCAACGGTTCGGTGATGTTTGGCGGTCAGGACCTGCTGAAGATCAGTCCCGAGGAACTGCGGCAGGTGCGCGGATCCAAGATCGGCTTCATCTTTCAAGACCCGATGACATCGCTCAATCCTGTCTATACCGTCGGCTTCCAGCTGGCCGAGCCGTTGCGCGCCCATCTCGGCATGTCCAAGGCTCAGGCCCGGGCCCGCTCGATCGAGCTTTTGCAGCTTGTCGGCATTCCCGACCCGGAACGGCGGCTCAAGGATTATCCACACCAGTTCTCGGGCGGCATGCGCCAACGCGTGATGATCGCGATCGCGCTGGCCTGCGATCCGCAGGTGCTGATCGCCGACGAACCGACCACCGCGCTGGACGTCACCATCCAGGCGCAGATCATCGAACTGATCAAGGAACTGCGCCAGAAGCTGGGAATGGCGATCATCTGGATCACCCACGACCTTGGTGTGATTGCCGGGATCGCCGATCGGGTGATGGTGATGTATGCCGGCCAGGTCGTCGAAGAAGGGCCAGTCAAGGAGATCTTCGCCGACCCGCAACATCCCTACACACAAGCGCTCCTCAAGACCGTGCCGGCCGTTCGCGGTCCGCGCGCGGAACGGCTTCAGGTCATCGAAGGCCAGCCGCCGATCATGCACCAAGAACCGGCCGCCTGTTCGTTCCGCAACCGTTGCCAGTTTGCCTTCGACCGCTGCGCTCAGGAAAATCCCGCGCTCACCGCGATTGCAGCGCCGGGTCACCGCGCCGCCTGTTTCCTGTTGGACGAGGCCTCAATGAAAAAGCCGGAGGCCGTAAATGGCTGAAGTCGAAGCTGTAGACCCGCTCGTCAAGGTTCGGGATCTCAAGATGTATTTCCCGATTCACTCCGGCCTGTTCAAATCGCATGTCGGCGACATCAAGGCGGTGGACGGCATCAGCTTTGATATCGCGCCCGGCGAGACACTTGGCCTGGTGGGTGAATCAGGCTGCGGCAAGTCCACCGTCGGACGCTCCATCCTGCGGCTTTACGACATCACCGGCGGGACCGTCGAAATCAACGGCTCCGAAATCGCCCAGGTCGACCGCGACAAGCTGCGCAAGAAGCGGCCGATGATGCAGATGATCTTTCAGGATCCGCAAGCCAGCCTCAACCCGCGCATGACCGTCGCCAACATCATCGGCGAACCGCTGGACGAGCATATGAAGCTCTCGTCGGACGAACGACTGGCGCGGATCTACGAGCTGATGGACTGGGTCGGGCTGAACCGGGAATTCGCCAAACGCTATCCGCACGAATTTTCCGGCGGACAGCGCCAACGTATCGGCATCGCCCGGGCGCTGGCGCTCAATCCGAAATTCATCGTCTGCGACGAGCCGATCGCAGCCCTTGATGTGTCGATCCAGGCGCAGGTGGTCAATCTGCTTGAAGAGCTGCAGGACCGGCTGAACCTGACCTACCTGTTCATCAGCCATGATCTGTCGATGGTCCGCCATATCGCTGACCGCGTGGCGGTGATGTATCTGGGCCGGATTGTCGAAGTCGCCTCCCGCGACAAGCTGTTTGCCGAGCCATTACATCCCTACACCCAAGCCTTGCTGTCGGCAGTGCCGGAACCCGACCCCGAATTCGAGCGGAACCGCACACCGATCGTGCTGAAGGGCGATGTGCCCTCGCCCGCCAATCCTCCGAAGGGTTGCAATTTCTCAACCCGATGCCCCAAAGTCATGGACATCTGCCGGCAAATCGAGCCCGGCGTCTACGATTTCGGAGAAGGAAGGCAGGTGGCCTGCCACCTGTATTCGGAAAGCATGACAACGACCGCGGAACCAACCGCCGGCGACATAAAAAACTGAAAAAAATCAACAAGGAGACAGCCATGAAACTGAAATCATTTCTGATGGGCGCCGTCGCCGCTATGGCGATCGCACCCGTCGCACATGCCGAGCGCGGCACGGACGGCGACGTCAAGATCATCTACTGGCAGGCGCCCTCGATCCTCAACCCATACCTTTCGGGCGGCACCAAGGACATCGAGTCCGCTTCGCTGATCGTTGAGCCTCTGGCCCGTTTCGACCAGACCGGCGCACTGGTTGCCTGGCTTGCCGAAGAAATCCCGACCGTTGAAAACGGCGGCGTTTCCGCCGACCTGACATCGATCACCTGGAAACTTAAGGAAGGCCTGCTGTGGTCGGATGGAACTCCGGTTACCTCGGCTGACGTCAAGTTCACCGCCGACTATTGCATGGCACCTGACGGCGGTTGCGCCCAGAGCGCCAAGTTCGACGGCGTCGCCAGCATCGACACTCCGGATGAACGCACGATCGTGGTGCACTTCAACGCGCCCAAGCCAGTGCCGTACGCTGCTTTTGTCGGCGGCCAGTCGCCGATCATCCAGGCAGCCCAGTTCAAGGATTGCCTTGGCGCCAAGGCCCAGGAATGCACCGCGGCCAACTTCGGCCCGATCGGCACCGGTCCTTTCGTCGTCACCGACTTCAAGCCGAACGACGTGATCACCATGAAGGCCAATGACAACTATCGCGATCCTGCCAAGCCGGCATTCGCGACACTGACCTTCAAGGGCGGCGGCGACGCAGCTGCTGCCGGCCGTGCGGTCATGGAAACCGGCGAATACGATTACGCCTGGAACCTGCAGCTTGCACCGGAAGTCATCGCCAAGATGGCCGAAGGCGGCAAGGGCACCCCGATTTCGGGCTTCGGCACGCTGGTCGAGCGCATCGAAATGAACATGACCGATCCGTCTGCGGATCTGGCTGAAGGCGAGCGCGGCACAGCCAAGCACCCGCACCCGATCCTTTCGGACATCAAGGTGCGTCAGGCGCTTTCCATGGCGATCGACCGCAACCTGCTGGTTGAGATCGGTTACGGCCAGGCCGGCCGCCCGACCTGCAACCTGGTTCCGGCACCGGAACTGTTTGCTTCCGACAACACCGGCTGCCTGACACAGGACGTCGACGGCGCCAAGGCGTTGCTTGACGAAGCCGGCTGGGCCGTTGGCGCCGATGGCGTCCGCGAAAAGGATGGCAAGAAGCTCAAGCTTCTCTACCAGACCTCAACCAACGCCGTGCGTCAGGACTTCCAGGCCCTGATCAAGCAGTGGTGGTCGGATATCGGTGTTGAAACCGAACTCAAGAACATTGACGGTTCGGTGTTCTTCGGTGGCGACCCGGCATCCCCGGACACCTTCCAGAAGTTCTACGCGGACGTGGAAATGTACGCCAACAACTTCGACGGTACCGATCCTGAGCAGTATCTCGGCCAGTACACCTGCGAGAAGGCCCCGCGGCCTGAAACGCAGTGGCAGGGCGAGAACATCAACCGTTTCTGCGATCCGGCCTATGACGAGCTGGTTGCCGAACTCGGCCGCACCGGCGAAATCTCCAAGCGTGCGGAAATCGCCAAGAAGCTCAACGACATGCTGACCAAGGACACGATGACCATCGTGCCGCTGGTTGATCGTGGTCGTGTTTCGGCTCATTCCAACAGCCTCGGCGGTGTTGTGCTCAACACCTGGGATTCCGAAATCTGGAACGCAGCGGACTGGTACCGCATCAAGTAACGTAGACATCGAATGGTCCCGCTCCGGCGGGGCCATTCATTCCGTCTGCCTTTTTCCCGCGCCATACTGCTGAACCGAGGCGTCGCCCATGCTGACCTTTACATTTCGACGATTGTTGTTGGCGATACCGACGCTTGTGCTCATCAGTCTGATCATCTTCTTGTTGCTGGACCTGGCACCGGGTGACCCGCTGGCCGACCAGCCGCTGAGCATCCCGCCCGAAGTCCGGCAGAAAATGCGCGAAGCGCTGGGGCTCGATGCGCCCGCTTACGTCCGCTATCTGCTTTGGGCCAAACAGTTCTTCTGGGTCGAACCGCTGAACTTCATCGACTGGGCAATCGGCACGAATTTCTCCGAAGGCATGCAGCGGATCGTGTCCTGGCAGTTCCGCGCGCCGGTTTTCGACATCATTATCCAGCGCCTGCCGCAGACGATCTGGGTTGTCGGACTGGCCTATCTGGTGGGCGTGCTGATCGCGCTGCCGATCGGCATCATCTCGGCCTACAGGCAATATTCCTGGTTCGACCAGGTCGGCACCTTCATTTCGATGATCGGCTTCTCGGTGCCGCCGTTCTTCTCCGGCGTGCTGATGATCGTGTTCTTCGCGATCATGCTGCCGTGGTTCCCGTCGATCTACGACACCACGCTTGTGGTCAATGATTTCGAGAGTTTCGGCCAGCAAATCCGGCAGATGACATTGCCGGTCATGGTTCTGGCGCTGCAGACCACCGCGCAGCTGTCCCGCTTCATGCGCGCCTCGATGCTCGACAACCTCAATCATGATTACGTCCGCACCGCCCGGGCCAAGGGCATGACCGAGAAGGTCGTGCTGCTCGTGCACGTGCTGCGCAACTCGATGATCCCGGTGGTGACCGTGATCGCGCTCGGCATTCCCTCGATTTTCGGGGGTGCCATCATCACCGAACAGATCTTCAAGGTGAACGGGCTCGGACAGCTGCTGATTACCGCGATCTACGCCAACGACCTGCCGATGGTGCAGACACTGGCCTTCATTTTCGCGGTGCTGATCGTTTTGTGCAATCTTATCGCCGACGTGCTGTACGGCCTGCTTGATCCGAGGATCCGCTATGACTGATGCTCCCGTGCTTGCCCCGGCAAAACCTGACTCCTCCGGCCGCTCGCAATGGTGGGACGTGTGGGACCAGTTCAAGACCCACAAGGGTGCGCTGTTTGGCGCGGCCGTGTTCCTGTTCATTGTTCTGGCCGTGACCATAGGCCCGCTATTGTGGACCCTTGAGCCGACCTTCATCGATATCCGGGCGCGGAATTCCGGCCCGATGCTGACCCACCCTTTCGGCACTGACCAGCTCGGCCGCGACATCCTTGCGCGGATGATGGCGGGTGGCCAGGTCTCGATCGCCGTTGGCATGACGGCAATGCTGATCAGCGTGCTGCTGGGAACCCTGATCGGCGTGGTTGCGGGCTTTTTCAAGCGGCTCGACGGCATGCTGATGGGGCTGACGGACCTGTTCCTGGCGCTGCCGCTGCTGCCGCTGCTCTTGGTCATGGTGATGCTGTTCCGCGAGACGCTGGCACGCAGTTTCGGACCGGAGATGGGAACATTCATCCTGATCGTTTCCGCCATTGGCATCACCAGCTGGATGCAGACCGCACGCATCGTGCGCGGCGAAGTTCTGGCGCTCAAGGAGCGGGAATTCGTGCTGGCCGCACGGTCGATCGGAACACCGTCACGGCGCATGATCCTGCGCCACATCCTGCCCAACGTTCTGTCTCCGATCATGGTCTCGGCAACGCTGGGCATCGCGACGGCAATCATCACCGAATCGGCGTTGTCCTTCCTCGGGCTAGGCTTCCCGCCGGATTTCCCGACCTGGGGCCGTTTGCTGTTCGATGCGATCGATTACTTGCAGCAATATCCCGAGCGGGTGTTCTGGCCTGGCCTGGCGATTTCGCTGACCGTTCTGAGCGTCAACTATATCGGTGACGGTCTGCGTGATGCACTCGATCCACGCATCCGCGGGCGCTAAGCCGCAGCGGCGGGATCAGCCCTCGACCGGAGCCACATCCACCGACTGATTGCTGATCTGCTCGCCAGCGGTGCGCATGGCGCCGCGAACCGGGGCGACATCTGAATAATCACGGCCATAGGCCACCACGATGTGATCGGTTCCGGCAAACACCGCGTTGGTCGGATCATATTCCACCCAACCGACGCCAGGACCGCACCAGGCAGACACCCAGGCATGCATGGCATCGACGCCTTCGAGCCGCTCCTCACCCGGAGGCGGCAGGGTCCTGAGATAGCCGCTGACATAGCCTGCGGGAATGCCAAGGGCTCTGAGCGCGATAATCATGATGTGGGTGAAGTCCTGACAGACGCCGTGCCGGGCTGCAAAAGCCTCGGTTGCGGGTGTGTCCACCGTCGTGGCCTTGGCATCAAACCGCATTTCGCGGTGCAGCGCCAACCCAAGGCTTGCCACGATGTCTCCGGATTGACTGCCCGACTGAAGATGAGCCCGCGCCCATTTCCCGATATCCGCATCGGGCTTCGCATAAGGTGAAGCTGCCAGAAAATGCAGCGGCGAGCGCGGCCCCAGATCCGTCTCGGATTCCAATACCTTGCCGAGAGACGCGAGATCAACGGAGGCCGATCCCGGTGCGGCGCCTCCGGTGACGTCAACCCGGGCCTTGAGCGCAATAACGATGTCGCTGTGCGGTTCGGTGAAAGCCAATTCTGTCAGCCGGTTGCCGAAAAAATCGTCCCGGTCGCGGCGCATGGCAGGTTGCGGATCGATGTCAACGCCGCCGGCAACCAGGCGTTGGCGGCCGGCAATGGTCATCGGCATAATGTGCAGGATCTGACGCGCACCGGCAGCAGGCGTCTGAAAGGCGTAATCTATCGTCAGCTTGAGATCGTAAAGCATCGCCATCAATCGAGATATTGAGCATGGATGTCATTGGTCAAGCGGCCGATCTGCTCACCCAATTCGATCAGTTTTGCCTTGTCGAGGCTCTGCGGGGTGTGAATGGCAAGGTCGGCCTGAACCCGCAACACGGCGCGGGAGAGCGCGGACAACTGGCCGTTCACATCCGCGCCCGGCAGCAGGCTGACCTGGTCGCGGATCTCGTCGAGATGAAAGGCAATCGAGCGCGGGTTGAGCGGATCAAGTGCAAGCAGATCCACAACCGTCCCGCGGCTGGCGGTCACCGAATAGCGTCTGCGGTGGGTCATGACACTGTCGCCGACCTCCACGCACAGTTCGAAACCGCCATGGGGACTGGTCCATTCCGCGAAGGTGGCGAGCAGATCGGCCATTGCAACGGCACGTTCGAGCGAGCGCCCGATGGTCAGAAAGCGCCAACCGCTGAAGCGGTACATGTTTTCGTGAACCAGCCCAGAGAAGCCGGTGATCTTGCGCAACAACACTCCCATGGCGGATGCCGCGTCATCACCCGGAACCACGGTCCGGCGCATGTCGCCGACAGTTCTTTCCAGATCGGCCAGGGACGCCCAGGCATCGACCGAAAACCGGTCGCGGACCTGATTGGCCGCATTCACCGCCATAGCAATGGTTTGCGCGATGGCGGCGGGCAGCCCCTCGCTGACGCCCAATCCGCGGCCGGCAAGATAGGATTCAAGCGTGGACATCAAGGTCGTGCCGCCGGCGGGCGTTTCAGGCAGGCGGCTCATATAGGCTCTGGTCAGCCGCATCTGGCCTTCCGCCCGCTCGACATACCGGCCGAGCCAGAACAGGTTATCGGCAGCCCGGCTTGGCAGCAGACCTGGCGGTGTCCGTACGAAGACGTCGTCCCGCTGTGTCAGCATGGTGTCTTCTGGCACCGGCTGGTCGGAGACGATCCAGACATCGGCAACCGTTCCGCCGCTTCGCAGCGATACGGCCGAGGGATCCTGGCTGGTCGCGGCCAGCCGGGCGAAACCGCCGGGCATCAGCCGCCAACCATCGCCGGTTCGAGCCAGGAAAACCCGGATCCGCATCGGCCTTGGCTTCAGGCCGCCATCTTCCCAGGTCGGCGTGGTCGATAGCGAAACCAGCTCCTGGCCGACCAGATTGCGCCCTTCCGCAGCCAGCCATGTGTCAAGATCGAGCCCCATTCCCGACATATCGCCCCTGAGCACGACACCCGGTTCGGTTTCGAGCGGAAGACGCGTGGAATTGGCCGGCCCGATCAGCATGTCACCTGCATTGGCACGGACATGGGCACGCTCGGCCTCGCCGCCACACCACCAGGTGGCGATGTTGGGAATGGCAAGCGGCTTGCCGTGCAGGACTTCGGAGAGGCGCGGCATGAACGCCAGAAAGGCACGACTTTCGAGAACTCCGACGCCAAGCGCGTTGATCATGGTCACGCCCCCGGCTCGAACCGCACCGAGCAGGCCGGGCGTTCCCAGATGCGAACTTGCCTCAAGTTCCAGCGGATCGGCCCATGCCGCATCCAGCCGGCGCCACAACACGCTGATCGGTTTGGGGCCAGACACCGTGCGCACCATCAGCCGGTCGTCATTGACCACCAGATCGTTGCCTTCAAGCAGCATCATTCCGAGATAGCGGGCGATGTAGGCGTGCTCGAAATAGGTTTCGTTCATCGGCCCCGGCGTGAGGATGCCGGCCCGGCTGCCCTCTTCACCGCGCATGGCGTTGAGGCCGTCGCGAAAGCCGCGGAAGAAACCCGCAAGGCGCTCGACATTCGAACCGCTGTAAAAACCGGGAAAGGCACGCACCGAAGCGACCCGGTTTTCCAGTGCGTAGCCAGCACCGGATGGCGCCTGCGTCCGATCACCCAGAACCCACCAGCCGCCATCGGGCCCGCGGCCTATCTCAAAGGAAAGAAAATGCAGGAAATGCCCGGAAGCTGGCTTCACCCCGATCAAGGGCCGCAGCCATTCCGGGTTGGACGCAACAAGACTTGCGGGAAGATGCCCTTCGGCAACCAGCCGGTTTTCCCCGTACAGATCGGCGACGATGGCCTCGAGCAGGTCCGCCCGCTGTGCCAGAGCCTCGCCCAGAGCTTTCCACTCACTGGCCGGCTGGATCACCGGCACCGGGCTTAGCGGCCAATCACGCGGGCTCTTGTCCTCGCCATAATCGCGTACAAAAACCCCTGCATCGCGCAAATACTGCGCACCCCGGGCAAAGGCACGGTCCCGCTCGTCCGGTGACAATGCGTCGAGATGACCGATCAATCCGGCCCATTCCGGCCAGATGCCGCCATCATCGCGCAGCAGTTCGTCCGGCACGTCCGGCAACGTGGTGTAGCCGGACAATATCCCGGGCAATTCCGGAGTGCCGGTCATGGCTGGACCCGGCACCGGTCAGATTCCCGGTTTGCGGCGCAAATCGAGGGTAAAGGGAAACTCCGGATGCGGTGTTTCGGGTGCCGGCGTGCTGGCGCCCGGCGTGTGGCCGCGATGCTCGAACCGGGCCAGCCGCCGCGCTTCGGCCTCGTTGCCGTTGACCGGAAACGTGTCGTAACTGCGCCCGCCGGGATGGGCGACATGGTAGACGCAACCACCCAGCGGCTTGCCGGACCAGGTGTCGAAAATGTCAAAGGTCAGCGGCGCATCGACCGGCAGCACCGGATGCAATGCCAGTGCCGGCTGCCAGGCCTTGTAGCGCACACCACCGACTGCAGTCCCGGCCTTTCCGGCCTGTGTCATCGGCACGGGGCGGCCATTGCAGGCAACAAGATAGCGGGTCGGATCGGCTGTTTCGAGCTTGAGCTGCAAGCGCTCGACCGAGCTGTCGGTATAGCGCACGGTTCCACCGATCGCGCCGGTTTCACCGAGCACATGCCAGGGCTCGAGCGCCTGGCGCAATTCGAGCCGGACACCCTCATATTCAACTTCTCCGCAGAACGGGAAGCGGAACTCGGCCTGGGCTTCATACCATTCCGAGCGCAGATCAAAGCCATGATCGCGCAGATCGCGCAGCACATCGAGGAAGTCTTCCCAGAGGAAATGCGGCAGCATGAACCGGTCGTTCAATGTCGTGCCCCAGCGGGTAAACCGTCCCTTGGCCGGAGATTTCCAGAACCGGGCAATCAGCGCCCGGATGAGCACCTGCTGGGCCAGGCTCATGCGCGGTTCCGGCGGCATCTCGAAGCCGCGGAACTCGACCAGGCCGAGACGGCCGGTCGGGCCGTCGGGCGAATAGAGCTTGTCGATGCAGATTTCGGCGCGGTGGGTGTTGCCGGTGACATCGGTCAAAAGATTGCGCAGCAAACGGTCGACCAGCCACGGCAGCGGCGGCGAGCCGGCATCGGGAGCCGGTATCTGCTCAAGCGCCATTTCGAGCTCGTATAGCCCGTCATGGCGGGCTTCATCGATGCGTGGCGCCTGACTGGTCGGGCCGATGAACAGACCTGAGAAGAGATAGGACAGGCTCGGATGACGCTGCCAGTGAAGGATCAGGCTGGCGAGCAGGTCCGGCCGGCGCAGAAACGGGCTGTCGAGCGGCGTGGCGCCACCGACGACCACGTGATTGCCGCCGCCGGTGCCGGTGTGGCGCCCGTCGATCATGAACTTGTCGGCGCCAAGCCGGGTCTGACGCGCCTCCTCGTAGACCCCTTCGGTGATCGCCTTGCACTCGTTCCAGTCGGTGGCGGGGTGGACATTGACCTCGATGACACCGGGATCCGGTGCCACGCGGATGACGTTGAGACGCGGATCATGCGGCGGGCCATAGCCTTCGATATGGACTTTCAACCCGAGCCGGTCGGCGGCAACTTCAGCTGCCGAGACCAGTTCGAGATAGTCTTCGACCTTCTCGACCGGTGGCATGAAGACGCACAGACGCCCATCCCTTGGCTCGACGGAGATCGCGGTGCGCACAGCGCCGTCCAGCTCGCCGGTCTTCTGTTCGACACGTTGCTGGGTGGCTTCCGCGGCCGTGAAGCGGGCCATCGGCTGCGCTGCCGCCTTTGCAGCGCGGGAATCGGCCAGGGCATCATCCAGCGCCTTGGCTGCGGGATCGGGCAATTCGCCGCGGGGTTCGGTCGGGTCAGACGGATTGACGAAGGGATAGGATGAAGCTGGAACATGTGGCAGTGAACCCAGCGGCAGCCGGTAGCCGACCGGACTGTCACCGGGGACCAGGAAGACGTGGCCGCGCCGCGTTTTCCATTTTTCCGAGCGCCAGCCGTGGCCCGCGGCCTTCGACTGCCAGCGTTGTACCGGCAGTACAAAGCCCGACGGCGTTGCCAGACCGCGTGAAAACACGGTGGCAATGCGGTGACGCTCCTCGGCATCTTCCAGCTTGGAATTATCCGGCGTCACGTTGTCGGGAAGATTGCCTTCCTTGATGATCCATTCCGCCGGATCCTCATAGGCCGCGACGACGTGGTCATCGGTAATCCCCAGATTGTCGGCAATACCGGCAAGCAGCTTCCTGGCTGTCTCGGGGCTGGCCTGGCCGGTGTCCTTGCCTTCATCGGCGATGAGTTCGGGATTGTTCCAGATCGGCTTGCCGTCGCGGCGCCAGTAGAGCGAAAAGGTCCAGCGCGGCAATGTTTCGCCCGGATACCATTTGCCCTGGCCGTAATGCAGGAAACCGCCCGGGGCGAAACGGTTGCGCAAGCGGCGGATCAGCTTGTCGGCGGCTTCGCGTTTTTGCGGCCCGACGGCCTCGGTGTTCCATTCCTCGCTCTCGAAATCATCGATCGAGACGAAGGTCGGTTCGCCGCCCATGGTCAGCCGGACATCGCCGTCCTTGAGTTTGGCGTCGATATCCTGGCCAAGCGCGTCGAGTGCCGCCCATGATTCCTCGCTGAACGGCTTGGTGATGCGCGGATGCTCCGCCATCCGGTCGACGCGCATGTCGAAGGCAAAATCGACTTCGGCGTAGCTGGCGGCACCGGAAATCGGCGCCGCGTTACGGTAGTGCGGCGTGGCAGCGAGCGGAATGTGGCTTTCGCCGGTCAAAAGTCCCGACGTCGGATCGAGACCGATCCAGCCGGCGCCGGGGAGATAGACCTCGGCCCAGGCATGCAGATCGGTGAAATCATGATCTGTACCGGCAGGACCATCGAGCGAAACCAGATCAGGCTTGAGCTGGATCAGGTAGCCGGACACAAAGCGCGCGGCGAAACCCAGGTTTCTCAGCGTCTGAACCAGAAGCCAGCTGGTATCCCGGCAGGAGCCTTTTCCGGTCTGGAAGGTTTCTTCGGGCGTCTGCACGCCGGGTTCCATGCGGATCACGTAGCCGATCTCATTGGCCAGCCGGGCATTGAGGCCGACAACGAAGTCCACCGTCCGGGTTTCATCGCGCGGAATGGTGTCGAGAAACGCCTTGAGCCGCTCACCGGCGGGTTCGGGGGTCCTGTAGATCACCAGATCGGGGGCGATATCCTCGGGGTAGTTGAACGGCCACATCTCTGCGGATTCTTCGACAAAGAAATCGAACGGATTGTAGACGGTCATATCGGCGACCAGTTCCACCTCGATCTTCAGCTCCCGTACCGGATCGGGAAACACGTACCGTGCCAGCCAGTTTCCGTAAGGATCCTGCTGGTAATTGACGAAGTGCTCTTTCGGGCTGACCTTGAGCGAGTGCGACACCACTCTGGTGCGGCTGTGCGGCGCCGGTCTGAGGCGAATGACCTGTGGGCCGAGTGTAACTGGGCGGTCGTATTTGTAGTGGGTCAGATGATGAACGCTTGCCAGAATCGACATGTGAGGTATCCGTTGATCGGGCGGCCTTGCGGCGCACCGCAGAATGCATGGCCTGACCTGCGAAGTCCACCGCTATGACGCGGTGCACAGGGATTCCGACCCGACAAATTCACGCTACAGCGCCCTGCAGATCCGGACCCGCATCCGACACGCCAGACAACAAGAACGGGCGCACCGGATTGGTCCGGTACGCCCGTTCGAAACTTTCCAAGCCGTCGACTGACAGGTGTCAGGCGGCGAGTTCGCCTTCTTCATCAAGCAGCGAGTCAAGATCGAGATGCGAGATCATCGTCTTGTCCTTGGCGATGATCGATGTGGTCATCCGCTGCACCTCGGTGGCGCCGACCTCGGGAACCGACTGAATTTCGTCTTCGGTGACCGTTACCATGTCGGAAACATTGTCGACCAGAAGTCCGACCAGCTGGTCACGGATGCTGGCAACGATGATCGCCGAACGTTCGGTGGGATCAGTGGCTTCAAGTCCGAGCCGCCGCGCCATGTCGATCACAGGAATGACCGTACCGCGCAGATTGATTACGCCCAGGACGTGACTTGGTGCGTGTGCCAGCGGTGTTGCTGGCGCCCAACCGCGAATTTCCCTGACTGACATGATGTTCACGCTGAACACCTGTTCGCCGAGGAAAAACGAAATGATTTCAAGACCTGAAGTCTTAGTGCCGGTTTGCGTCTCGTTCATCTTGCCCTCGTGTCAAGTTGGCCTGCCTGATGACCTTGCGTGGTGCCGCGTGCGGTCCTGGGAGCCGGCCGTACCGGATTAAAAAATTGAAATTCGGCACCTCCAGAAAGGCTTGCATGTGCCGTTCGCGGATCCAAGCCGCCCTGGGAAACGCATCATGCTGGGGGCAGTCCCCTTTCCCATTCAGCGACTTAAACATGCTTTCGTTAAGAATGCGAAAACAAAACCGGCAGGTCTACACTGTTTTTTGGGGGGTAAAATCAAGGACACAGCCGGCCCCAGAGGGTCGGATTCTTGCTTTGCGGGGCATTTTCAGCAAGCTCCGGGGGTTTCTACAAGCAGCTCTCGCCAGAACGGTTTTCTCCGGGCCTGAAACCAGCCCGGAGACTTGCCATCTTGTCAAATCACGCCCCGTTGCCCGTGGTGGGCGATCGTTCAGCTCTTGGGCTTGCGCTTCATGCCACCCGCGCCGCCGTCGGACCCGGGACCGGATTTCGAAGGTTCCCCGGTCGGAGGCTTCGTCCCCTTGCGGTGCGGCTTGGCAGGCTTCGCTGCCGCCTTGAAACCGGGCTTGTCGCGCTTGGGTTTCTTGTCCTTGCTGAACGGCCGGTCCCCGCCGGCGTCAGCCCGCGCCGCTGGCTTGCCCGGCTTTCCACCTCTTGCGCCTTCCGGCTTGGCGCGTTTGTTTGCGGCCGGAGGGATATCTTCATAAGGCCAAACGCCCGGTGTCGCGTTTTCCGGCAGGTCATCGCGGCCAGACGGTTTGCGATCGGCATAGGCGTCGTTGCGCGGTGGGCGGTCATCGCGCTTCGACTTGCCGCCGGTGAAGGGGCGCTTCTTGGCATAATCCGGCTTTGCCTTCTCGCGCGGCCGAAACTCGTCGCCACCGCGAGGGCCGCGGTCATCGCGATTGCCGGAGGCGGTATCGCCGGCCTTGTCCCTGAGCGGGCGCTGGTTTCGCGGCGGCATCGCGGGAACACCGTCAAGACGGGTGACCGTGACGTTCTTCTCGATCTTGCCTGTCGGGCCGACGGCAGCCTCGAACTTGTCAGCGGCGGCGCCGGCAATTTCAACATGGGTTTCAAGATCGTGGATCTTGATCGAACCGATTTCCGTCTTGGTAATGTCGCCGGCACGACAAATCATCGGCAGCAGCCAGCGCGGCTCGGCCGATTGTTTGCGACCCAGCGACAAGGAGAACCAGACCGCATTCTTGATCGGCACATGCTCACCGCGTGGCGCACGCTCAGCATAGGTTCCTCCCGGAGCCGAGGCTGGCCCGACGTCATTGAGTTCCTCAGGCGACGAGCGACCGGCACGATGCAGACGCATCAGGGCCGCGGCAACTTTCTCTGCTCCATGCTTTTCCAGCAGAGCTGCGACCATTGCGGCTTCATCTTCGGCCACATCCGCTTCAAAGGAGGCATCCCCCATCAGACGCTCATCATCGCGAGCCAGGATCTCGTCAGCCGATGGCGGACGAGCCCAGGTGGCCGTAATGCGCGCGTCACCCAGCAGGCGCTCGGTCCGGCGGCGGGCATTGTAAGGCACGATCAGCGCGGAAACGCCCTTGCGTCCGGCACGACCGGTTCGGCCGGAGCGGTGCAGCAAGCCTTCCTGGTTCTTCGGCAGGTCAGCATGAATGACCAGTTCCAGGTCGGGCAAATCAAGCCCGCGGGCAGCGACATCGGTCGCCACGCAGACCTTGGCCCGGCCATCGCGCAAGGCCTGCAACGCGTGGGTGCGTTCGTTCTGGCTCAATTCGCCCGACAGCGCGACAACCGAAAAACCGCGGTTGGAAAACCGTGCGGTCAGATGATTGACAGTGGCGCGGGTGCTGCAGAACACGATGGCGTTCTTGGCGTCATAATAACGCAACACGTTGATGACGGCGTTCTCGCGGTCATTGGGAGCGACTGAGAGTGCGCGGTATTCGATATCGAGATGCTGTTTCTGCTCACCCGCGGTGGACACCCGAACAGCCTTGTTCTGATAGCGCTTTGCCAGATTGGCGATGCCTGATGGCACCGTTGCCGAAAACATCAATGTGCGGCGCTGGTCGGGAGCAGCATCGAGAATGAACTGGAGATCATCGCGGAATCCGAGATCGAGCATTTCATCGGCTTCATCGAGTACGACGGCTCGCATCGCCGACAGGTCGAGTGAGCCTCGATCGATGTGGTCCCGCAGGCGGCCCGGCGTTCCCACGACGATATGCGCGCCCCGCCTCAGCGTCTGGCGCTCGGTCGACATGTTCATGCCGCCAACGCAGGTTGCGATGCGCGCACCGGCTTCACCATAGAGCCACGACAATTCGCGTTCGACCTGCAACGCCAGTTCACGTGTCGGAGCAATGCACAGTGCCAGCGGCGCCTCGGCGCGCGGCAAGGTTTCTTCGTCGCCCATCAGCGTCGGCGCGAGCGAAATACCGAAGGCTACTGTCTTGCCCGAACCGGTCTGGGCCGAAACGAGAAGGTCGGCATCGCGCAGTTCCGGCGCGAGCACGGCTTCCTGCACGGGCGTCAGCATTTCATAGCCGCGTTTTGCAAGAGCGCCAGCAATTGCCGGATGAATAACTGTGTTGGACGTCATCGTGTACTTTCAATTGAAAAGATGGCCGGGCCGGCTGGATTGGGCACACATGGCAGAACGCAGCTCCGGCGGATCGGTGGGGTATAGGGCATTGCTGCTGCGGTTCAAAGCGCCAAATTCAGCTAAATCGCGCCTGAATGGGGTCAAATCAGCGCATTTCAGGACAAGCCCGCTCGAGCACGATGGAACCCGGGCGGCTTTACGGCGTTATTGTGTCATGAAAAAGATCGTCCTCATATCCGCTTCTGTCCTCGCTCTGGGTGCGGCTTCGATTGCCGCCGACGCGGACGGATTGCCCTATCTTCACACCCAGGCAGCTTTGTCTGCGACTTCGGCAAGTGCATCCCTTCTGAGCGACGCCGACGGTATGGCCCTGCGCGGCAGCCGGGTTGTGCCGCAAACACTCGAGCGAAAGGTTCGCCTGGTGTCTGGCGATGTGGCGCCGGTCAAATCCTGCGACGCGGCACATTGGCCCTACTATCCGGAAAGCTGCCTGGCCCGCATCGAAACCGCCGGTCTCTAGCGCTACCCGCATGGCACCCGGCAAATCCCTGATTGACTGGGAGAACCTGTTGTCAGGCGCATCGAATGCTGATTGTTAGGGGCATGGCCTTCACGCTTCGCCAATTGCAGTATTTCGTCGCCGTCGCCGCCCAGGGAACCGTCTCCGGGGCGGCGCAAAACCTGTCGATTTCCCAATCGGCCGTCACCGAGGCTATCAAGGAACTTGAGGGCGATCTCGGCGTCGAGCTGTTTGACCGGCATTCGCGCGGGCTGACGATTACCCACAAGGGGCATCAGTTCCTGCGCCACGCAACCAAGATCCTGTCGGACGTTTCGGATGCGCGGCGAACCTTCTCGGACGACAAGGAAAATCTCACCGGCACGCTCAATCTGGGCGTCACCTCGCTGGTGGCTGGTTACGTGCTGTCAGACCTTCTGGCGCGCTACCGGCGGGCGTTTCCCGGCGTCACGGTGTCGGCCATCGAAGACAATGGCGATTATCTCGAACATTTGCTGATCGGGGGCGAGCTGGATGTCGCGGTGATCGTGATCTCCAACTTGCGCAACAGAATGGCGCTGCAGACCGAAATCCTGGAGGTTTCGCCCTACCGGCTGTGGCTGCCGCTGGGCCACCGGCTGGCATCGGCCGACAGCATCACTGTCGCCGATGTTGCCGAAGAACCGGTGATCATGCTGACCATCGACGAGATCGAGGAAAGCACCGGCAAACTGCTCAGCGCCATTGGCTCGCGGCCGAAGATCGCCTTCCGGACACGCTCGGTGGAAGCCGTGCGCAGCCTGGTTGCGACCGGGGCGGGCGTGTCGCTGCTGCCGGATCTGGTCTACCGGCCCTGGTCGCTGGAAGGTGACCGGATCGAAAGCCGCGATGTGTCCGGAAGCCTGCCGATGGTCCAGGTCGGCGTTGCCTGGCGCCGCGGCAGCCAGATGACGCAAGCCGCGCGCGACTTCATCGATCTTTCACAAGCCCAAAGAGCCATCCGGCAGCGCTGAGCAAGCGGACCACTTGTCCGTGACGCTTTGCGGATCCAGCGTCTTGCCAAAAATTATTTATCGGATATTCTTGATATATTGATACGATAGTCGGTCAGTGGTACGAAACCACACCTTTAGAGGACAAGCGAGCAACCTATGGCAGACAAGGTCTATAACGTGCTGTTTCTGTGTACCGGCAACTCCGCCCGCTCGGTGCTCGCGGAAGCGATCATGAACCGGGCCGGGCAAGGCCGCTTCAAGGCCTATTCGGCCGGCTCTCAGCCGAAGGGGGAAGTTCATCCCTATACGCTCGATTTGCTGCGGCAGATGAATTTCGACACCGGATTCGCCCGTTCCAAGAGCTGGGACGAGTTCGCCCAGCCCGGTGCTCCGAAACTGGATTTCGTCTTTACCGTCTGCGACAACGCGGCGAACGAAAGCTGCCCGGTGTGGCCCGGACAACCCATGACTGCCCATTGGGGCGTGCCCGATCCTGCGGCTGCCGGGGGCTCGGAAGCCGAAAGGCGGCTGGCATTTTCCGAAGCCGCCCGGATGCTCAATGCCCGGATTTCAATTTTCACCAGCCTGCCCCTGCAAAGCATCGACAGCCTGGCGCTGCAAGAACGCCTCGATGCGATCGGCCAGGCATCGGACGCGGATGGTGCCGCTTGACGCCCAACCCGCACCGCTCACAGGGAAACATTCCGATATCGGTTTTTCCGATAACACAATTCTGATAAAAGAATTTGCGGTCTCAAAGGGGCCGTATCAATCTTGTCTCCCGACGGGGCCGCTATTTTGGCGGCCACTAACGGTGGGAGCTCATAAAAATGAAAAAGATGTTGAATACATGCACGGCCATGGCATTGGCGCTTTCGGTCATGACGCCAGGAATCGCCTCGGCGGAGATGATGACTGAAGTCGGCCCCGGAGAAGGCCAGGTCAACATTGTCGCCTGGGCCGGCTACATCGAGCGCGGCGAAACCGACAAGGGTTTCGACTGGGTCACCAAGTTCGAGGAAGCCTCGGGCTGCAAGGTCAACGTCAAGACCGCCAACACCTCCGACGAGATGGTGGCGCTGATGAACGAAGGCGGCTTCGACCTGGTCACCGCTTCGGGCGACGCATCGCTGCGGCTGATCGCCGGCAAGCGCGTGCAGCCGGTCAACACCGATCTCATTCCGTCCTGGTCGACGGTCGATGACCGCCTCAAGAATGCGCCGTGGCACACGGTCGACGGGGTTCATTACGGCACGCCCTACATGTGGGGCCCGAACGTGCTGATGTACAACACCGAAGCCTTCAAGGATTCGCCGCCGACATCGTGGAACGTGGTGTTTGAGGAAATGAACCTGCCGGACGGCAAGTCCAACAAGGGCCGGGTTCAGGCCTATGACGGTCCGATCCACATTGCAGACGCTGCGCAGTACCTGATGTCCCACAAGCCGGAACTCGGCATCAAGAGCCCCTACGAGCTCAACGAGGACCAGTACAAGGCGGCACTCGACCTGCTGCGCGTCCAGCGCACGCTGGTGGGCCGCTACTGGCATGACGCCTTCATCCAGATCGACGACTTCAAGAACGAAGGCGTTGTCGCTTCGGGTTCCTGGCCGTTCCAGGTCAACCTGCTCAAGGGCGACAATGTGCCGGTGGCATCGGTGATCCCGGAAGAAGGTGCGACCGGCTGGGCCGACACCACCATGATGCATGCGGACGCGGCCAACCCGAACTGCTCGTACATGTGGATGGAGCACTCGCTGGCTTCCAACCTGCAGTCCGACCTGTCGGTCTGGTTCGGCGCCAACCCGTCCGTTCCCGCTGCCTGCACCGACGGCCGCGGCATGCAGACCGCGGAAGGCTGCACCGCCAACGGTCTGGATGACTTCGAGAAGATCAATTTCTGGACCACACCGGTTTCGAAGTGCGCAAGCCAGGGCGAGTGCGTGCCCTACTACCGCTGGGTCTCGGACTACATCGGCGTGATCGGCGGCCGCTAAACCCCGCCTCGCAGACCTGAGCCAAACTCTCCCTCCCCGGGTTCGGGGAGGGAGACCGGCGCCTCGCTACACTGTATTATCGTGATGTCCTCCCGTCGGACCGGTTCCCTGTGCAGGGCAGATCCGGGCGGGATACCATCTGGACTGATTTGGATCTTCCATGCCGTATGCTGTCTCATTCCAACAGGTCTCCCGTCACTTCGGGTCTGTTCGCGCCGTCGACGCCGTTGATCTGGAGATCGCACCGGGCGAGTTCTTCGCCATGCTCGGACCTTCGGGATCGGGCAAGACCACATGCCTGAGGCTGATTGCCGGGTTCGAGCAACCGACGGCCGGGCATATCGAGATTTTCGGAGAGACTGCGGAAGGCGTTCCGCCCTACCGGCGCAACGTCAACACCGTGTTTCAGGACTACGCGCTGTTTCCGCACCTCAACGTGGCTGACAATGTCGCCTACGGACAGATGATCCGCGGCGTCGGCAAGGCAGAGCGCGCGCGCGACGCCGAGGCCGCACTGGAGATGGTCAAGCTGCCGGGGTATGGCGAGCGCAAGCCCGGGCAATTGTCCGGCGGCCAGAGACAGCGCGTGGCGCTGGCCCGCGCCCTGGTCAACAAGCCCAAGGTGCTGCTGCTCGATGAGCCGCTCGGCGCGCTCGATCTCAAGCTGCGCGAGCAGATGCAGGAAGAGCTGAAAGTGCTGCAGAAGGCACTCGGCATCACTTTCGTCTTCGTCACCCACGACCAGAGCGAAGCCCTGTCGATGGCCGATCGGATCGCCGTCTTCAACGAGGGCCGGATCATGCAGACAGGCACACCTGAAGAGATTTACCGTCGCCCGAAAACCCGTTTCGTGGCTGACTTCGTCGGCTCCTCCAACGTGCTTTCTCCCGACTTCACCACGCGTCTGGGCGGACCGGCCGAATGGTCCAGCCTCCGGCCCGAAGACATCCGTCTTGGTGCCGGAGGCGGCCATGAGGCCAAGATCACCGGCGTGAGCTTTCTTGGCAGCGCCACCCGCGTGACGCTGGATGTGGCGGGTGAAAAACTCACTGTGCTGCTGCCCTCCGGCTTCGATGTGCCCGAGCAAGGCGCCAGCGTCCGTTTCTCCTGGGAACCCGGCGACCTGCACCTGATGGGAGCGGATGCATGAGCGTCTCCGCAGCCCCCTCCCCCGGCGCCATCCTGGCCGGCCGCGGCGGCATCGGTGGCGCACTGTCGGATGCATTCTGGCGCAAGCCGAAGCTGCTGCTGTTGCTGATGCTGACGCCGCCGCTGCTGTGGCTCGGGGTGATCTATCTCGGCAGCCTGTTCGCGCTGCTGGTTCAGAGCTTCTTCTCGATCGACGAGTTCTCCGGCCTGGTGGTGCGCGAGTTCACGCTGAAAACCTATGGCGAACTGCTGCGCCCCTCCAATCTCGATATCATCGTGCGCACCGTGACGATGGCAGGGCTGGTCACAATCGCCTCGGCGATCATCGCCTTTCCGATCGCCTATTTCGCCGCGCGTTATGCCCGCGGACGCTGGAAGGCGGTATTTTACCTCGGCGTGATGCTGCCCTTGTGGTCGAGCTATCTGGTCAAGGTCTATGCCTGGAAACTGATCCTGGCCAAGGAAGGCATTTTGACCTGGGTGTTCGACAAGCTTCACCTGACATTTCTCATCGACGGCTGGCTTGCGCTGCCGGTTGTCGGCGGCAACTCACTGTCGGTGAGCCCGACCGGCACGTTCCTGGTCTTTGTCTATGTCTGGCTGCCGTTCATGATCCTGCCGGTGCAAGCCGCTCTCGAGCGGGTTCCGGGCAACCTGCTGGAAGCTTCCGCCGACCTCGGCGCCTCACCTAGCCAGACCTTCCGCAACGTGCTTTTGCCGCTGGCGCTGCCGGGCATCATTGCCGGGTCGATCTTTACCTTCTCGCTGACGCTGGGCGATTACATCATCCCGCAGATCATCGGCACCTCGCACCTGTTCATCGGCATGGCCGTCTATGCGCATCAGGGGACGGCGGGCAACATCCCGCTGGCCGCGGCGTTTACCGTGGTGCCGGTGGTGATCATGGGCATCTATCTGTGGCTGGCCAAACGCGCGGGGGCTTTCAATGCGCTCTGATCGTCAAAACCGCACCCCGATGGGCTTGAAGATCGCAGCCGGCGCAGGCCTTGCGTTCCTGCATCTGCCGATCCTGCTGATCTTCCTCTATGCGTTTACCACCGAGGACAAGAGCTACCAGTTTCCGCCACCGGGCCTGACATTGAAATGGTTCGCGGTGACGTGGAACCGCCCCGATGTCTGGGAAGCGCTGGGGCTTTCGGTCCGGGTTGCGTCGATTTCGACCGTGGTGGCGCTGACGCTCGGCACGCTGTGCGCGGCGGCGATCTCGCAGACCCGGTTTTTCGGGCGCGAGGCGATCTCGCTGCTGGTCATCCTGCCGATCGCGCTGCCCGGCATCATCACCGGTATCTCGCTGCGCTCGGCGTTCAACCTTGCCGAAATCCCGTTTTCGTTCTGGACCATCGTGCTCGG
>Ga0189291_100213_pt1 | contig 40313 bp, 30 predicted proteins | sample UW1redminimetaG_FD_130331 | JGI IMG/M metagenome (GOLD analysis project Ga0189291, IMG submission 130331) | Marine microbial communities from the Costa Rica Dome - UW179B-red mini metaG | ecosystem: Environmental > Aquatic > Marine > Oceanic > Photic zone | place: Costa Rica: the Eastern Pacific... | reverse complement strand
GGGCGCTGGGTTTCCTCGATCACCTTGGCCATGGTGAAGGTCTTGCCCGAGCCGGTGACGCCGAGCAGCACCTGGTTGCGCTCGTTCTCGTTCGCCCCGGCGACAAGATCGGCGATCGCGGTCGGCTGGTCGCCGGCCGGCTTGTACTCGGTGGCCATCCGGATGGCGACGCCGCCCTCGGATTTCTCAGGCCGCGCCGGGCGGTGCGGCACCCAGGTCTTGCCGTTCTTGAACAGCGGGTTGCCGCTCTCGATCAGGTCCGACAGCGCCTGCACGGTGGCGGTGTTGGCGCTGGTCGCACCCGAGGCCTCGGCCTCCTCGACCGAGATGTCGAGGCCTGCCACGGCGTTGAGTCCGGCTGCGGCGCGGTCGCGCGGATTGTTGCTGGCGCCCATCGAGGTGCCGCGCGCGGATTTGGTATCGCTGGTCTTGGCCTTGCCCTTCTTCGCCCCGCCCTTCGGCGGCAGTGCCGCTGCCTCCTCAGTGCTGAGCTTGCCGGCCTGCCGCCGGTGCTTGCCGGCCTTCGAGCGGATTTCGCGGTTTTCCTCGCGGCGGCGCTGCTTCACCGCCTCGTGCTCGGCCTCCCTGGCCAGGTCGGCGGCCCAGTCGGCGATCGATCCGGAGCTGGAAACCGGCGCGCCGGAAAGCGGCGGCTGCGGCGCTTCTTCGAAGCCATCGGCATCACTGGGACGGGAGGATTTTGCAGGAGATTTTGCCATGGCCGCAATATGGGTGGAGTCGACGGCGAAAGAAAGGGGGCGGCGGGGCAAAACGGGAACGGAAACGATTGATGCTGACAGCAGGTGTCAGCAGGGACCGGCTGTCCCCGAGCGCTGCGCCAGAACGACTGCCAACAGTCAAAACATTTCAACTTGCAGTATTTTCATGCAATAATGGCGCCTTGGAGGACCGGACATGAGCAGTCCATCGGAAGCAATGCGCGTTGCCTGGGCCGACTATGAATGCAAGCCCGAACGCATGGTCAAGATAGATTTCGGTCCGGACAGTATTCGCGTCGCGCCGCCGACGGTGGATGCATGGCTGGCGCTGGAAAAAGTACTTGCCGCGCACGGCTACGACATCAGGATCGAGGACACCGACAGCTACAATTGCCGGGACATGAAATCCGGCCAGTCCAGAAGCCTGCATGCCTATGGCATCGCGCTCGACATCAACTGGAAAACCAATCCCTTTCTCGACCATGCCGGCCAGCGCAAGCCGCGCTTTTCCGACAAGCCCGGGCAGGACGACCGCGCCGGGGATGTCAGGCTCGGCCGCGCCGACACCGACATGACCCGCGAGATGGCGGATGCCGCGCAGGCGATCCGCACCACGGAGGGCAAGCAGGTGTTCGGCTGGGGCGGCGACTGGCGGACGATCAAGGATGCCATGCATTTCCAGATCGAGGTGACCCCCGACGAGCTTGCCAAGGGCATCGACTGGTCCACCGTGGCCGGAGCGCAACCATCATCCGAACCCGGAGCCGCAGGCCTGCCGGACAGCGTGGATGAACTGGAGGATGTGACAATGGAACTTCCGAAAATCTTCTTCGACACCGTCAGGGGGCCGCTGTTCGGCGGTTCGCTGGCGCAGCCGGCGGTCGACAACATGACCGCCATCATCGGCTACTGGCTGCAGCATTACCCGGATCGGCCGCTCAACCAGCTCGCCTATATCCTGGCCACGGTCCGGGCCGAGGTCGGCGCCAACATGCGCCCGGTGCGCGAAGGCTTTGCCAAGGACGACGCCGATGCGCGCAAGAAGCTGGCGCACCAGCCCTACGCCAAGTCGGACGGCCCCTTCGGCCACGCCTATTACGGCCGCGGCTATGTCCAGCTCACCCACCTGTCCAACTACAAGACCCAGAGCGACAAGCTCGGCATCGACTTGGTCCAGTTCCCCGACAAGGCGCTGGAAACCCCGGTCGCGCTACAGATCCTGATCGGCGGCATGATGGCCGGCGATTTCAACGGACAGGGTCACGGGCTTGCCCATTACGTCAACGAAACCAAGCAGGATTTCGTCGGCGCCCGCCGCACTGTCAACGTCCAGGACCGGGCGGCGGAAATCGCCGGCTATGCCAAGCTTTTCCTCAAGGCGCTGGAGCTGTCCAGGCTGCAGGAGATCGCACTGCCCTCGCCGCCGACGCCGGCACCCACGCCGCCTTCGCCGGTCGCGGTGTCGCAGCCGTGGGCCGGCAGCGATCTGGCCGAAACCAATGCGCTGCTCCGGCTGGTCATCGCCAGGCTTGATGCCGCCGCCGGGGTCACGCTGCCGTCCGGCATCACCATCCCGCCTGCCACACCTGCGGCGCAACCCGGCACCGCTGTCGCCGCGCTGCTGCAACAACTCGGCCTGGGGTCGGTGTCGCCCGAAAAACTGGCCGCCCTGCTCGCCGAACTGGAAAAGACCGGCATCATCGTGCCGGGCCAGAACCTCACTCCGGTCAACCGCGCCCTCGGCGACACCATCGGCAAGGCGCTCAACGGCAAGAAGACAATCATCGGCATCGGCGGACTGCTGGTCTCCATGTTCCTGCCGCAACTCGCCCCCTTCACCACATTCCTGACCAGCGCCCTGCCGGTTGACGGAGCGGGGGTGGACCCTGGAGCCGCAGCGGAAGCCACCAAAGTCACCGTACAGGCGGTGCAGGAAAAACTGACCCCGCTGGCCTCGATCATCGCCGCCTGGGGCGGTCTCGGCAAGATCGACAAATGGATGCACAAGCCCCCGATCAACACACTCGCCGAGCTGCTCGCCGCAGCGAGGAAATAGACCAGTGGCGAAAGCTGCAGCGGGAGCATGAAGCAAGCAGTCTTTTCCGATGGCAATGACCGATTGCCCTGCGTCAGGAAATCTGTCTCTGTGGGTGACCGGTTGAAATCTGGAGCACTTCGCCATGGCAGACCTCGGCGATCCAAAAAACTGGCTTCCCGGCGAAGCCAGCCTGAATGTGATCCGTGCAGCAATTGCCAGCTACAATGCAGAGCGCCCGGCCATCGCCAAGGCACAGACAAGACGGGTCGCGCTGATGATGGGCGGCTTTGTTGTGGTCGCACTCGCAGCCGGCGCTGCTGCCATCGCCAGCGGCAATGCGGTATTGGCCGGCATCGGCATCGGGTTCGGTTTTTTCGGCGCCCCCTATGTCTGGAGCAAGGCGGTGGAGCCTACCCGGCAGTTTCAGCAAGCCCTGCGGCAACGGCTGTTTCCCGTCATTTTCGGCTTCATCCCTAAACTCAGCTATCAGAACAACAAACCGCCGCGCTTTCTCCAAAAGCTAAAGGCAACCGGTCTACTCTCCTGGTCCAGCACCGGCCATGACGACTGGTTTGCCGGCGAACATGACGGGCTTGAGTTCGAGCTGAGCGAGACCGAATTTTTCACCGGTTCGGGCAAGCACAAGTCCAGCCTGCTCAAGGCGCTGGTCTTCCACAGCCGGCGAGAGTTCGGCTTTGACGGTCTGCTGCTGGCGCAGCAGAAGACAAATGCGGTGCATCGTTATTTCCGGGATCTTTTTGGCAAAAACCTGCGGACGGTGAAGTCCGGGTTGAATGCCGTTGATGAAACCCACGAATTCCGCACCGACAAGGAAGGCCCAGTGCAGGCGCAACTAAGCCTCGAGATGGCAAAGGTGCTGGACTGGTTGCAACGAGACTGGCGCCACGGCCCGGTGCAGATCGTATTTCAGGCCAAGGATTGCTATTTGCTGCTGGCGGCCAAGGCGAACCACTTTGAACTGCCGCATATCGACGCCGGCGACATTGACTTCGAACGCGATGTGCTCCCGCTTATCAGGGACATGGTCGTGCTACTTGCGATCGGACACCTGATCGCCAAGATCGGTATTAAACAATAGTGAGCACGATCTCATTTTCGCCGTGCCGATCTGCCAGTCAGGCAGCCGCACCTTCAACATATCCGTCTAGGCATCCCGTCTGGATATGCTACATGCATTTTACAACCTGCTTATGGTCCGGATCCTCGCCGTCTCCGGGCAAGCACCTTCATTTCAGTGAAAAGACCGTATGGACACGACATTATCCGCCCCACTCATCTTTCTTGATTCCGATGACGTGATCTCCGGCTGGAGCGACGGCGCGGAGCGGCTGCTCGGCTGGAAACCCGCAGACATCATCGGGCACCCCTATGACGAGGTCTATGACGACCGGGGCTTTTTCATAGGGACCAACGGGCCGCTTGATCTCGATGCCGAGACATTTCCGGTCACGGACAAGGGCCGTGTCGTGGCACTCAGAAGCGCCCAGACCAAGCGCCTGCTGGAGCGGCTCGACCTGGCCATGACCAACTCCGACATCATCGGGGCCTGGAACTGGGATGTCTCGGAAGACCGGATCTTCACCGACGGACGCTTTGCCAGCACCTTCGGCCTTGATCCCGAAAAGGCCAAGGACGGGCTGCCGCTCGATCAGTTCATCAGCCGGGTGCACAAGGACGATCGCGACGAAGTAGCGAGCGAAATCGCCCGCGTCCTTGAGACCGGCGGCACCTACACCGCCGAATTCCGGGTGGTGCGTCCCGACGGCGTGATCTCCAACGTGCTGGCCCAGGGCCGGCTGGTGCCGGGCAGCAACGGCAAGCCGGACCGCTTCCCCGGCGTGCTGTTCGACCTCACCGCGCGGCGCAAGGCGGAGATGGAGGCGCAGGCGCAAAGGGAACGCTATCGCAGCCTGTTCGAAAACCTCGAGTCCGGCTTCTGCGTGATCCGCATGATCTGGGACGAAGACGGCGCGCCGGTGGATTACGTCTTCCTCGAGGTCAACAAGGCCTTTTCCCGGCACACCGGCATCGAAAACGCGGCCGGCAAATGGATGCGCCGCGACATCGCCGCAGGCCACGAGCAGCACTGGTTCGACCTCTACGGCAATGTTGCGCGCACCGGCGAGGCGATCAGCTTCGAAAACCCGGCCAGCGAGCTCGATGACCGCTGGTTCCAGGTCCAGGCGTTTCCGATTGACGGCACCAACAGCGACAATGTCGCGGTGCTGTTTACCGATATAACCACCGACAAGCGGGCCGAAATCGCGCTGAAGGCCAGTGAGGAAGAGTTCCGCACGCTGTCCCAGACCATGCTCAACCACATCTGGACGGCAACGCCGGAAGGCAGGATCGACTGGCTCAACGATCGTGTTCTGTCCTATAGCGGCGAAACCGCAGAGAACCTCAAGGGCGATGGCTGGGGCAGGATCGTTCATCCGGATGATTTTCTGGATGCCGCCGCGATATGGGCCGACGCGCTGAATAAAGGCGAGGTTTACCAGACCGAATTCCGCATCCGCCGTCATGATGGCGCCTATCGCTGGCACGTGGTTCGCGCCACGCCGGTAATGGACGAGCACGGCCAGGTTCGCCGCTGGGTCGGCTCCAACACCGATATCGAGCACGCCAAGCAGAACGAAGCCGCGCTGGAGGAACTCAATGCGACGCTCGAGCAGCGCATCGAGGAACGCACCGCGCAATTGCTGCAATCGGAAAAGGCACTGCAGCAATCCCAGAAGATGGAGACCATCGGCAAGCTCACCGGTGGCGTCGCCCACGATTTCAACAATTTGCTTCAGGTGGTGGCCGGCAACCTGCAACTGCTGGCCAAGGATGTGGCCGGCAACGAGCGTGCCGAAACCCGGGTGAAGAATGCTCTCGCCGGCGTCGATCGCGGCGCCAAGCTGGCAAGCCAGCTGCTGGCCTTCAGCCGTCGGCAGCCGCTGGAGCCGAAGGTGATCAATGTCGGCCGGTTTGTCACCGGAATGGACGATCTGCTGCGCCGCTCGCTCGGCGAGACAATCGACATCGAGATCATCCTAGCCGACGGGCTGTGGAACACATCCGCCGACCCGACCCAGGTGGAAAACGCTATCCTCAACCTCGCCATCAATGCCCGCGACGCGATGGACGGTTCCGGCAAGTTGACCCTGGAAGCCGGCAATGCCCGCCTTGACGACACCTACACCGCAACGCTCGATGACGTGAGCAGCGGCGAGTACGTCTTGCTGGCGGTTTCCGATACGGGAAGCGGCATGGACAAGAACACGCTCGAACAGGTGTTCGAGCCGTTCTTCTCGACCAAGCCGGAGGGCAAGGGCACCGGCCTCGGCCTGTCGATGGTCTACGGTTTCGTCAAGCAATCGGGCGGCCACATCAAGATCTACTCCGAGCCCGGCCAGGGCACCACGGTGAAGCTCTACCTGCCGCGCGCCCTTGCCGAGGAGGAAGAGGACACGACCGTTGCCGCCGGTCCGGCACAGGGCGGCACTGAAACCATCCTGGTTGTCGAGGACGATGATGATGTGCGCGCAACCGTGGTGGCGACACTGAGCGATCTTGGCTACCAGGTGCTGACGGCGCGGGACGCCCAGGGCGGTCTTGCCATCATCGAAAGCGGCATGAAGGTCGATGTGCTGTTTACCGATGTTGTGATGCCCGGCCCGCTGAAGAGCCCTGATATGGTCAAGCTCGCCACGGCCAGCAAACCCGACCTCGTGGTGCTGTTCACCTCCGGCTACACCGAAAACTCCATCGTTCATGGCGGCAAGCTCGATCCCGGCGTCGAACTGTTATCCAAACCCTACACCCGTGAAGCGCTGGACGGGCGCATCCGCCATCTCCTCGCCAACCAGCAGCAGCGGTCCCGATCCGCACCAGTCGAGAAGACGACCGCGGCGCCGGCACCGGAACCGGCCACCCGGGAGAACCGGAAACTGACTGTACTGCTGGTCGAGGATGAAGCCCTGATCCGCATCAACACCGCCGACATGTTCGAGGACATGGGCCACACCGTGATCGAGGCCGGCACCGCCGCCGAGGCGCTTGCTGCGGCCCAGGCGCAGGATTTCGACATCCTGGTCACCGATGTCGGCCTGCCCGACATGAAGGGCGGCGAGCTGGCCAGGCAGGTGCGTCAACTCAAACCGGATGTCGGCATCGTCTTTGCCACCGGCGACAGCCAGATCCCCGACGGCGCCGATGCGGACGCGGTGTTGCTGACAAAGCCCTATACCGACGAAAGCCTGCAGGCCGCGCTTGAGCAGGCCGGCTGATGACAGGACGCACCCACCCCCAAAGTTAACCGCCCGTTAACCATAAATTCAGGGTTGGCATGCTCGACAGAGACACCAGATAAAAGGCCAGCGGCAACCATTGCCGCGCCAGAACAACCTGAGGAGCTCCACATGATCCGCAAATTCCTGACCGTGGCATCGCTCGCCCTCGTTCTCGCCGCCTGCAGCGACGAGGAAAAAAAGGACGCCAAGACCGAGGCACCGGCACAGCCAGCAGTCTCCGAGGCCGATACCCAGGCAGCAGCCGAGGCTGAAAAGGCCGCAGCAGAGGCCGCGGCAAAGGCCAGGCTGGAAGCCGAGGCCAAGGCGGAAGCAGAGCTGAAGGCCAAGGCCGAACGCGAAGCCCGGATCCGGCTTGAGGCCGAGGAAAAGGTCCGCGCCGAGATGGCGGCGGAGAAAAAGGCTGCCGAGGAAGCCGCCGCAAAAGCTGCCGAAGATGCCGCCGCCAAGGCAGCCAAGGCCAAGAAGGCCGCGGACGCGGCGCAGGCCAAGGCAGCCGCAGAAGCCAAGGCCAGGCTCGAGAACGAGAACTTCGAAAAGCTGCAGGCCGAAGAGGCATTGCGGCTGAAGGCCGAGCGTGAGGCCCGGATCAGGCTCGAGGCGGAAGAAAAGGTCCGCGCCGAAATGGCCGCGGAAAAGAAGGCTGCCGAGGATGCAGCCGCCCGGGCCGCAACGGACGCTGCCGCGCGCCAGGCCGCCGAGGACGCAGCGCTCAAGGCGGCGCAGGAAGAAGCCGCCCGGCCCAAGACCGAAGCCGAGCTGGAAGCCGAGCAGATGCAAAAAACCATCGACGATGTCGGCAACGCGGTCAACGCCATCGGCAACCTGCTGAAGAAGTCCAACTAGGCACGTCACGGCCCGGCGGTCTTAAAAGCCGCCGCTCCGGTCACCACGCCAGCAATCGAGAAGCGCTTTCACTGCCGTCTGGCGTGGGAGCGCTTCTTTCGTTCGGGAAACGGGAAATGGCGCGATGGCCAAAAGACGGCACACCCGCTTGTGCATTTCGGTGAACCGCCGATTGCCACCGCCTGGCTCAGCCGCTAGCGTCCGCGCAATTGCATAAAGGAGTTATGATGACCGCCGCGCCTCAGCTTTTCCAGCCGCTCACCCTTAGGGGAATCACGACCCGCAACCGCGTGGTGATCTCGCCGATGTGCCAGTATTCCGCCCATGAGGGCCACATGGACGATTGGCATCTGGTGCATCTGGGGCGGTTTGCCATCGGCGGCGCCGGCATCGTCTTCACCGAGGCCACCGCGGTGCAGAAAAACGGCCGCATCACCCATGGCTGCCCCGGCATCTGGACCGACAGCCAGATCCCCGGTCATGCCAGGGTGGCCCAGTTTGCCTTAAGAAACGGCGCCATTCCGGCCATCCAGCTCGGCCATGCCGGCCGCAAGGCCGGCATGCAGCGCCCCTGGTACGGCAACGGGCCACTCAACGACGCCGACCTGAAGCGCGGCGACATGCCCTGGACGCCGGTCGGCGCCTCCGCCCTGCCGGTGGCCGACGGCTGGCCGGTGCCGCATGAACTTTCCAGGGCCGAGATCGGCGAGCTGATCGAGGATTATGCGCGGGCTGCCGCCCGGGCGCTGGAGGCCGGCTACAAGATCGCCGAGGTGCACGGCGCCCATGGCTACCTGGTGCACAGCTTCCTCTCACCCTTGTCGAACAAGCGCACCGACGAGTATGGCGGCGATCTCAAGGGACGCATGCGGCTGGCCTTGGAGATTTCCGAACGGGTGCGCGCGGTCTGGCCTGACGAGCTGCCGCTGTTCTTCCGCACCTCCGCCGTCGACGGCACGCCGGAAGGCTGGACGCTCGATGACACGGTGGTCCTCGCCACTGAGCTCAAGCGCATCGGCGTCGACGTGATGGACTGCTCCTCAAGCGGCATCGCGGGTGCTGCCACTGCCGCCGGCGGCGCCAAGCGCCAGCCCGGTTTCCAGGTCGGCTATGCCGAGCGGGTGCGCAAGGACGTGGATATGACCACCATGGCCGTCGGGCTGATCACCCATCCCGAGCAGGCCGAGGCCATCCTCGCCGAAGGCCGCGCCGACCTGATCGCGCTTGGCCGCGAGGCGCTGGTCGATCCGAGCTGGGCGCAGCATGCCGCGCGCGAGCTGGGTCACGACACGACGTTCGAGACCTGGCCGCAGCAATCTGGCTGGTGGCTGGCAGGCCGGCAGAAGACCTCGGAATTCTACCAGCCGAAGACCAAGGGCTGAGCGGCACCCAAGCGCGCGGCGATCCCGGGGCTACAGCCCGAGTAGGCCTTCGAGATAATGCTGCTCGATGCCGAACATCGCCTTGATCTCGGCGATCTGCTTGAGCACCGCCTCGCGGTCGCGGCCGGCGCGGCCGTCCTTTTCGGCGACGATCAGATTGTTTTTCGGCGTGTGCGCGTCGGAGACGAATTCGAACACCTTGGTCCTGTAACCGTTGAGCTCGAGCAGCAGCGCCCGCAGCGTATCGGTGAGCATCTCTGCCTGCCGCTCGAGGAAGATGCCGTGCCTGAGCATCGGCTCGAGCCGCGCGTCGGCCTGCCCCGCTTCCATCTGCCGGCGGATCTGCTTGTGGCAGCAGGGTGCCACCGCGATCAGTGAGGCGCCGGCGCTGATCCCCTTGAAGATCGCGTCATCGGTCGCCGTGTTGCAGGCATGCAGCGCGATCACCGCGTCGGCGCCGCTGGCGTCGAATTCCATGATGGTGCCCGGCTGAAAGCTCAGGCCGGAAAATCCTGAAGCCTTCGCCGTGGCATTGCCGTCTGAAACCAGCTGCTCGCGCATCTCGACGCCGACGATGCGCACCGGCTGTTTCGCCACCGTGGCGAGGTAATCGTAGAGCGCGAAATCGAGATAGCCCTTGCCCGCCCCCATGTCGACGATCAGCGGCTGCTCCACTTTAAGGACCTGAATCAAAGGCGCAAAGATTTCCACCATCTTGTTGATCTGGCGGAACTTGTCCTGCGCGTCATGGCGGATCTGGCCGTTCTTGCCGGCGATGCCGAGCGCCTTGAGCCAGGGCTTGTCGGTTTCCGTGAGCGGCCTGTTCTTGGCCCGGTTGTGATCGGTCGGCGGCGCCTCGCGGCCCTTGACCGCGGTGCGCTTGAGCCGCTGCTTTTCGCCATTGCGCTCGAACATCATGTCGAACTCGGTGGTCGCCAGCTGCGCGCTGCGGAACTCATCCTTGAGGCCATCGCGCAGCAACGCCAGCGCCTCGGGCTGGATGAAATTCTTGATCGTGTCGCGGGTCTTGTAGCGATAGGTGAAGGAGTACTTGTCGCCGCCCTTGACCGTGATCTTCTTGACGATGACTGCCTTCAGTTCCGGCTCGCCACCGTGATAGCCGCCGAGTTTCAGCTGCACCAGCGTTCCGTTCTGGAACGCGGCCTTGGTGGCGCTCAACAGCTCTTCAATGCGATCGGGGGCGTTCAATGGCGTTCCTTCGGGGCTGGCAGGCGGGTCATTGGATCATCCTGACCGGCAGGGTCCTTCTACCCGCCCCGGCCGAAGAAGCAAATTGGCAGTGCGAAATTTCGCCGGCCCGGATTAGACCCGGGTTATCGGCCCCCATCGGCAAACAGGGTCCACGCTGGCAGCATGGACCCGGAAATAGCGACGCAGCTCTTGAAGGCTCAGCTCAGCGTGCCGTTGTACCAGTCGTGCAGCTTGACCTCGGTCGTGCCGCCTGCCTCGCTCAGCATCTTGGCAAACACTTCCGGGTCCTGGGTGCCGCCGTCGCGGCCGCGGTAGTGGTAGGGGATGGCCATCGCCGGGGCGAATTCCGCCACCGCATCGGCTGCCTGTTCGGCGGTCATTGTAAACGGCAGGTTCATGCACACGAAGGCCAGGTCGATGTTTTCGAGCGCCCGCATTTCCGGCGTTCCCTCGGTGTCACCGGAGATATAGACGCGGGCCCCGTCGATGGTCAGCACGAAGCCGAGATCGCCTCTGTCCTTCGGGTGAAAATCAAGCCTGTCCGCGGTGATGTTGTAGGACGGGATTGCCGCGATCGCGATGCCGATCATCTCCGCGCTCCCGCCCGGGGCAATGACATCGGTACGCGCCTGCAGATCCTCCGGCATCATGGCCTTGACGTCCGCGTTGGTCAGGATCGGCGCCGGCGCTAACGCAGCCAGAAGATCGGCATTGTAGTGATCGCCATGGCGGTGGGTGATCAGGATAAGGTCCGGTTTGGGCAGTCCTTCATACTGCCCGGCTTCACCAACCGGGTCCACATAGACGGCTCCTGCCGGGGTCTCCATGACAAAGGAGGCGTGCGCGACCGGGTGGATGACGATCTTGCCGTCCATCAGGTTGAAGCTCGCGGCATGCGCAGCCGCAAGGCCAAGCGATGGCAGCAGCGTGACGGCTCCGACAGCGGCGGCACCGCCAACAATAAAGTTGCGTCTGGTGGTCATGGCAATCTCCCTCAGAATCATTCTGGTTCATCGATCAGCATTGGCTGATATCTTAGCAGATACCGCCCGGCTTTGAAAAAGCAAGCGCAGTACAAGCACACCGTCAGGCAGCAATGCGGCAACAATTTGGAAGCTTTCCAGGGCAATGCCGGTTAGGCTTTCACGATGTGCAAGAGGAGGGGCAGTCATGACAGACAAGATCAAGGGATGTGAAGGAGGCTGCACCTGCGGTCACGTGCGTTACCGGGTAAAGTCGGACCCGTTGATCGTTCACTGCTGTCATTGCCGCTGGTGCCAAAGGCAAACCGGCACCGCCTTTGCCTTAAACGCCCTGATCGAAGCCGACCGTGTCGAGGTGCTGGCCGGTGAAGTCGAGGAAATTGCGACAGCGTCGCCGAGCGGCAAGGGGCAGACGATTGCGCGCTGTCCGAGTTGCAAGGTAGCAGTCTGGAGCAATTACGACATGGGTGGCCTGAAGGACAGAATTCGCTTCATCCGCGTCGGCTCACTCGACAATCCGGATCTCATGCCTCCGGACGTCCACATTTTTACGTCCACCAAACAGCCATGGGTGGTCCTGCCGCCTGACGATCAGGCCGTCAGTGTTTTCTATGATTATGAAACCACGTGGCCCGCCGAGAGCCTGGCGCGCCGGGCAGCGCTCTTTGAAGCGGCCGGGATCGAAATTCCAAAATCATCCATGTACAAATGATCGCCCGATAATCCGTCCGCTCACCGCCCTCGCCCTCGTCATTCTCTCTCATTCGTCTCGAGAGAAACGGCGGAGGACCTAGCCAGCCCTTGCGCTGCGTTTCATGCAGCGCGCGACGAGATCATCAAACCTTGCATCGTCGTCGCTCCATTCGCCGCACCAATGACGGTGATCGACCGTCAGCACCTTTTGCGCGGCAACCTGGCCGTGGGTGTTGTAATAGACCAGCGGCGGGTAACGGTGACAATGGCCGGTGGTGGCCGGAGTGTCAGCGACCCAGTAGATACACCGATCGCAACGCAGACAGGCAATACGCGACATGAAAATCCCCTAGTATTTGAGGGGACAATATTCGCCAAATCCTACGAAAACGAAAACATCGATCGCCAACAAAGGCAGGATCCGGATCAAGCCGGCGGGCTTGAGAAGGCTTATCAGCAATGCTCGGCCTCTTGACGGACGGGGGCAAATATCAGCAGTGATTTTCCGATAGCATTCCGCTTCCGGATATTCCCGTCATGACGCTTTCGCCCTTCGCCATCAAATGGCTGCCGCTGCTGCTGCTCACCTTTTCCAACGTCTTCATGACCTTTGCCTGGTACGGGCACCTGAAGTTCAAGTCTTCGCCGCTGCTGATCGTGATTGCCGTGTCCTGGGGCATCGCCTTTTTCGAATACTGCCTTGCCGTGCCCGCCAACAGGATCGGCCACGCGGTCTGGTCGGCGGCGGAGTTGAAAACCATGCAGGAGGTGATCACGCTGATCGTCTTCGCCGGCTTCTCCATCGTGGTGCTGAAGGAGCCGCTCGGCTGGAATCATCTCGGCGGTTTCGCGCTGATTGCCGCCGGGGCCGCACTGGTGTTTCGCGGTTAGCTTTCCTCTGACGCGCTGCCAGGCCGCGCCAGCGCCAGCCAGATCTGACCGAGCAGCAGCGGCACCAGGCTCGCCGCGGCAGACAGCGCCAGTCCGTGCAGGCCGGGATCAGGCAGTCCGAGAAGGTCGGCCAGCGACGGCAGCCAGCACGCCAGCCCGACCAGCCCCAGGCACAGCGCCAACGCACCCCAGACGTAAACGTTGCGGGTCACGTCGTTGCTGATCAGCCCGGCATCGGGATCGCGCATGTTGAACACGTTCCACAATTGCGCCAGGGCCAGCGTCAGGAACGCCACGGTGACGGCGGCGCCGGTATCAAGCTGCAGCCAGGTGAGCGCCAGCAGGAAGGCGCCGAGCGTCGCCAGGGTGATCGCCGCCCCGAGCACACCGGTGAGCACCCAGCGCGGCCGGTCCATGATCGCCTCGGCCGGATCGCGCGGCGGTTTGTGCATGACGTTCTCGTCGCCCTTGCCCAATCCCAGCGCAAACGCCGGGAACACATCGGTGACGAGATTGAGGAAAAGGATCTGCAGCGGCAGCAGCGGCGTTGGCAGACCCGCACCCACGGCGAGACCGACAACCAGCACCTCGCTGACATTGCACGACATCAGGTAGACGACGAATTTGCGGATATTGTCGAAGATCACCCGGCCCTGCCGCATCGCCGTGATGATGGTGGCGAACTTGTCGTCGCGCAGCACCATGTGCGCCGCGTCCTGGGCGACCTGGGTGCCGCGCTTTCCCATGGCGATGCCGATATCGGCCTTCTTCAGTGCCGGCGCGTCATTGACGCCGTCACCGGTCATCGCCACCACGTGACCGGCTTGCTGGTAGATCGACACAAGCGTCAGCTTGGTATCGGGCGCCACCCGGGCGAACACGTCGGCCGACAGCACCCGCTCCCGCATCTCATCGCTCACTCTGTCGGGATCGATGCCGGCCAGTTCGCGGCCCTCGATCACCGTCAGCTCGCCGTCGCCCAGGCCCGCGTGCCGGGCGATGGTCGCCGCCGTATCGGCATGGTCGCCGGTCAGCATGATCACCCGGACGCCGGCCACGCGGCTCGCCCGGATCGCCGGCGGCACATCGTCGCGCACCGGATCGAGCAGGCAGACAAGCCCCACCAGTGTCAGCTCCGCGTAGGGATCGGTATCCTCCCGTCCGGCGCGTTTCATCGCCAGCGCCAAGAGCCTCAGTCCCTCCTGCGCGGCTGCCGAACTGCGCTGCTTCCACTCGGCACACGCCGCATCGTCAAGCGGCCGGGGCCCGTCCGGGCCGAGCACCGCGGTCGCGCGATCGATGAGCGCTTCCGGCGCGCCCTTGACCGCGACGATGTAGCCGTCGCCGTCGGCATGAACGGTGGCCATCATCTTGGTGCCGGGATCGAAGGCGTATTCGCGGATCTCGGGGAAGCGTTGACGCAGGCCGGCCCGGGTCAGCCCGGCCTTGTCGGCAAGCGACAGCAAGGCGAGCTCCATCGGGTCGCCCGCCCGGCCGTCCTCCTTGCCATCGCCCAGATCGGCATTGTTGCACAACGCCCCGATCCTGATTGCGCTGTTGAGAACATTGTCAGTAGTGTCAAGCTGCCCGGCCTCATCGCCGTCGCAGTCGACATCGCCGCCGTCGAGGAGATAGCGCACCGCGGTCATGCGGTTTTCCGTCAGCGTTCCGGTCTTGTCAGTCAGGATCACCGTGGTCGCCCCCAGTGTTTCGACCGAGGAGAGCCTCGTGATCACCGCGTTACGCTGGCTCATCCGCCACATGCCGCGGGCCAGGCTGAGCGTGGCGACCACCGGCAATCCCTCGGGCACCGCGGCCACGGCCAGCGCCACGCCGGTCTGGATCATGATCACCACATCATGCCCGCGCAGGATGCCCGCGCCGATGGTGAGCGCTGCGAGCACGAAGGTCAGCCAGACCAGCCGGTGGCCGAGCTTGTCGAGCCGCTTTTCCAGCGGCGCAACTTCGCTTTCAGCCCCCTGGGCAAGATCGCTGATGCGGCCGATCTCGGTCTTCATTCCGGTGGCAACGACCAGCCCTTCGCCGGCGCCTTGCGTGATGGCCGTGCCCTTGTAGGCCATGCCGCCGCGATCACCCAGGGTCGCCTCGCGGCTGACCGGTTCGGTGGATTTGAGTACCGGCACGGACTCTCCGGTCAGCACCGATTCATCGGCCTGCAGGTTCGAGGCCTGGTTGATCCTCAGATCGGCGGTGACGACATCGCCGGCCTCGAGGATCACCACGTCGCCGGGCACCAGCTCGTGCGCGTCGATCATCCGTTCATGACCGTCCCGGCGTACCCGGGTCTTGACCTCGGCGATGCGCATCAGGGCTTCCATCGACCGCGCCGCCCGAAGCTCAGTCACGAACCCGATGGCGCCATTGATCATGAGCACCACCACGATCGCCGCCGCCTCGGCCACATCGCCGAGCAAGAACGACATCAGGGCGGCTGCCGCCAGCAGCCAGACGATGATGGAATTGAACTGGTGGACCAGGATGACAATGGCGCTCTTGGTCTTCTGGCGCCGCAGCCGGTTGGGACCGTGGGTCTCCAGTCGCTCGCGGATCTGAGGCAGGCTGAGACCGCTCGCGGGATCGGTCGCAAGATGGGTGGCGACATCCTGCGCAGGGTGCGCATGCGCATTCTCTAGCCTGTCGTTTGCCACGTGATCTCCTGCCTTTTGGAACGGGAGCGTTCCGCTCGCCAACTGTCAGACAGAATCATCACCGTCGTCAAACCGGGGAGATCAGAGGTTTAACTGTATCCACGCGCAGAGGGAAAGGGTTACCGCTTGCCCTTGGTCCAGGTCACGTCCTGGCCGTAGAGCGGCACGGTGGAGATGTTCATCTTGGCCGAACCGTCCTGCACCTGCTGCGAATTGACCAGGTAGATCAGCGTGTCGTTGGCCTTGTCGTAGATCCGGCGCACCACCAGCGATTTCCAGATCAGCGAGCGCGATTCCTTGAACACCACATCGCCATCCTCATCAAGATCGATGTCGCCGATGGTGATCGGCCCGGTCTGGCGGCAGGCGATGGACGCGTTCGACGGATCCTCGAACCAGTTTCCCTTCTGCAACCGGTCGATCACGCCGCGGTCGAAATAGGCGACATGGCAGGTCACGCCCTTGACCTTAGGATCGGTAACCGCGTCGATCAGGATGTCATTGCCAAGCCAGTCGACGCCGACTTCGCCGACCTGCTCGGCCAGCGCCGGCGTCGCCAGCAAACTCGCGGCAACGATCCCGGCGGACAGGCCTGCAGCAAGGGTGGAACGGATAGTCGTGCGTTTGGTCATGAAAAATCTCCTTGCCAGTGAACGCGCCAGGCAGGCTAAGGTTCCCGGCCGCGTCCGAATTCAATCAGATGCTGCCGATATGGGCCTTGATCATGACGATTGAAAGATCCCGGGCGTCCGGCAAGTAACCGCCGCGAGCAGTTCTTGCGGTGCCCCGACTGATTTTGCTGCGATACTGTGACCGCTTGGCATTGCGCTGCCCGCAGGCTAAATAGGGCGGATGACCAATGCACCCGCGCGCCAGCGCCAATCAAGACTGCGCCAAGACGGCCTGCCCGCATCGAGCATGTGGGCGGAGTTCCTTCCCCGTGCGCTTGGCCTTGTGGCGCTGGCGGTGCTGACCGGGCTGGCATTCGCGGCCTGGCAGGCAAACGGACCGGCCTTGCTCAACGCGCTTGCCGCCAACGGCCTTGCCTGGTGCCTCTGAACAGATAATGCAAATCCCGGTCCGCTCACGCCCGGCAACAGCTGGCCGGAAGTGCTGGCCTCACTGGAGACTTCGATGAAAGCCATACGCCTTGCACTCTGGGTCCTGATCGCCGCCATGGCCGTGGCGCTGGGCTGGCTGACCTATGAATGGCAGCGGAGCGAAAACGAATTCGCCGCCAAGCCCTATGGCGTACCGTTCCAACTGGTCGACCAGTCCGGCAGCCCGATCACCGAGGCAGCCTTCCGCGGCCGGCCGACGGCCTTGTTCTTCGGATTTACCCATTGCCCGGAAATCTGCCCGACCACGCTGTTCGAACTCGACGGCTGGCTCAGGCAGGCCGATCCCGAGGGCGGCAATATCGGCGCCTATTTCGTCACCGTCGATCCCGAGCGCGACACGCCGGAACTGCTGGGAGACTATGTGGCAGGGGTCAGCGACCGGATCATCGGCATTTCCGGCGCTCCCGACAAGATCAAGGCGGTGGTCAAGGGCTTCAACGTCTATGCCAAGAAGGTACCGGTCGATGCTCAAAAGCCGGATGGCGACTACACCATGGACCACACCGCCTCGGTGTTTCTGCTCGACGCACAGGGCCGTTTCAAGGGCACCATTGCCTGGGGTGAGAATCCCGAAACCGCGGTGACCAAGCTCGAGAACCTTCTCAAGGGATAAGCGACAAGTCCGCCCACGGGCGGCACGACAGGGGACTGCAATGGACGAGATCGTTCTCAAACTTGCCGTGATCGGCGCCGCCGGCATTGCCGCGCAATGGATTGCCTGGCGGCTGCACCTGCCGGCCATCGTGCTGCTGCTGCTGGCAGGCTTCGTCGCCGGCCCGGCCACGGGGTTTCTCGATCCGGCGGCCGATTTCGGCTCGGTCTACCGGCCGATGGTGTCGATCGCCGTGGCGATCATCCTGTTCGAAGGCGGGCTGACGCTCAATTTCAAGGAAATCAGCGAGACCTCGACGGCGGTGCGGCGCATCATCATGTATGCCGGTCCGCTGGTCTGGGGCATGGCTGCTCTGGCCGCCCACTTCATTGGCGGGCTGAGCTGGCCGACGGCGATCGTGCTCGGCGCCATCCTGGTGGTTACCGGACCGACCGTGATCATGCCGCTGCTGCGCCAGGCCCAGCTTGATGCGCGTCCCGCATCGCTGTTGCGCTGGGAGGCCATCGTCAACGACCCGATCGGCGCGCTGTTTGCGGTTCTCGCCTTCGAATTCATCCTCGTCTATGCCGGGCTGCACCAGGCCGACAACCTCGCCGTATTGGTCGTGGTCGGTTTTGGACTGGCCATCGGCGGCGGCTGGCTGGCAGCAAAGCTGATCGTCTGGTCGTTCGTGCGCGGTCATGTGCCTGAATATCTCAAGGCGCCGGTGCTGCTTGCCTCGGTGGTGGCGGTCTATGCCGCGACCAACATGGTGCTCGAGGAAGCCGGCCTGCTGACAGTCACCGTCATGGGCCTGGCGCTAGCCAACAGCCGCATCGCCTCGCTCACCGACATGCGCCGCTTCAAGGAAACCATCACCACGCTGCTGGTCTCGGGTGTGTTCATCATCCTGACCGCCTCGCTGAGCGGTGACGACATCCGCTCGCTCGACTGGCGCGCGGCGCTGTTCGTCGCAGCCCTGCTGATTGTCATCCGCCCGCTGGCGATCATGCTCGCCACGATCCGCTCGGGCGCCACCATGCAGGAACGCATCCTGACCTCGTGGATCGCCCCGCGCGGTGTCGTCGCCGTCGCCGTCTCCGGCCTGTTCGGAACCCTGCTCGCCGATATCGGTGTCGAGGATGCCGGCCGGATGGTGGCCTTCACCTTCGCCGTCGTCGTCACCACCATCATCCTGCATGGTTTCACGCTGGCGCCACTGGCAGGGTTCCTGGGGCTGAAGAAGACCTCGAAGCCGGGGATCCTGATCGTCGGCGGATCGCGCTGGTCGACAGCACTTGCGGCCAAGCTCAAGGAAGCCGAGGTTCCGGTGATGCTGGCCGACCAGAACTGGAACCATCTCGCCGAGGCGCGGCTTGCCAGCATCCCGGTCTATTTCGGCGAAGTGCTGTCGGAATCGGCCCATCACACCATCGATCCCAAGCGCTTCTCCTCGCTGATCGCCACCGGCGACAACGACGCCTACAATGCGCTGGTGTGCACCGACTTCGGGCCGGAACTGGGCCGCAGCCATGTCTACCAGATCGGCCGCATCGACGAGAAGGCCCGCCAGGCGCTGAACTTCACGCTCGGTGGACGCTCGCTGACCAAAGAACCGGTCAGTTTTCTCGACCTGCGCGACCGGCTGCTCAAGGGCTGGACCTTCCAGCTCACCCGCCTGACCGATGAATTCGGCTGGAAGGACTACGAGGCCTCACGGCCTGAAGGCGCGCTGATCTTGCTGTGGATCAAGCCATCGAGCTCGATCGTGTTTGCCTCGACCACGTCGAATTCACCCGGGGCCAATGACCGGATCCTGAGTTTCGCGCTGCCCAAGGATGACGCCCGCGCCGAAGCCGCCAGCAAGACCGCCCGCAAGGCGGAAGTGACGCCGGCAGCCCAGGCCGCGACCGACGAAGGGAAAAGAACCTCGTGAGCGACCACAGATATTATTTTCAGACCGATGAAGCCGGCGCCAATCGCGGGCTGGAACTGCTCGACGTTCTCTTCGAGGAACAAGGTCTGCCGGTTGCCACAATGGAAATCGATGAGGCGAAGAAGCTGTGGGAAGTCTCGGTCTACGCCGCAGGCGAACCCGACGACGATCTCAAGGCCCGCATTCGCGCCTGCATCGCGGAAGAATTCCCCGACGCCGAAATCGGCCTGGAAGTTTTCGGCGAGACCGACTGGATCGCCAAGTCGCTCGAGGGGCTGAAACCGGTTCGCGCCGGGCGGTTTCTGGTTCACGGCGCCCATGACCGCGATCAGGTCCGCAGCCATGACATGGCGATCGAGCTCGAGGCCGGCCAGGCCTTCGGCACCGGCCACCATGGCACCACGGCGGGTTGCCTTGAAATGATCGAGAAGGTCATGCGCGCCCACCCTGCCGGGCCGGGCGGCGTAAATCCGGTGCTTGACCTGGGCACCGGCTCAGGGGTTCTGGCCATCGCCGCCGCCAGGCTCGGGCCGGTCCGGGTTCTGGCCACCGACATCGATCCGGTCGCCACCACCGTGGCCCTCGGCAATGTCCGGCACAACCAGGCTTCCGGGCAGATCGATTGCGTTACCGCCACCGGGTTTCACTCGACGGCGTTTTCGCAGGCCGGGCCGTTCGGCCTGATCATCGCCAACATTCTCGCCCGGCCGCTGATGCGCATGGCTCCCGACATCAAGCGGCATCTGGCGCCCGGCGGCTCGGTGATCCTGTCAGGCATTCTGGAAAGCCAGCGCTGGCAGGTTCTCGCCGCCTTCAACGGCCAGGGCATGCGCCACGTCAAAACCCTGTGGCGCAATGGCTGGGTGACGATCCACCTCCAATAGGGAGCGCGGTTTCCCCTCCCCGCAAACGAAAAACGGCCCCCGAAGGAGCCGTATTTCGTTACCGTGTGAACCGCGTCTGCGATTCAGCTGCATAAGCTCCGCTTAGAAGAAATACGCCTGGGCGCCTTCGCGGTGAAGCTCTTCACGGGTGCGGCCGATGGCCTTGAGCTGGGTGTCGTCCATCGCCAGAAGCGCGCCATTGACATAGCGGCGAACCTGACGTTCACGTGCAGTGACGAGACGATCGAAGGCATTCTGAAAGATGTTACCGGACATTTGATCATTCCTTTGGGTAAGTGACTGTTCTGTCTCCCTGCAAACCAACATAGTGCATCGCAGCAGAATGTGGAGCGCTTATGTTGCAGTGCAGCTATGTACAATTTGCATGACGGAAGCATGACCAATGCAAAAAGCTTCTAATTTGAGCAAATATCGCGGATGCATGATCATTAAGCAGGCAGGACCGGAGCTTTGATGTGCACCCGGATGGGAAACAGCCGGAGACGCCTCCCCAAGACGCCCTGCCCTGCTATAAGGTCGGCAAGATTTGGCTTGCGGGATTTCCACGATGTTTCAGAACTTTGAAGTGCTCTCCTCCCCCGACCAAGCGGCAGACCGCGTGGCGCGGCTGCGCGGAGAGTTTGCGGCCTGCGGCGTCGATGCCATCGCCGTGCCGCGCTCGGACGAGTACCTGGGCGAATATGTGCCCGATTGCGCCGAACGGCTGGCCTGGCTGACCGGTTTCACCGGCTCCGCGGGATCGGTGCTGGTATGTGAAGACAAGGCCCACATCTTCGTCGATGGCCGCTACACCAACCAGGTGCGGGCGCAGACCGATCCGAAGGTCTTCGATTATCAGGACAGCGTGGCCTCCCCGCTGGCGGCATTTCTCGAAGCCTCCGGGCTGACCGGGCTCCGGCTTGGCATCGATCCCTGGACATGGCCGACGAGCGAAGTCAGCCGGCTGGAAACGGCACTGAAGGCGATTGGCGGAACCCTGGTGTTTCTCGACCGCAACCCGGTCGACCAGGTCTGGGCGGACCGGCCGCAGCCGCCGCTCGGCACCGTGACGATCCAGCCGCTGGAACTGGCCGGCACGCTGGCGAACGAGAAGCTGGCGATGATCGCCGCAACCGTCTCCGAGGCAGGAGCGGGCGCGGTGATCCTCACCGATCCCTCCTCGGTGGCCTGGAGCTTCAACATCCGCGGCCAGGACCTGCCCTCGACCCCGCACCCGCTGTCGCGCGCCATCATTCCGGCAGACGGCAGACCGCTTCTGTTCATCGACAAGCGCAAGACCGGCATCGAGGCCGAGGCCTACCTGACCCAACTGGCCGATCTGCAACCGCCATCCGGCTTCGATGAGGCGCTCGTCGCACTGGGCAAATCCGGCAAAACCGTTCTGGTCGACCCCGCTGTGGCCTCGCATGCGATCCCGATGCTGATCGAAGAGGCCGGCGGCACCGTAAGGGAAGCGCCCGATCCGGCCCGCATCCCGCGCGCCTGCAAGAACAAGGCCGAGATTGCCGGCAGCGCCAGCGTGCACCGCCAGGACGGCGCGGCGATGGTGCGGTTTCTCGCCTGGCTTGATGACCAGCCGGCAGGATCGGTCGATGAGATCGGCGCCGCCAGCAGGCTCGAGGGTTTCCGCCGGTCGACCGGCGAATCCATGCAGATGCCGTTGAAGGCGCTCTCTTTCGATTCGATATCGGGTGCCGGCCCCAACGCCGCGATCATCCATTACCGGGTCAATACTGAGACCAACCGCCGGATCAATCCCGGCGAGATGCTGCTGATCGATTCGGGCGGGCAATATGTCGCCGGCACCACCGACATCACCCGCACCATCGCCATCGGCGATGTGCCGCACGAGCAGAAACGCTTCTTCACCCTGGTGCTCAAGGGCATGATCGCGATCAGCCTGCTGCGCTTCCCCGAAGGCACGCGCGGCGTCGATATCGACGCCTTCGCCCGCATGGCACTTTGGAAGGCGGGCGCCGATTTCGCCCACGGCACCGGCCATGGCGTCGGCAGCTATCTTTCCGTCCATGAAGGCCCGCAATCGATCTCGCGGCGCGGCATGCAGGCGCTGCTGGAAGGCATGATCCTGTCCAATGAGCCGGGCTATTACCGCGACGGCGCCTTCGGCATCCGCATCGAGAACCTGGTCACCGTGCATGAGCCGCGCGCCATTGACGGCGGCGACAAGCCGATGCTCGGTTTTGAAACCCTGACGCTGTGCCCGATCGACAAGCGGTTGATCCTCACCGAGCTGCTGGATGCAATGGAACTGGACTGGCTCAACGCCTATCACGCCCGTGTCCGCGACGAGCTTTCGCCGCTGCTGTCGGACGATCCGGCGCTCGGCTGGCTCGAGACGGCAACAAGCGCGCTGTAAAACATCGGGGACAGTTTACTTTTGTGCATCAGCGCCTGAAAGCGGTGCGTCGGGGAAAGTAAACTGTCCCCGAATTCGGGCTTCTTAAAGTCCCGCGGCCCTCAGCGCCACGATCAGCGCCCAGCCGACGGCGAACATCGCCATCATCGGGATCCGCAAGCCGATCACCAGGCAGGCGGCCAGCGTCAACGCTTCGGCCGAGCCGTTGGAGACGGCGGCCGGCGCCACCAGCGTGGTCAGAACCGCGGCCGGCACGGCATTCAGCGCCGCATCGATGCGCGGCGGAATCCGCTTGAACCGCGACAGCACCAAGTGCCCGCCGATGCGGGTGCCATAGGTAACGATGGCCGCGGCGATGATGGTCCAGACATTGACCGGCACCCCCAGGAACACCCCGTTCATGGCGTCACCTCGATAGCTTCGACCTTTGCCGGTTCCGGCGGCAGCACCATCGCCACCACCACGCCGGCCAGCGCGCCGAGGCTGACATGCCAGGGCGAGCCGACGGTGTAGAAGGCCGCTATCGAGCCCAGCCCCGAAGCGATCACCACCGGAAACCAGCCGGGCCGCGACCGGAAGCCGAGAACCAGGCCGAGAAAGTAGATCGGCAGCAGGAAATCGATACCGAGCGCTGCCGGGTCGGTGATCAGCCGGCCAAACAGCGCGCCGATCCAGGCCTCGGCCACCCAGAACACATAGATCGGCAAGGCCATGCCCATGTACCAGATCAGCGTCACCGGCTTTTTCTTGTCGGCCCGGGCTTCCGACGCCGCATATTGCGGATCGGTGAGAAAGAAAAACGCAATCGCCCTTTGCCATTCCGGCATCAGCCCCATCCGCCGGCCCAATGCTGCGGAATAGAGCACGTGGCGGAAATTGACCGCGAACACCGAGAGCACGATGATCCACGGCGCGATGTGGCTGGAAAACAGCTCAAGCCCGACCATCTGGCTGGCCCCGGCAAACACCAGCGCGCTCATCAGCACCGCTTCGCCGACGCTCAGGCCATTGTCGATCGCCAGCGCGCCAAACAGCATGCCGAACGGCGCCGCTGCGGCAACAATAGGCAGGCTGGCGCGGACGCCCTGAAAAAACTCGGAACGGGTTGGGGACATGGAACGGCTCCTGTGCCCCGAGGAATAGGTCAGCATTACTGACCAGTCAATCAAATAGGATTGATGTTAAGATGAAGCGGGCTGATGGGGCGGGAATCCAGGAACCAACTGCCCGCCAGACGCACCGCCGCCGTTAAGCCTGGCAGGCCGAGGCTGGCGCGCAATCGGGATTGGCAATCACGATCAGCTGCGGCGTCAAAGATGCGGAGCCATCGGCCTTGGGACTGACCTTGCCGCTTTCGAGCAGTTGCCGCATCGGTACCGGCCGGCCAAGCAGATAGCCCTGCACCTCATCGCATCCTTCCGCTTTCAGCAGTGAAAACTGGCCTTCGGTTTCGATGCCTTCGGCCAGGATCGGGATATTCAGGCTCTTGCCCAGGGCCATCACCGCGCGGATGATTGCCCGCGCCTCGACACTGTCTTCGGATTCGCTGATGAATGATCTGTCCAGTTTGATCTTGTCGAACGGAAACGCGCGCAGCATTTCGAGCGACGAATAACCGGTGCCGAAATCGTCAAGTGCAATATAGACCCCCAGCGCCTTGATCTTCCGCAGCATGCTGAACGAGCGCTGCCTGTCCTGCAGAATGGTCGATTCCGTCAGCTCGAGTTCCAGCCGGCTTGCCGGCAGACCGGTGAACAACAGAACGTCGATGATCAGCTGCGACAGGTCGGAATGGCCAATCTGGACTGGCGATACATTGACCGCCACCCTGTAGTTCTGCTTCCAGGAAGCTGCATCGGTGCAAGCCCGCCTGAGAACCCATTCGCCAAGCTTCAGGATCAGTCCGTTTTCCTCAGCCAGCGAGATGAACTCGGACGGAGGAATGGAGCCGCGCTCGGGATGAGTCCAGCGCACCAGCGCTTCGAAGCCACTGATTTCGCCCGTCGAGACCGACGTCTGCACCTGGTAATGAACATCGAGCTGGTCTTCGTCGAGTGCTGCCCGCAAATCTGCGACCAGATTGCGGCGCTCCCGCACGATTTCGTCCATCGACTGGTCGTAGTAACAGACAGGATGGGCGAGGTCAGCCTTGGCCCGGTACATGGCAAGCGACGCATTGCTGACCAACGTTTCGCGGGATGTCGCATTGTCGGGATAGATCGCCACGCCAAAGCCCGCTCCAACGACGATGCCATGCTGCTGGGCATCGATCGGTGCGCAAACGGCCGCTTGCAGCCGGTTGAGCAGATCATCCAGTCCGGCTAAATCCTTGACCCGCTGGATTACCGCGAATTCATCCCCTCCGGTCCGCGCCATGAATTCCCCGTCCCGCAACAGATCGCCAAAACGTTTCGCGAGCATCCTCAGCACCAGGTCGCCGACCTCATGGCCACGGGTATCGTTGAGTTCCTTGAACCGGTTGAGATCGATGCCGATCACGGCCACCTTACCGTCGCTTTCTTCGCTCTGTCTAATTTCATGATCAAGCATCTTGATGAAGCCGGTGCGGTTGGGCAGCCCGGTCATCCCATCGACCGACGCCATGTGCCGCAGCTTTTCGCGCGTTTCGACGCGTGTGCTGTCATCAATCAGGTAACTGGCCAGCCCCACCCCGACAATCAGCAACGCAACACCAGCGACGGCCAGCGCCAGCGCCTCCATTTCCGCCGGATTTGCAAACTCACCAAAATTAAGAAGCGGCGTCACCTGGAAAGCGGCCATGCCGATGAAGTGCAAGCCGATGATGGCAAGGAAGAGCAACCCGGCGGACACATAACGGTAGCCACGGACCGCCTTCCGGGCGAACAGATAGAGAGAGGAGGCAGATACCCCGACCGATAACACCACGGAGGCCACCAGATAGGTCATGTCCCAGCTGATGATACCCTCAACCCGATAGGCCATCATGCCGGTGTAATGCATCACCGCGATGGCCAGGCCGGCGATCGCACCGCCGAGTAGCGGGGCAATGCCCGACGCCGCGCTGCCCGCAACGATGAAGCCGGCCCCGGCTCCGGCAATTGCAACCAGCAGCGAAACCATGGTCATCAACGGATCGAAGGCAACCGGGGTCCCCGGCTCATAGGCCAGCATGGCGATGAAATGCGTGCACCACATAGCGGCTCCGGCGGCGACCGCAGTCAAAAAATGCCACCCAGCCCGTTGCAGACCGGCGGTACGCGAAGCCCGTCCAAACAGACAAATGACCGCCCACGATCCGGAAGCACAAACCACCGCCGCGATCAACACCAGCCAAATATTGTGTCTGTCAACAATGCAATCAAGTACGGTTATCATCCGGATCTGTCTCAGCGAGAGAGCGCAACACCAAGTCGATGCTGCCGACAACCCATATTTGCATCGAACAGACTTAAACCCGGATTGACTTGCCTATATAAGAAATCGCTCAAATAGATCTGATTTCTTGGCTCCACGCCACGGCCGCGACATGACGTGCGCTATCGCAACCGGCTGCATCCCGATTTTCGCCCGGAGCGAGCGTCGGCGTTCACCCCTTCCGCGCCAGATACACTGTCTGGGTGAACGGCTTGTCCTGCAGCGGGTTGTGGAATGTCACCGGCTCGGCCCAGGCTTCCGCGAACACCGCAGCCAGCCGTTCGGTGAAGGCGTCGTCCGTGCCCTCATCCGACCACAGCCCGAAAATGCCGCCGGGCTTGAGGTGCGCGGCGAGCTTTTCGAGACCTTCGGGCTGGTAGAAACTGGTGCTGCGCGCATCGAGCAGCGCATCGGGCGAATGGTCGATATCAAGCAGGATGGCATCGAATCTGCGCCCCGGCGTGTCCGGATCGAAGCCCGCCTCGCCCCGCGCCATGGCGAAGAAATCGCCTTCCACCAGGTGGCAGCGCGGATCGCCGGTCAGCTCCGGGCCGAGCGGCAGCAGGCCGGATTTGTGCCAGTCGATCACAGCCTCGAGATACTCGACCACGATCAGCGAGCCGGTGCGCGCCTCATCAAGCGCTGCCTTGGCGGTGTAGCCAAGCCCCAGGCCGCCGACCACGACATCGAGCCCCTCACCTTGGCACGCCGCCAGCCCCAGCTGCGACAACGCAATCTCCGACGCCGTGAACAGGTCCGACATCAGGTGCTCTTCGCCGAGCTTGATCTCGAGAATATCGACCCCGAGCCGCGCCTCGTGCCGGCGCCTGAGCACCAGCGCCCCGATCGGCGTCGGACGGTAATCGAGTTCTTCAAACAATCTGCTCATGACGTCTCCCCCGGCCGGTGGCCGTTCTCCGCAAACCGCGCGAAGTCATGCCCGGCCTTATCGGCGTTTTGGCGATAGCTGACAAGCGCCGCTCCGCCCGGTCAAACAATCCCGCAGGCAAACGCAGTAAACAGGCAAAAAACCGCTGTACAGATTCTCCCGCAGGACTTTGAAAGTCTGCACGCCATGCACGGGACCCGACCACAAAATCACCCGAACAGGCTGAAACAATGCCCAAACAGCCCTCACATTAGCAAAACACGCGGAAAACCCGTTGATACCGGCATGCCGCGGCTTGACGGACCCGCATCGGGCGTTCATCGACTGCTGCAAGCAGTCATCAGACCGACACATTCGGTCTTCGCCGAGCAGACCGGACACGGGAAACACCAGCTACATGACCGAGACCTACCGCAAACCCACCCTCGACAAGGATCTCGACAAGTTCGCCACCATGGGCGAGGCCACCGGCCTTCTCAATCGCGGCTTTGTCACCCCCGGTCTGGCGCTGGTCTTCATCTTCCTCTGCGCCATCATTGCCGCCGTCTTCGTCACCGGGCACCCGGGCGCGGTGGTGATCATCGCCGCCGCCATGATCGGCGCCTACATGGCGCTCAACATCGGCGCCAATGACGTCGCCAACAATGTCGGCCCGGCGGTCGGCTCGCAGGCGATGACGCTCGGCGTGGCGCTGGCGATTGCGGCCGTGTTCGAAAGTGCCGGCGCATTGATCGCCGGCGGCGACGTGGTCTCCACCATCTCCAAGGGCATCATCGACCCGGTCGCCGTCTCCGACCCGAATGTCTTCATCGCGGCGATGATGGCGGCGCTGGTCTCGGCGGCGATGTGGATCCATCTCGCCACCTGGCTCGGCGCTCCGGTGTCGACCACCCATTCGATTGTCGGCGGCGTCATGGGCGCGGGCATTGCCGCAGCCGGCGTTGATGCCGTCAACTGGCCGACCATGGGCTCGATCGCCGCCAGCTGGGTGATCTCGCCCTTCCTCGGCGGCCTGATTGCCGCGAGCTTCCTCGCCTTCATCAAGACCGCCATCATCTACAAGGACGACAAGATTGCCGCCGCCCGCCGCTGGGTGCCGGTGCTGATCGCCATCATGGTCGGCGCATTCGCCACCTACCTGGCGCTCAAGGGTGTCAAGGCGATCATCAAGATCCCGATTTCAACGGCGCTGCTGATCGGACTGGGCGCCGCAATCATCGGCTGGCTCATCGCCAGACCGGTCATCGCCCGCCAGTCGCGCGGTCTTGAAAACCGCAACCAGTCGCTGCGCAAGCTCTTCGGCCTGCCGCTGATCTTCTCCGCGGCGCTGCTGTCGTTTGCCCATGGCGCCAATGACGTCGCCAACGCGGTCGGTCCGCTGGCTGCGATCGTCCACACCGCCGAACTCGGCGAAGTCGCGCCCAAGGTGGTGATCCCGCTCTGGGTGATGGCCGTCGGCGCCGTCGGCATTTCGCTCGGGCTGTTGCTGTTCGGGCCGAAGCTGATCCGCATGGTCGGCAACCAGATCACCAAGCTCAACCCGATGCGCGCCTACTGCGTGGCGCTGTCGGCGGCGATCACCGTGATCATCGCCTCCTGGCTCGGCCTGCCGGTCAGCTCCACCCACATCGCTGTCGGTGCTGTGTTCGGCGTCGGCTTCTTCCGCGAATGGTACACCGAAAAATCCACCCGCCGGGCCGAATACGTCGCCCGCCACCGGATCAACGAGCCGGGCAGCGAGCACGCCAAGAGCCGGCTCGCCGAACAGCGCCGCCGCAAGCTGGTGCGCCGCTCGCATTTCCTGCAGATCGTCGCAGCCTGGGTGATCACCGTCCCCGCCGCTGCGGTGCTGTCAGGCGTGCTGTTCGTTGTGCTGCGGTCGGTCCTGGCCTGAACGGGGTCAGGCTTCAGCAGCTGACTGCTGGAAGATGACTTAAGTCAGTCCATCTCGAACGCCGGAAAGCGGCAAATAGAAGGGAGCTGCAAGCCCCTGCTGACGCTGCCTCTCTCTTGCCCAATTCCCGTGGCTAATGCGGCTGGATGGGCTGTGGAAAGCTATTCTTTACCATAGTTTGTCATTCTGGACGTCAATCGGGCTTGAAGGCCTGAATTGCCGGGAACCTGACGTGGGCGGTGGCACATGTTGGATTGTTGCGGACCAGCCGCAGGCACCTCGCAGGCATGAATTGAGCGCTTTCCAACCGCAGCCGCTGATCGCTGACTACGGCCTTGACACGTGGGGACGATGAGATTGAACGACGGGGATCGTAAGTCGAGAACCCGCGCGAAAGGAAGTCCTTTCGGCGCGCATGCCGGAGCCATACTTGGCGTCATGGCGTGGTTTGCCGCGACGTCGTTGCTGGCGGAAGGGTTTTCCGAATTGTCTGCCGCGCTGGTCGCAATGCCGGGCTCGTTGCAAGCATCCGTGTTGATGGGTGACTATACCGGCAGGTTCAAACAGGGCCGCGCCGGCAATCTGCTGCATGTTGCCAAAGGCGGCCGCCCCGATCATTTGCGGCATGAAACCCGCTCGCCGGTCCATCGCAACGCCCTGAGCCCCAGGCTCATGCCGCACACCGCCGAAATCGATCCGCGACGGCTGCAGGCTGGGGTGGAGCAACCGTCAACTTTCCTTCAATACGCATGGCTTCCCGGCACGTCCGCTGATGGCGAGGAGGCGCGCCCGGCCAACACGGCGCCGGCATCGGTCTCCGACTGTGATCGAAGGATCGGTGCGGCGCCGCTGTCCGACGCCGCGGAGCAAGTCTTCACACCGATGATGATCGCCCTGGCGCTGGCTGACACCGAAGATCAGACAAATGCCCCCCTGATGGCACAGGTACCGGCAGCCGCACAGACACCGGCAGGCGACACGGCAGCCGGCGACGGTGCGGTCCCGGTCGCGCTCGCCATGGCAATCCCCTTGCCTACGCCGCGCCCGCAGGTAGTGGAGAACGCAGCCTCCGATACGACGCACCGGCAGGCCTCGATGCCCGATCCCGACATCGCACCGGCATCGCTCCCGGCGCCTTCCGCCGAAAAGAACAAAAAACCGAACAGCGCGCTGTCCTACGCCAGTCCCGATACGGCCAGTGAAGACGACACATCGGGCCGGGTCTTCGGCCGGTTGCTTGGCGGACGCGGAGGCAAGCAGCTTCCCGGCCCGGGCGCCAAGGTGGCTGTCTACGATATCAGCTCGGCGACGGTGCACATGCCGAACGGCGAAAAGCTCGAGGCGCATTCGGGCCTTGCGCACATGCAGGACGATCCGGGATACGTCACCGAGAAGAACCGTGGCCCCACGCCTCCCAATCTTTACAATCTGACGATGCGTGAAAGCCGCTTTCACGGGGTAGAGGCAATTCGCCTGCTGCCCGCTGACGGGCGCAAGAAGTACAACCGCGACGGCCTGCTCGCCCACACCTACATGTATGTGGGCGGCGGCAGCCGCTCCCAATCCAACGGCTGCGTGGTGTTCAAGGACTACCAACGGTTCCTGACCGCTTTCAAGAATGGCGAGATCGAACGACTGATCGTGGTGCCAACCATGGAAAAGCTGCCGACTTATCTGGCAGCCCTTTAGGCCTCGTCCCTAGCCCACCAGTTCGAACCAACCGTCCTCGCTCATGGTGCGGACACTGGGCGTTTGGGACCTGGCCAGTTTCGAGCCGGCGCCGAGTACGCCGCCAGGCCACCGGATCATGTCACGCTTCGTGCGCCGGACCCCGCAAGGGCAAGACTTCGTGAAACTTGCCGCTCGCGGTGAATTCGGGCGGCGCCCGGCTTTCCCGCACCACAACCTGCTCCAGGCCGTTGTCGCCAAACACGCGGTTGACCCTTTCGATGACTTCCTGGAAGACAGCCCCTGCAGCCGCCCCGTCGATGAGGTCTATGCGCACCTCGAAGTCTCTCTCGCCGGTCTGGACCAGCTGGACGCGCCGGGCGCGCTCGTGCTCCAGATCGAAGACCAGCGGCGACAGCGTCACCTCGCCGACACGGACGAGCGTCGCCTCGCGTCCTTCCACCTGGAAACTGCGGAACGGCGATCCGCAGGGGCAGGAGTCCGTGTGGAAACGGACACAGTCGCCGAGATCGTAGCGGATGAACGGTTGAACCTCGTTGGCGAGCACCGTCAGCAGCACGCTCGCCGACAGCGTGCCGTCGGCAACGGGCTGCATCGCCTCGTCGACCGCTTCGAGGATGACCCAGTCCTCGTTCAAATGCTTGCGGCCGTGGCTGCACTCGAACGAAAGCGCCAGGCACTCGGTTGACCCATATCCATCGGCAATGCCGTATTTCAGCGATGGGAAAGCCCGCCGAACCTGTGCGCGAAGATCGTCCGTGAGCGTCTCGCCCCCCGTGCTGAACAGCGCCGGCTCGATCCTGAGCCGCCCGGCCTCCTTTTCCCTGACGAGAACTGCCAGCATGCTGGGATAGGTGACGATCCAGGCAATGCTCGGCATTGCATTGAGGTTTGCAACCAGTCGATCGATCGGCTGTTCGGCCTCGATGAAGGTCACGCCAAACCCCTTGGCCAGTGCCGGATACAGCCGCTGCACCAGCTTGTTGAACCCGTTGCCGGCAAAGTGGCCGTTGCCGCCGGTGATCGTCACCCTGGCACCGAGCTTGCCGACGTCGCGGATGAGCTTCCAATGGTACCGCTCGAAACGCGCCAGCATGATGCCATAGGCATATTCCACGAAGGATGCGGGAAGCACGATGACCGCCGGTTCACCCGATGTGCCGGAGGTCTGGAAAACCGCGACTTCGCCGATCGGCACGCCAACCTTGCCGATGTCCTTAAGATGCGCCCGCGCCTTTTCCAGAGAAAGAGACCGGATCGTCAGCCAGTCGTCGAAGTGGCGCATGAGATCGGGTTTGCGGGTCACCGGCAGGTCGCGCAGTTCGACCTCACCTGATGGGGGAACATCCGCGTAGAGCCGGTGAAACAACGGCGAGTCGCGCCGCACCTTTTCCACCAGACGCCGCAGGTTGCGAAGCTGCTTCGCTTCGATTCGCGTCCGCCCACCCCAGGCTGTCCAGATCCCGCCGGCGAAGTATCCCAATGCTCGAGGAAGGCTGAAACGCATGGTTTCTGGCATTGTCAGATCCTTTTCTCCAGAGTGAAGGGCTCCAGATTACGTCATATCGATCCCCGCGCAATCATAAGCACGAGCTGAAAACTGCCGCCGAAGACCTCTTCCAAATTCAAGCTGAAGGCCGCCCTTCGTCAGCCGTGTGCCAATGACTGCTGCATCCCGCTTGGCTGCCGTTGCTGCAACCGGCAACAAACGACAGCTCCCCGCCCAAATCGACGCCCCCCCTCACCCCACCAGCTCGAACCAGCCGTCCTCGCTCATGGTGCGCACACCCAGCGCTTCGGCCTTGGCGAGTTTCGAGCCGGCGCCGGGGCCGGCGACGACGATGTCGGTCTTTTTCGAGACGGAGCCCGCCACCTTGGCGCCGAGGCGTTCGGCCATGGCCTTGGCTTCGTCGCGGGTCATCTTTTCGAGGCTGCCGGTGAAGACGACGATGAGACCGGCGACGGGGGAATCCTGGCTCGGCTTTTCGGCTTCCTGGATGGAAAGTTGCTCGGTGAGATTGTCTACCATGGCGATGTTGTGCGGCTCGCCGAAGAAGCGGCCGATGGCCTCGACCACCGCCGGGCCGATATCATCGAGCGCGTCCATCTCCTCGATGGCGGCCTTGTCGCCGCTCGCAATCGCCAACGCCGCCTCGTGCACCGAGGCCCAGGTGCCATAGGCGCGGGCCAGCGTCTTGGCGGTCTGCTCGCCGACATGGCGGATGCCGAGGCCAAAGATCAGCCGGTCGAGCGCGATCTGGCGCCGCGCCTCGATGGCGTCGAACAGCTTTTGCGCCGAGGTGTCGCCATAGCCCTCGCGGTTCTTCAGCCGCTGCAGCCCGTTGGCCTCGTCGCGCGCCTTCAGCGTGAAGATGTCGGCCGGTTGATTGATCGGCAGCGTCTTGTCGCCATAGAAGAACTCGATCTGTTTCTCGCCCAGACCGTCGATGTCGAACGCCTTGCGCGAGACGAAATGCTTCAGATGCTCCTTGCGCTGGAACGGACAGGCGAACTCGCCCGAACAGCGGCGGATGACGCCTTCGACGCCGCCGGCGGTTTCCTCGCGGATCACCGGGGTCTTCAGCTCGCAGGGGCAGATTGTCGGGAACTCGAAGGCCACCGCGTCCTCGGGCGAGGAGACGACGCCAAGCACTTGCGGAATGACGTCGCCGGCGCGCTGGATCTGCACCGTGTCACCGATCTTGACGCCGAGCCGCTCGATCTCCTCGGCATTGTGCAGCGTCGCATTGGTCACCACCACGCCGCCGACGGTGATCGGCTCGAGCCGCGCCACCGGCGTCAGTGCCCCGGTGCGGCCGATCTGGATGTCGATGGCGGTAAGTTTCGTGGTGGCCTTTTCGGCCGGGAACTTGTGGGCGATGGCCCAGCGCGGGCTGCGCGAGCGGAAGCCGAGCCGCGCCTGCAGGTCGAGCCGGTCGACCTTGTAGACGACGCCGTCGATATCGTAGGGCAGATCGGCGCGGGCGAGCCCGATCTCGTTGTAATGCGCAATCAGCGCCTCGATGCTGCCGAGCCGCCTGGTCAGCGGATTGACCGGAAAGCCCCAGGCCGAAAACACCTCGATCATGCCGTGCTGGGTGTCGGCCGGCATCTCCGACATCTCGCCCCAGGCATAGGCGAAGAACTTGAGCTTGCGGCTGGCCGTCACGGAAGCATCAAGCTGGCGGAGCGAGCCGGCGGCGGTGTTGCGCGGATTGACGTAGGTCTGCTTGCCCTCGGCTTCCATGCGGGCGTTGAGCGCCAGGAAATCCTCTTTCGCCATGTAGACCTCGCCTCGCACCTCGACCACCGACGGCGCGCCGTCGGGCAGCGTGTTGGGGATCTCGGAGATGGTCTTGACGTTTGCGGTAACGTTTTCGCCGGTGGTGCCGTCGCCGCGGGTGGCAGCCGTGACCAGCTTGCCGTCCTCGTAGCGGATCGACATCGACAGCCCGTCGATCTTCGGCTCGGCGGTCAGCGCGATGGAATTGTCCGGCAGCTGGCCGAGGAAGCGGTAGACCGAATTGACGAAATCGCGCACATCTTCATCGTTAAAAGCATTGTCGAGCGACAGCATCGGCACGGTGTGGGTGATCTTGCCGAAACCTTCGGCCACGCGGGCGCCGACCTTGAGACTGGGGCTGTCGGCGCGCAGCAGCGCCGGAAAGCGGGCCTCGATCGCCTCATTGCGCTGCTTGAGCGCATCGTAGTCCGCGTCCGCGATCACCGGCGCGTCCTTGCCGTGATAGGCCTCGTCGTGACGGGCAATTTCAGCCGCCAGCCGTTCAAGTTCGGCTTTCGCCTCCGCTTCAGTCAGGGCGTCAACGGGCTTGGTCTCATTCGTCATCTGCGGCACTCCGGAATCGGAAATTGTTTTAGCTGAAATGGCGCGAATGGAAAGGCGGTTGCGGCATCTCAGCCATCAATCGACGGTTAAGACTCCCCTGCTAGACTGCGCGCTACGACATGACAGTCTTGATGCCGCAATCAGGGAGCAAGGGGCGAATGATCGTCGGAGCCATCCAGGCACGACCGCCTGAAACGACCATGCAGCGTAAATTGCCGGCAAATCAGCAAACACCGGATGACGCGTCCGAGGCGCTGGACCGGCTTGCCAATTTCGCTGAATCCGCCGCCCACAGCCGCAAGGCCTTTGCCGAAGAACGATTGAAGCAAATCAAGGAGCAGATGGCCAAGCTGATGCTGTTCGACATGGCGCCCGGTGCACTGGCCGGCCAGTCGGCCCAGCTTGCCAAGGAGCTCGCTGCCGCGGCAAGCGATTTCGCCGGCTCTTTCAAGGCGCTCGAGCGGTTCAGGCAGCCAGCCACGGACGGCCTGTCATTGGCCCAGCAGGCCTATCTCGGCATTGGCGACACCGGCATGGGCTTTGCCGCAAACACCAGCTTCAGCGACGCGGACCACGAAACGGCAAGCAGGTTTGTCAGTACCGCCGAGCAGATTGCCAGCCTGGCCGAAAAGGCAGCCGGCGGCCTGAATCCGCGGGATGCGGCATCCCGGCTGGCCGCCGGCGCACGCGATGCCGCCTCCGGAATCATCGGGCTGATGAAAGAGTTGCGGGAGACCTCCGCCTCCCAGTCGTTTTACTGGTAGACCCTGTCAGGCATTGCCTTCGAGCAGCCGCGCCGCAGCCGCGCGGGCTTCGGCGGTGACATGCTCGCCTGCCAGCATCCGGGCAATTTCCTCGCGCCTGGCCTCTTCGCCCATGGTGCTCACCCGCGTCGATACCGTGGTCGAGCCTGCTTCCGATGGCCCCTTGGCGATCAACAGATGCGTGGCAGCGCGCGCAGCAACCTGCGGCGCATGGGTGACCGAGAGAACCTGAACGCCGGCCGCCAGGCGTTTCAATCGCTTGCCGATCGCATCGGCCACGGCGCCGCCCACGCCGGTATCGATCTCGTCGAACACCAGCGTCGGCGCCGAGCCGCGATCGGCCAGCGCCACCTTGAGCGCCAGCAGGAAGCGCGACAGCTCGCCGCCGGAAGCGACCTTCATGATCGGACCCGCCCGCGAGCCGGGGTTGGTGCGCACGTGGAAGGCAATCGCGTCGATCCCGGTCGGCCCGGCATTGTCCGTGTCGCTGACGATCTCGACGATGAATTCGGCCCGCTCCAGCTTCAAGGCCGGCAATTCGGCCATCACCGCGGCGGCAAGTGCTGCGCCGGTCTTGTGCCGCCGCTCGGAAAGCTGCTCGGCTGAATGCAGGAATGCTGCCCGTGTGTCGCGCACCCGGGCTTCCATTGCTGCCAGCCGCTCTTCGCCGGCATCCATGTCGGCAAGATCACCCACCATCCGTGCAGCCAGCTCGGCCAGCGCCTCGACCGGCACGTTGTATTTGCGCGCGGCGCCCCTCAAAGCAAACAGCCGCTCCTCGGTTTCTTCCAGCTCGCGCGGATTGAAGTCGGCGGCCCGAAGTGCGGCCTCGACCGCGGTTTGCGCATCGGCCAGCGCATTGAGCGCCGCATCGAGGGCGGATACCGTGTCGTTGAGCAGTTCCGGGGCTTCCTGGGCCTTGCGCTCGAGCCGCCGCACCAGACCGCTGATCACCGGCATTGGCGAGCCCTGGCCGTTGAGCACCTCGTTGGCCTCGTTGATGTCGCTGGCCATCTTCTCGGCCTTCATCATCAGCGCCCGCCGCTCGGCAAGCTCTTCCTCTTCGCCTTCGACCGGATGAAGCTTCTCCAGCTCATCGACCGACGAGCGCAGCCAGTCGGCCTCCCGCCGCGCCGCCTCGACCTTGGCCCGGTGGGTTTTCAGCGTCCGTTCGGCATCACGCCAGCTTTCATGCAGACGCCCGACATCGGCGGCAGGCCCGGAGAGTTCACCGAAGATATCGAGCAGGGCGCGGTGCGCGTCAGTATCGATCAACGCCCGGTCATCGTGCTGGCCGTGGATCTCGACCAGCAGCAGGCCGGCCTCGCGCATCAAGGCCACGCTGGCCGGCTGGTCGTTGATGAACACCCGTGTGCGGCCGTCCCCCGATTGCACCCGGCGAAACACCAGGTCGCCGTCATCATCGATGTCGTTGGCGCGCAGAAGCAGCCTTGCCGGATGATCGGCGCCGACATCGAACACGGCCGTCACCTGCCCCTTGTCGGCGCCATGGCGCACAAGGCTGCCATCGCCCCGGCCGCCAAGCGCCAGCGAAAGTGAATCAAGCAGGATGGATTTGCCCGCACCGGTTTCGCCGGTAAGGACCGACAGACCGGCGTCGAATTCGAGATCAAGCTTCTCGATCAGGACGATATCGCGGATCGACAGCTGGACAAGCATGGCCGCCCGCTTCAGGCGCCGACGAGGACAGCCCCAGCGCGCGAAATCCATGAGCCCTTGTTTTCACGCGGCTCGAGGCCACGGGTCTTCAAAAGCTTGTAGGAGTCCGCGTACCACTGGCTGTCGGGGAAATTGTGCCCGAGCACGGCCGCCGCCGTCTGTGCTTCGCTTTCCAGTCCCATCGCATAATAGGTCTCGACCAGGCGCGCCAGCGCCTCTTCGACCTGACGGGTATTGGGGTATTGCTCGACCACCAGACGGAACCGGTTGGCCGCGCCGACGAATTCCTTGCGCTCGAGATAGTAGCGCCCGATCTGCATTTCCTTGCCGGCCAGCTGATCACGCGCATAGCGCAGCTTGGCCTGGCTGTCCTCGACATATTCGGACTCGGGATACCGCTCGACCACCTCGGTAAACGCGGCAATGGCCCTGGCAGAGGTGCGCTGGTCGCGCGTCACATCCGGGATCTGCCGGTAATAGGCAAGACCAACGATATACTGCGCGTAGGCCGCGTCTTCGTCGTTGGGGTAGAGGCTGAGATAGCGCGAGGCGGTGTTGATCGCCTCGGAGTACTGGCCCTGGCGGTAATTGGTGAACGCGCTCATCACCATCGCCTTGCGGGCGAACTCGGAATAGGGATGCTGCTTGTCGATCGCCTCGAACTTCCGGTTCGCCTCGGTCAACTCACCGGCCTGCATGTTTGCAAGCCCCTGATTGTAAAGCACGTCGGCCGGCTCGATGGACTGGGCATAAGCAGTAATATCGATGTCGGGGTCGGACTGGCAGCCGCTGACAACAGACAAGACGCCAGCCAAACCGGTGACAATGAGCGCAACTCTAAACGCGCGCCCGCGCCCGCCCTTGACCGAAGTATCCATCCTGCAAACCTCTCAACAGCCGCGGCAATCATTCATCCCGCAGAACCAGACCAGCGTTTCTATCCGGAAAAGACCGAACTTCGCAACGTCATGAAGACGCTTTGCCGCAATTTTGTGGCAATGATCCTCTTCAATTACACGAGTTTAGTGCGCTTCATGGCCAGATTGAACCATTCTGCCACAGCAGATTTGGCGCAGACGGACCATGCAGCTATCCAGCTTGTGATGAAACGTAGAACCGGGATCAGGCTGTCAAAGTGCCCAGGGCGCGAACGCAGCGGCATTGACCGCCACCAGTTCACCGTGGCGAACCGTGTCGCGGCGAGCCGGAGCTTCGACAACCTCGTAAGCCGATTGATCGGCCAGCAAAGCCCGGAGCGCCAGCGCGTTGAGCTTGTGGCCACCGCGATAGCTGCGGTAGCAACCGATGAACTGGGCACCGGCGAGCGCCAGATCGCCCACGGCATCAAGCGTCTTGTGACGGGCGAACTCGTCGCGGTAGCGCAGCCCCTCGACATTGATCACCTTGTCGTCGTCACCGATCACCACGGAATTCTCGAGCGAGGAGCCCAGCGCATGGCCCGAAGCCCACAAACGCTCGACATCGCGCATGAAACCGAAGGTGCGGGCGCGAGCCAGTTCACGGCGGAACGTGTCGGCGGTGACTTCACCCTTCCACGACTGACGGCCGATCAACGGCGTGTCAAAATCGATGTCGATTTCGAATCGCGTGCCATTGTGCTGGCTGAACTCGGCCCAGGAACCGCCCATCTCGATGCGGACCGGCTTGGTCACGCGGATATAGCGGCGCTTGACGGAATGATTGACGAGGCCTGCGGTATCGAGCGCTTCGATGAACACCGCGGCACTGCCGTCCATGATCGGCACTTCGCTGCCGTCGAGATCGATATTGATATTGTCGACGCCGAGCGCGTAAAGCGCGGCCATCAGATGCTCAACCGTCGCTATCGAGCGGTCGGGAGCCTTGCCCAGCAGGGTGCACAGATCGGTCGAGCCAACCTGGGAAGATACCGCGCGAACACTGACGGTGTCGCCCGATTCCAGCTGGCGGTTGAAAACGATACCGGTGTCGGGATCTGCGGGATGGAAGGAAATCGAGACGTTCTCACCGGAATGGACGCCGATGCCGGAAAGGGAAATGGACCGCGAAATCGTGGTCTGTAGGCCTACTACATCACTGCTCATAAAGTCCGCCGTTTCCCGCAATATCTGGCACGGTCGGTCAAGACCATGATGTCCCCAATCGTCAGGAGCAACTCCGAGCTTCCCCAGCACGGTCGACTGCCCCATCCCCTTGTTGTTGTGTCCCAAGATATGACGATGGAGCCGAGTTTCCAAATCACGCTTTTTTTCCATCTGTTACGAAGCCGTAACACTGACGAGAATTCAAAACTCCACACTTAACAAGGAGTTAAAAAGGCATGGCGACCGGGTGGCCGCCATGCCCTGATTGCTTAACAACCGTTAGCAGCTTACTTCGATTGGCGGCGCAGGAACGCCGGAATCTCAAGCTGTTCGTCATCATGTGCGGAGCGCGACTGCGGCGTTACCCTGCCCTGGTCGTCGAGCTGACCGCGGCGCGGTGCATAGACACTGGCCTCGGGCGACAGCGGACGCCGCATCTGCGGTGCCTGGCCGGACTGGGCAGATTGTGATGCTTCTTCCTCTTCGCGGCGACCGAGCGTGCTCGAGATCCGCTTCAGCAGGCCCATCGGGCCGCGCTCGTCGCCATGACTATGGGGGGCTGCGCGGTGCTCGATTTCAGCCTGGACAACCGGCGGGAAATCCTCGACGCGCGGCATCCGGGTCGAATGGGCTTCCATCTGCATGTCCGGGGCGGCCTTTGCAGGCTGGGCCACGGGCTGCTGTGCAGCCGGCTGCGGTGCGGGTGTGGCCGGGCGCTGCGGCGCGGTCATGATTGGCTGCTTTGGTGCCGCGGCGGACTGCTGCGGTGCGGCTGCATCGGCCGATCCGGCGAAAAGCCGGCTTTGCGGCTGAAAGCCGGGCTGAGCTTCAGGAGCCGACTTGGCAGCCTGGGCAGCAAGCTCGATTTCACCTGCGATATCAAGCTCACGCTCCAGCTCGGCTTCCGCCGACAGGATGGTTTCAGCCACGGGGTCCTTGCCAGCCGATGCTGCGGCCGGCTGCGCGTCGGCAGTTGCCGGACGTGCGGCCTGCGGCTGTGCCCCTGTCGCCGGACGGGCGGCAGGACGCGGCGCGGTCAGCACCGGGCGTTGCTCGACAGCACCTTCGACCCGGTCGATGCCGGTGGCAACGACGGAAACCCGGATAAGGCCTTCCAGCGCTTCATCGAATGTCGCACCGAGAATGATGTTGGCGTCGGCGTCGACTTCCTCGCGGATACGGGTCGCGGCTTCGTCAACTTCGAACAGCGTCATGTCGCGGCCGCCGGTGATCGAGATCAGCAGGCCCTGGGCGCCCTTCATGGTGGTTTCGTCGAGCAGCGGATTGGCGATTGCAGCTTCGGCGGCGGCCATCGCGCGGCCTTCACCGGAAGCTTCGCCGGTGCCCATCATGGCGCGGCCCATCTCGCGCATCACCGAACGCACGTCGG
>Ga0189291_100212_pt1 | contig 40352 bp, 34 predicted proteins | sample UW1redminimetaG_FD_130331 | JGI IMG/M metagenome (GOLD analysis project Ga0189291, IMG submission 130331) | Marine microbial communities from the Costa Rica Dome - UW179B-red mini metaG | ecosystem: Environmental > Aquatic > Marine > Oceanic > Photic zone | place: Costa Rica: the Eastern Pacific... | reverse complement strand
GTGCAGGTGATGACGGACCGTGATGACTGGTATCTGGAGAACATGCACAGCTATGGCGCGCTGTTCCTTGGTCCGCGCACCAATGTGGCCAATGGCGACAAGGTGATCGGCACCAACCACACGCTGCCCACCAAGAAGGCCGGTCGCTACACGGGCGGTCTGTGGGTTGGCAAATACCTCAAGACCCACAGCTATCAGAAAGTCACCACGGACGAAGCCGCCGCGATGATCGGCGCCTATGGCTCTCGCCTGTGCCTGCTCGAAGGCTTTGTCGGCCACGCCGAACAATGCAACTTGCGCGTCCGCCGCTACGGTGGCCAGAACGTCCCATACGGCGAGGCGGCGCAGTGGCAGGACGCGGCGGAGTAATCACGTTGGGCGAAGAATTTGGACAGGGCACTCCTATCCGTGGTGGTTTTGTTCTATCACGGAGCTACGGACCGATAGATGCCGGCCAAGGCATCCGGGGCGACATGTTGCCAGCGGCGACATCTGCCCTTGCAAGGCGGCCGCGCAAGGTGGGGAAAGTGAACAAATCCAGAGTGACGTCCATGCAGGTGGCCCACAAGGCGGGGGTCAGCCAGTCCGCCGTCAGTCGGGTCTTTACCCCCGGCGGCAGCGTGTCGGACAAGACCCGCGAAAAAGTAATGCGGGCCGCCGAAAGCCTTGGCTATAGCCCCAACGTTCTGGCCCGCGCCATGACCACAGGCCGCAGCCAGATCATCGGGCTGGTCGTGGCATATCTGGACAACCAGTTCTATCCCGAAGCCATCGAACGGCTGGCCGTGGCCTTGCAGGAACAGGGCTATCACGCGCTGGTCTTTATGGCGACGCCCACGATTGGTGACACCGATGATGTGATGCGGCAGCTGCTTGATTACCAAGTCGACGGGATCGTGCTGGCCTCGGTTTCCATGTCCTCCAGCCTGGCCCGCAAATGTGAGGACCACGGTATTCCGGTGGTTCTGTTCAACCGCGACCAAGACGACGCACGGATGAGCGCGGTCACCACCGACAATATCGAAGGCGGACGGGCCATTGCGCAGCATTTCGCCGAACGCGGCGCGGAGCGCATTGGCTATGTCGCCGGCTTTGAAGGAGCCTCGACCCAGATCGACCGTGAGAAGGGCTTCTTGCAAGGATTGGAAGAGGCGGGGCTGTCCCTTGCCATGCGCGAGGTCGGCGGCTTTGAATACCCGCTGGCCCGTACCGCCGCGCTGGAATTTTGCGCGGGGCGGAACCGGCCTGATGCGGTCTTTGTCTGCAACGATCACATGGCCTTCGCCTTTGTCGATGCGGTGCGCCACAAAATCGGCCTGCGTATTCCCGAAGACCTGCTGGTCGCCGGGTTTGACAATGTGCCGATTGCCGCTTGGCCTGCCTATGATCTGACCAGTTACCGCCAGCCCATCAACCGGATGGTGGCGCAGACTGTCGAAGTTCTGTTGGGCCAGATCGACAACGCTGACAGCCCTGCGCAAAAGCTGCGCCTCAAAGGGGAGCTGATCGTGCGTGGGTCAACGGGCGGGCCAAGCCAAAGACAAGGTTGAGCAAGGCCGCATGAGATAACAAACCGCGCCAAAGGCGTGCGAAATAACAAAGGATAACCAGATGACACCACAGGACATGGAAAGCCGCATCGTGCGCTATGGCGATTTACGCCCCTGCCGCACTGCATTTATCGACGCCCACACCCCCGGTAGCGATCAAAAGGAAAACTTCACGATTATCGGCGGCGGTGTCAGCGAAAGCCCGGACCAGCATGTGCATATCGGTATTCCGCATGGGTTCAACATTGGCGCAGCAGGCCAGCCGCCCAAGTGCCGCAATTCCCTGCACAACCACCGCACAGCAGAAGTGTTCTTCATCCTCAGCGGTCGCTGGCGGTTCTTCTGGGGTGAGCATGGCGATGCAGGCGAGGTCATCCTTGAAGAGGGCGACATCTTCAACATTCCCACGAATATCTTTCGCGGGTTCGAAAACATCGGTACCGACTATGGGATGATCATGGCGGTTCTGGGCGGCGACGATGCGGGCGGCGGCGTGATCTGGGCGCCCCATGTGATCGAAGACGCCAAGGCGCACGGGTTGATCCTTGGTGAGAACGGCAAGCTCTATGACAGCAAGAAAGGTGAAAACCTGCCCGATGGTGTTGGCCCAATGCCGCTGCTGACCCAAGCAGAGCTGGACAAGGTCGATTGCCCAAGCGCCATGCAGGTGATCGGCGGCTACGTGCGCCGCTATCTGGATATGGTCGCGCTGGCAGAGGAGGCACCGGTTAAGGTAATCGGCGAGAAGGGAATCATTCGGGATAAACCAGGGTTCGAGATTGATTTCATCACCCGCGCCTGCGCCTCCGAAGAGATGCACAAACATGACCGGCCTTCGGTCCTGATGCCGGTCAAAGGCCATTGGCGCGTGGATTATGAGGGGGGGGGCGCCACATTGGCGCCAGGTGATACGATGTCTGTGCCAGAAGGGGTCATGCATCGCGCCTTGCCCTCAATGACCGGCGAGGCCGCGCTTTACCACATCATCGCAACCGATGATGCGGCAGGGGCAACCTGGCAGGGGTGAGATGCACAACATGCAGGCCATTCTCCAAGGCCCCGATGGCAACCCCGCAGATCTGACGCTGGTGCAAATGGCGGCGGCGCTGCGGGCGGGGCTGCTTTCTTCGGTTGAGCTTGTCAGCGCATTTCTGACCCGCATCTCGGAGCGCAATCCGCAGATCGGTGCGTTTGTGCATGTTGATCAGCAAGGGGCACTTGCCGCCGCATCGGCGGCGGATGCCGCTTTTGCCGAAGATCTGGACCATGGTCCGCTGCAAGGCATTCCCGTTGCCATCAAAGACGTGATCGACGTGGCAGGATGGCCGATACGCTGGGGCTCGTCCCTCTGTGAGGATCGGATTGCGGCGCAGGATGCACCGGTCGTTGAAATCTTACGGGAGCAATGCGCAGTGCTGGTGGGGGTGGTCGCCACCTATGAGATGGCCACCGTTGGGCCAGACGCCAGCAGTCTTTATGCCCAGCCGCGCAATCCGTGGCATGCCGATCATATCACCGGCGGATCCTCTTCGGGATCAGCAGCGGCAGTGGCGGGCGGGATGGTGCCCTTGGCGCTTGGCACCGATACGGGCGGGTCTGTTCGCAGCCCGGCGGCCTTTTGCGGCGTCGTTGGGTTCAAGCCGACCTTTGACAGGTTCCCGATGGAAGGCGTCATGCCGCTGTCGCAATCCTTGGATCACATTGGCCTGCTCACGCAGACCGCGGAAGATGCGTCATTTGCAATGACGGCAATGGCCGGAATGCCAGTGCCCGACGGGCAATCGGAAAAGCTGCGTGTGGGTTTTGTTCGCAATTGGTGTGATGACCAGACCGTTCAGTATTTTGACAAAGCCGCCTCCGATCTCAGCTTGGCGGGCGCGTCAGTGACCCTCGTGGACTTGCCCGACTATGCGCCGCTGGAGAACGCGGCCTGTGACGTGTTGCTGTATGAACAAGTGCGCAATCACTGGTCGGAGATTTCGCGGGCCTCTGATCAGGTCGGCCGAATGCTGCTTGATACAATGCAAGCCGGTCGTGGTGTGGACGATCAGACCTACGCGCAAGGACAAGCCGTGGTGCAGGACTTTTCCCGGCAAGCCGAAGCGACGATGGCAAAGTTTGACGTGTTGATCCTGCCAACCACCTTGCGCCCCGCAGAGCGGTTCGACAGCTTTGAAGATGGAAAGGCGACATGGACCCCGATGCGAACCATCCCGTTCAACATGAGCGGTCAACCCGCGGTTTCCGTTCCGGTGGGGATGCAGGATGGCATGCCCCTCGGTCTCCAGATCGTCGGGGCGCGGCATGATGATATGAAGGTGTTGCAGGTGGCACAGATGTTCGAACGCGCCACCGATCACAGTTGTCAAAAGCCCGACTTTCGCGCGGTTGAATTGGCCGCGTTCGAAAATCAGTAATTTGGCGGCGTGACCGCGCTGACGATCTTGCTTTCTCCATCTGACAAATTCTCAAATGAATGGGGTATGCGGCTGTCGAAGTAATATCCATCCCCGGCTTTTAGGACGCGCACCTCGTCGCCCACAGATACCCGCACTGCACCTTGAAGCACAAACCCGCCTTCTTGGGCCTTGTGGCTTAACGCTTCGGTCGATACCGCGCCGGGCTGATAGGTTTCCATCATCAAGAGCATCTGCCGCTCGGCAAAGTTCATTCCCACCATGCGGTAGGAGATTTGCTCGGTGGAGCCTATTTCGACCAAATCGGCCTCGCTATAGAAGGGGTGTATGCCCTCTTGCACACCTTCAATGCCGAAAAATGCGGTCAAGGTCGCGCCCAGTGCATCGACAATGGCGGCCAGTGTATCGACGGATGGGCTGACTTTATCCCTTTCAATCAGTGATATGGTCGAATGCGCGATGCCCGATCGCGCTGCCAGCTCTCTCACTGTAAGCATCCGCCTTTGCCGCAATGTGGCAACACGTTTTCCGACTTTGGCCATGAGAACTCCCTGTAATGTCCATTATCTTGACCAAGCGCTTCAAGTCAATTGATTGGTGATCCGCTAGAGAGGATGATTGCGGCCAATGACCTTCACAGCAAAGAGTGACCACCATGATGCACATTGATGACGCGCTGAACGCGCAGCTGACCTTTGTGAAACAGCCAGAGCGCAGCGCCGAGCAAGACACCGCAGAAATTGAAGGGCTGGTCAAAACGGTCCTCGACGATGTCCGCAACGATGGGGATGCGGCGGTTGCAAAATATGCCCGCAAGTTCGACAACTCTGACCTTGAGGCATTTGAAGTCACAGCGCAGGACCGCGAGGCGGCGTTGGCGCAACTGGATCCGCAAACCCGCGCTGATACCGAGTTTGCCATCGACAATGTCCGGCGGTTTGCGCAGGCGCAAATGGACACGATCCTGCCTCTTGAGGTCGAGCTGCATCCGGGCATTCATCTGGGGCATCGGGTCATTCCGATTGAGCGGGTCGGGTGCTACGTGCCCGGCGGCCGATTCCCGTTGTTGTCTGCCCCGATCATGAGCCTTGTTCCAGCCAAAGTCGCGGGCTGCGATGAGGTGATTGCCTGTCTGCCGCCCAACGCCCATCCCGCGATGATCGCCGGCTGTCACCTTTCTGGCGCAGACCGGATCTTCCGCATTGGCGGTGCGCAGGCCATCGCAGCGATGGCCTTTGGCACCCAGACCGTGCCTTCGGTGGACAAGATTGTCGGCCCCGGCAATGCCTTCGTGAACGAGGCCAAGCGGCAGGTGTTTGGCCCGGTCGGAATTGACCAATTGGCAGGCCCAAGCGAGATTTTCATCGTGGCGGATGAGACAGCAAACCCGGTGATGGTTGCCGCAGATCTGCTGGCGCAGGCCGAACATGATGTGCGCACCCGTGTAGGTTTGATCACCACCGACGCGGCGCTGGCAGAGGCCACCTTGAAAGAGGTCGAGGCCCAGCTGACCCATCTTTCCACGGCTGCTGTTGCCGCCCCCGCCTGGCGCGATTACGGGTCCATTGTCCTGTGCGAGACCGAAGAGGCGATGATCGCCTATTCCGACATCATCGCGGCCGAACACCTGCAGGTCCACACCCGCGACTCCAAAGCGACGAGCAAAAAGCTGCGCCACTACGGGTCGTTGTTTATCGGCGAGAATGCCTCGGTTGTGTATTCCGATAAATGCTGCGGCACCAATCACACGCTGCCGACGATGGGGGCAGGGCGCTACACAGGCGGGCTCTGGGTCGGCTCATTTGTCAAGATTTGCACCCACCAATGGCTTGAAGACAGTGGTGTTGAAACCGTGGCCTTGCCCGCAGGTCGCCAAGCGGCGACCGAAGAAATGGAGGGGCACCGACGTGCAGCCATGTTCCGCCTGCAAGGTGCCAAGGTATTTGAGGGCTGATCGCCCCGCACCAAAGCTCAACCGGCTGCGCGGGTCATCCTTTGATGGCCTGCGCGGCAACGGTATACCCACCAGACGCACCATCGACGAAGTGCACGTGATCGTCTGTCATGATGGATGGGACGATGCAGGTCATCATCGCCTCTGACTGGGCATGAATGCCATATCTGACAACGCCCTCCGCCACGGCTTGATCCAAAAGGCTTCGTAATTTGGCCTCTGTTCCAGGATCGCAATCAACGGTCATCTTCAGCCCGTCCTCAAATTTGCGGAAATCGGCGTTTTGGCCGACCACACGGCGGTAACGGCGCGCGTCAAATCCGCCGATCTTGAGCCCTGTCTTGATCAGAAGCCAGGCAACGAGGCTTTCAAACAGCGCCTTGCGTCGCGCAGCGCCGAGCGATCCTGCACCGTGTTGAGCATGGGCTTCAAGCTGGGCGCCAGCAGGCGGCCAGTCCACGCCGGGGCCGCTGGTGTCGCCGGGATGACCGGACCGATCCAGACCGCCCGCCAAAGCAACAACCTTGCCGGCCAGCTTTGCAAATGCGGGGTCTTCTGCGGTGCGGGCGGGCATGATCACCACGGATAGGATCGCGCCATAGCGGCTTGGCATATGACTCCAACGGCAGGACAATCCGGTGAGGTCCGGCTGTGTACCCGGCGGTGCGGGCGGCACGCCGTTTGCGCCATCCTTCATACGCGCCTCCGCCCAGGCCAGCCCGCCACCTGCGAACATGGCGTAGTCCACGCCTGCCGCCGCGCCAAACCGGGCAATCCGCACATCATGACCTGCCGCGCGCACGTCTGAGATCCGAACCATGCCGATCCGCAGCGACATATCAAACTCCTCTGCGGCCCAAACCTGAACCGCAGCCAATGCTTCGGTCGCGCGGTCCTTCCATTCGGGCGGAACAGCAAATCCTGCCCCGTCGCCGCCAAAGATATAGGGAAAGGCGACCCCGCCATGGGCGTTGATCTGGGCAGAAATGACAGCCGCCCCAACCATGTTGACCGTTTTGTATTTGCCTGCGGCAGCGGCCTGCGTTGACCCGACGATGTCCGATGTGCCAACCCACCAATCCTCGGGCAATGAAGTGTAATTCTCGGTGTCCGACAGGGCGGCAAAATCATCCTGAACGGGGACGGCGGCATAAAACGGAGGAAGGGGATCTGTCATTTGATCACGCTAGCCAATGCGCCGCCGATCACCAAATCATTCTTTGGTGTACAAGCGGTTTCGCGCGGCCTGCTGTTTTGACGGCGGCACAAGATTTCCGCGCTTCGCTTCTTTCCTCCTTCAAAAAATGTGCGATTCGCCTCTTCCGTACGCAATTTCACCATCAGTTGACGATTTGTCGCAGCGCGTTGGCGCGGCTTGAACCTGTGTCGCAGTATACGTTTGTATACTGTTAGCGCTGACCCCATTTTCCCGGCAGTTGACTATAGGTCAGTAAACTCTGCGGATTCTCGCGATTTGAGAAATTATTTACAAAGGCTTTCCGATAATCGAAAAAAATTTACAGAAAGTGGCAATAAAGCCAACGGAAATCGCGGATTATTTACAAAGTTAAGTATGTTCCCTCAGAAGATGCTGTCTGTTTCTCACTGCGAGACAGGCCGCGCAGCACGAGGAGGATACCATGACAACCGCAGATCCGCTGAACACGGCAAGCCAACCATCAGCCAAAGATTCATCCCGCCCGCCCCATGTAACCGCACAGGATTACGCGCTTATGTATGCGGCATCGGTAGCCGACCCTGACGCCTTTTGGGCAGAGGAAGGCAAGCGGATCGATTGGATCAAGCCGTTCAAGACCGTCAAGAACACCTCCTTCGCCCCTGGCAACATCGACATCCGCTGGTTTGAGGACGGCACGCTGAACGTCAGCGCCAATTGTATCGACCGTCATCTCGAAACCCGCGGCGACCAAACAGCGATCATCTGGGAACCGGATGATCCAAACAAGGAAGCGGCCCTGCACATCACCTACAAGGATCTGCACGCATCGGTCTGCAAGATGGCCAATGTCCTGACGGATCTGGGTGTCGCAAAGGGCGACCGCGTTGTTATCTATCTTCCCATGATCCCCGAGGCCGCCTACGCGATGTTGGCCTGCGCCCGGATCGGGGCCATTCATTCCATCGTTTTTGCAGGGTTCTCCCCGGACGCTTTGGGGGCGCGTATCAACGGTTGTGACGCGAAAGTGGTCATCACCGCGGATTACGCCCCCCGAGGTGGTCGAGAAACGCCGCTCAAATCCAACACCGACACCGCGCTTTTGCATTGCAAGGACAGTGTGAAATGTCTGGTGGTCAAACGCACCGGAAGCCAGACCACTTGGACCGACCGCGATCACGATTGTAACGCCTTGATGGCCGCGGCGTCTGACGAATGCGCCCCTGCCGAGATGGGTGCCGAAGATCCGCTGTTTATCCTCTACACCTCAGGCTCCACCGGTCAGCCCAAAGGCGTGGTGCACACGTCAGGGGGCTATCTGGTCTATGCTTCCATGACCCATGAAATCGTCTTTGACTATCACGATGGCGATGTCTTCTGGTGCACGGCAGATGTGGGCTGGGTCACGGGCCACAGTTATATCGTCTATGGACCGCTGGCCAATGGCGCGACCACGATCATGTTTGAAGGCGTACCGACCTATCCCGACGCGGGCCGCTTCTGGGAGGTCTGCGCCAAGCATAAGGTCAATCAATTCTATACTGCTCCGACCGCGATCCGTGCCTTGATGGGCGCGGGCAAAAGCTGGGTGGAAAAACACGACCTGTCCGATCTGCGGGTGCTCGGATCTGTGGGGGAGCCGATCAACCCCGAAGCATGGAACTGGTACAATGAGGTTGTCGGCAAGGGCAATTGCCCTATCGTCGATACCTTCTGGCAGACCGAAACGGGCGGTCACATGTTGACCCCGCTGCCCGGCGCAACCCAGCTCAAACCCGGCGCTGCGCAACAGCCGTTCTTTGGTGTGCAACCGGTCGTGCTGGAACCCACCAGCGGTGAGGTGATCGAGGGCAATGGTGTCGAAGGTGTCCTGTGCATCAAAGACAGCTGGCCCGGCCAGATGCGCACCGTCTGGCAAGATCATGAGCGTTTCGAGAAAACCTATTTTGGCGATTACAAAGGTTACTATTTCTCGGGTGACGGGTGTCGCCGTGACGAGGACGGCGACTATTGGATCACGGGCCGCGTTGACGATGTGATCAATGTCTCCGGTCACCGCATGGGCACGGCAGAAGTCGAAAGCGCCTTGGTCGCCCACGCCAAAGTCGCCGAAAGCGCCGTGGTCGGCTATCCGCATGACGTCAAGGGGCAGGGGATCTATGCCTATGTCACCTTGATGAACGGTGAAGAGCCGTCCGATGCCCTGCGTAAAGAGCTGGAAACTTGGGTCCGTACCGAGATTGGCCCAATTGCCAAGCCGGATCTGATTCAATGGGCGCCCGGCCTGCCAAAAACCCGGTCAGGCAAGATCATGCGCCGTATCCTGCGCAAGATTGCAGAAGACGATTTTGGTGCATTGGGCGATACCTCGACCTTGGCCGATCCATCCGTTGTAGACGATCTGATCAACAACCGCATGAACCGGAGCGCCTCGTGATGGATGGCGCAGGCACACCGACAGTCGCACCCGTTCTTATTCTGCTTGGCCCTCCGGGCGCCGGCAAAGGCACGCAGGCACGTATGTTGGAAGAGACCCACGGGCTGATCCAACTGTCCACGGGTGATCTGCTGCGGGCCGCTGTTGCGGCAGGCACTGACGCGGGAAAACAGGCCAAGGCCGTGATGGAAGCCGGCGATCTGGTCAGCGATGACATCGTGATCGCGATCCTGCGTGACCGTCTGGCCGAGCCTGATTGCGCCAAGGGCGTGATCCTTGACGGCTTTCCCCGCACCACGGTTCAGGCCGAAGCATTGGACGCCCTGCTTGCGGGTACGGGTCAGAGGATCAACGCCGCCATCAGCCTTGAAGTTGAGGACGCGGCGATGGTTGAACGGATCTCGGGGCGGTTCACCTGCGGGGCCTGCGGCGAAGGGTATCACGACAGTTTCAAACCCACGGCCAAGGCTGGCACCTGTGACAACTGCGGCTCAACAGATATGAAGCGCCGCGCCGATGACAACGCCGAAACCGTGGCACAGCGGCTTGAGGCCTATCACGCGCAGACCGCACCGCTGATTGATTATTACCAAACCAAAGGGGCGCTTTGTGCTGTCCCTGCGATGGGCGCAATTGACGATATTGCCGCCGAACTCAACGCCGTTGTGTCGCAAGCCACGGCATAACGCTTGAACCCTAGGCCCGCCACACGGGCCTTGAGAAAGCAAACGAAGGAGGGCTCAAACACATGTCCCAACAAGACGAAAGCAATAACGCATACTGGAGCGCCAATGTGCGTCTGATCCTGATCAGCCTCGCCATCTGGGCGCTGGTCTCATTCGGGTTCGGGATCATCCTGCGCCCGGCATTGTCGGGCATCGCCGTGGGCGGGACCGACCTTGGTTTCTGGTTCGCCCAGCAAGGGTCGATCATCATCTTCCTGATTTTGATCTTCTTTTACGCATGGCGGATGAACAAGCTCGACCGTGAGCACGGCGTGGACGAGGAATAATCACAATGGATCAGTTTACACTTAACCTGCTGTTTGTTGGCGCGTCCTTTGCGCTTTACATCGGCATCGCGGTCTGGGCCCGTGCCGGGTCCACGTCCGAATTTTATGCGGCTGGCCGGGGTGTTCACCCTGTCACCAACGGTATGGCCACGGCGGCGGACTGGATGTCTGCGGCCTCCTTCATCTCGATGGCGGGACTGATTGCCTTCACTGGCTATGACAACTCTTCCTTTTTGATGGGTTGGACCGGTGGCTACGTGCTGCTTGCGCTGTTGCTGGCTCCTTACCTGCGCAAGTTTGGCAAGTTCACAGTTTCCGAGTTCATCGGCGACCGCTTCTATTCCAAGACCGCACGCATGGTGGCAGTGATCTGTCTGCTGGTGGCTTCCATCACCTATGTGATCGGCCAGATGCAGGGCGTGGGCATTGCCTTTGGCCGCTTTCTGGAAATCGACGCGACGCTTGGCCTGCTTCTGGGCTCATGCGTGGTGTTTGCCTATGCGGTTTTTGGCGGCATGAAAGGTGTGACCTACACGCAGGTTGCACAATATTGCGTGTTGATCACGGCCTATACGATCCCGGCTGTCTTTATCTCGCTGCAACTGACAGGCAATCCGATCCCGGCGCTTGGCCTGTTTGGCGAGCATACGGCATCGGGTGAGCCACTGCTGGCCAAGCTGGACCAGATCGTGCGCGATCTTGGCTTTGCTGAATACACCGCCGCCCATGGCTCGACCATCAACATGGTGCTCTTTACCCTGTCTCTGATGATCGGTACCGCAGGTCTGCCGCACGTCATCATGCGCTTTTTCACCGTACCCAAAGTGTCTGACGCACGTTGGTCCGCAGGTTGGACATTGGTGTTCATCGCCTTGCTCTACCTCACAGCCCCTGCTGTTGGTGCCATGGCGCGTCTGAATATCTCTGAGCTGATGTGGCCAAATGGCACAGACGGCGCAGCGGTCAGCGTTGAGCAGATCGAAAACGATCCGCAGTACGCCTGGATGGAAACATGGCAGAAAACCGGTCTTCTCGGTTGGGAAGATAAAAACGGCGACGGCATGATCCAGTATTACAACGACAAGAACGCCGATCTGCAAGCTAAGGCCGAAGCCAACGGCTGGACCGGGAATGAGTTGACCAACTTCAACCGCGACATCCTTGTGCTGGCCAACCCTGAAATCGCGAGCCTTCCGGGCTGGGTGATCGGTCTTGTGGCGGCGGGTGGCCTTGCGGCGGCTCTGTCCACAGCGGCGGGCCTGCTCTTGGCGATCTCTTCTGCGGTGTCTCACGATCTGCTGAAGGGTCAGTTGACCCCGAACATGTCTGAGAAGTCAGAACTCTTGGCGGCGCGTATCTCGATGGCGGCGGCGATTGTGGTGGCGGTTCTTCTGGGCCTTAACCCGCCGGGTTTTGCGGCGCAAACCGTGGCGCTTGCCTTTGGTCTTGCTGCAGCTTCGATCTTCCCGGCGCTGATGATGGGTATCTTCTCCACCCGCATCAACAACACGGGCGCGGTTGCTGGCATGCTGGCCGGTCTGGTTGTGACGCTGCTCTACATCTTCCTGCACAAGGGGTGGTTCTTTATCCCTGACACCAACGCCTTCACCGATGCAGATCCCCTGCTGGGCCCGATCAAATCCACCTCGTTTGGTGCGATTGGCGCGGCGGTCAACTTTGCGGTGGCCTATGTGGTCTCCGGCATGACCAAAGAGACCCCGCAAGAGATCAAGGATCTGGTGCAAAGCGTGCGTATCCCGCGCGGTGCGGGCGGTGCGGTCGAAGACCATTAAACAATCGCCTGACACCGCTGCAAACCTGCGGCGGTGTCTCGCATTCCAATTCCGTCCTGCCCGCATCACTGTGGGCGGGATACCTCATTTAAAAAGGCCTGCGATATGCCTCTTCCGGCCAACCTGATCCAGTTTCTTGCCTCGGTTCATCCCTACGACAGCCTGTCCGAAGGGGATCTGAACGCCCTGGGTTCTGTCTGCGAGGCGCGAGAGTTCGCGCCGGGGGATTTGGCCTTTGCCGTGGGTGACACTGTTGCGGATCTTTTCATCATAGCCGAGGGCGAGGTGGAGATTACCGACGAGACCGGCGTGCAATTATCGATCCTTGGCCCGCGCAATTCCTTTGGCGAACGCGCCTTGATGCGCGGCGATACCGCCACCCGGACCGCCACAGTCATCGCGCAATCGCGGATGATCGTTATGCCCGCCGCAACACTATTTGAACTGATCAAGGGACAGCCCGCTGTCGCACGGTTCTTTGATCGCCGCCGCCCCGCGAGGGCGGACCGCAAAGACCTGACCACCTTGCCGGTTGATCAATTGATGACCCGCGATCTTGTCACCTGCCCGCCGCAGACCACCATTCGTGACGCCGCCGCGATGATGCATGAGGCGCATATTTCATCCATCTGCGTCACCGGCCCGGACGGGCTTGAGGGGATCGTGACAGTACGCGACATGACGGGCCGTGTTGTTGCGCAGGGCGCCGATATCAACGGCCCGATCAGTGACGTGATGACCCGGACCCAGCTGACCCTTGGCCCCAAGGCGCTGGTCACAGATGTGCTGCATCTGATGGTGGAACGCGGCATTGGTCATATTCCGATTGTGGAGGGCAGTGACCTGCTGGGCATTGTCACCCAGACCGATCTGACCCGCGCCCAGGCCATGTCCTCGGCGGATCTGGTCGGCCGGGTGGCCAAGGCCAATGATGCCGCCGCGATGGCCCGTGCCACGGCCGAGATCCCGCAACTGTTGGTGCAACTGGTAGAGGCGGGGAACCGTCACGAGGTCATCACGCGCCTGATCACCGACATTGCCGACACTGCCACCCGAAGGTTGCTGGCACTGGCTGAGGCCAAGCTTGGCGTGCCGCCGGTGCCGTATCTGTGGCTGGCCTGCGGATCGCAAGGGCGGCAGGAACAAACCGGCGTTTCGGATCAGGACAATTGTCTGATCCTGTCGGATGATGTGACCAATGCTGACATGCCCTATTTCGCCGCGCTCGCCAAATATGTCAGCGATGGGCTGAATACTTGCGGATATTTCTATTGCCCCGGCGATATGATGGCGACCAACCCGCGCTGGTGCCAGCCATTGAAGGTCTGGCGCGGCTATTTCAAAGGCTGGATCGCCAAGCCGGACCCAGAAGCGCAGATGCTGGCCTCTGTCATGTTTGACCTGCGTCCCATCGGCGGCGATCAAAGCCTGTTTGCCGAATTGCAAAAAAAGACGCTCAAACAGGCGTCCAAAAATTCGATCTTCACGGCGCATATGATCTCGAATTCTCTCAAGCATCAGCCGCCTTTGGGGCTGTTGCGCGGGCTGGCGACGATCCGATCCGGTGAACATCGCAACCAGCTTGATCTCAAACATGCAGGCGTGGTGCCGGTGGTGGATCTGGGCCGGATCTACACCCTGCAAGGCCGTCTGAGCCCGGTGAACACCCGCGCCCGGTTAGAAGCGGCCATGGCTGCGGGCGTGTTGTCCAGTTCCGGCGGTGCCGATCTGCTGGACGCTTACGACCTGATCGCCGTCACACGGCTTGAACATCAGGCCGCGCAGATCAAGGCAGGGGAAAAGCCCGGCAACTACCTTGATCCATCGACGCTGTCTGATTTTGAGCGCAGCCATTTGCGCGATGCTTTTGTGGTGGTCAAAACAATGCAATCAGCCGTGGGATCCGGCAAAGGTGCGATAGGATAGGATTATGTTTGTAGAATTGATTGCCACGGTTTTTGCCGGCATCGCCTGCGCCGGGGTGGTGATGCTGTTGAATATCACGACAGGTCGGCGCTTGCCCAAATGGATCATGCCCATCGCTGCAGGGGCGGGCATGATCGGCATGACGATATCGAACGAATATACGTGGTTCGACCGCACCGCCGAACGCCTGCCCGAAGGTGTCGAGATCGCGCTCAAGGTCGACGAAGAAGGCTGGATGCGCCCATGGACCAAGATCTGGCCCTATACCAAGCGGTTTTCGGCAGTCGACACTGGCACGGCACGCCGCAATGAAAATCTGCCGGATCAACGGCTTGCCGATGTCTATTTCTTTGGCCGCTGGTCCCCGATCAGTCAGGCGCCCATGCTGTTTGATTGCGCCACTCCGCGCTCGGCCTTGTTGATCGACGGGGCTGATTTTGGTCCAGACGGTGCTGTGGCCAATGCCGATTGGCACGCAGTGCCTGCTGATGATCCGATCCTGAAACTGGTCTGCGAGGGCTGACATGTTCACCCGCCTGTCCCTGCGTTTGCGCATCTTCCTGTTTTTCTGCCTTCTGGCGGCGGGAGGCGCGGCGCTGGCGGGTGGGGCGCTTTGGTTTGGCTGGTCGCGGGCCGATACGGTCATGCCCGCCGCGCCCTTCATCACCTCTTTCATCGTGTTTGCCTTTCTCAACACCGGCCTCACCGTAGCGGTCTGGCTGTTGTTTGATGAAAACGTGGCCAAGCCGATCAACAAGCTGTCCGCCGATCTGCGGCTGCGGGCCCATTCGGGGATTGATGGGCCGGTTGACACTGACGCCGCGCGATACTTGGGCGATCTGGCACCGGCGGCAGGGGCGCTGTCACGCACCCTGAACGCGTCGATGATGGACACAGCCAAGCAGGTCGCGCATGAGACACAACGCCTGAAACACGAAAGCGAGCGCCTGACGGCGCTGCTGACGGAAATTCCGATTGCAACGATCCTGTTGAACCCGGCCCATGAGATTGTTCTTTATGACGGTCAGGCCGCTGATGTCCTGTCACAGATCGCACCGCCGCGCCTCAAGGCACCTTTGTCCGATTACTTTGACCTCACCACGCTCACCGATGCGATTGACCAATTGTCCGATGACATCGCCGAGGTGCCGTTCAAACTGGGCGATAAGACCGCCGTACGGGTCTTCGACGCGCAGGTGAAATCGCTCGGAGATGGCGGCCATATGGTTCTGATCGACGTGCAGGCCATCGCCAGCCAGCTTCTCAAGGCGCGGCCTTTGGTATTTGATTTTGGTCTGATGAATGTCGCCGAAACCAAAGAGATCAGGGACAGCCCACTGCGCGATCTGTGTTACGTGCCGTTTGACACTGAAACCACCGGCCTGTCGGTCGAGAAGGATGCAATCATTCAGATCGGTGGTGTGCGGATCCTGAACGGCCAGATGATCGCGGGCGAAACATTCGATCGCTTTGTGCATCCCGGTCGTACAATACCGCCTACCTCTACTCTTGTGCATGGGATCTCGGATGATGATGTCGCGGATGCACCCGATATCGCCACGGTGGGCCGCGCGTTCCACCATTTCGCCCGTGACGCCATTCTGGTCGCCCATAACGCACCTTTCGATATCGGGCTGCTGCGCAAATCGGAGGTGGAAATGGGGGTGGAATGGAACCATCCAGTGCTGGACACGGTGCTGTTGTCTGCCGTGATCTTTGGGGTCACAGAGGACCATTCACTCGACGCCCTATGTGAACGGCTTGCCATTTCGATCCCGGCAGAGCTGCGCCACACTGCCTACGGTGATGCCCATGCGACCGGTGCGGCGCTGGTCAAGCTGCTACCGCTTTTGGAAGGCAGGGGTGTGTGCACCTTTGGCCAATTGATCGAAGAGACCCGCAAACACAGCCGGCTTTTACATGATCTGAACGAATGAACAGGCGAATAGCTCAGCGGTAGATCCGGTGATTGCGCACCCCCCAGTCTGAATACAGGTCGGCCATGATGGTGCCGAACTGCGCCTCGGCTTGTACGTTGCTGATGACCTGCCCGCCGCCGCGGCCATAGATGGTCACCTCGTCGCCCACTTGCACATCATCGTTTCCGGTCACATCGGCGACAATTGTGTTCATGGACATTTTGCCCAGTACAGGCACGACCCTTTCCCGGATGATTACGGCGCTGCGATTGTGGGCGTTGCGATAAAACCCGTTGGCATAGCCGATGGAAATGCAGGCCAGTCGGCTGTCCCGCTCCAGAAGATTGGCTCGGTCATAGCCAACCGCCGCTCCCGCGGGGTATGCCCCAAGTCCAACAATACGGGCCTTCAACTCCATCGTCGGGACAAAGCCCAGCTCCGGTTTCAAAATCCCATAGATGATGGCGCCACAGCGGTACATGTCGGTTTCGACCGCAATGCCCGAGACCAGAGAGAGCGAACTGCCTGCATGTATTGTCAGGTCCGAACGGCGCAGGGTGCTGTTGGCCAGAACCCACGCGACTTGCTGCTGAAACAGGGTGGCACTTTGGCGCAGGTGATTTGGTTCATTTGACGCAAAATGGGTGCAGATTCCGGTGATCTGGTTGCGAAGTAGGTCAAGGATCTCTCGGCAAGCCGCTTTGCCTGTCCGAGTTGCCAGGTCCAGCCCGTCCCGCGACATTCCCGCCGCATCAAGGGCCAGATGAACCTTGGGAAGGTTGTGGCCATCGTCCACAAGCCCCCGATACTGGCGGGCTGCGTCAAGCGATCCGATCTGCTCCTGCACGCGGTCAGCCAAGGCTGTTTCCATCTCGGTCAAGGTTGCGGCGCGAAGGCGTATGATCCCGCCTGTGAAACCTGCCTCACGTACAGCGCGGGCCTCTGCGTTGGACGTAATCCCGATGCAGCGGATGCCCTGCGCCATCACCAATGGCACAACCTGTTTGATACCATGCCCGTAAGCATCCGCCTTGAGAACCGCACAGAACTGCGACCGCTCTGGCAACAGGTCGCAGGCCAGCGCCAGATTTCGTGCAATGCGGCTTGGGTAAATGTCACACCAAGAGCTGCGCGGAAGATCGCGGCTGTGGGTCACGTTGCAAGCTGCCCAAGTAACCCGCGCCCGATCCGCGCAGAATATGTTCCATCGTGAAAATGGCCCATTGCGCCCGCCCTCAAATCTCTTCGGTGCCGCACCAGCGGGCGATGAATGACGCGGTAGCCTTGGTCACGCGGCGCATGCTTTCCAGCTCTACCCGTTCGTTGAACCCATGGATCGCTTCGGCTCTTGGCCCATAGACCAGCGCAGGTGTATCGGCATATAGCCCGAAGAACCGCGCGTCTGTGGTCGCCGTGATCGCCGCCTTCTTGAGGTCCGTGCCGGTGGCTGCCTGATGGGCGTCATCCAGTGCGTCGATGGCAGACCGCGCGCGTTCCGAGCTGTCTTGAGACAGCGCATAGCCCTCGGCCTCAAAGCCGTGATAGACGATCTCGGGCAGGGAATTGCGCAGAAAGTCATTCTCTCGCGCCGCGTCCAGAATGACGGATTCAATCTCGGTTTTGGCCGCCGCAATGGATTGCCCGGGAAAGATCGCCATGCGCACGTCAAACACCGCCCATGCGGGCACTGAACTGGTCCAGTCGCCGCCTTGGATTTTGGCAACATTCAAGTTCAGCGCGTGATCCATATGGGCGTAATCATCAGGGCGGTTCTCAACTGCGTTCCAGCGATGCTCCATCTCGTGCAAGGCTTTGATCAAGGGAATGGCGGCCTCAATCGCGTTGGCCCCGCTGCCCGCGTAGGCCACATGGGTCGGGCGACCCTTGAGATGCACCTGAAACCACAAGACGCCCAATTGCGCTGTGACCAGCTTTTCCGAGAACGGTTCGGGGATCAGTGCGGCGTCTGCCTTGTAACTCCGCGCAAGGCAGGCCAGGGCGCCGTTTCCGGTGCATTCCTCCTCAACCACGGATTGATAAAACACATCTGCGGCAGGGGCCAAGCCGCAGGCGGCCAAGGCATCCATCGCAAAGAGGTTCGACGCCAGACCCGCCTTCATATCGCCGCCGCCGCGCCCGTAAAGCCACCCGCCTTCAACGCGCGGTTCATAGGGCGGGCTGTCCCACATATCCAGCGGCCCTTCGGGCACCACATCGATATGCCCGTTCAGGATCAGGGACCGTCCGGTTTTGGTCTTTGACCGGTGCGAGCCGACCACGTTGACTGCATCCTCATAAGGGCCAAGCACAGGCGAAAACCCCGGCAGATGCTGGATGTCTGCCACGTCGATTTGCCAGCGGTCCAATTCATAGCCACGCGCGGTAAGGGCATGGGCCATGAAATCCTGCGCGGCCTGTTCCTTTCCTCTGGTCGAAGGAAAAGCGGTCAGGTCAGACAGAAATGCCACCTGCTGGTCAAATGCTGCATCAATGGCATCAAACAGGCGGGCTTGTAGATCTGATTGCATGATCTGGCTCCTTAGAAACTGGGCAGCGGCGAGTGCGAAAGGATCAGGGGCGCATCGGTTGCGGCGCAAACCTCTTCCGGGCTGACCCCTTTGGCGGTCTCGATCAGGGCAAAGCCATCCGCAGTTACATCAATCACTGCCATATCGGTAAAGATCCGCGCCACGCAGGCCTGCGCGGTGATCGGAAGGGTACATTTGACCTTCAATTTCGACTTGCCGGCACGGTCCAGATGGGTTGTCAGAACCACCACCCGCCGCGCCTTCTGGGCCAGTTCAACACCGCCGCCGACGCCGGGTGAGAATTTGCCCGGTATTTTCCAGTTGGCCAGATCGCCATTGGCTGCCACCTCAAACGCGCCCAGCATCGTCAGGTCCAGCCGTCCGGATCGCACCATGGCAAAGCTGGTGGCGCTGTCAAAAAACGCCGATCCCGGCATGGTCGAGACATAGGCCCCTCCCGCATCAATAAGGTTGCGATCAGCCTGTTCGGGCGGCAAGGTCGGGCCAACCCCAGTCATGCCGTTTTCCGTATGCAGACAGACAGGAATGCCAGAGGCCAGATGATTGACCACTTGGGTGGGCATACCAATCCCAAGATTGACGACCATCCCCGGCGCGATCTCGCGGGCCGCGCGGGCGATCATACGGGTTCTAGCGTCGGACAATGGCATATTCCTCGGTCAGGTTTTCCAATTGGGTCACGTGATCCACAAAAACGCCCGCGGTTTGCACCGCATTGGCTGCGATTTCGCCGGGAAGAACCACAGTCTCGGCCTCGACGATGACACAAGCAGCGGCCATGGCCATCAGCGGGCTGAAATTCTGCGCCGTGGCGGCATAGGTCAAGTTGCCGAAGGTGTCGACGCAATCCGCGTGAATCAGGGCCACATCGGCCCGCAAGGCAGGTTCAACGAGATAGGTTTTTCCCTGCATCTCCACCACCTGTTTGCCCTTGGCCAGTTCCGTCCCGATGCCAATATCGCTCAGCACCCCGCCAAGTCCGCTGCCGCCAGCGCGAATACGTTCTGCCAAGATGCCTTGGGGGTTGAATTCGACTGCAACCGCGCCGGAGTTCATCATTTCGATGGCACGGCTGTTCAGCCCCAGATGTGTTGTGATCAGCCGCGCCACCTGTCCGCTGCGCAAAAGATGATCAACCCCCATGTCAGGTTCATTGGCATCATTTTTGATCACAGTCAGATTGCGCGCGCCATGCTGAACAAGTGTATGGATCAGCGTGAAGGGCGTGCCGGGTACACCAAAACCGCCGATCATGACGGTGTCGCCATCCTTGATCCGGCCCACCGCCGCCGCGATGTCACATCGCTTGTCGGGCAGCCTCATCTTGCGCCCTCGACGGGCAGCCCGGCCTCAGCCGCAAAAGCATCCAGCGCCGCGCAAAGGATCGTCATCATCTCGTCAATCTGGGCTTCGGTGACAATCAATGGCGGGGCAAGCAGAAAGTGATCGCCCGCCGTGCCGCCACGCGTGCGGCGCGAATAGATGATCAAACCGCGCTCATAGGCCAGTTCAACCAGCCGCGCATGCGCCTCAAGGCTGGGCGGCAAAGGCTCCATGGTTTCGCGGTCGCTGACAAATTCAAACGCGGTCAAAAGCCCCTTGCCGCGCACGTCCCCGATGAACGGATAACGCTCCATCAACCCGCGCAGCCGTGCCATCAGCACCTCGCCCATTTTTGCGGCGTTTTCGATCAGACCTTGGTCTTCCATTTCTTCCAGCACGGCCAGCCCCGCCGAACAGGCCAGGGGATTGCCCGCGTAGGTGAAGCCATGCAAGAACCCGCCCGCATCCAGTACCGGTTCGACCAGCCGCGCCCCGGCGACAATCGCGCCCAAGGGCGCATAGCCCGCCCCAAACCCCTTGGACATGGCCACGATGTCCGGCGTGATGCCCCAATGTTCAGCTGCAAGGAATTTGCCGGTGCGGCCCGCGCCGGTCATGACCTCGTCATAGATCAGCAAGACGCCAAATTCGTCGCAAATTTCACGGATGCGGCCATAGTAACTGTCCGGTGCGACCAGAGCGCCGGTGGAGGCTCCACCAACGGGCTCCATCAAAAAGGCCAGCACGGTTTCGGCGCCTTTCTCGATGATCTTGTCGCGCAGCATTTCCGCGTATTTCAGCCCGCGTGCCTCTTCGCTCAGGTTGTCACGATCCAGATAGGTGGCGGGCGCCGGGATGCTTGGCATCCCTTTCATCATCGGCGCAAAGGGTGCACGCAGCGGGTCATAGCCCGTCAGATCAAGCGCCCCCAACGTACACCCGTGATAAGATGGAAACCGAGAGATGACCTTGCTGCGGCTGTCTTGCCCCTGTGTCAGTGCATATTGCCGGGCGAGTTTAAGCGCGCTTTCCACCGCCTCCGACCCGCCAGAAACAAAGAACACCCGGTCCAGCCCCTCGGGCGTCATGGCGACCGTCTTGGCCGCCAGATCCTCAGACGGATGAGTGCGGAAATGCAGACGATACCCGAAGGTTGCCTTGTCCATCTGGGCCTTGATCTTGGCCAGCACGCGCGGGTTGGAATGGCCTATGTTGGACACCATCGCACCGGATGAACCATCAATGTAACGTTTGCCACCCTCGTCAAACAGATAGATGCCTTCGCCCCGATCCAGAAAGGGACGCGGGTTGCGCGATTGGTAAAACAGGTAAGAGGGCGCGTCGGTCACTTGGCACCTGCAATATGTTTGCGCAGAAATTCGCGGGTGCGGTCTTTGACAGGGTTCTTGAACACAACCTCGGGCGGGCCTTCTTCAACCACCACGCCCTGATCCATGAATAAAACCCGATCACAGACTGCTGCGGCAAAATCCATCTCGTGAGTGACGATGATCATGGTCATATGATCTTCGGCCAATTTCTTCATCACCTGGTTCACCTCGTCCACCAGTTCGGGATCAAGGGCGGACGTGGCCTCATCAAACAGCATCAGCTTGGGTTTCATCGCCAAGGCACGGGCAATCGCAACCCGCTGTTTCTGGCCTCCGGACAATTGCGAGGGGTAATAATCAATGCGTTCCAACATCCCGACATGGTCCAGCTGTTCTTCGGCCAATTTGTTGGCCTCGGCCTTGGACAGATCCTTGAGCAGCATCGGCGCCATCGTGACGTTCTCGCGTACGGTCAAATGCGGAAAGAGATTGAAATGTTGGAACACCATGCCGATTTGCTGGCGCATCTCGTTTATGTGCTTTTCATACTGGCGATGGGGTAGTGTCTTGTTGACCTGCACCCCGTCCAGCCAGATCTCACCGCCGGTCAACGCATCAAGATCATTGATCGCCCGCAACAGGGTTGATTTGCCTGACCCCGACGGGCCGATGATCGCAACGATCTGGCCGCGTTCCACGGTCAGGCTGATGTCCTTGAGCACCTCAAGATTGCCAAAGGACTTTTGTGCGTGTTCGATTCTGACGAAATCGGATGTGTCGGTCATGTCTGGCCCCTTGAGATCAGCGAGAGATGGAGATGCGGCGCTCAATCCGGCGCTGCACCCATTCCATTCCGAGATTGATGACGTAGTAGCAGGCCGCAGCCAGCAGATAGAATTCGAAAGGTCGGTAGGTCTTGCCGATGACCCGCTGCGCCGACAGTGTCAGCTCGCTCACCCCGATGACTGAGACCAGGGCGCTGTCTTTCAGCAGGGCAATCATATTGTTGCCAATCGGCGGCAGCACGTCCCGTACTGCCTGCGGGATCACCACCTTGCGCAGCGCCTCGCTCCGGCTGAGGCCCAGGGTGCGTGCGGCTTCCATCTGGCCCTTGTCCACCGCGAGGATCGCGGTCTGGATCAGCTCTGAATTGTAGACCGCAAAGTGTAGACCAAGGCCGATGATACCGGCAACAAAGGCCGGCAAGTCAATGCCGATCTGGACCAAGCCAAAGTAGATCAAGAACAGTTGCAGCAGCAGCGGCGTGCCCATGAACAGCCACGCAAAAAGCCGGAAAGGCTGGCGCAAAATCCATGGTCCATAAAGCGCGATCACCGCGAAAACAATCCCGCCAAAAAAGCTCAGCAAAGCGGCGGCAACCGTGATCCCGATGGTCCAGGCACAGCCCAGAAGGATCACATCCATGTATTTGGGAATAATAGAAAAATCGAGACCCATCACCGTGTCCTTTCGTGATCAGTTGATCTGTGCTTTACGGTCCAGCCAGGTGATGCCCCGGCCAGCCACGTAGATGATGATCATGTAAAGAATCCCGGCCAGCAGGAACATTTCGAACGGCTTGTAGGTCGAACCGATGTAACGCTGGGCGGTATAGGTCAGCTCCACCACAGAGATCGCCGCAACAAGTGCTGTTGCCTTGATCAGCGCATTGATGTTGACGCCCAAGGGGCGGATCATCAGGCGGGCCGATTGCGGCAGGATCACTTTGTACATCGCCTGCCACTGGCTCAGACCCAGGGTCCGCGCGGCCTCGCGCTGACCTTTGTCGATGGCGATGATTGCGCCGCGAATGGTCTCGGTCATATAGGCACCCGCGTTGATGCCAAGGCCAATCACTCCGGCCTCGAAGGCGTCCAGTTGGATGCCGATCTGCGGCCCGCCAAAATAGAGAATGAACAACTGGATCAGTGCGGGCGTGCCGCGGATGACGCTGACATATGCCGCACCGATGAACCGCAATGTGCGAAAGCGCGAAAGCCGAGCCGCCGCCCCCAGCGCCCCGCAGGTCAGGCCCAAAATGGCTGTCAGCACAGAAAGAAGAATGGTCAGCCAAGCCGCCTCAAGAAAGAACGGATAGACTTTCAGCATCAGTTCAAAGTCCATGCCGGCCTCCGCCAAAAACGCTGTGTGCCAAGAGGGGAGACTGCCTGTGCGTCATCAAATGAAATCCTGTGCAGAAGAACATGAAGGGCAGCTTGAATTGAACGGCCTTGATCGCCAAGACTGCCCCGGACCTATTGCCCATCGTCAGGCAGGATGGCAGGGCAGTCAAACCGCTTGCAAGAATCCCCCGCCGCAAAAGGCGCGGCAGGGGCAGGGAGGTCAGCGAATGTCAGCGCCGATCCACTTTTCGGCCAGCGCCAGATAGGTGCCGTCTTCCATCATGGAATCCAGTGCCGCTTGCATGGCTGCGGCCAGTTCGGGGTTGCCCTCACGAATGGCGATACCCGCGCCGAAGGGCTTGGTGCCCGGATCGTCAAACATCGCAAATTCCTGACCTTTGGCGGTCATCGCGAGGATGGCCGCGATTGAATCGTTCACGATGGCGTCCACACGGCCATTTTCCAGCTCCAACAGCAGCTCAGGCAGGCCTTTGTAGGTATTGATGGAATAGCCCTGCGCGCGCGCCCAATCTTCATGTGTCTCACCCAAAGTCAGGCCGACTTTCTTGCCTTCAAGATCCGCCAGGCTGGTGATGTCCGATCCCGGCTTGGTAAAAATGGCGCGCTTGTCGGAGTAATAGGGCCCGACAAAATCCACCACTTCGTCCCGCTCTTCGGTGATGGTCATCGACCCGACGATGGCGTCGTATTTGTTGGCGAGAAGCCCCCCGATGATCCCGTCCCAGGCAGTTGTTACGATCTCGGCCTCCAAACCCATGCGTTTGGCAATTTCGGTACCAATCGCGGGGTCAAAACCGACGACCTTGTTTTCATCGTTTACAAAGTTGAACGGAGGATAAGCGCCGGACATCGAGATGCGGATGACGCCCTTTTCCTTCAGTGTGTCCAATTCCTCTGCGGCGGCTGCGGTCAGCCCAAGAACCGCCAGCGAGGCTGCGGCAATTGCAGATTTCAGAATGGTGCGGCGAACAGTCATTTTTTTCTCCCAGTTTATACTGCGCCGGGGTTTGACCCAGGCGATATTGGCGGATTCCCCGCTCTGCAAAAACACTTGCATGGCCCCTAACATCGTGCAAATAAATAATAGATATCTTCAATATAGATGAAATTTATGAGACTCCCGCACCAGCAGCGTTTTCCCTGGAACCTCGACTGGAACCTGCTGCGGACCTTTATGGTGGTTGTTGAACAACGCGGCATTTCAAAAGCGGCGGATTTTCTGGGGCTCAAACAGCCGACCGTTTCAGCGGCGCTCAAACGTCTGGAATTGTCCACGGGCCGCACTCTCATCATCCGAAAGCCCAATGAGTTTACCATCACCCGCGCGGGGCAGGTGCTTTATACCGAATGCGCGACGATCTTTGGCTCGATCTCACAATTGCCAGCCCTGATGGATGTCGACAACACGGATCTGCGTGGCCATTTGTCGATTGCGATCACCAGCTATGTGATCTCGGATCATTTCGACGACTTCTTGAACCGGTTCTCCAAGGCGCATCCGAATGTGACCTATTCGTTTACCGTGTCCGAAAGCGATGAAGTGGAAACTGCAATCTCGCAAAACCGGGCCAGTTGCGGGATTTGCCTGTTGTCGAAAGCTCCGAAAAACCTCGATACGATGATCCTGTATCGCGAATACTTTGGTCTTTACTGCGGTGCCCGCCATCCGCTGTTCAATGTACCGGATATTGAGACCAAAGAATTGGAGGGCGAGCCATTCGTGGCCTTCCAGACCGAGGCCGAGGGTGGCCCGCTTGAGGCAATTGCCCATCTGCGCGCCCGTTTGGGGCTGGCCAATACATGGCGCGGGGTGTCATCCAGCCTCAATGAGATCCGCCGCATGATCATGGCCAACATCGGGATCGGCGCCTTGCCGCTGCACGTGGCGCAACAAGACGTTGTGGCCGGTCACATTCGTCAATTGCCGCCCTATGAAGACCTGCCGATGGTTAACATCTATCTGATCAGCAATCCTGCCCGTCGGCAGTCAGAGGCCGACGCAGTGTTTCTTGCCGCCATCGCGGCAGAACTTTCTGCCATTGATATTGCCGATCGGACATATGGGGCAATGCGAGGGTAATCAGCTGTTGCCGGATGGCCGCTGAGCGTTGCGATTTCGTTTGGGCCTAGGGCCAAATGCCGATCCATCCCGATTGTCTGGCGCAGGGTGAATGCCGTGACTAGACCGTGATCTTCGACAATAGCTTGAGCAGCAACGCCCCGTCTTCTGTCTCAAGCAAACCGTTCAGTGCGCCGTCCTGTTCTTCGACATCCTTGCGAATGTCGAGCATGCGCATACGCCCCAGATGGGTCAGCAACAGATTGATCTCACGCTGATCGCTCTGCGAGATCTGCCGGTGGACCAAGCCGTCAGAGACCATGCGATCCACCAATTTGCTTAATGTAGGCGGATTGATCAGCGCCTTGCTCGCCAGTGCGCCCATGGTCAGCCGCCCGCCAGCATCAAGGCATTCCATTACCCGCCAGGCTTCGATCTGGATGCCATGCTTTTTCAGGCGCGTCGTCATCCGCTGATTGACCGAACGATGCGCAGCGGCCACGGCATAGGAAATATGGTTTTCAAACGAACTGGGCTGCTCAGACATCTCTACCACCATTAATCACTGCCCTGAATTTAGTTGACTTGGAAAGCAAATTCAATTGCAATGTGCCACCAAGCTTGCATCAAGCGCATATCGCAGAGGGGGAGGGACGCTGCGACACGACGTGACTATGCCAATTGAACTCGCAGATTTTCGCGAGAATGGACAGTTTCACGCAAGTGGCGTCTATCGTGTTGCGCTATTGATTCCTCTGTGCGGGGCGGCGGGCATCTGGGCCCCTTCCTGCATATCAAGCGCGCAGGTCGCCGTGGCAGAGCTGAACAAAGCGGACGGGATCGAAGGGCGCAAGGTGCAGCTGATCATGATCGATGCCGCGGTTGAGGCCGCAGAGCCAATCGAAGAGATCGTCAACGATTTGATCGATCTGGGCGCAATCGACGCGATTGTCGGCATGCACCTCAGCGCGATCCGGCAAAGGCTGTCCAAGGTGGTTTGCCAGCGTATCCCCTATATCTACACACCGCTTTACGAGGGAGGCGAAACGACTGCGGGTCTTTTTGCCATTGGCGAAACCCCCAAGGAGCAACTTGGCCCCGCAATGATGTTCATGCAAAAGCGGTTCAAGCCGCGCAAATGGGCGTTGATCGGCAATGACTATGTCTGGCCGCGCAGTTCGCATGATTATGCAAAGTCCTGTCTCAAACAGATGAACGTTGATCTGGCGATGGAATGCTATGTGCCATTTGGCCTATCGAATATGAGCGGTCTGGTATCAAAACTCGAGGCCTCTGGCGCGGATGCCGTTCTGGTGTCTTTGGTGGGCCAGGATGCGGTGATGTTCAACCGCACCTTCGGGCGGCGCGGGCTTCACAAGAACATTGTCCGGCTGTCCACGGCGCTCGAAGAAAACGGCCTCATGGCCTGCGGGCGTGGCAATCTGGAGCGTCTTTTCTCGGTGTCTTCGTATTTTGGCTCCATATCCAATGACGAAAATGCCGCCTTCAAGGAACGATATTACGGGATGCACGGCGATACGGCTCCGGCGCTGAATGCGCTGGGGCAATCGACCTATGAAGGTCTGCACTATCTTGCCGGTCTTATCGGCCAGTTCGGCGACGTCTGGCAGCACAAATCAACCCGTGACCAACTGCCCGTCAGCTATGCCAGCGGTCGCAATTTTACACATTCTCCCGCTCTGAGGCGCCCCTCGGTATACATGGCGCGGGCCGATGGTGTTCAATTTTGTGACTTCAAGCTTTTGTAAATAAAAGAAAAACAAAATTAACTTTCCAATTCAAATAAAATACTTGAACTGGAAACTAATCTCGCCCACCGTAAAGCAACAGAATCGTGCAGGCCGTTCGAGCGCTGCGTGACAGGTGGGGGAAATTACTTTGTATTGGGCGCTAGCTGTTGTCATTTTTATCGTCGTGCTGTTGGTCGGCATCTGGTTTCTTCAGCGGTTCTACGCCAAGGCGACGCTAGAAACGGCCTTGGTTCGGACCGGCATGGGAGGACGACGTGTGTTGACCGACGGGGGCTGCATTGCCCTGCCGATCCTGCATCAGGTGCAACGGGTCTCCATGCAGACCGCCGCCATCGAAATCGTTCGCAGTGGTCGCGATGCAGTGTTGACTGCCGATCAGTTGCGGGCCGATCTCGCAATGGAATTCGAACTGCGTATCGCCCCTGACACGGGCAGTATCGCCACAGCGGCGCAGGCTTTTGGACACCGGATTGCCCGCAGCGGTGACGCGATTGCTGAGGTCTTGTCCGGCGCCTTGATCAACGCGGTTCACAGTGCTGCCGCAGCGCGGGGGCTCACCGAAATTCATCTCAATCGGGCTGAGTTTACCAAGGATGTGGCAGATATGGTTGCAGACCACGCCAAGCGTCTTGGGTTGGATCTGGTGTCTGCCTCCCTGATTTCGGTGGATCAAAGCGATCTGTCAGGCCGGGACGAGAACAATGCCTTCAACGCCACAGGCATGCGCCGTTTGGCCGAATTGGTGGCCGAGGAACGCAAGGCGCGGATCGCCATTGAAACCTCTACCGAAGTGGTAGTGCGCGAACACCGCCTGTCACAACACCAGCGGCAAATTGAACTCAAAAAGGCCGAGCGCGAGGCCGAGATTGCCCAACAAGAGCATCTCGCCCGCCTTGAAGCCGAAGCCGAAAGCCGGTCTGCCCAGACCCGCGCAGAGGCGCACCGTGCATCAGAGGCCGTGCGGATCGCCGAAGAACGCATGACCAAATCTGCGCAGGTTGCCAATGACGAAGCCCTGCGCAAGGCCGAGATGACCGCGCTCATGCAATTGGAAGAGGCAAAGATCGCCAACAACATCAAGCTGTCTCAGGCCCGCGCCAAAGAGGCCAAATCGAAGGCCGATGAGGAAGAAGCCCGCATTCAGGTGATCCTGGCCGCCGAAAATGTGCAGGCTCAGAAAGAACGGGCAATTGCCCAGCGAGAGCGCGAGATTGCCAAGCTCAAGCAAGAGCGTGACATCGAACTCGAAGACGCCCGCGTCCAAAGTGATGTCAGCACCCTGCTGGCCCGTGCGCAGGCCGATGCCGCTGCCAAAACCGCCGCAGCCAGCGCCGAGAAAGAAGCGATGGAGGCTCAGGCCGCAGGGCAGGCCGCACTGAACTCGGCAGAAAACACACTGAGCGATGCGGTAATCCGGATGCGCCTCGAAGAGCGCAAGCTGGACCGGATGCCAGAAATCATGACCCAGATGATGAAGCCGGTTGAAAAGATCGACTCTATCCGCATCAACCAGATCGGCGGCCTGGGGAGCGGCGGAACTGGCCAGACCGAAGGTGTCGATGGGGCCTTTGGTGCCGCGATGGACCAGATCCTTGGCATGGCCGTGCGCCTGCCCGCTATGAAACAGATGGGCGATGAGATCGGCCTTGATTTCGACCCAAACATCGCAGGCCGAACGGCGGATTACGCCAACCGGATAAAGGCAAAAGACGACCCCAAACCCAAAGACAAAGAGTGATCTAAATCACCCTTCCAAAAATCCAACAGTAACCGAACGGAGGACTTACACATGTCTCTGAACAGAAGAGATTTCCTTGGCCGCACGGCCGCATTGACCACGACCGCGATGCTGCCCACAGCCGTTTTTGCGGATGGCACCATCAAACTTGGCTCCATTCTGGACGCATCTGGCCCGTTTGACGCTTATGGCAAACCGATGGATCAGGCGATGCGCATGGCCGTGGCTGAGATCAACGAGGCCGGCGGTCTGCTGGGCCGTCAGGTTGAGGTCACCGCCTATGACACCCAATCGGACATGGCGCTTTATTCACAATACGGTCAGCAGCTGACCCGTCAGGACAAAGTTGATGTGGTGCACGGCGGCATCCTGTCCGCCTCCCGCGAGGCGATCCGCCAGACCATGCGCAAGACCAAGACACTGTATTTCTACAACGTGCTGTATGAAGGTGGCGTATGCGACCGGAACATCTTTATCAACGGTGTAACGCCCGCCCAGCAGGTTGAGGCATTGGTGCCTTTCGCGATGAAAAATTCCGGCAAGAAGGTCTATATCCTTGCCGCTGATTACAACTATGGCCAGATCACCGCGCGTTGGATTCAAAAGTTTGTGGCGGACAACGGCGGCGAAGTTGTCGGCACCGATTTCTTCCCGTTGGATGTAAGCGACTTTGGCTCCACCATCGCCAAGGTCCAGACCGCCGGCCCCGATCTGGTGATTGCCCCGCTGGTTGGCGGCGCGCATCTGTCCTTCTTCCGTCAGTGGGCCGCCGCCGGCATGAAAGACAAAATTGCACTGGCCTCGACCACCCTGGGCGTTGGCAACGAACACAAGGTTCTGACCCCCGAAGAGGGCAACGGCATCATGTGCGCCTACAACTACAGCCAGGAACTGGACACCCCGGAGAACGCCCAGTTCAAGGAAAAATGGGCCGCGATGTTCGATGGCGATCAGTCGATGCACGAGATTGCCGTGTCGCATTACCACGGCATCAAAACCTGGGCCGAAGGGGTGCGCCAAGCCGGATCACTTGACCGGATGGCGATTATCGAAGCCTTGGAGACCGGCATTTCGATCATGGGGCCGGGCGGCAAAGTGACGGTAGACCCCAAAACCCATCACGCCGTTTTGGATGTGCATCTGATGCAGATGCAGGACCAGCAAATGAAAGTGATTGAAACCCTGCCACAGCGGCAGCCGGTCGACACGCAAGCGGTTTGCGATCTGAGCGCAAACCCGAATGACAACACGCAGTACGAAATCCAAATCTAACCGCGTGTTTCTCCCAGGCGGGGTGCCTCTGGCGCCCCGCCACCCCTTTTATTCTTTCAAGCAGGTCTCCATGGATCTCAGTTTTGTCATAGCGGTTGAAGTGCTTTACGCGGTTGCCTCGCTGGTCTTGATCAGCGCCGGATTGGCCGTGGTGTTTGGCATGATGAAGGTCATCAATCTGGCGCATGGCGAGTTCATGATGCTGGGTGGCTATACGACCATCACCGCCGTGGGGCTGGGCGTGAATGTCTTTATTGCAATGCTGGTGATTGCTCCTCTGGTCGTGGGGCTGATCGGGCTGATTGTGGAACGATTGGTGATCCGGCACCTTTATGGGCGGCTGGTTGATACGATGTTGGCCACATGGGGTCTCAGCCTTGTGTTCATTGGTCTGGCCACGATGATCTTTGGCAATACCACCACAGGCATCTCCACCCCGATCCCCGGCTTTGCCGTGGGAGACTACCAGATCAGCGGCTATAACTTCTTTATCATTGTGGTGGCTGCCGTTCTGGTGATCGCGATGCTGGCGGTGCTGCGTGGCACCCGCGCGGGGCTGATTGCACGCGGCACGATGCAGCGCGCTGATATGGCCGCCGCCCTCGGTTACAGCCCGGACCGTATTTATATGGCGACGTTTTTCTGCGGCTCTGCCTTGTCAGGGCTGGCCGGGGCCGTCCTTGCGCCGCTGGTTGGTTTGGTGCCGACATCGGGCGGTGCCTATATCGCCAAGGCATTTATCACGGTGATCGCTGGCGGCCCCTCGTTGATTGCAGGTCTGCTCAGCTCTGCCACCTCATTTGGTGTCGTTAATCAAGTGTTCACCTTCGCGATCTCGCCGGTGATTGGTGAGGTGGCGCTTCTTGTTGCGGCTGTTGTCTTGCTGCGGCTGATGCCGCAAGGGATCACGGGCCGCTTTTTCAAAGGTAAACTGTGATGGAGCGGTCATTGGGGAGAGAGATCATCGCCACATTGATCGTATCGGCGCTGCTGATCTGGCTTCTGCCGATGGTGATCGCAACCTATACGCTGACGGTGCTGGTGATCTACGGCATGCTGGGGCTGAGCCTTGGTCTGATTTGGGGCTTCGGCGGAATCTTGTGTTTTGGTCAGGCGGCGTTCTTTGGCCTTGGCGCTTACACCTATGCCATCGCGGCGATCAATTTTGGGGAAAGCACGGTGCCAATGCTCTTGGCGGTGCTGGTGCCGCTGATCTTTGCGGCTGTGCTCGGCGCGCTCATGTTCTACGGGCGGCTGACGGATGTCTATCTGGGGGTGATCACCCTTGTTGTGACGCTGATCCTTTTCAAGTTTGTAAACTCCACCGCAGGCCCTCAATACGTGATCGGCAACGCGCGACTGGGCGGTTACAACGGTATTCCGGGGTTCCAGACCCTCAACGTGCCGGGCAATCCGGATGCCTATATCTGGGGCGACCCCTATTTCTATTTCTGCGCAGTCGCGCTGGTGATTGTCTTCCTGCTGGTCACATGGTTGCTGCGCTCTTCCTTCGGGCGGGTTGCCATCGGTATCCGCGAAAACGAAACCCGCATGGCGCTGATGGGCTATGACGTGGCCGCCCGCAAAACCGTGCTGTTTGCCACTGGCGCGGCCATTGCCGGGCTGGCCGGGGCACTTTTTGCGAATTGGGGTGAGATCGTCACGCCGGGGCTGTTCTCGCTGGGCCAATCGGCCGAGATCATCATCTGGTGCATTGTCGGGGGTTTGGGCACGCGGCTTGGGCCGGTCCTTGGCGCGGCAGGTCTGGCCTATCTGAAATTTGTTCTGGGCCAGCAAAGCCTGATCGACAACACCTTGATCACCGGGTTGATCCTCGTGCTGTTCGTGCTGTTCCTGCCCAAAGGTCTGGTGCCCGCAGTGTCCGCCTTGTGGAAGGCCAGCTTTGGCCGGGCCCGGCGCAGACCACTTGCGCGGCAAAGACGGAAAGCAAGACATGGCTGAAACTGTATTGGAAACCCATGGGCTGACCATGCGCTTTGGCGGCGTCACAGCCAGCGACAACGTGAATTTCTCTCTCAAGGCACGCGAATTGCGCTGTTTGATCGGGCCCAATGGTGCTGGCAAATCCACGTTCTTTAAATGCGTGACCGGTCTTCTGACCCCAACCGAGGGCCAGGTGTTCATGCGCGGTCAGGATGTCACGGGCTGGCAGCCCCATCAGATCGCCTCGCTTGGGGTTGGGATCAAAACACAGACGCCCAATGTGATGGACGCGCTGAATGTGCATGAAAACATCTGGCTCTCCGCTCGCCGCTTTCATGATTCGGCAGAGGCAAAGGCCCGCACTGATACCATCATCGACAGGTTGGCTCTGGGCGCGATTGCCCGCACGGAACTGGGACAATTGGCCCATGGAGAACGCCAACGGGTGGAACTGGGGCTGGTCGCAGTGGCCGATCCATGGCTTGTGCTGCTGGACGAACCCGCCGCCGGGATGAGTGCGCAAGACGTGGACCGGATGACCGAAATTATTCACGAGCTGACCCGCAGTGCCGCGGTGGTGATCGTGGAACATGACATGCAATTCATCCGCTCCATCGCCGAGACCGTCACGGTTTTCCATCAAGGGGCCGTGTTGATGGAAGACCACGTCGACCGCGTGATGTCTGATCCGACGGTCCGCGCCGTCTATCTTGGAAAGAAGGCATAAGATGACCGAAGACCGCGAGATATTGTTGTCCGCCAAGGGTATATCGGGTGGCTATGGCCGCGTGCCAATCCTGCACGGCATTGATCTGGACGTGGCCGAGAACGAAGTTGTCGGTGTGCTTGGGCACAACGGCATGGGCAAGACAACCTTGCTCAAGACATTGATGGGGTTCCTGCCAGCCACCGCCGGGCAGGTCCGATATGACCAAACCGATATCACCCGGACACCGCCCAATGTACGCGGGCAGATGGGCATCGGCTATGTACCGCAGGGGCGGGGGATCTTTCCGCAGCTTTCCGTGCGCGACAATCTGCGCTTTGCCTGGCACGATCACGCCGGCGGGTCCGAGGCCGAAGTGATGGACGCTGTTCTTGCCGACTTCCCGCGCCTGCAACGCCTTCTGGATCGCGATGGCGGCGCATTGTCGGGCGGCGAACAACAGCTTCTGGCGTTGGCCCGCTGCCTGATGGGTGACCCTGATTTCCTGCTTTTGGATGAACCGACCGAAGGCATTCAGCCTTCCATCATTGAAGAGATGGCCGAAACCCTGCTGCACCTGCGCGAAAAACGCGGGCTTTCAATCCTGCTGGTCGAACAAAACTTTGACTTCATCGCGGATCTGTCTGACCGGGTTCTGGTGTTGGAGCGGGGCCGCATCACCGGCACGCTGACGCGGGCAGACTTGTCGGATCAGGCCAAAGTGGATCAATTCCTTGGGTTCGGTGCGGCGCGCGGCACCCGCCAGACCTCGGGCACGCGAGCCGAAACGCCCACAACCGCGCCTGCCGCGCCGCCCGCAGGCCGCCGCCCGCAAACCTTCCCAAAAGACAGCGCTGCGAAGCCATCGCCGTCGCTTCATTCGCAACCCAACAGCCCTACGGTGACAGCCATGACCATCAAACGCCCCACATTGTCCCAAATGCGCGCCATGGCGGACCGGTTCGGGATGAGCCTGTCTGACGAGGATCTGTCCGAATACACCGAGATCATCGAGCCTTACATGCAGGCTTATGACCGGCTGGATGCCTTGCCCGACAACCTGCCCCAGGTCAGATATCCGCGCAGTCCGGGGTATTTCCCCGACAAGACCGAGAATCCGCTCAACGCATGGTACGTCAAGACCGAAGTGCGCGGCGCGCCGGATGGCAAGCTGCGCGGCAAACGCATCGCGTTGAAAGACACCATCTGTCTTGCTGGCGTTCCGATGATGAACGGTTCCTCGATCATGGAGGGGTACACACCCGAGATCGATGCCACCATCGTGACCCGCATGTTGGATGAAGGGGCGCTGATCGCAGGCAAGGCGCATTGCGAAAACTTCTGTCTTTCTGGTGGCTCACACACCAATGCCAAGGGACCGATCCACAACCCGTGGAAACGCGGCTATATGGCGGGCGGGTCTTCAGGCGGCTCTGCGGCCTTGGTTGCGGCAGGCGAGGTCGACATGGCCATCGCGGGCGATCAGGGTGGATCCATTCGCATCCCATCGTCCAATTGCGGCGTCTACGGCATGAAGCCCACCCATGGGTTGGTGCCCTACACTGGTGCCATGCCGATTGAACAAACCATCGACCATCTTGGCCCGGTGACTAACAACGTTGCCGACAATGCCCTGCTGCTGGAGGTTTTGGCAGGCGAAGACGGGCTGGACCCGCGCCAGTACAAGCCCAAAACCTACAGCTATACCGAAAGTCTGGGACGCGGCGCCCAAGGTATGCGGATCGGGATCCTGTCTGAGGGGTTTGGTCATCCCAATTCTGAAAGTGACGTGGAACAAAAAGTCATGGCCGCCGCCGAACGGTTCCGTGAATTGGGCGCAAGGGTCGATACGATCTCTGTGCCAGAGCATCACACAGCGATGGACGCCTGGACCGCAATCACGCTGGAGGGGCTTCAGGACGGGATGATGTGGGGCAATTCCAGCGGCACCAACTATCGCGGACTGTTCTTGCCGTCGATGACCGATCACATGGCGCAGTGGAAGGGCCGGGCGGATGAATTGAGTCATTCCCTGAAAGCCTGCATGTTCGTAGGCGAGCATTTTCAGCGTCAGTATCGCGGACGGTTCTATGGCAAGGCGCAAAACATCATGCGCAAGGTCAACGAACGCTATCTCGCCGCACTTCAGCAATATGACCTGTTGTTGATGCCCACCCTGCCGATAAAACCGCAGGAACATCCACCTGCCGATTGCTCGCTTAGCTTGTATGTTCAGCGGGCGTTTGAGATGGTGCCTAACACAGCCCCCTTCAACGGCGGCTTGCCCGCGATGAGCATCCCTTGCGGGCTGAGCGAAGGGCTGCCAATCGGGATGCAACTTGTTGGTCCGAATTATGGGGAAATGAAGATTTACCAAGCTGCCCATGCGTTTGAACAATCAGGCGACTGGCGCGACATGTAAACGGGGAGGCTTCGAGATGACCATTTTGAACGAAAGCATTGCAGACCAGATCCAGAAGTTTGGGGTGAATGACACCAGCGCGGAGCAGGCCGATCTGTCGCCGCGAGATGGCAAATCCTATGTGCAAGGCCCCACACACCCGCCGCTGGCTTTCGCGACGATCCCGCAATTGTTGCAGGATGCGGTGGCACGGTATGGCCCGCGGGATGCACTGGTGTTTCCGGACCGCACGCTGAGCTATTATGATCTGGATCGCGCTGTGGACGCATTGGCCTCCGGCCTTTTGGCGCTGGGCCTCGAAAAAGGGGACAGGGTAGGCATCTGGTCGCCCAACCGTTTGGAATGGGTGCTGACGCAGTTCGCCACCGCGCGGATCGGCGCGATCCTGGTCAACATCAATCCGGCTTACAGGTTGTCCGAACTCGAATATGCGCTCAACAAAGTGGGGTGCAAAGCACTTGTACTGGCCCCTGCCTTTAAGAGTTCCGATTATCTGGGAATGATCCGGACCCTTGCGCCAGAGCTGGCTACAGCGGAGCGGGGCAAGCTTCATGCCGCCAAACTGCCGCATCTGCGGCATGTCATCGTGATGGGAGAGGCGCCCGCCGACCAGGGGATCTGGCCTTTTGATGCCCTGTCCGAACTCGGCGGCCCGGCCCAGCAATTGCGCCTGCCGCAGATCGGCGCCACGCTGGAGCCTGATGATGCGATCAACATCCAGTTCACCTCTGGCACAACCGGACAGCCCAAAGGCGCCACTCTTTCGCACTACAACGTGGTTAACAACGCGCGGTTTGTCACCGACCGGATCAAACTGACCGAAAATGACCGGTTGGCGATTCCCGTGCCGCTTTATCATTGTTTTGGCATGGTCATGGGCGTTCTGGGCGCTGTCAGCAAAGGCGCGGCGATGGTCTTCCCCGGAGAGGGGTTTGATGCGGCGCAAACCTTGGACGCATTGGCAAAGGAACGCTGCACCGCGCTTTACGGTGTGCCGACGATGTTTGTGGCCATGTTGCAAGACCTTGAGGCAACGCCGCGCGATCTTTCGGCGATGCGCACAGGGGTCATGGCCGGGGCGCCATGCCCGGTGGATGTGATGAAGGCGGTCAATTCTGTGATGCACATGGATGAGGTCACGATCTGCTATGGCATGACTGAAACCGCGCCCGTGTCGTTCCAAAGCTTTGTCGATGATCCGGTGACCCAGCGCTGCGAAACAGTCGGGCGGGTGCATCCGCATCTGGAGGTCAAGATTGTCGATGAGAACGGGCAGATTGTGCCCGCAGGCACCCAGGGCGAGCTGTGCACGCGCGGCTATTCAGTGATGAAGGGCTATTGGGACGATCCGGGTCGCAGCGCCGAGGCGATCCGCGATGGCTGGATGCACACCGGAGATCTGGCTGTGTTTGACGAAAACGGATTCTGTACCATCACCGGGCGCGTAAAGGATATGATCATTCGGGGCGGCGAAAACATCTATCCCCGGGAGATTGAAGAGTTCTTGTATTCCCATCCACAAGTCCGCGAGGCGCAGGTTTTTGGTGTACCGGATGACCGACTGGGCGAAGAGGTTTGTGCATGGGTGGTTGCGGCAGATGGCGCAGATCTGACGTCGGATGCACTGCGCCAATTCTGTCAGGGCCAGATCGCCCATTTCAAGGTGCCGCGGCACATCCGCATGGTTGAAGAGCTGCCAATGACGATCACCGGTAAGCCGCAGAAGTTTGTTATGCGGGATCAGATGGTCGAGATGCTGGCCGCAGAGCAGGCGACCTGACGGACGCATCACATGGCGGGGATATTCTCCCTTGTGATGACCCGTGGTTCAATGAACTTTTTGGTCAAATAGGGCGCGGTTGAGGCCAGTGAGCCAAGCAGCTGGATGGTGGCCTGTTCGGCCATCAACCTGGCGTTTTGATCGATGACGACGCTGACCCGATTGTTCAGAAGGAATTTTCGGGTCTGGTCCGTCAAATCATGGCAAAACAAAACCAGTCCGTCGACATCCCCTCTGTCCTCCACCGCTTTGATCACCCCTGACCGACCGCCGCCCGCGACATAGATTCCACCCAAATCAGGATGGCGGGCAAGGATAGACGCCGCCCGCTGATACCCACGCTGCGCATCGTCATTGATCTCAAGGGCATCAATCACCTGCAGATGCGGAAACTCTTCGGACAACACCGAACGGAAACCGGATTCCCGCTCATCGTGGCCGCGGTAACGCCTTGACCCTAGGAACAGGGCGATCTTGGCATCCTCCTTGCTGAGCATTGATCCCATCAACTTGGCGGCGGTGCGCCCCGCGATCCGGTTGTCCACACCAACATAATTGGCCCGCATCGAAGAGGGCAGATCAGATGCTATGGTCACAACCCGCACTCCGGCTTCAACCAAACGCTGGATTGCGGCTCTGGTCTTGGGATCGTCGACTGCCACAACGCCAAGGCCGGCGGTTTTTGGATCAAGATCATCCAGCGCCGCCAGCAAGGTGGACGGCGATGCATCCGGCAGCCGCGTGACTTTGCACTCAGAAACCAGCGGCAGACGCAGGCAATAATCCTCAATTTGAAAGGCGAGGTTTTCTAGAAACCGATTACCTCCAACCGGCAGGAAGAACTCCAACCGGGCGGGTTTGGCAGGCATCCACAGATCACCGGTTTCGGGCAAATAACCAAGCTTGGCCGCTGCATCCAGCACTCTGTACCGATTGGCCGCTTTTACACCGGACCTGCCGTTCAATACCCGGTCTACAGTCGCTGTGGAGACGTCGGCGGCTGCCGCGATGTCACTTATGGTCGCTTTCATCGGTGCCTTACCTTGATGTGATCTGATGTAATTTGATGTAGCTACTGCAAAAGTCAAATCAGGATCAAGCTGGATCGTTCTCGCCCCGTGCGGAATATGGGATGGCCTCCGCAAGATCACAGGCGCACAACTTGGGCGCCCAGGGCTTTAGACAACAAATTTTAGCAAAGCCGAGCGGATTGCCCCGTGATCAACGCGAGTCAAAGGTACGCTGCACATGTCGCTGACATGCTTTGGCAGGGAGACACCCCGCCAGGCTGTTGGACTAAGCCCGGCGCAGGTTACGCTGATCTTGCTGATTGCTGATCTGGATAAAGCCATGCAAAGCAGCCAGAAAATTGCGCGACAAAGGCGCGGTCAACGGCGATTGTGCCGAGAAATACGCACCGACCCTGCAAATTTGCGCGGCAAACTCAGGATGCACGCCTGCGTCATCGTATTTGCGAATTTTTTCCTTGCTGAGCCAGCCGCGCTTGCGGCTTTCTTTGCTGATCAGTTTGAGGCGCTGAACCGAGTGAAACGTCAAATAGACCGATAGGTAATCAAGGTAATCATCCATTTCATAACCGCATTCGGGGTCAAAAGTATCGATCACGATATCGACCATGTCTTGCGGCCGAATGGGCCAAGCCTCGTCACCAATCAACCATGCAATATCTTCGGCACCATGCCGCAGACCGGCATATTCAAAATCAAACCAGCGCAGTTTGTCCGTGCTGTCGATGGCTGCATTGCCAGAACGGCAGTCCCATTTCACAAACTGGGTGCCGGCAACCGCAACCCGTTCATAGGCCGCTTCGCGATCAAATTTGTCCGAAATGCCGCCGCCAAGATCACGCAGGAAATCGATGGCATCGACGAAGTTCAGGATCCAGTCTTCGTTGTTGCCCAAATGCGGCATCATTTCATTCAACTGCGTTTTCCGCGCGGCTGATTGAATGCGAAAGATTGCGGACACGGCTTCATGTGCAAGATCCAGCCGCACATCGGGTGCAACCTCGGCAATCTCGACATTCAACCGCCGGTCCCCCACATCGGATTGGAACATGATCTCGCCGACGACGCCCAGGCATTGAGGCAGGTCATCACAATGCGCGTTGAGTTCATCCAGAACATGCGCCTCAAGGTGGGTTCGCCGGAAGTTTGGGCGCAAGGTTGCAATGACCGATTGTCCGGCCACGGACAACCGAAAACTTGACCGCCCTTCACCGCCGGGCGCGGTGATCTTTTTCACTGGCGCGCCAAAATGCGCCTCAGCACATTCAGTGATCTTATCCTGTGTGCTTTGCTCGTTGCTCTTGCTCATCAGACTGTCCCAATAGTGGTTTCCCTTTGAGATAAATCAGCACAAGAGGGCATCACTGTGGCAGAGCCGTGGCAAAACGTAGCTAACCGGACCTTACGTCAATGTGATTCTCTCTTGATCGGGAATTGATTGTATCCAGTTCCTGCGCAAATCCCTTGGAGGCGATAATTACTGTTTCTGAAAAAATCCCAAAATTGGGCAAATATGGCCAAAATGTGCAAATTATTTGCTGAAAAGTAAGCGTTTCTCGTAACTTCGCTCATTGATTGGCCAAGGCTGGACGTGCCCGCATATCCCTTCTTGGCCGCCGACAACAGAATTGGAGCAAGACGCTATGGGTTACAGATTTCGCAATTGGAAGTCGTCACAGGATAGAGACTCTGATGGCAGCGGTGCCAGCGGAACGAAATCCTATCACAATGGTGGTGTAGAAGGATCACGGTTCTCCAAGTGGTATGACCAGCACCTTGCAGCCAAGTTTGCGGATGACGACGGAGAAGCCAATGGCTCCGGCTCTGGCGGTACGAAGGGCTCCGGCTCTGGCGGTACGAAGGGCTCCGGCTCTGGCGGTACGAAGGGCTCTGGCTCTGGCGGCACGAAAGGCTCCGGCTCTGGCGGCACGAAGGGCTCCGGTTCTGGCGGTACGAAGGGCTCCGGCTCTGGCGGCACGAAGGGCTCTGGCTCTGGCGGTACGAAGGGCTCCGGTTCTGGCGGTACGAAGGGCTCCGGCTCTGGCGGCACGAAAGGCTCCGGCTCTGGCGGTACGAAGGGCTCCGGCTCTGGCGGCACG
>Ga0189291_100211_pt1 | contig 40356 bp, 38 predicted proteins | sample UW1redminimetaG_FD_130331 | JGI IMG/M metagenome (GOLD analysis project Ga0189291, IMG submission 130331) | Marine microbial communities from the Costa Rica Dome - UW179B-red mini metaG | ecosystem: Environmental > Aquatic > Marine > Oceanic > Photic zone | place: Costa Rica: the Eastern Pacific... | reverse complement strand
TTGAACCAGGTGGCAAGCGTCGCCGATGCGGTCGACGACATGGCTTTCGGCACCGCGAACGGGCCGATGCGCTTCGGGCTGCCGTTCTTGCGGGTGATGTCGGCAGCCTCGATCAGCGTCCGGGTCGAAGGTCCGCCCGAGCCCATGACGATGCCGGTGCGCTCATGGCTGATCTCTTCTTCGGTCAGCCCGGCATCCTCGATCGCCTGTTTCATGGCGACATGGTTCCAGGCGCCGCCGCGCGACAGGAACCGCATGGCGCGGCGGTCGACCAGGTCGGTCGGGTCCAGTGTCGGGGCGCCCCATACCTGGCTCCTGAAGCCATGGTCGGCGAAATCCTGGCTGAAGCTGATGCCGGATTTGGCATCGCGGAGGGACTGGGTCACCTCGTCCGCGGTGTTGCCGATTGAGGATACGATCCCCATGCCTGTCACGACGACTCGTCTCATAGTCCTGCCCTTTCTTGTGGAGGGTCCTGAATTATCCCGGCGCGGCATTTTGCGCGCCATCCCCTGAGCTGTGTCAGGCAGTTTTGTCCTTGGCAAGGCCGACCTTCAGGTCCGAGGCGTTGTAGATCGTCTCGCCATCGGCCTTGAGCCAGCCATCGGCGATGCCGAGCACCAGCCGGCCGCGCATCACCCGCTTGAAGTCGATGCCGTATTCCAGCTTCTTGACTGTCGGCGTGACCATGCCCTTGAACTTCACCTCGCCGGTCGACAGCGCCATGCCGCGGCCCTGTTCGCCGAGCCAGCCGAGATAGAAGCCGGTCAGCTGCCACATGCCGTCAAGCCCGAGGCAGCCGGGCATCACCGGGTTGCCCTTGAAATGGCAGGGGAAGAACCAGAGATCCGGGGTGATGTCGAATTCCGCACGCAGGTAACCCTTGTCGAATGCGCCGCCGGTTTCCGAAATATCGGTGATCCGGTGCACCATCAGCATGGGCGGGAGCGGCAGCTGTGCGTTGCCGGGTCCGAAGAGATCACCTTCCGCACATTTCAGAATTTCTTCGTACGTGTAGCTCGATTGCCTGTCGACCATGAAAAATGCGTCTCCTCGTTCGCCGTCTTTCCCTGCGGCATCCATTAGCGATGTGCAAACTAGCACAGGCCCGCCTCCCGGCGAAACCGGCCAGCGCGGTTTCTCCGAATACCGGATGAGGCCTTCAAGTGAAAGAGGCGACGTAACGGAAAGTGACTTTCAGCGCTCTATTGAAAGCGCTGCCCACAAAAGATATATGAAAGGAATGAGATCCGTCGATTGGACGCCGTAACCCATGCCAGCTGTGCACAGATCAAAATCCGCCGACCGCGAATCGGCCTCGCGCCTGCGTGGAGCGGGTCTCCGTCCGACGCGTCAGCGCGTGGCGCTCGCAGATTTGCTGTTCGCCAAGGGTGACCGGCATCTGACCGCCGAAGAACTGCATGAAGAGGCGGTTGACGTCGGCGTGCCGTGCTCGCTGGCGACCGTCTACAACACGCTGCACCAGTTCACCGAGGCCGGCCTGCTTCGGGTGCTGTCTCTGGAAACCGCCAAGACCTATTTCGACACCAACGTCTCCGACCATCATCACTTCGTGGTCGAAGGCTCCAACAGCGTGCTCGACATCCCGGTCGGCAATATCTCGGTCAGTGATCTGCCCGAGGCGCCCGAAGGCATGGAAATCACCCATGTCGATGTGGTGATCCGCGTCCGCCCCAAGCGCTGAGACCGGTTCCCGGCGGCGGTGCTGCGGCCTGATCCTACTTGAACGCTTCGCCCGGATAGGCGCCCCAGATCTCGCTTTGCTGCACCCAGCCGGCGGTTCCGTCGGCCTGGGCTTCGCACCAGTCGCCATCGCATGCCTTGACCACGACCACCACGCCGGGCTCAAGCCGCGCCACCACGTCGGCATTGCTGCGCGCCTCGCGATGCATGTCGATGAAAATGGTCTGCGCGTCGCCCTTCTTCCAGGGCGCGGTGATGGCCGTGCGCTCGCCCGACAGCAGCGATTGGTAAACCCAGCCCTCGGTGCCTTCGGCATCACGCACCCGGCGCCAGTTGTCATACTCCTGGATCACCTCCATCGGCACGCCGGACTTGGTGTAGAGCCAGGCCACCGCATAATCGCGGCCCGGCCCGACGCGCAGATTGACCCGCTTGGCCTTGAGGCTGACAAAACGCGGCAAGGGCAGGCCGCTCGGGCCCTTGGCGGCGCCTTGCGCGTGGGCCACGGATCCGCTTTCGAGCATCGGGCTCAATGTCAGGCCGCTGATTGCCAGGCAGGCTGCGGTGAAAAGGGAAAGGCGACGCATGACTCACACCTTTTGGTTGGGGCGCCGCGCGGGGCGCCACTGATTGGCGATACCGGCCTTCGCAGCCCGTCGCTTGAACGGGGGCAATCAGGCCTGGTGCGTCCCTGGCAGGGTCTGCAGCCGGATCCGGCGCACGCCTGCCGCACTTTTTTTAAACAGCAATCCCGGCGCTTTGGATTGTCATCGCCGGAGGGTCTGTTAGAAAAAGCATAACGCTTACGCCACTGTCGCCGAGTTTGGTTAAAGAGCTATCAACGCTGGACCGCAACAACATGCCTAATAGAAAAAAACCCAAGGTCTACATTACCCGCCGCCTGCCGGACCAGGTGGAAACGCGGATGTGCGAGCTTTTTGACGCCGAGCTCAACATCACCGACGAGCCCCGTAGCCAGCCCGAACTGGTCGCCGCCATGCGCTCGGCCGATGTGCTGGTGCCGACCGTGACCGACCGCATCGACGCCGCGCTGATCGAGCAGGCCGGTCCGCAGATGAAGCTGATCGCCAATTTCGGCAACGGGGTCGACAATATCGATGTCGAGGCCGCGCAGAAAAAGGGCATCACCGTTACCAACACCCCCAACGTGCTCTCCGAAGACACAGCCGACATGACCATGGCGCTGATGCTTGCCGTGCCGCGGCGGCTGACCGAGGGCGCTGCGGTTCTCGTTGGCGGCGAGGGCAGCTGGAAAGGCTGGTCCCCCACCTGGATGCTCGGCCACCGCATCGGCGGCAAGCGGCTCGGCATCATCGGCATGGGCCGGATCGGGACTGCCGTCGCCCGCCGCGCCAAGGCGTTCGGGCTGTCGATCCATTACCACAACCGCCGCCGCGTCGATCCCACCACCGAGGACCAGCTGGAGGCGACCTATTGGGAAAGCCTCGACCAGATGCTGGCACGGGTCGACATCGTCTCGGTGCATTGCCCGTCAACGCCGGCGACCTTCCATCTGCTTTCGGCCCGTCGGCTCGAGCTGATGAAACCCGGCGCTTACATTGTCAATTCCGCCCGCGGCGGCATCATCGACGAGGACGCGCTGATCAAGGCTCTGAAAGATGGCCGGCTGTCAGGCGCGGGCCTTGATGTGTTCGAGCATGAGCCTGCGGTCGACAAGCGGCTGGTCAAGCTGGCGGCGGAAGGCAAGGTGGTGCTGTTGCCGCACATGGGATCGGCCACCATCGAGGGTCGCATCGACATGGGTGACAAGGTGATCATCAACATCCGCACCTATTTCGACGGCCACCGCCCGCCCGACCGCGTGCTGCCGCTCAGGAGCTGAGCTTCGCTTTAAGGCCGGTTGCGGTGCTGTCCTAAGGCTTTTTCCTGCCATAGCGCACGGTCTGGAAACTGGCGGAGAGCCCGTCATAGAGCAGCAACCGTCCGATCAGCGGTTCGCCCGCGCCGGTAATCAGCTTGATCACTTCCATCGCCTGCAAGGTGCCGACCACCCCGGTCAGCGCGCCGATCACGCCGGCCTCGGCGCAACTCGGCACCATCCCTGGCGGCGGCGCTTCGGGAAACAGGTCGCGGTAGCGCGGGCAGGGTTTTCCCTCCGCTGTGGTCTCGTAGGGCGTCAGCACCGTCACCGAGCCATCGAAGCGCCCGACGGCCGCCGTGACCAGCGGGATTTTCAGCGTCTCGCAGGTGTCTGCCAGGAGATAGCGGGTTTCGAAATTGTCCGATCCATCCACCACCATGTCGTAAGCGGTCAGGATGTCGACGGCGTTGTCGGCATCAAGGCGCGTCTCGTGGGTGACCACCCGCGTGTGCGGATTGAGCCGGGTGAGCGCCTGCCTGGCGCTCTCGGTCTTGGCCATCCCGACATTGTTGGTGTCGTGCAGGATCTGGCGCTGCAGGTTGGACAGCGACACCGTGTCGTCATCGATCACGCCCAGCAGCCCGACACCGGCTGCGGCAAGATAGCTTAGCACCGGCGAGCCCAGACCGCCGGCGCCGATCACCAGCACGCGGGCAGCCTTGAGCCGCTGTTGTCCGGCTCCGCCGATTTCGGCAAGCACGATGTGGCGGGCATAGCGCGCCACTTCGTCCGGATCGAGATGGGCATCATCCATGGCAATCTCCAGACGCCCGGTAGGAGCGTCAGCCTGTTTCCTGCGGCCTAGCCGGCCGCTTCGTCCTTGTAAGCCGTTACCTGGCCTTCGGACACCCTGAAGATCTGCCCGCGGGTACCGAGGCTGGCGAACATCCCGGCATCGGTGCCGGTCATGAAGGCCTGGCACTCAAGCGCTTCGATCAGATCGAACAACGCCGCCCGGCGCCCTTCGTCAAGGTGTGCTGCAATCTCGTCAAGCAGAAGAATCGGGGCGTGGCCGGTCATCGCCCGGACCAGTTGCGCGTGCCCGAGCACGATGCCGATCAGCAGCGCCTTTTGTTCGCCGGTCGACGACAGCGCCGCGGGCATCGCCTTGGCGCGATGATGCACGATCAGGTCGGAGCGATGCGGACCCGACAGCGTCCGCCCGGCGGCGGCATCCCGCCGCCGTCCCGATGCCAGCATGTCGGCGAACCTGGCTTCCATGTCGCTGGCCGAGACAAGCTGTTCCTCTTCCAGGAACCCCTTGAGCCGCACGCTCGCCGCCGGAAAAACGCTGTGCGCGGCGTTGCGCTCAACTAGCTCCGACAGCAGGCTCACCACCTCGTTGCGCGCCATCGCCATGGCCACGCCGAGCTCGGCCATCTGCGCTTCCAGGCCGTCGAGCCAGGTCGGGTCGCCCCGCCCCTCCGACAAAAGCCGGTTGCGGCTGCGCATGGCGCGTTCGTAGTTCAGCGCCCGGCCGCCATGGGCGGGATCCACCGACAGCACCAGCCGGTCGAGGAACCGCCGCCGGTCGCCTGCCGATCCGGTAAACAGCCCGTCCATTGCCGGTGTCAGCCATAACAGCCGCAGATGCTCAAGCAATTCATCGGTCGACCGGGCCGGCGCCCCGTTGATCCGCACCCGGCGTGAGCCGCTTTCCTCACCCCCGTCCACCCCGGTGCCGATATCGACCGGGCCGGCCATGCCCTCAAGGCTGGCAAAGATGGAGAAGCCTGCTGGCGGTTCGGATCCGGCCTTGATCAGGTCGCCATAAGGGGCCCGCCGCATGCCCCGTCCAGGCGTCAGCAGCGACAGCGCTTCCATCAGGTTGGTCTTGCCCGCGCCATTGTCTCCGACCAGCACCACATGGCGTTGATCAAGCGTCAGCGACAGGCTCGAATAGTTGCGGAAACCGGTGAGCTTGAGCCGCTCGATATGCACCTTCGAGGCCACGCCTGTCTCCGCTCAGCTGCGCTGCGGCGGGCAACCGGGGGCTGCGCCTGGGGTGAGGGGCGGGTGCTTCAAATCAGCGTCCTAGACGCGCATCGGCATCAGCACATACAGCGCGTCATCGCCGGCGGTGTCGCGCACCAGCGTCGGTGAGCCGGGATCGGCGAGCATGAACACCGCATCCGAGCCCGACAGCTGGTTGGTGATGTCGAGCAGGTATTTGGCGTTGAAACCGATTTCCAGCGGATCGCGGTCATAGCCGACAGCCAATTCCTCGGTGGCGCTGCCCGAATCCGGGTTGTTGACCGTCAGCGTCAGCTGCCCGTCGGCAATCGCCAGCTTGACGGCGCGGCCGCGCTCCGACGAGATCGTCGATACCCGGTCGACGGCCTGCGCAAATGTCTGGCAATCGACGGTCAGTTCCTTGTCGTTGCCGGTCGGGATCACCCGCTGGTAATCGGGGAAGGTGCCGTCGATCAGCTTCGAGGTCAGCACCACCGAGCCGATGGTGAAGCGGATCTTGGCGTCGGAGACTTCCACAGTCACGGTCACGTCCGGATTGTCGACCAGTTTCTGCAGCTCGCCCACCGTCTTGCGCGGGATGATGATGCCGGGCATGCCTTCGGAACCGGACGGCGCGTCCACATCGGCACGCGCCAGGCGGTGACCGTCGGTGGCAACCGCGCGCAGCTTCAGCGCGCCTTCGCTCTCGATCGAATGCACGAAGATACCATTGAGGTAATAGCGGGTCTCTTCGGTTGAGATGGCGAACTGGGTGCGGTCGATCAGCATCTTGAGTTGCGTCGAGGGCAGACGGAACGTGTGGGTGAATGCGCCGGCGGTCAGATCGGGAAAGTCCGACTGCGGCAGGCATTGCAGCGAGAATTTCGACCGGCCCGAGGCAACCGTCATTGTCGTTCCGTCCGGATCGGTCGACAACAGCACTTCCGAACCATCGGAAAGCTTGCGCACGATGTCGTAAAGCAGGTGGGCCGGCACGGTGGTCGCACCTGCCTGCTCGATCATCGCCGGTGTCGCTTCGGTGATCTCCAGATCCAGGTCGGTTGCCTTCATGTCGAGCGTCGCGCCTTCGGCCTTGAGCAGCACGTTAGACAGGATCGGTATGGTGTTGCGGCGCTCGACCACGCGATGCACATGGTTCAGCGACTTGAGGAGATTGGAACGCTCGAGGGTGACACGCATGATCTGGCTACCGCTTGGCTGGGGGCCCGCGCCGGAAAGCGAAGACCTTTCAAATTCTGTCTTGTCAGGCTTTTGCCCGGTCTGGGCTGTAACGTGACGCTGCTGCGCCGAGCCCGGGCGAGCAAAATGGCAGATTATACCCCTGATATGCAACAAAAACCGGCCCGGACTGTTTCAGCCGGGCCGGGATTCTGGGGATAATTGCCTGTGATCGCGGTCTATTCGACGATCAGCCGCTTGAGCAGTTCGATTTCGTGACCCAGCTTGGTGTCCGAATTGATCAGCTCTTCGATCTTGCGGACCGCATGCAGTACTGTCGTGTGGTCTCGTCCGCCGAACCTGCGGCCGATCTCCGGGAACGAACGCGGGGTCATGGTCTTGGCCAGGTACATGGCAATCTGCCGTGGCTTGACGATGACGCGGGTGCGCCGGTCTGAAACCAGTTCCTGCCGCGAGACGTTGTAGTGCCGCGAAACCACCCGCTGGATGTCTTCGATGCGCACGCGCTTTGGCTCGCCCGCATTGACCAGGTGACCGAGCAGCTGGTCGACCCGCTCGAGCGTCAGGTTGGGCTCGAAGCTGCGGCGGAACAAGAGCTGGTTGAACGCGCCTTCAAGCTCGCGTCCGCTCGAGGTGATGTTCTGGGCTACGTGGCCGAGAATATCGTCGCCGATCTCCAGCGTGGCGTCTTCGGTCTGGGCAATGGCCAGCCGCTGGCGCAGCATTTCCAGCCGCATCTCGTAGTCGGGCGCCTCGATTTCGATAGCGACGCCCCCCTGTAGCCGCGACCGGACGCGCGGATCAAGCGATTCCAGCTCCCAGGGCGCGCGGTCGGCGGCGACAACCACCTGGCGGGCTGAATCGAGCAGCATGTTGAGCAGATGGCAGAACTCGTGCTGGATCGACTTGCCCTGCAGGAACTGCATGTCGTCGATGACCAGCAGGTCGATGTTGCGCAGCGATTCCTTGAACGACAAGGCGTCGTTGTCGCGGATTGCGGTGGCGAAGCGCCACATGAAATATTCCGCCGTCAGATACACCACCCGCGGATTTCGCGCATGCTGGCTGGCTGCGGCGGCGATCGCCTGCAGCAGGTGGGTCTTGCCCAGCCCGACATTGGAATGGATGAACAGCGGATTGAAGCGAACCGCTCCGGTGCCGGCTTCGGCAATGGTCTTGGCTGCGGCCAGTCCCACCCGGTTGGATGAGCCTTCGACGTAGCTGTCAAAGGTGTAGCGCGGGTCGAGCGGTGAGCCGATGACCGCGTTGGCGGCCGGCTGGCCTTTCGGAAAGCCGGACAGATGTGCGCCTGCACCCTTGACCGACAGATGCAGATCCTTGCGCGCAGCCGCCGCAGGCTGCTGTGCAGCGCCTGCGTTCGCCGGGTTTTCCGCATCTGCCTTGGTAACCTGCCGGTTCGCCCGGGTCGCAGACCGTACAACGATCTCGACCTTCAGGATATCGGCATCCTCGTCCCTAAATAGCGCAGTGATCTGGTCAAGATACTTGTTGTTGATCCAGGATTTCAGGAATGCCGTCGGCACCGAAAGGCGTACCACGCTTTTGGATGCTGTTTGCAATTTCAGCCGCCCGAACCAGCTCGTGAAAACCTCAGGTCCGACCTGTGCTTTCAACCGTGCCATAACCCGATCAAAGACCTTCGTATTCTTGTTCATGTCCGCCCCTTTGTCAGCCGCCGGGCAAACATCTCCGCCAAGCGGGCGGGCGCTGGTTTCTTGTGCGCTCCATTGTTCCGCTTTACGTGCCGTATTCATCTGAGTTTGCATCGCCGCTGTATTCCCTGTTGCCGCATTTAGGTAGTTTGCCCTGGCCGTCATGGCCTGGCGCGGATACTGTCCGTAGTCTGTCGTTCCGGTGCGGTTGCCCCCCGCGGTTCTTCGTCTCCTTCTGCTTTGCCCGGCCCGGCGACCTCGTATCGCCGGTATGGACAAATCTTCCTCGTTCTGCCGAAACTCCTGTTTCGGCAGTCAATACTCCAACGCACGGCGGCAAGGCGCCGCTGCAACCGAAGTTTTGGTTCTGGGTTTGCCCGGCTGGAAAGCCGCGCGGCAAGGAGCAGGCTGAAAATCTATTGCCTGAAATGAAGCAAACTATCCTTGGAACCGCCCGGTTCCGTGCCCCTTGTTGAGAGGTATTTAGTCAGGATGGGATGGCCAGATCAAGCGGCTTATTTACGTTTAATTTACACATTGGGGATTGACTCGCGATGGTTGAAAAAAGGCCATTGGCGAGGCTCCTGAACAGGCGATTGGATTCATTGCCTTTTCGCGGCTTCGGGAGTTTTTGTTCCGCTCAAGAAGCGTTGGATACAAAATTTCGGGTCTTGACAGGATATCCGCTGAATTCGGTTTGCTTATCCGGCCTTGAATCACTCACCTCTTGTAAGTCATTGATAAAAAAGGATATTCACTGTCACTGTGACAGGCTTGTGATGAGCTGTATTTAGGCCTCGGAATCGCTTTTATGCAAGCCCTTGCAGAAAAACGAAAAAGGCCCGGACAAGCCGAGCCTTTAGCCGTCTAAGCTATTTTACCAGTGATTAGGCGCTCAGCGCCTTCACCCGGTTCGACAGCCGGGAAATCTTCCGGGATGCCGTATTGGCGTGAACCACGCCCTTGGTAGTGGCGCGCATCAGTTCAGGCTGGGCTGCCTTCAGCGCTGCGGCTGCAGCAGCCTGGTCGCCGGAGCTGATCGCTTCCTCAACGAGACGGAGGAAACCGCGAACACGCGAACGGCGTGCCTTGTTAACGTCAGTGCGGCGGGCAATCTTGCGGGTCGCCTTTTTCGCCGAAGTTGTATTGGCCATGAATGCCTCTCAATTGTCACATGCTCTATTCCGACCGGAAAGCGCCTCTTGCGAGGTTTGTCGCTTCAACATGCGGAATGCGAGAAAACCACGGCGAACTCGAAAGCTGCCATTCGATTGCGGGCCTATACCGGGTATCTCGGCTTTCGTCAACGCGAAAAACCGAGATATCCCGTACCCGCCGGCGCATTTCATCACCGGTGCTTGAACTGTGCCTTGCGCTTGTCGATGAACGCGGCCATGCCTTCCTTCTGGTCCTCGCTGGCAAACAGCGAGTGAAACAGCCGCCGCTCGAAGCGCAGGCCCTCGGCCAATGTCACCTCGTCGGCACGGTTGACCGATTCCTTGACCATCATCGTCACCGGCAGCGAGAACCCGGCAATCTTCTCGGCCGCCTTGATCGCGGTCGCCAGCAGTTCGCCGGCCGGCACCACGCGCGCCACCAGGCCCGAGCGTTCGGCTTCTTCGGCGTCCATCATCCGGCCGGTCAGGCACAGGTCCATCGCCTTGGCCTTGCCGACGGCGCGGGTCAGTCGCTGGCTGCCGCCCATGCCCGGGATCACGCCCAGCGTGATTTCCGGCTGGCCGAACTTGGCGCTGTCGGCGGCAATGATGAAGTCGCACATCATCGCCAGCTCGCAGCCGCCGCCCAGCGCGTAGCCGGCCACCGCGGCGATCACCGGCTTGCGGGCCGAGGAAACTGCGCTCCAGCCCTCGAAGAAGTCTTCCATATAGGCGCTGACATAATCCTTGGACTGCATTTCCTTGATGTCGGCGCCGGCGGCGAAGGCCTTTTCCGAGCCGGTCAGCACGATCACGCCGATCTTCTCGTCGGCGCCATATTGCGCCATCGTCTCGCGCAACTCGCCGAGCAGTTCCGAATTCAGCGCGTTGAGCGCATCGGGCCGGTTGAGCGTGATGATGGCCACCCGGCCGCGTGTTTCCGTTTTCAATGTCTTGAGCGCCATCGCATCTCTCTCCTTGTTTCGGCCTTTAAGGCCTGTCCCCCTCGCCGGGTCAACTTTTCTGGCAGCGCGGACAATAGAATGTCGAGCGCCCGCTCTGCACGATGCGGCGGACCGTATCGCCACAGCCGGGGCGGGGGCAAGTCTTTCCCTCGCGGTCATAAACGGAAAATCCGTGCTGGAAATAGCCCATCGTGCCGTCGGTCTGAATATGATCCCTCAGCGACGAGCCGCCCGCCGCGATCGCCTCGTCGATCACCGTCCGGATCGCCTCGGTCAGACCTTCGAGATGTTTGCGCGGCCGCCCGCTTTTGCTCACCAGCCCTCCCGCCGGTTTGACCGGCGACAGGCCCGCCCGCCACATCGCCTCGCAGACATATATATTGCCAAGCCCGGCGATGATGCTCTGGTCGAGAAGCGCTGCCTTCAACGGCGCGGTCTTTCCCGCGAGCCGCCCGGCCAGCTCATTGGCGTCGAGACTGTTGCCGGTCGGCTCCACCCCGAGGCTCTTGAACCACGGGTGCTCGGCAAGCGCCGTGCGCGCCATCAGGTCCATGTAGCCGAAGCGCCGCGGGTCATTATAGATAATCCGCGCCCGTCCGGCCGGGCCTTCGACGTGGATCACCACGTGGTCGTGCTTGCCGTCCTTGCCGCGGGCGTGATGAAACACCCCGGGTTTCAGCGAGCCGTCATCCTCGGCCTCGATCCGGAACGAGCCTGACATGCCCAGATGGCTGACCAGCTCCATGCCGTCGTCGAGATCGGCGATCAGGTATTTCGCCCGGCGGCCAAGCGAGGTCACCCGGCGGCCTTCGAGCCGGGCGGCGAAACCGGCCGGGAAGGCGAATCTCAGATCCGCCCGCCGCTGTTCGACGGTCAGGATCCGCGCACCTTCCATCACCGGCTGCAGGCCGCGGCGGACCGTTTCGACTTCTGGCAATTCAGGCAAGCACACTCTCCCGAGGCTGGTTTCAATATCCATGCGGCTGGCCTATAAGGCGAAGCGCTATGCCGCAGGCGGGTCTTGATATGCCTAGATAGCGTGGAGCGGAGCGATCCGCTATGGTCTCGGCACGGTAAGCCGGTTGTTGCATCGGATGCAGACCGGTTTGACGCCATGGATAAAGAAATACGGGTAGAGATGATGTCAGAACAGCGCGTTGCCGCCGACGGTGGAATGCAGACCAGCTACGGGTTCCGCACCGTCGAGGACGGCGAGAAGCAGGGCCTGGTCAATGATGTGTTTCACAAGGTCGCCAAGCGCTACGACATCATGAACGATGTCATGTCGGGCGGGCTGCACCGGGTCTGGAAAGACGCCATGGTGGCAAGCCTCAATCCGCCGCGCCGCGCAGGCTTCCGCTTTCTCGATGTGGCCGGCGGCACCGGCGACATCGCCTTCCGCATCGTCGCCGCTTCCGACAAGCAGGCCCAGGGCACGGTTCTCGACATCAACGGCTCGATGCTCGCCGTCGGCGCCGAGCGCGCTGCGAAAAAGGGCTATGCCGACAATCTCGACTTTGTCGAGGCCAATGCCGAGGAACTGCCGTTCGAGGACAACAGTTTTGACGCCTACACGATCGCCTTCGGCATCCGCAACGTGCCCGACATCGACAAGGCGCTGAGGGAGGCCTACCGCGTGCTCCGGCGCGGCGGCCGGTTTCTCTGCCTCGAATTTTCCGAGGTCGAAATGCCGATTCTCGACAAGATCTATGACGCCTGGTCGTTCAACGGCATTCCGGCCATGGGCAAGGCCATCGCCGGGGAAGCCGAGCCCTACCGCTACCTGGTCGAATCGATCCGCAAGTTCCCGCGTCAGGCCGATTTCGCCGCCATGATCGAGCGCGCCGGCTTCGCCCGCGTCGGTTACACCAATTACACCGGCGGCATTGCCGCCCTGCATTCGGCCTGGAAGATTTAAGCACCATGGCGAGTCTCGGCACCTATCTGCGCCTGATGCGCGCGGGCTTCATTCTTGTGCGTGAGGGTGTGGTCTCCTCGCTGCCCGCCGACGAGCTGCCCGGATCGCTGCGGTTCGGCCACCGCGTTGCCGGACTGATCGCCAAGCGCCGCGCCAAAAGCGCCGAGCGCACCGACCGGCTGGCCCGCGCGGTCGAGCGGCTCGGCCCCTCCTGGGTCAAGCTCGGCCAGTTTCTCGCAACCCGCCCCGATGTGGTCGGCGCCGATATCGCCGACGACTTGGCGGGGCTTCAGGACCGGATGGCGACCTTCCCGGAGGCCCAGGCCCGCGCAGCAATCGAGGGCTCGCTCGGCCGGCCGGTCTCCGAACTCTATTCGCGCTTCGATCCGCCAATCGCTGCGGCTTCCATCGCCCAGGTGCATCCGGCCGAGGTCAGCGACGAAAACGGCACCCGCCGGGTCGCCGTCAAGGTGGTCCGCCCCGGCGTGCGCCAGCGCTTCAAGCGTGATCTCGAGGCCTTCTACCTGGTCTCGGAAATCCAGGAGCGCTACATCCCGGCCTCGCGCCGGCTGCGCCCCGTCGAGATCACCAAGACGCTGGAGCAGACCACCCGCATCGAGATGGATCTCCGGCTCGAGGCCGCGGCCCTGTCCGAGATGGCCGACAACACCCGTAACGATCCCGGTTTCCGGGTGCCCTCGGTCGATTGGGAGCGCACCGGCCGCGACGTGGTCACCATGGAGTGGATCGACGGCATCAAGATGAGCGATGTCGCCGGCCTGCGCGCTGCCGGCCATGATCTCGATGCGCTCGCCGACACGCTGATCCAGTCGTTCCTGCGCCACACATTGCGCGACGGTTTTTTCCACGCCGACATGCACCAAGGCAACCTCTTCGTCGATCCCGCCGGCATGGTCGTCGCCGTCGACATGGGCATCGTCAGCCGCCTGGGCAAAAAGGAACGTCGTTTCCTCGCCGAGATCCTTTACGGCTTCATCACCCGCGATTACCGCCGCGTCGCCGATGTGCATTTCGAAGCGGGCTACGTGCCTGCCATGCATGACCCGGCGAGCTTCGCCCAGGCCATCCGCGCCATCGGCGAGCCGATCCATGGCCAGCCGGCCGAAACCATCTCCATGGCGCGGCTGTTGACGCTGCTGTTCGAGGTCACCGAGCTGTTCGACATGGAGACAAGGCCCGAGCTGGTGATGCTGCAAAAGACCATGGTGGTGGTCGAGGGCGTCGCCCGCACGCTCAATCCGAAGTTCAACATGTGGAAGGCCGCCGAGCCGGTGGTCGCCGGCTGGATCCGCGACAATCTCGGCCCCAAGCGCATCGCCGTCGACATCCGCGAGGGCGCCATCGCGGCCTTCAAGCTGGCCGAGCAATTGCCCGATCTCGCCGTCCGCACCGAACGCTTTTCGCAAGAGGTGGGCGACATGGCCGAAAACGGCCTGCGCTTCGACGCCGCAACCTCGGAAGCCATCGGCCGGGCCGAGGCCCGCCACACCCGCTCCGGCCGCATCGCGCTCTGGATCATTGCCGCCGCCGCGGTCTGGCTGGCGCTCGCCATCCACCCCATATGGTAGGGGTGATCACCTACCGGCCGATCTCCCTTGACATGACCGACGTCCAGCCGCTGTCCGACGAAGCCTGGAGCGATGGCTATCCCTTTGTCGAGCGGATGCTCAACGACTGGAAAGCCGGTCACAACCGTTTCGAAGGCCCCGGCGAGAAGCTGATCGGCGCCTTCGACGACGGAGTGGTTGTCGGTTTCTGCGGCTTGAGCCGAGATCCCTATATCGAGGAAAACGCCGGCCGTATCCGTCACCTCTATGTCAGCCTCGATCATCGTCACGAAGGCATCGCCCGGGCGCTGCTGGAGCACACCTTGGAGGGCGCATCAAGCTGGTTCCCGCGCATCCGCCTGCGCGCCACCCCGGCCTCGCGCAGCTTCTACGAACGCCACGGCTTCGAGCCGGTCGAGGAAGTCGAGGCGACGCACTCGATGCGGTTGAGGTGAGGTTTGAGCGGATTTGACTGCAATGATTGCAATGCATACATTGAATGCATCAGCTTCTTGTCTGTCCAGGGAGGTTCACCATGGCAACACTGACCATCCGCAATCTCGACGACTCTGTGAAGCAGGCCCTGCGCGAGCGCGCCGCGCGCCATGGTGTGTCCATGGAAGAAGAGGCCCGCGTGCTGTTGCGCAGAGGTCTTTCCGGGGTTGATAAAGCCGATGCCGGGGCAAAGGAAAGCCTCTGGGGTCGCGTCGCCAGATTGCGTGAGAAATACGGAACCGCCGACCTGGAGATCCCGGAGCGAACCGAGCTGGCCGGTGAGCGCGAGGTCTTCCCATGGCTGAAAGATGGATGATTTTCGACTGCTATTGAATGTGACCGGCCAGAAATAGTGTGGTCAGCACGTCCATTTGTGAATTTTCGACTTTCGGTATGCCCTCAGTCGCTATTGACCATAGGGCTTTCTCGTTGGTCGCTAGATCGGGATCAGATCTGATTGCACTCAAGGCGCGCTCTACATACCCTTTGTTCTTGATGGATCGAGTGTATCTGCCTGAGGCTACATTTTGAATTACGCCCATTCCGCAAAGTGTGAGAAATGCATCCCGTGGGCATCCTTTCGTCTGAGAAGATTTGCTGGTCGGAAAAATTTCGCTGACAGCTAATGTCCACGCCAGTCGTGGGGTCATCGTACCATTTTGCTCAAGAAGTTGTGTCGCGCAGATAGCGGCTTCGCCAAATTTACCCATTGATTGATCCTGTAGCCCTTGCGCAGTCCAGTGTCTGCAATTCTTTGAGGAATGATAGCCCGCAAACTTTTCCGTATCATAGCCTTCAAAGCGACAGCAGAGATTGCATTCTTGTCATTCGTGTGATTGCAATGAAATCGCAATGGATGGAAGAGATGATCAATGGCTAGCCTGACAATCCGCAATCTCGACGAGGCTGCCAAGCAGGCGCTGCGCGAGCGCGCCGCGAGAAACGGCCGCTCGATGGAAGAGGAAATGCGCTTCATCCTCGCCGGGCTGGATGCCGCGCAGGAGACCGCAGCCCCGCTGCCCGCAACGGCCACCGCTGCACCGGTCAGCGGCACCGCCAGCCGCAGCCTGAAGGGCAAACGCATCCTGCTGATCATCTCCGGCGGCATCGCCGCCTACAAGTCGCTCGACCTGATCCGCCGGTTGCGCGAGCGCGGCGCGTCAGTCCGGCCGCTGATGACGGCCGCCGCGCAAGAATTCGTCACGCCGCTCGCCGTCGGGGCGCTCGCCGCCGACCATGTCTACACCGAGCTGTTTTCCCGCGAGGACGAACAGGATGTCGGCCACATCCGCCTGGCGCGCGATTGCGACCTCGTCTGCGTGGCGCCGGCCACCGCCGACCTGATGGCCAAGATGGCCAATGGGCTGGCGAATGATCTCGCCTCCACCGTGGCTCTCGCCACCAACCGGCCGGTGCTCATAGCCCCTGCCATGAACCCGGCGATGTGGGCGCACAAGGCCACCCGCCGCAACGTCGCGACGCTTCAGTCCGACGGCATCCGCTTCATCGGCCCGTTTGTTGGCGAGATGGCCGAGAGCGGCGAGGCGGGCACCGGCCGCATGGCCGAACCGTTGCAGATCGTCGCGGCCATCGAGGCGCTGCTTGATGACGCGCCGAAGCCGCTCAAGGGCAGAAGCGCCATCGTCACCTCCGGCCCCACCCACGAGCCGATCGACCCGGTGCGCTACATCGCCAACCGTTCGTCCGGCAAGCAGGGCCACGCCATCGCCGGCGCCCTGGCCCGGCTCGGCGCCAACGTCACGCTGGTCTCCGGCCCGGTGACGATCCCCGATCCCGCCGGCGTCACGGTGGTCAGGGTCGAAAGCGCCCGCGAGATGCTCGAGGCCGTCACCCAGGCGCTGCCCGCCGACATCGCGGTGATGGTCGCCGCCGTCGCCGACTGGCGCGTCGCAAGCTCGGCCGAGAACAAGATCAAGAAGAAGGAAGGCGAGGGGCCGGCGCCGCTTCAGCTCACCGAAAACCCCGACATCCTTAAAACCGTCGGCCACCACCGGGACCGCCCGAAGCTGGTCGTCGGCTTCGCCGCCGAGACCTTCGACGTGGTGTCCAACGCGCAAGCCAAGCTCGCCCGCAAGGGCGCCGACTTCATCGTCGCCAACGACGTCTCCCCCGCCACCGGCATCATGGGCGGCGACCGCAACCGCGTCCGCATCGTCTCGAAAACCGGCGTCGAGGACTGGCCGGATCTTTCCAAGGACGAGGTCGCCGAGCGGCTGGCGGCACGGATTGCGGAAGCGTTCCCGGTCTGAAACCCAAGGTACCAAAGTCCCCTCCCCAAACCCCTCCCCACAAGGGGGAGGGGCTTAACCAGGCGTGCCCCTCGTAGCCGAAATTTGAAATGCGGTGTGCCCGGTCGGTTCGTCGGGCAGGAGGCCGGATGCGGGCCTAGCCCCTCCCCCTTGTGGGGAGGGGTTGGGGAGGGGTGTTTGCATGGCGTGGGGAGCATTTCGCCCCCCCCCAACCTCCCCCTTGATGGGGCGCGAAGGACGGGGCGAGACCGTTGGCTCGCGCCAGAGGAGAAGCAAGCTTTAGCGCAGCTGATCCGGGTGGGGGCGGTATCCAACCGCGAACGCTGGACCAAGCGGCTGCTTCCGCACCCCCACCGGCTCTGCCCGCACTTCGGCGGTCAATCGCCTGCCTCCCCTCAAGGGGGAGGCAATAATCGGCCCCTATTCCGTATAGCCACCGGCTTCATGGGCGGCGACCGCAACCGCGTCCGCATCGTCTCGAAGACTGGCGTCGAGGACTGGCCGGATCTCGGCAAGGAAGAGGTGGTCGAGCGGCTGGTGGTGCGGATTGCGGAGGGACTGGATAAATAGGGGTAGTTAAGGCCCGCTCATTAAGAATATGGGCACGGCGGTAACGCTGGCAAAGTTGATATACCAATGGTTGGGTTCTGGTTATGTGTTTTAGTTGGAATATGATCGAGATGGGGCAGTCATTGGGTCAGCAGTATTATGGTGCAGTACAAGAAGTTTTATAGAACGATTGATAAAGCAATTGTCGAGGGGCAATTGTCGGAGCCTTTTAGTGCTCATGACGTGGAAGCGCTCTGTCAGGGATATTCTTTGAATCAATGCAGATCATACCTGTCCAAATATGTTCGTGGCAATTCAGCTGGACGTTTGGAGCTGTTTGATAGCGAGAGTCGCGGCCAATACAAGCGTCTTCCGTTCTACGTTAAACGCGATGGTTACATCGACTTGTTGGAGCCACTGTTTCTCCCCGATGACCCGATAGGCAATGACATAATAAGGTATTTTGCAGCCCTATTGCGAGTGCTCGGCATGGAAGACAAAGGGTGGGATCCATACGCAGAATCCAGAGCGACACTCAATGATTTGAATGGCTTTTTCAAAGTTGAATTGCCGAGAAAGCAATTCCGCAAACCTGATCAAACACATTGGCGATTGGGACTGCTGCTCTACACGCATATTGTAGAGATGGATGCTCCCTATGAAGTTATACTGAATTTGCTGAGATTTCGGACCGGCGATGGATATTGCCCAAACCCTTTTTTCGATTATCTCTCCAAGAATGAGCAGAAATCATTTAGAAAACGGGGCGTTTCCACAGGTCGAAAAATTGAAATTATTAAACTTCTGTCCGACCGGGCCGGCCTTGGGGTGGGCGCGATATTTGATGATTTTTACGACAACCGGCTGCGTAACGCGATAAGCCATTCCGACTATATTTTGACTGAAAAGGGCTTCCGCTGTCGTGGCGGGATCAGCGGAAATAGGGGCTTTGAAATATCGTTCGAGGAACTCGATCAAACATTGCTATCAGCAAAAGCCTTCATTGCGGCGTTTTTCAGCATCGAACATGATGCCAGAAGCGTCTGGGGTGGGCAGGCGGGCAGGGCAATCCCCTATGACGCCCACTATAAGGGAATGATGGAGGTTCTGGCCGACAGCAATGGACTTTTGTGTGGCTTCAAGGTTCATTGGCCGAATGCTACTGACTCAATCTATCGACGCACTGAAGATGGTATTGATATGGTGAATTGTATGTTGGCAGTGCAGCGCAATACTCTCGAATTAATGGTGGGGCTGTATGCTCGTGATCCTGGCCGCTTCAGCCCGCTTGTCGAGAAAAATGGGCAGCCGGTCTACACAAGCCGCGAAGGGAATGACGACCCATTGCATTGGCCGGGAGATGGTGCCGAGAAATAGTGAGAACTAACTTCATTTCCAATGTCCAACAAGGATCATGCCGGCGATAATGAATCCTGCGATTCCATGCAGCCGTGTCTACCCCTCAAACCGCCTCAGCCACCCTCACCACCCCCGCCTGCATCGGGTCAAACCGCATCGAGCTCATGCCCGAGCCCTTCAGCGTCACGATGCTGCCGGCGGGGATTTCGTGCCACTTGGTGTCGGAATCCTTGAACGGCTCGGAGACCAGGCAGTGGCCCTGATTGCCGCACATCGGCGCCGAGTAGAGGGTAGGCGCGTACTCGTCGCTGGCATAGCGGATGGCGTAAAGCGTCTCGCCGTCGGAGAAGGCTGCGGTAAAGCGCACCAGCTCGCGCACCCCGGCGCGCGCCGCTTCCGCAAGCGCAAAGCGGATCGCTTCGCCGAAGGCTGCCGCAGGATCCTCTTCCAGCCCGAATTCGATCGCCAGCAGGAACAAAAGCTCGGAATCGGTGGTGCCGTTGCGCGCCCGGTAGAGCCGATCCGACAGCGCTGCTTCCATCCGCCGCCTGATCGCCTCGAAGCCGGCGATCTGGCCATTGTGCATGAAGGTCCATTTGCCGTTGACGAAGGGATGGCAATTGTCGCGGCTGGTCGCCCCGCCGGTCGAGGCCCGCACATGGGCCAGAAACAGCGGCGAGCGGATCTGCCGCGCCAGCGATTTCAGATTGCAGTCGGACCACGCCGGCAGCACGTCGCGGTAAAGCCCCGGTTCCGGGTGCTCGCCGTACCAGGCGATGCCGAAGCCGTCACCATTGGTCGCGGTCTTGGCCTGCGCGGCGTGGTGCGACTGTTCGATCAGCGAGTGGCCGGGCGCCGAAACGATCTGTTCCAGCGCGATCGGCGTTCCACGGTAGGCGGCCCATCTGCACATGCGTGTCTATTTGCTCCGGTTGTGCATCCGGTGATGCATCTCGTTGATCATACCACTGGCTGTTTTCTCAAAGGTGAACGGCAGGATGGCATGGCACAGAGCGCAGAAACCGGCGGCAAACAGCTTTCCCGAGAATTTGCCGGCAAACAGAAGGTGCTCGAAATAGCTCTCGTCGACCGAGTGCGGGTGACTGGTGAACAGGCGGGCGATCTGGTTGGACATCGGCGGGGTTCCCTCGTGTTTGATTTGATTGTGTCAGGATAGCCCGCTTCGCAGGGAGAAATGTCCCGAATGTCCTTCTCAAGATAAATAAATTGGGATATATATCCCGCTATGCACCAGATAGACGATATGGATGTCCGAATACTGAGCCAGCTGCAGCGCGACGGCACCCTGTCGGTCGACGCGCTCAGCGAACGGGTCAACCTGTCGCGCAACGCCTGCTGGCGCCGTGTCAAGCTGATGGAAGAGCGCGGGCTGATCAGGGACCGCGTCGCCATTCTCGACGCCGAGGCCGCCGGTTGCGGCCTGTCGGTGTTCATTTTCGTTCGCGCCGCCAGCCATGACGCCGACTGGCTCAGGGCGTTTCGCGAGGCGGTCGGCGCCTTTCCCGAGATCGTCGGCGTCTACCGCACCTCCGGCGATCTCGATTACGTGCTGCGCGCCCGCGTCTCCGACGTGAAGGCCTATGACCGGCTCTATCAAAAGCTGATCGCAAAAGTGAAGCTCGCCGATGTCTCCGCCTCCTTCGTCATGGAGGAGATCAAGGAGACCACGGCGATTCCGCTCTCGGGCCTGGGCCGCATCGCGAAAGTTTGAGCAATGGTTCGGCCAGATTGAACAGTGCGTTCGCTCGGGCCCACTTATTGTGAACGCCATAAGCCGCTATCTATGGGGCAACTTCAATCATTCCGGCCGTCCGTGCCGGTCCCGACACCGAGGAGACTGCCATGTCCATCAGGCCTGTCCGCCACGAAATGACCGCCGTGCCGCATCTTGAAGGCGCCGGCGTGCACCTGCGCCGCGCCTTCGGCTTCGATGATCCGACGCTCACCGATCCGTTCCTGCTGTTTGACGATTTCCGCAACGAGCGGCCGGAAAACTATCTCAAGGGCTTTCCCTGGCACCCGCATCGCGGCATCGAGACCATCACCTATGTTCTGGCCGGCACCGTCGATCATGGCGACAGCCTCGGCAACACCGGCATACTCGGCGCCGGCGATGTGCAGTGGATGACCGCCGGCAGCGGTATCATGCACCAGGAAATGCCGAAAGGTGACGCCAATGGCCGCATGCACGGCTTCCAGCTCTGGGCCAATCTGCCGTCCTCGATGAAGATGACCGCGCCGCGCTACCAGGATGTCGGCGCCTCCGACATCCCGGTCGAGGTCGATGATGACGGCACTGCCGCGCGCATCATCTGCGGCGAGTTCTGGGGCAAGCGCGGCCCGGTCGACGGCATCGCCGCCGAACCCTCCTATGTCGACATCTCGGTGCCGCCGGGCAAGAGGAAGACCTTCAAGGTCGACGCCTACCGCTCGGCCTTTGCCTATATCTTCGCCGGTTCCGGCACATTCCGCGATGCCTCCAAACCCTTTGGCGTACTGGTCGAGAAGGAAGTCGAGGGCGAGGAGATCCAGATCCGCGACATGTCGGGCGACCGCACTTTGGTGGTCTTCGACACCGGCGACGAGATCACAGTGCAGGCAGGCGACGAGGGCATCCGCTTCCTGCTGGTCTCCGGCAAGCCGATCAAGGAGCCCGTCGCCTGGCACGGCCCGATCGTCATGAACACCCGCGCCGAGCTGATCCAGGCCGTCACCGAGCTGCAGAACGGCACCTTCATCAAGCCGTCGCACTAGCGGTCTGCCGCAAGTCTTCGAGCTTCCGAAAATGCCGGGCCTGTCCCGGCATTTTTGGTCTTGCCGGGTGCTGCGGCAGCGGTGATATGATCACCGGGCCGGCAATCAGGCGACGGCCGTGAAGTGCTCCGGACCCGGATGCATTTGGCAGCCCAAAAGCAGGTGTTCCTGTTGCCGGGGTGTTGCAAAATCTGGAACTGTTTCAGATGAAACTTGTTAACCTCGCTCGGCGAGATCGGCTTGCAGCCAGCGGCTGTGTGGTGCACATCCTTGCCCGGCCCGGTATGTCCGGGCGCATGGCCGGCTTTGCGCGGGCCGCTTTTGTCAGGAATGATGCCGCAACGAGGGAGTGTTGAACGCCGATGGCCGCCGCATACAAGCCAGGTGACGTCCATATGTTTTTCGCCGAAGTCGGCATCATCAACCAGCTTTGCACCGCGCTGATCGCCCGGATTTTGCCCGACGGAGTCCATCCGTCGCATTTTGCCATCGTCATTCATCTGGTCAGGACCGGAGACGGGCAGACGCCGGTGCGGCTTGCTGCCGCGATGCAGGTAACCAAGGCGACGATGAGCCATTCGCTGGCGGTGCTGGAAAAGCGCGGCTTCATCGAGACAAGGCCTTCGGAAACCGATGCCCGCTCCAAGCAGGTCTACATGACGGACGCCGGCCATGCCTTCTTTGCCGAGGCCATAGACGTCGCCTCGCGCACCTTCATGGGCTTCTTGGGCGATACCGAGCGCCAGATCATGACCGACGCGCTACCGGGCCTCATCGCCATCCGCAAGATGCTCGACGAGAACCGCCACGCCGGCCCGAACTGAAAACCGGCACGTACCGCCATCTTTCAGCTCAGCGTTTGACGGCCACACCGTTGCCCCGGGATCAGCCAACCGAAACCCGGTAGCCGGATCGCGGGAAATGCACACAAACGGTTCCGACATCCTCTGCGGTACGCTCGATGACGATTGTCTCCGCATTGGCAAACCGGACCGTTCCGACGACGGGTTGCTCCCCGCCGTTGACATCAGGCTGGACTGCCACCGAAAGGCCGACCTCGAGACCTTGCGGATCGTGCGCCGCCACTCCGGTTTCCGAGATCGATTCCAGGTCGCGGGCCCGCGCGATGGCCTCTTCCGGGCTCATGTCGCTTGATGTGCCATGGCCAATTGACCGGACATTGTCTTCCCAGCGCACCAGGTCGGGAAACTCGGAAAGAAATGATGGTCCATCGCTCCAGCGTCCCCGCAAGAACCAGACGACGTGATAAAACTGCGCATCAATCGCGGCTGGCGCCGGTCCGAGCAGGAATTTGCGCCCGTCACCCAGTTGCGCGTTGATCCATGACAATGGTGCGCGCATTTGCGCAACGAGATGAGGAAGATCGGCGTTGGCCTTCTTCAGCCCTTCAGCCCAGTCTTCGCCCAGGTAGAGCCGTCCGCGATCGGCGGCAAAATTCTTGTCCAGATTGTCGCCCGCTGCCCCCAGAACATGTCTCACCGTCTGGTCGAACAGGGCGCCGTCCGTCCATCGGCTGAGGCACCACATCAAGCCGAAATCGGCCGTCGGCATGACGGACGGCGACGGATGCCGCCGCTCGAGCTCGCGAATGATGCACTGGCTGTCGCAATAGATGTCGGCACCGATCTGCATCACCGGCGTTCGCCGGTAGCCGCCGGTGAGCGCCGTCAGCATCGGCTTGGGCGGCAGCCGCGGTATTTCGACCTTGCGCCATGCCAGCCCCTTGATGCCGAAAGCGATCCTTACTTTCTCGGCAACAGGCGATTGCGGATAGGCGTGAAAAATAATCTCTGAAGTTGGATCAGACACGCGGCGTTCCCTTTCGTCCTTGCTTCAATGGGAGGCATCAAGCCCGTGGCATAGGCAAAGCTCGATGCAGCCTCCCGAACTGGGTGTGGTCAATCTGCGGTAACTACAGCTTATGCATTCACGCCCAGCGCCGCGGCGAGTGCGGGAAAATCATCGACGACGATGTCGTGGATCGGATTTGGTTCAGGGTCGGGCGGGCTGTCGTTACCCCACTCGCGCGGGCGCCTTACAAATGCGGTCTTGTAGCCCCGGCTCTTGGCGGCATCGAGGTCAAAATTATGGCAGGCGACCATGCAGATCTGCGACGGATCCAATTGCAGAAAATGGGCAACCCTGTCGTAGGCTTCCGGCAGGACCTTGTATTTGCCGATCGCCTCGCACGAGAACACGGCATCCCACGACAGGCCGTTGCGTCGTGCAGTGTCCATGATGATGCGGAAGCTCAGGATCGTGAATGACGCGCAGATGTACTTTTCGCGCAGTTTCGGCAGTACGGCCGGGAAATCCGGCCAGCATTCGAACCTGTGCGGCGCATCGTAGGCGATCGCGTGGCGCTCTTCTTCGGTGAACGCCTCAAGCCCATGTTCCGTGATCAGTTCTTCAAGCGCCATGCGGTGGGCGCCGTCGAAGTTATAGGCCGGCGCCGCGTCCTTGCCGAGGTTCAGCATTTTGCCAAGACCCTTGCGGCGTATGGCGTTGGCCATATCGTGCCAGTTGCGTTCGAGCCCGTGTTTGCTGCCCGTAGCGGCGAGTATCTTCGAAAAGCCGGTGTGCCAGTCCAGAATCGTGCCACCTGTATCGAAGGTGAGGGCGCGGATATCGGATAGACTCATGGAATTTCCTTCGGTGGCATTCAGATTGCGCTGACTTGGCCATTCACCTAGCCGGTCATCCCAATTTGCTAGTGTATTGCCGGCCAATTCTCAACGGGTGCAGGCACTTTGCCTGCGGCAGGCTCTGGCCCCAAGCCTATCAACAGGCGCTCGACTCCCGCCTCACAACGCCTTGTACATGTAGGTGGTGGCGTGCAGCGCCTGGCTGTCGGGATCGAGCGCGAAGCCGGGGATCACGCCGGCGGTCTTGAAGCCCGCCGCCCGGTACAGCGGTTCGGCCTTGTCGCCGGTCTTTGTGTCGAGCGTGATCAGCCGCTTGCCCGCCGAGCGTGCCGCTTCATCGAGCGCCTGCATCAGCGCCCGGCCGACGCCCTGGCGCCGGGCAGCCGGCGCCACCATCATCTTCGCCACCTCGCAGCGGTGCGGCTGGTTCGGCGGCAGCGCGGTGATCAGCTGCACGCTCCCCACGGTTCTGCCGTCCAGGCTGGCAATCAGCAGCTTTCGCCGCCCGGCGCGTACCTCGGGGAACACCTGTGTGGTGAAAAACGCCAGCCCGTCGGCCTCGCTGAACGGCTGGATGTAGCCGATCGCCGCCCCGTCACCCACGGTCTGCGCCATGATCGCGGCCAGTGCATCGCCCTGGGCGTCGAGCTCATCGGCTGCAAGCGAATGGATCCGGATCGTGGTCATTTGTGCCTCACACGAGAACGATGATGTAGGATGCGGCGTCGACCCCGGTCTGGAACCGCGAGCGGCCGTAAAGCTGGTAGCGCAGGCAATCGCCGGCAAGAAGCGCGTGTTCCTCGTTGCCGATGCTCACCGTCAGCGCGCCTTCAAGCATCACCAGATGATGCTCGTGGCCGGGCACCGAGGGGGCGGCGTAGGAAATCATCTGGTAGGGGGCGAGCTCGCATCGCACCACCTCCGCCGACAGCCCGCCGCTCGGCGGCGACACCACCCGGCGGGTAAACCCGTTCTCCGGATCCTGCCACAGGCTCTGCTCGGCATGTCGCACCAGCGGCGCAAACGGCGCTTCCACGGGCGCCAGCAATTGCGAGATCGTCATCCGGTAGGCGCTCGACAGGCTGCCCAGCGTCTCCGCCGTCGGGCTGACCTCGGCATTCTCCACCCGCGACAGTGCCGAGCGGCTCACCCCGCTCGCCTCGGCCAATGCCTCGAGCGACCAGCCGCGCTCGAGGCGGATGTGTTTGAGCCGCTCCGCCAGCCGGTCATTTAGTGTCGACATACAAATATCCCGTAATCAGGAAATAATCCTGATTACGGGATATTGCGTTTTTTCGGTATCGTCAAGCTGACGAAAAGGCGGCCCGTCAGACCACCATCTGGAACACGATGCCCGCCACGATGGCGCCGGAGATGCCGAGCCCGATATAGGCGGCGAACACCGGTGCCCGGACCAGCGACCAGACCGCCGCCATTGCCGGCACCGAACTCACGGCGCCCGAGATCATGAACGCCATCGCAGCGCCTTGGCTCATGCCCTGTTCCATCAGCCCGGCCAGCAGCGGCGGCGCCACGTAGGAATTGAGATAGGCCGGCATGCCGACAAGCGCCGCGATGCCAATCGGCTGCAAGCCTTCGCCGCCGACAAGCCCGGCGATCATCGAGGCCGGCACGTAGGTCACCAGCAGCGCTTCGAGCACATAGGCCAGCGCCAGCCACTTGATCAGGAACACGCCATTGACCCTTGCCTCTTGGCCGAACGCCGCGCGACGGTCCTTCTCGCGCCAGAATTGCCATACCGGCTTGCCCGAAAACGGGTCCGGCCCGCAGCCGCAGCCCTTCTTGGTGTAGACCTTCAACGGCGCGCTGAACCAGCCGCCGCCCAGCGCCGCCTTGATCGCGAAGCCGCCGAACAGCCCCAGCGCCACCGCTGCTGCCGCCTTGCCGATGGCAAACGGCCAGCCCAGCGCTGCCGCCGTGATCAGCAGCGTCGGCGGGTCGATCAGCGGCGAGGACAGCCAGAACGCCATCACCGCCGACAGCGGCGCGCCGAGCGCCAGCAGGCCTGCCACGAACGGGATCACCTCGCACGAGCAGAACGGCGCCAGCCCGCCAAACAAAGCCGCCATCACGATCATCCGGGTCTCGCGGCCCTTGAACGCCTCGGCGATCACCGCTTCGGCGCCCGCCGCCTTCAACCCGGCAATCAGCGCCACGGCGAAGATGATATAGGGCAGCGTGCCGCCGACTGCTGCGATGGCGAAGCTGACAATGCCGGTGAACCGCTCCGGATCCAGCACGGCAACGCCGGCCAGCATGAACAGGATGAAAGCCCACGGCGTGGTGATCCAGCCCTTCAGGTCGAGGCCGCGCGGGCGGCCGGTTTCTGTTGCAAGGCTCATGTGCAATCTCCCGGTTCGGTGCAGCATTCTTCCAGGATGAAAGCCGCCAGTGAGGTCAAATGCTCGAAATTCGCCGTGTTCATGATCACCCGTCCTTGCTTGCGCTGGACGATCAGGTTGGCGGCGCTCAGAAATTTCAGGTGATGGGCCAGCGTCGAGGCGGTAATTCCGGTGCGCTGCTGGATCTCGCCGACCCGCAAGCCCTCATTGCCGGCCCTGACCAGCGTCTGCAGGACTTCCAGCCGCGAGTCCGACCCCATCGCCGAAAATCCCTGCGCCGCTTCGATGATATCCATGCTTTTCATCCTATAATTCGATAAAACTAGGTATATCGAATCAATGACGGTGGCAAGCATCTTTGTCACCCGGCCGCCGGGACGCGCGCCGCCCCGCCATCGCCCCGCCTGCGGCAGTGTGCCGCTCTGGCCTCTCTACCGATCCTTGTTCTCGATCAAGGACTGCGATCGCTATGGCTCTATCCTGACATCCACATTCCGGCCGCTCCAGGCGGCGGATCGTTAGATCAAACAGGCAGGACATCCGGACATGAAACCCGCAGGATATTCACTCGGCCAGATCGCTTTGCACTGGGTCATGGCCGCCCTCATCGGCGCCCAGTTCGTCTTTCACGAGGCAATCGTCACCGCCTGGGAGGCGCTGGAAAGAGGCGAGGCCGCCGAGATCAGCCTGGTCGTCCGCGCCCACGTCATCGGTGGCATCCTGGTGCTGGCGCTGCTTGTCTTCCGGCTCGTGCTGCGGTTCAAACGCGGTGCGCCGGCGCTGCCGGAGAAAGAGCACCCCGCGCTCAAGGGCATCGCCCATCTCACCCACTTTTCACTCTACGCGCTGATGCTGATCATGCCGATCACCGGGCTGGCAGCCTGGTTCGGCGGCAACCAGACCGCCGATTTCATCCACACCACGCTGAAATTTCCATTGCTGGCCCTGGTGCTGCTGCATGTCGCGGCAGCCCTTTATCAGCAATATGTGTTGCGCACCGGCCTGATCACCCGCATGACCCGCCCCGAATAGCGGCGCGGCCTCCCGCCTCCCCGCCGCGGGCGGCGTCGCTCAGAATTCTGTCACCACCGTCACGCCGACGCCCTCGAACCGGTCCATGCCGACAAGCGCCTCGATCGATTGTTCGAGCGTGATCTTGCGCCCCACCAGGAGCTCCGGGCTCAAGCGTCCCGCCTCGATCATCTCCAGCATCGCGCCATAGCGGTGCGCCTGCATGCCGTGGCTGCCGAGGATTTCCAGCTCGTTGGCGATCACTCGCCCCATCGGCACCGGCGGAAAGCTGTGCTCCCCCGCCATCAGCCCGACCTGGATGTGCTTGCCACGCTTGCGTAAGGAGTTGATCGAGTTCACGCAGGTCGCCACCGCCCCAAGGGCATCGAGCGACACATGCGCCCCGCCACGGCTGATCTCGCGCACAGCTTCCGCCACGTCGGCCACATCGCTTGCGTTCACCGTCGCCACTGCGCCCAGTTCCCGCGCCAGCTTCAGCTTCTCGTTGGAAATATCCACCGCGACCACCTGTGCGCCTGCGGCCACCGCGATCATGATCGCTGACAACCCGACGCCGCCGCAGCCATGCACCGCTACCCATTGCCCGGCTGACACCCGGCCCTGGTCGATGACGGCGCGGAACGAGGTGACGAAACGGCACCCCAGGCTCGCCGCGGTGGCGAAATCGAGGCTTTCCGGCAAGGCCACCAGATTGAGGTCGGCCCGGTGGATCGACACGAATTCGGCAAACGAGCCCCAATGGGTGAACCCGGGCTGAAACTGGTGATCGCACACCTGCTGGTGCCCGGCATGGCATTCCGGGCAATGCCCGCACCCGCCGACAAACGGCACCGTCACCCGGTCGCCGCGCTTCCACTTGCTCACCTGGCTTCCAACCGCCTCGACAATGCCCGCCAGCTCGTGGCCCGGCACATGCGGCAACTCGATGTCTGCATCGTGCCCCACCCAGCCGTGCCAGTCGCTGCGGCAAACCCCCGTCGCCATAACCTTCACCACCACGCCGTGCGGCTCGGGCGCAGGATCAGGCAGGCTCACCAGCTTCGGCGGTGCGGAAAAGGCTTCGTAGAGAATGGCTTTCATGACGGGATCCCGGCTGCTGCAAAACGGATGGCCAAACGCCGAGCGCGGACCATTCCGGCGGTTGGCGTCAGCTCATGTGCCAATAGCGCAAATCCATCAATCGGGATATGCCCATTGCCGCGCGCCATCTGGCCGTCAAGTGTTCTGGTCCCGCATCGAGCTTTGACGCACGACGATGTCGAAGCCGAGATCGACCACCGGCTCGCTCGGCTCCTGGCCATTAAGTGCATCGGCCAGCATCTGCATCGCCTTTTCACCCATCTCATAGCGGTGCGTGCGCACGCTGGTGACAGACGGGTAGGCGGCCGCCATCATTTCCAGATCGTTGAATCCGCAGATGCCCATGTCGTGGGGTACCGGGATGCCGCGGCGCTGGCATTCGAACAGCGCCCCAAGCGCGAGGTCGTCATTGTTGCACAAGATGGCATCCGTATCCGGCGCCCGCGACAACAGCTCGGCCATCAGCATGCAGCCCAGCGTCACCGTCGAAGCTTGCGGCGTGGTTACGATGCGGGTCGCATCAAGCAGTCCGGCCTCGCGGGTAACATCGCGAAATCCCTGCAGTCGCCTTTGCGTGCGCGGATCGAGCCGGGCGCCGAGAAAGCCCGGCTTCTTGTAGCCCATCTCGATCAGGTGGCGGGTTGCGGCGCGCGCACCCTCCAGGTGCGAGAAGCCAACCATCATGTCCAGCGGCCGGTCCGACGTCTCCATGATCTGCACGATTCGGCACGATGCTGCCTGCAAGAGCGCGCGTGTCTCCTCGGACTGGTCAATGCCGGAAATGATCAATCCGGCGGGGCGCTGGCTGATGAACGTCCTCACCAGCCGTTCTTCCTCCAGCGGCGAATAGCGTGAATTGCCCAGCTGCACCTGCCAGCGGGTGTTCTCTGCCGCCGTGTAGACGCCGCGCATGACATCGGCGAACACATTGTTGGTGACCGAGGGAACGATGACGCCGATCACATTTGTGCGCCCGGCGGCAAGTGCCTGGGCGGCAGGGTCGGGCGTGTAGCCGAGACGTTTGATGACCTCGCGAATGCGCTCCAGCGATTTCACGGAAACGCGGTCCGGTTCGCGAAGTGCGCGCGAAACAGTCATAGCGCTAACACCGGCCTCGCGCGCCACATCGGAAATGGTTGTTCCGCTATTTCGTTTATCTATCAATGAACTATCAAGCGTCTCTTTCGGGTCTCAATATGTAGCACGTTTGTTGTCGTTGACAAATGTTAGCGCTACCATTAGAGCTTCATGTCCAGGGGAGTGGTGATGAAGCGCGAGCGATCGGCAGTGGTCATGGTTGTGATGGGAGTCTGCGGCGCGGGGAAATCCGCGCTTGCGCGCAGTCTTGCCGCGCAAGCAGGGCTCGCTCTGGTGGAGGCTGATGATCATCATTCCGACGCAGCGCGGGCCATGATGTCGCGGGGCGAGCCACTGGGTGACGCCGAGCGGTTGCCCTGGCTTGACCGGGTCGGCGCGGCCGCGCGGGCGGCGCAGGCAAGCAATGCCGGTGTGGTCGTTGCCTGTTCGGCGCTTCGCAGAATTTACCGCGACCGGTTGCGCGGGCATGTGCCCGGGGCGTTTTTCATTCACCTGACCGGCGATCCCGAATTGATCGCACGCCGCCTCGACGGGCGTCGCGATCACTTTGTTGGCCGTCCGTTGCTCGACAGCCAGCTGGCGACGCTTGAACCCCTCGAAAACGATGAAAATGGCATGGTTCTTGATGTCGCGGCACCACTCGACGTGCTCGTCGAAACGGTGCTGCACAGTATGGGAGAGGCGAACTTCGCGTCTTCCGAAACCGATCCGGTTCCCGGACCTCTGGAGACCCGGAAAAACTGAAACGCATACCTGGGAGGTATCTGCAATGTTGAAATCCTTTACAAAACTCGCCCTGGCGTCGGCCATTGGCGTCGCACTTGGCGCTTCGGCGCTTGCGCAGGAAATGACACTCAAGTTCCAGTCGTCCGATCCGGCCGGCAACCCGAATTTCGTGCTTCAGCAGGGCTGGGCGGAAAGCGTCAAGGAAAAGACCGGTGGCAAGATCGCCATCGAACTGCTGCCTGTCGAATCCATCGTCGCGCACAACGAGACCCAGGACGCCATCGCCGGTGGTATTCTTGACGGACACATCACCGATACGTCCTATTTCGCCGGCAAGGACCCTGCCTTCGGTTTGATCGCCAACCCGGTCGGCGCCTGGTCTTCACCGCAGGAAATGTTCGATTTCATGTCGAAGGGCGGCGGCAATGAATTGATGAATGAACTGGTCGAGCCTTACGGCCTCCACTTCATCGGCGCGACCACTCCTGGTCTCGAAGCCTTTGTCTCGAAGGTGCCGCTGGACGGCGTCGCCGATCTCAAGGGTCTCAAGATGCGGGCGCCTGAAGGCCTGGTTCAGCAGGTCTTTGCCGCCGCCGGCGCAGCCCCGGTCAATCTTCCCGGGTCGGAAGTGTTCACCTCGCTCGACAAGGGCGTGATCGACGCCGCTGACTACACGGTCTATTCGACCAACAAGGCGCAGGGCATGCACGATGTCGCGACCCACCCTGTCTATCCGGGTTTTCACTCCATGCCGCTCGTCGAGATTTCGATGAACAAGGACAAGTGGGATGCACTCGATGACGCGACGAAGACCGCGCTGCAGGAAAGCGTCGCTGAATTCGCGCAAAGCCAGGTTGCAGCCCTTGCCGAACGCGACCAGGTCGCGGTTGCGGAAGACAAGGCAAGCGGCAAGGTGACCGTCCATGACTGGTCGGCCGAAGAGCGCGCCAAGTTCCGCACCATCGCCACCGGCGAATGGGCCAAGGTTGCCGAACGCTCGGACAATGCCCGCAAGGTCTACGACGTTCTGACCAAGTATCTCAAGGACAATGGCCTGATGCACTAAGCCGGATTTCCGGCAACGCATCAGTTCATGCAGCACTGCCGGGCGGTCAACCGCCCGGCACTTTGTTGAGGAGGATGATATGACCGACAAAGACCTCGCTCCCGCCCTTGAGGAAACCGGCGGCCCGATACCGCAGGCCGGCGGCCTCGGCCGCATCATCGACAAGGTCGGCCTGGTCTTTGCAGCAGGCATCGTTGTCTCGATGGCCATCCTCATCAATGAGGTCGTGCTGCGTTACCTGTTCAATGCGCCAACCATCTGGGCCCATGAAACCACCATTTTCCTCTGCGGCATCGCTTTCATCTATGGCGGGCTCTATTGCACCGCGCACGACAAGCACATCCGCGTGGTCCTGATCTATGATGCCGTGCCCGCGCGGGTTCGTCGCGTCTTTGATATCGTCATTTCCATCATTTGCGCCGCCGCCAGCGCCATGTTCGCATGGGCGGCCTGGATCATGGTTCAGCGCGCTGCATTCCGCCCCGACGGCGCCTTCCGGCTGGAGCGATCCGGCAGCGCCTGGGACCCGGTCTACCCAGGGCTGCTCAAGGTCTTCATGCTTGTCGTACTCGCGGTGATGGCGGTCCAGTTTGTCATTCTCGCCGTCAATTATGCCCGGGGTAAGCGGTAATGGAAATCTTCGGTTCGCTGCAGTCGCTCGGCATCGAGGGCGGCACATTCCTGATGTTCGCCATGCTGCTCGGCCTTCTCGTCAGCGGCATCCCGCTGGCTTATGTGACGCTGCTGGTGGCGCTGGTTTTCGCGCTCGGCTGGTACGGCCCGATGGTGGTTCCGCTGATCACCAGCCGGGTCTATTCCTTTGTCTCGTCGTTCGTCTTCGTTTCGGTGCCGATGTTCGTGCTGATGGCGGCGATCCTCGACCGCTCCGGTATTGCCCGCGACCTGTTCGATGCGATGAAGTTGTTGGGCGGCAGGCTTCGTGGCGGCGTGGCGATCCAGACCATTGCCGTCGCCGTCATTCTTGCTGCGATGAGCGGCATTATCGGCGGCGAGATCGTGCTGCTTGGCCTGGTCGCCCTGCCGCAGATGCTGCGTCTTGGCTACAACCGCAACCTGGCCATCGGCGTCGTCTGCGCCGGCGGCGCGCTCGGCACCATGGTGCCGCCCTCGATTGTCCTGATCATTTACGGGCTGACCGCCAACGTTTCGGTCGGTGACCTGTTCACCGCGGCGTTCCTGCCGGGGCTCATGTTGGCCTCATTCTATGTGATCTACGTGCTTGTCCGCGCCTACCTGAACCCCGAAATGGCCCCGATCGCCGAAGGGCCTGAGGTGTCCGGGACCGAGAAGCTGAGGCTTCTCAAGGGATTGTTCTTGCCTCTCTGCGTCGTCGCCGGCGTGCTTGGCTCGATTTACGGCGGCATTGCCAGCGTCACCGAAGCCTCGGCCGTCGGTGTGGCCGGCGTCATCCTGTCGACCGTAGTGCGCGGCGAATTCACCATCGAGCTGATCAAAAGCGCGGCCCTGCAGACCCTGCGCACAGTCGGAATGATCGTCTGGATCGGCATCGGCGCCAGCGCGCTGGTCGGCGTCTTCAACCTGATGGGCGGCATCAAGTTCGTCTCGGACCTGATCACGGGCATTTCGGACAATCCGACAATCGTCCTGCTGTTCATGATGCTGATCCTGTTTGTCCTCGGCATGTTCCTGGACTGGGTCGGGATCGCGCTTCTGACCATGCCGATCTTCGTGCCGATCATCTCCACGCTCGGCTATGATCCGGTATGGTTCGGCGTGTTGTTCTGCATGAACATGCAGGTCTCGTTCCTGTCGCCGCCATTTGGTCCGGCCGCGTTTTATCTCAAGAGCGTCGCGCCGCCGGACATATCGCTGGGAACCATCTTCCGGTCGCTGCTGCCCTTCATTGCCCTGCAGATCCTGGCGGTCGGCATGCTGATCCTGTTCCCCGCCATTGCCTGGCGCTAGACGGACGCCTGGCGGTCCGGCCGCCACTCCTGCATCGCCAAGATAGGCGCCATCCGCCTCCTCTGCGGCTCCGCCCCTGACATCCGCATGGCCATACCCTGCGTATGGCTTGCGGAAAGGTACGCGGCCGGCATCCGGCAGGCCGGCGTCCACCGGGCCGAAAGATCCATTGCCCCGCATGTCCGCACCGGTCGGCCCCCGCACCCGCCACACTTCGGGTATGGGCCGCCTGCCGCCCAATCCCCGCCCTTCGATTCATTGACAACCATCAACGTGGCCGGGCCATGCGTTTGTTAGCCTCCATAAAAAGGAGTTCGCTTCATGCCTGTGACCCGACCCTCCAAGTTCGTAGCTCGCCTGCGAAACCGAACCATGATCCGGTTGGGCGCAGCCCTGTTGCTCGCCTTTGCGTCAACACTCCCGGTTGCGCCGGTCCAGGCGCAGGAAGGGCTTCAACCGGGCACAGGCTTTGCCACGCGATTTTCGGGAACGGTCTCGCAGACCGCAAGCGATGGAACGGTCCGCACCGTCATCGATCCCAATGGAGTTACCGGGGCGGCACTCGACCTCGCCCGGCCGGGCTACGCTCCGGATGGCCGTCAATGGCAGCATCCGCCGGAACTGTTTCATGCCACAGCGGCTGCGACCGGCCAGGTCTTTGGCGTCACCTTTGATGATGCGCCCGCAGCGAATATCTATGTCACCGCCACCTCGGCATTCGGCCTTCACCGCAATGCCGACAACAGCGGCTGGATGGACGCGATGTGGGGCGAGGGCGGCGGGCCGGGCACCGTCTACCGCCTCGACGCGCGTGACAATTACCGCCCATCGGTCTTTGCCCGGATCACCCTCGACGGGCGATCAAACAGCGGCGCGGCGCTCGGCAACATCGCCTATGACCGCTGGCACCGGCAGTTCTTCGTCTCCGATCTCGAGACCGGCATGATCCACCGGCTGCGCTTGGCCGACGGGTTCGATGACGGTCATTATGACCATGGCGGCACCGGGCGCACCGATTTCCTCGATGCGCAGACCGGTGAACGTCTGGCGCTGCCTGCGATCGGCTTCGATCCCGGCTCGTCGGCGCGGACCGTTGACTGCCCGAGCGGTGATTTCGCCCGTGATCCGTCCTGCTGGAATGTCGCCGATTTCCGGCGCCGGGCATGGGGTCTCGGCGTGCGCCGCGACGGCAGCACCGGCGAGGTCCGGCTTTATTATGCGATCTGGGGCGCGCAAGCGCTCGGCAATCCCGACCACGCCTTGGCGGGCGAGCATGCGCACAATTCTGTCTGGTCTGTCGGGCTTGCGCCCGACGGCGATTTCGACACCGCAGCGGTGCGGCGCGAATTCCTGCTGCCCGATTTCTTCCGCTCGCCCGAGGCGATCGCACGCGCCGGTTTCAGCCATCCGGTCAGTGACATCTCCTTTGCCGATTACGCGGACCAGACGGTCATGCTGCTTGCCGAGCGTGGCGGCTTACGCAACCGGGGACTGGACGCGGAGAACTCCTTCGCCTTCCCGCATGAATCCCGCGTGCTGCGTTACGCGCTTCGCGCCGACGGGGTGTGGCAGCCGGACGGACGCTACGATGTCGGCTACCAGGACCGCCAAGCCGACGGCACGCCCTACCTGCGCGCCGGATCTGCCGGCGGCGTCGCCTTCGGCATGGGCTACGGCGCCGACGGGTCGCTCAATGAGATGCATCCCGACGCCTTCGTCTGGATGAGCGGCGACGGGCTGTGCACGCCCGATGCCCCGTGTCCCGGCAGCGACGGCCCCGGTAGCGAAGGCCCCGGTAGTGAAGGCGAAGTTCACGGCCTGCAGGGCAACGCGCTCAGCCTGTCCACCGAGACCGAACCGGCCGCCGCCTTCCAGCCCTATCCCGTGCCCGGACCGGCGACCCCGCCGTCAGGCCCGGACCAGGCCTTCATGATCGATGCCGATCTCGGCGCCGCCGGCGGCGACGGCAACGACGCGACCCGCATCGGCGATATCGCCATCTACCAGTCGGTTCCGGTTGTCGCCGAAATTCCGGCGGAAGGCCCGTGGTACGGCCCCTGGCCGGGACCGTGGCCGTGGCCTGTGCCAATCCCTGGTGGTGATCTGCCGCCACCCCCGCCGCCGGGCGAGGAATTGCCTGAACTCGGCATCACCAAGATCACCCCGCCACTCTGCGACTGGGAGCGGGACTGCACCTTCCTTGTCTCCGTCACCAACAACGGCCCGGGCATTTACGACGGTCCCCTGCTGGTCGTCGATTTCGCCGAGGAGGGCACCTTTGGCTCGGCCTCGCCGGGCTGGACGTGCGAGCAGACCGGTGTTCCCGGTCCGGTCATGTGCCGGCACGATCCGCTGACGCTGGCGCCCGGAGACGCAACCTTTCTGGCGCTGACCTTCCTGATGCCAACGCCGGTTCCGGCGCCGCCGCCATGGGATACAGAGCTGACCAACTGCGCCTTTGTCGCCTGGACCGGAGAGCTCACCGGCGCGGCGCGGGTTCAGGCCGTCGAGGTTGCGCTGCTGCTTGAAGGCTACGATCCCGGCCCGGTTGACGGAATCGCCGATGTCGATACCCAGGCCGCTATCGACGCCTACCGGCTTGATCACGCACTGCCTGCGGGCGGCATCGATGACGAACTCTACACCGCCCTTTACCCGGGCTCTGCCGGCATGGACGGCGACGCCGACGCCACCAATGATATCGCCTGCGCGTCCTATATCCTGCCCGGCGAGGATGGCTTTCCGCCGCCACCGCCGCTCGAAACCTTCGACCTGGCGCTCGAAAAGACGCTGCTGTCGGATGTCTGTGTCGCCGGCGATACCTGCGATTTCCGCATCACCATTTCCAACCAAGGCGGCGAGGCTTACCACGGCCCGTTGGTGTTCGGCGACATCGCCGGCATAGAAGCGATCGGGCCACTCCCGCTCGGCGCGATCGGACCCGCCAGCCCCGGCCTGGTCTGCGTGCCCGAAGGCGGCGGCCAGCGCTGTGAGCTTGATGGTGCACCGGTCTTCGATCTGCCGTTTGGCGCAACGATCGAATTCGACATCACCATCGATGTCCCCGCCGGCGCCCCGCCGATGACCGATCTGCGCAATTGCGGTGTCATCCACTGGGGTGCCATGGCTGTGGCCCCCGACGCCAATCCCGGTAACGATTTCCACTGCGTCGATGCGCCGTTGCCGGCCGAGGCCATCGAGCCGGTCGACCCGGACCCCGTACAGATCGACCTGGCATTGACCAAACAGGGGCCGGAGACCTGCATGCGCGGCGTCGGCTGCCCCCACACCATCACCGTCACCAACAACGGACCGGAAGACTATGTCGGCTCGCTCTGGCTGTTGGATCAATGGGACGAGGGGCCGATTGCCGGTCTCGAAGCCTCGCCGGCCGCATGGCAATGCGATGCGAGCTATCGTGGCGTGACGTGCGTCCATGCCGCGTTGACCCTGGCGCCGGACGACACCGTCGAGATGTCGGTTGTGTGGCCGGTGCCTGCCGACCAGCCTCTCGGAATCCAGACCAACTGTGGAACGGTGTATTTCCCGGCGAACTTTCCGATCGATTCGTGGGAAACGGCCATCAACGTGGAGAGGGCGCTCGATTTCGCCGGCTATTCGCCCGGTCCGGTGAATGGTGTGGTCGATGACGAGACCCACGATGCCGTTTCAGCCTACCGCGATGCCCACGGGCTCACCCCCGGCACGGCAATCGACGATGAACTCGTCGTTTCGCTGTTTCCAGGTTCCTCCGGTCTGCCGGGGGACAGCGACAGCAGCAACAACAGCGCCTGCGTCGACGTCGAGATCGTCGAGGCCGGGCCGGTCGATTGGGGCCCGGCGGTCGATCTCGAACCGGGCGGCGGCACCGAGTGTGTGCGCGGCGAAACCTGCGTGCTCGACGTCACCATCAACAATCGCGGCGACAGGCAGTTCGACGGCGCCGCCGGCCTGCACGGCGCGCTCGATCCCGCCGTCAGCGTCGTCTCCGTCGAAGGCCGGTCACCGGGCCTGATCTGCGACGTTACCGGCGACGGCTCCTACGATTGCCTCGGCGCACGCCTGGCGATCAAGCCGGGGGACGCGGCGCATATGCAGGTGCGCATTGCCGTTCCCGCAGGCTTTGCCTCCGATACCATCACCCACACCAAGGACATGGTCTGGCCCGATGCCGGCGTGAAGGACCGCAATCCGGACAATGACCGTCATGTCTCCATTATCGACATTGTCGATCCCGCGGCCCCGCCCCCGCCGCCACCGCCGCCGCCACTGCCCGATCTTGCTGTCAGCAAGGTCGCCAACCAGGGCAGCTGCACCGCGGGCGACCGCTGCCGGTTCGCAGTCACCGTCAGCAACAACGGCCCCGGCGCCTTTGACGGCACCATCGAACTCAGCGATGTCGTCAGCCCGGCCACTGCGCGGCTCAGCGATTACGGTCCGCGGCCGTGGTCCTGCCGTGGATCGCGCGGCGATTACAGCTGCCGCCTTGCCGGCATCTCGCTGGCGCCGGGCGCCTCGCGTGCGCTTCAGCTGACCTTCACCACCAGCCGCAACGCCAGCGGGACCTTGCGCAATTGCGCCGGTCTCGACTGGGCCGGCGGCGCCCGGATCGCCAGGGTGCAGCAGGCCCTGGCAGATGCCGGCTTCAACCCCGGCCCGGTCGATGGCGTCATCGGTTCGCGCACCCGCGCCGCAATCGGCGCCTACCGCAAGGCCAGCGGACTGCCGGCGTCAAGCGCCATTGACGCGGCCCTGCTGCAGGCCCTGCTCGGGCTGACCACTGAAGGCGATCCGGAGCCCGGCAACGACAGGGCCTGCGCCGAAGTGCGCCTGATTGCGCCGCCCGCGCCGCAACGGGTTGTCCCGCAGCCGCAACCGGCCGAGCCGTCGCACCCGCCGGCACAGCAGCCTGAGCGCAGGATCCAGCCGGCGCAACCGCGGGCGACACCGCCGGCCGCCACCCCGCAGCCAACCCAGCCTCCGGCCGCGGTCAGGCCGACATGCCCGAGTGGCTGGAAGCAGGTGGGGGCGGCCCAGGCCGCCATCCTTGCAGCCCAGGGCCGCCGGGTGATGCCGGTCACGAAGTCGGGACGGACCATCCTCTGCGTCGCCCCGGCCCAGCGGGTCACGCCCCAGGTCACGCCAAGGGTCACGCCCCAGCAAACCCCGCAGCAGACGCCGCAATCCGTGGCCCCGCGTTGCGATGCAGGCTGGACCGCCGTCAGCCGCACCAGGGCCAAGGCGCTGGTTCAGCAGGGCTACGAGATCAAGCAGGTGCGCAGCAGCGGCAAGACCATCCTCTGCGCCCGGCCGCGCCAGTAATCCCAACGCCGGCGGCCTCGGCCGCCGGCAGGGATGTCCCGTTATCCGGTATCAGGCCTCGCGGCCCGCCCGCGCCCGGAAGGCGTTGGGCGCAGCCATCACCGGCGGGGCGCGCCGAGCACCACAAAAAGGCTTGGGCCAGCTTTCCAGGGACTTCGGTAACGGCGCGGACCAACGTTGCGCCAAGCTCACCTTGCCACCACCACGGGCCAGTGGCCCGCGTGCCCCGCGCCCCGGCTGTCACGCCGGACACCAGATAAGCCATCTCCGCCGGCGAAGCTTTTTCGCGCGCGGGCGCTTCAGTGTGCCTAGACCATGCTGTACCCAAGGTACGGGCTCTGTTTTACGCAAGGATGCAGCAGCCAAAAGCCGGCCTGCCGTGCGGCCCGGATCTCACTCCCCCGTCTTTCCGGACTTAGTGCCAGACAAGCGAAACGACGTCGTCGCCTCCGGAATCCAGCGATCCGGCGCCCACCGGCTCAAAAATCATTTTTATTCCAATGGGTTGTGAGTTTGATATCGCAACATCCATGCCCGGAGTATGGATGCTTGCTGCCCGCTGCCTAGCGGCCGTCGATCTCCGGCGTTGCCTCTGGCCCGCCATCAAGATCGGCGATCAGCGCTTTCATCTCGGCGATCTCGGTGCTCTGCGCCTCAATGATTTCATCGGCCAGCTTGCGCACCCGCGGATCGGAAAGATGGGCCCGCGAGCTGGTCAGGATGGCGATCGAATGATGCGGGATCATCGCCTTCATCCAGGCCTCGTCGCCCACCGTGACCTGGCTGCGCACCAGGGTGAGCGAGCTGGCAAACAACAGCGCCGCGCCGGCGAAGATCGCCATGTTGGCGCGGCTGTTCTGGTACATGCCGAGCATGAACGCCAGCATCACCGCCGCCATCGCCGCCCCCATGTAGAGCGCCATCCACATCCGAGTCTGGGAAAACCAGACATGATCGGCGGCAAAGCTGTTGAGATACATCAGCCCGAACATCACGCAGGTCGAGGTGACAATCATCGCGGCAAAACGGACATAGGAACTCGTCATCTGCGCCTCCGTAAGGTGTTGCAGGGCCAACACCTTACGCGCCGGATGGTTCCGTCTTTCGCTGAAATATCGCACGCACCTGCCGCACCGGCCGGTGTGCAGGCGTGCCCCTCACGCTGCCTTGATGACGTGGTACTCCTTGATCGCCACCATATCGATCATCTTCCAGCGCTCCGCCTCGTAATTGAGCGAGAACTGGTCGGAGGCCAAAAACACCGGGTCGCCGTCGAGGTCGCGGGCAATGTCGCCGCGATGGCTGGTGACGAAGCGTTCAAGATCGTTTTTGTCCTTGCACGAGATCCAGCGGCAGATCGAGAACCGCGCCATCTCGAAACTCACCGGCAGCCCATATTCCGCCGACAGCCGCTCCTTCAGCACGTCAAGCTGCAGCGCGCCGACCACGCCGACAATCGCCGGCGAGCCGTCTTCGGGCGAAAACAGCTGCACCACGCCTTCCTCGGCCATCTGCTGCAGCGCTTCCTTCAGCTTCTTTGCCTTCATCGCATCTTCAAGCCGCACCC
>Ga0189291_100209_pt1 | contig 40668 bp, 35 predicted proteins | sample UW1redminimetaG_FD_130331 | JGI IMG/M metagenome (GOLD analysis project Ga0189291, IMG submission 130331) | Marine microbial communities from the Costa Rica Dome - UW179B-red mini metaG | ecosystem: Environmental > Aquatic > Marine > Oceanic > Photic zone | place: Costa Rica: the Eastern Pacific... | reverse complement strand
CTGCTCTTCCCCTGTTGAAGCATCAGCATCAGTTTTAATCTTCTTTCTGAGCTATTCATGTGAAATCCTTTCGACTTCTACCAGGCCTTTTCCGTTGTAGAAAGAAGGCATAAATTCACTGTCTAGTTTAATGATATTTATTTTTACTTTTCCCCTTAAGCTTTTGGACTCATTAATCGCCTCTTCATATCCTTTCAGAAAAACTAGTTTACCCCAAGGTTTTTCTTCAATTAGGCCGTAGAGTTGGTCTAATTTAAAAGCGTGTTTAGTTACCACGGTTCCGACTCCGTCAAGATCTAAACTACCCACGTCGCCTATAGTGCCTTCTACCCGCTCGCGGAGGCCTAGCTTATTGATCATGTCGTTAACTGCGAAAATCTTCTTGGCTACAATGTCGTTAATGAGGAATTTTTTTTTGGGAAAGCATATTGCCAGGGGAATTCCGGGAAGCCCTCCACCCGCACCGGTATCGATTAAAGAATTCGAAAAAAAGAATGATTCTGACAGGGCTACAAACAAACTGTGCTTTACGTGCAAGAGAACTGTTTCACGTGAAACATCACGACTCACAAGGTTTATTTTGCTGTTCCACCAAATTAACAAGCCGGCATAGGTCTCAAGTGCACCTCTGTTTTCTTCGAATAGAGAATTAATTAATTCATTCTCTTTTACCCTGAGTTGCCTGGTTGAATGTTCCACGTGAAACCTACCCTTTTAAGAAGACCATGAGAACCGAGACGTCGCTGGCAGAAACGCCGCTTATTCTACTTGCCTGACCAATAGTCTCAGGCCTAATTTTAGACATTTTTTGGAGCCCTTCTGAAGAAAGGCTTTTTATCCTTGAGTAATCTAAGCTTGTTGGGATTGGTGTGTTCTCCTTTTGAGCAAGCTCTTCTACCATTTCAAATTCTTTCTGAATATAGCCCGAGTATTTTATCTGTATTTCAGCTTGCTCAAGAACATATTCGCTCTTAGTAATTGCATCGCATTTATCTTTTAACTCTTCGTCTGCATCTATCAAATCATACAGAGAAACTTGCGGTCGAGCAAGAACGGTTTCTGCTTTTACCGGTTGCTTTAATCCTGAAGTTCCCAGTTCTTCTAGCGTTGAATTTAAAACCTCAGGGCGCACAGTCTGATTTGATAGTAAGTCCAGCAATTTATTCAGTTGTGATCTTTTTTCGGTGACGTTATCAAGTCGTTCTTTACTGGCTAATCCTATTTTATAACCAATCTCGGTTAATCGTAAGTCGGCGTTATCTTGTCGTAATAAAATCCTGTGCTCAGCCCGAGAAGTAAACATGCGGTATGGTTCTTCGGTACCTTTGTTAATTAGGTCGTCAATAAGCACACCAATATAAGCTTCTGATCTTTGTAGTATTAATGGCTCCTTCCCCTGTACTTTAAGAGCTGCGTTTATCCCCGCCATTAATCCTTGGCAAGCGGCTTCTTCATAACCTGTGGTTCCATTTATTTGTCCCGCAAAATAAAGTCCGCTTACTGCTTTCGTCTCAAGGGTTCTTTTAATTTGATGTGGAGGAAAGTAATCGTATTCAATAGCATAACCAGGTCTTAGCATAACGACGTTTTCGAAACCCGGGATAGTTTTCAGCGCTTCATACTGAATATCTTCAGGGAGCGATGTAGAAAACCCATTAAGATACATCTCATAGGTATTCCAGCCCTCAGGTTCTAAGAATAATTGATGTCTGTCCCGATCTGCAAAGCGATTAATCTTATCTTCAATACTGGGGCAATATCTTGGTCCTGTAGATTTAATTCTTCCATTAAACATAGGGCTTCTGTCGAAACCTGTTTTTAATACTTCATGAACGGAATCATTAGTATAGCCAATCCAACATGTTAGCTGTTCTTTCTGGGAAGGAAGTTCTTCCGTTAAAAAAGAAAATGGTGTTGGTCGCTCGTCTCCTTCCTGAACTTCTAGTTTTGAATAATCTATAGAGCGTCCATCTACCCGTGGCGGGGTCCCTGTTTTTAAACGGCCTACAAGAAAACCTTTGTTTTCTAAGGCTGCTGAAATACCAATTGAAGCTCTCTCTCCAGATCGACCGCCACCATAATTACTATCTCCAATATGAATTAGACCATTTAGAAAAGTACCGCTGGTGAGTACAACACTTTTTGAAAAGAACTTTTGTCCAGTTTGTGTAACAACACCTTTTACTTCGTTCGATTCAAAAATTAAATCGACAACATTGTCCTGTCGGAAATAGAGATTGTCCTTACTCTCTAGCCTTTCTCTCATTTTCTGAGCATAAAGCATTCGATCACTTTGACAACGAGGGCTCCACATTGCGGGGCCTTTGCTTTTGTTTAGCATCTTAAACTGAACTCCCGACTCATCGCTTACAATACCCGAAAGCCCGCCTAAGGCGTCAATTTCTCGAACCAGCTGTCCTTTTGCCACACCTCCCATTGCTGGATTGCACGACATTTTAGCTATCGCTTCAAGGTTCATGGTTATAAGCAATGTTTTGGCTCCAAGTTGAGCGGCTGCGCCCGCAGCTTCACTTCCTGCGTGACCAGCGCCAACAACGATTACATCATAAGAGGGATAAATAGAAGGCATAGTTTTGGGATTCCCTTTCTTTAACTTAAATATACAAACAAAAAAACCCCGCTCATAAAATATGAACGGGGTTTTGCGATCCGGAAGGGACTCGAACCCTCGACCTCCTGCGTGACAGGCAGGCGTTCTAACCAACTGAACTACCGGACCTAATTGAGAGCCCTAAATATACGATTGATTTCGAAAGTAAGTCAACCATTTATTAATCTTTTTTTAAATACTTTTATTTACCCATGTCTGATTTAATAGACTGAACCAACTCTTCGCTTTGAGGCTTTACATTACTTCTAAATCTTCTGAGCAATTTTCCCTCTTTGGAAATCAGAAATTTTTCGAAATTCCACTTAATGTCACCCGTAAAGTCGGGGTTTTCTAGCGCAGTCAAATAAGAAAATAATTCTGATTGATCATCTCCAAGAACTGAAACCTTTGAAAACATTGGAAATTCTACACCATATTCAAGAGTACAAAATTGTTTAATTTCTTCATCTGATCCCGGTTCCTGCCCTTTGAAGTTGTTTGCCGGGAACCCAAGGATTACAAAGTCATCTCCTTTATATTCTTCGTATAAAGCCTGGAGCCCTTCATATTGAGGTGTGTAGCCGCACTTGGAAGCAACATTTACTATCAGTAATGTTTTTCCTTTAAAAGCTTCAAGAGATACAATTTCTCCGTCAATGTTTTCGGCATCGAACTCATAAATGGAGTTTGGTGGTTTATTAGCATTAAATCCAAATACTGTAAGTAGTAAAAATATTATCGATATTTTCATGAAATATTACCTTTGTTATTCGTTTACCTTTAAAGGTAGATTTAATTAAGTTCATTCCCATGGTATCAAAAAATATTTTATTTCTTTTTATAATTTTATCGGGTGGTCTTCAGGCTCAAATGTTTTCGGTAGGAGGAGATTCAGGTCCACAAGCAAGAGCCTCTGATAGCTATTTTCGAATAGGTTATTCACCAATTGACTTCTCTTATGAAGGTAAAAGTGCGGCAGTTGCACCAGAAGACAGGTTAGACTTCAGTTCTCCTGCAGTATCATTTGGAATCGAAACTCAGGGATTAAATGCTTCATTGAGTTTTGTAAACAAATTAACCGGCGCTGAAGACGAAAGATATCTGAATCTATCCTTAGATTACATAAATCGATTTATGCTTCTAAAGTCTCGAGCTTTTCAAGTTGGGATACCATTAGGTTTAAATACCAGCTTGGTAAGTGTACAAAATGAGCAAATAAGTGATAACTTTAGTCAAACCGTGTTTGGTTTTGGATTAGGTTTGTTCACGTCTATTCAGATTCCGGAAAAAATATCCGTTTCTTTTGAAGGAGTTCCATCTTATGGTGTTAGCAATTCGAGTGGAGGGCTTTTTGGAGGTTCAAATAAAAGTATCTTAGCAAAAGGCAGGTTGAATTTTTTAAACATATTTCCCGGCCGATCTTTGAGTTTAGGTTATGATTTTAAATATTCTTCTTATGACTTAGATGATGATGAATTTGACTATGGACTTACATATCATTTAATAACATTAGGAATTTCCTTGTGAAAACAGATAAACTACTTCTAGAATTAGAACAACTATTGGAGCAATGTGGATACACATTACGTAAAGAAAGGGGTTCATTTAGGGGTAACGATTGTATTGTTGAAGGAGATCGAATAGTTTTGGTGAATAAGAATAAGCCTCTTGAATCCCAAATTGGTACAATTGCTCGAATTCTTGGGGAAGTAAACCTGAGCTCTACATATATAAAGCCGGCAGTAAAGAAAGAATTAGGTATAATTTGGGACAGGTTGGCTGTTTCTCCATTTAGTTCCGGAGAAGAATTAGATTTTGAAGAATGAAGTTAACATTTCTCGGTACAGGTACATCAATGGGAGTTCCGGTTGCCGGAGGCTTTTCAGCAAATAGTTTATCTAGTGACCCCAGAAATATACGAACGAGATGTTCTGCTTGGGTTCAAACAGATCAAACATCTTTATTAATAGACGCCGGACCAGAGTTTAGAATACAAAGTATCAGAGCTAAAATTAAACGAGTAGATGCTTTACTTTTAACTCATCAACATATGGACCACATTAGTGGACTTGATGACCTTAGAGCATATAATTTCATTCAAAAAACCCCCATTCCTGTTTATACATCAAGTTCTTGTATTGAATCTATTAAGAAGAGATTTGATTATATGTTTGGAGAGAACAAATATTTGGGATCGACTTCTCTGGAACTAGAATCGGTGACTGAACAAATAAACTTTCAGGATTTAAAAATCACTCCGCTACCATGTAACCATGGAGATCTGGATATTTTAGGATTTAGAGTTAACGATATCAGCTATCTTACTGATGTGAAACATATTCCAAAAGAAACTAAAGAGCTCATAAAAGGCTCTAAAGTTATAGTGCTTAGTGCCTTGCGATGGAAGCCGACTCACCCAACTCATCTTACTATTCCTGAAGCGGTAGGAATTATTGAGGATTTAAAGATCCCGAGTGGCTATTTGATTCATATGAATAGCTATGTTGATCATAAAGAGACTAATAAGAAGCTTCCCTCACATATCAAGCTAGCTTTTGATCAGCAAGTAATAGAGATTTCTTAAAGGAATTTTTTAAGATCTTCTGATCCTTTTAGTTGTTCTACTATTTCTTTGACCCCTTGCGCCTGATTTAAGTCACAAACTAAAATTGCATCTTCAGTCTCAACCACGGCAACATTCTCCATGCCAACAAGTGAAATCATTTTACCGGAATTGGATACAACCAGATTCTTTTGAGAGCCTGCAAAAGTTACATTTACTGCTTGGATGGAATTTTGATCTTTATTTTTTTCTCCCAAATCATATACCGCTGTCCAGCTTCCAACATCATTCCAGCCAAATTCACCCGGAACAACAAAGACACTTTTTGCTCCTTCCATAATGCCATAATCAATCGATACGGAATCGCAATCGAAATAAAACTCGTTAATTGCAGCATTATGAAGATCCGTATAAAGATCTTCAGAGGTGTTTTTGAGCAATTCATGCATATCAGGTAGCTGAGTTGAAAACTCCTTTAGAACTGAGTCTGCTCGCCAAATAAACATCCCGCTATTCCAGTAATAATTGCCGTCATCTAAAAATTTTTGAGCTGTATTAACATCTGGTTTTTCTTTAAACCCACGTACTTTTTCAATAGATCTTTCCTTTAGAAGTTCTACTTGGGAATCGTCTGCATGAATATAACCAAAACCGGTTTCAGGGCGATCCGGCTTAATTCCAATCGTAACCAAGTCCGAGCCCTCTTTTGCTTTCGCAATGGCAGCGTTTAAAATATTCTGAAATTCATCAGGATCGGTTATATGATGGTCGGCAGGAAGTACAACCATTACCGCATCAGGGTCCTGTTTTAGAAGCAGCTCGGCAGCTATTGCTACACAAGGTGCTGTATTCTTTGCTACGGGTTCCCCAACTATATTTGTGTCCGGCACTTTAGGAAGTTGTTCTTTTACGATATCTACATAATCATCATTTGTAACAACGAGAATTCTTTCTTGAGGAATGATTTCTCTAATTCTATTCGCAGTATTTTGAATCATTGTACCCTCCCCGAACAAGTTTAAAAACTGCTTTGGGTATTTTTTTGTGCTTTTTGGCCAAAACCTTGTTCCTGATCCGCCGGCCATGATTACTGCATAAACCATAAATTGATTTTCTAAAGTGACTATTATCTAAAACAAAGGTAGGAATTTATTGGTTGCTCTTCCTATCGAACTTTGCGAAGTGTAAATTTAAAAGTGGTACCCTCATTTACTTTACTTTCAAAATATAAACGTTCCCCATGAGCTTCAATGATGTGTTTTACGATTGCTAATCCCAGCCCTGTTCCGCCTCTCTCTCTGGATCGAGACTTATCAACACGGAAAAAACGTTCCGTTACCCTAGGCAGATCCGCTTCATCTATGCCAATTCCGGTGTCCATTACTTTTAGAAGCAATCTGCTATCATCTTTTTTATAGTTTTCTACATCAATCTCAACAGAACCACCGGGCACATTATACTTTACTCCGTTTTCTACAAGATTTATAAGCACTTGTTTTATCTGATTTTTATCTGCTTTAACCCGAAGGTTTTTATCAAACCCTGCAAGCTTAATTTTAACGTTATCTCGCTCGGCTTTATGATGCAAACTATCTGCTACATCATGAATTACATTATATAGATAGAATGGCTCGATATCCGATTTAAGCTCTCCTGTTTCGAGCTTTGATATTTCCATCAGATCTTTAGTGAGATAGATGAGGCGATTAACATTGCGCATGGTTTTTTTGAGAAACTCTCTGTTTACTTCTTCGTCTTCAAGTGCTCCATTGAGTAACGTTTCGACAAATCCCTGGATAGCGAAAATGGGTGTTTTCAACTCGTGTGAAATATCCCCGATAAACTCTTTCCGGTAATTTTCGATTCTGTTAAGTCGTTGTATTTCTCTTTCAATGGTACGACTGGATTTAACAAAGTGCTTAATCAGAAAATCTATTTCATCATTATATAGCGTTCTTATATCCTGATATTCTTCGAATCTTTTTTTGGATATATTTCGGGAAATTTGTTCTAATACCTCTAATCTTTTAAATCCAAGAGCATAGTTAATGCAATAGCTTACAATAAATACTCCAGCGCCTATCCCTAATGAAGACATTATGTTTCCAAAGATGTGAAGGTTGGACAATAATAGAAAAGCGACAAAAGATACCAACACCGAGATAACAGCTGAATATAGAGCTATTCTTAATCCTAGTTTAAAAAGGGGATACTTTTTCTTTTTTTTAGCTGTCATTCTTTAAATCTATAACCAACTCCTTTAACCGTTTCAATATAATGATCTCCAAGCTTTTCTCTGATTTTTCGAACATGTACATCAACGGTTCTATCCACAACATAAATATTGTCGCCCCAAACTTTGTTCAAAAGGGTTTGTCGGTCTAACACCTTGCCCTTTCTGCCGGCCAGAAAAAAGAGAAGTTCAAATTCTTTTCGAGGCAGATGGAACTCTTCTTCAGCTCTGGAAACGATGTATCGGTCCCTATCAATGAGGATATCATGAACTTCCAACCTATTTACCGAAGCTTCCTTTTCATCAAATCTTCGTAAAACGGCCTTTATTCGGGAAATTAGCTTAGTGGTACTGATCGGTTTTGTGATGTAATCATCACCACCTTTGTTTAAACCTTCCACTTCTGTTTTTTCATCACTTCTAGCGGTCAAAAATATAATTGGGATATTCTTAAGCTGGTTATCCTTTCTCATTTCTTCAACGGCTTGCATGCCGTCCATTTTTGGCATCATGATATCAAGCAGAACAAGATCTGGTTCATGCTTTTTAGCAACGGCGATACCTTCTTCCCCATTTTCAGCCTTAAGAACATCGAAGCCTTCTTTTTTGAGGTTATATTCTATGAGATCAAGCAAATCTGTTTCGTCATCAACTACAAGAATGGTTTGTTTTGCCACGATAGTTTTAATTGGTTAGATGGTTTACGAAACAATGGTACTAATGTCTGCTATTAATATAAAATGAACAAATTGTTACCTAAGTTGAATTAAGAAAATAATCTTAAGATATGTTTTAATATCTAATGAGATTATTTGTTCAAATAACTCAATGCTTTTTTAATTGCAGCAGGAGCCGTTTTAATATTTTCCTCTTGAAAAGCTTTTGTTGCCGCTTCTTCTGCTTGTCTCTTTTTAAAACCAAGAGATTCCAATGCAGAAACGACCTCATCGATCGCACTCCCACTCGACGATTTTGAAGAAGAAGTGACGCCCTTTATTTCACCCAGTTTATCCTTTAATTCTAATATTATACGTTCCGCAGTTTTTTTTCCAATTCCAGGAACTCTGGACAATGCAGCTACATCTTTTGTTGAAATAGCTTGAATTAAATGGTTAGCCGGAAGCCCGGAAACAATGGTGATTCCTGATTTTGGCCCCACTCCTTTTACCGTGATCAATTTTTCGAACAGCTGCTTTTCATCTTTAGTATAAAAACCAAATAGCCGTTCATCACTATCTGTAATATGATGATGAATTAACAATTTTACTTCAATTCCTTCTTTCAGGTGAGTCAATGTTTGAGCCGAGGTCTCTACTCCATATCCCACACCATGCACATCAAGATGTACTTTGTTCTCTTCCAGCTCTTCTACAAATCCTTTTAAAAATGTGATCATAATCTTTCCTGTGTTTTCAGACTCTCCCTTTAAATGAAGAGAATCCCTTGTTTGAGATTCTTCGGCTGTAAGGAGGGATCTGAAGAGCTAGCCTTTATCACTTCTTTACCCGATCCGGATTATCGGCAACAAAACTTGCCCAATCCGATTTTTTATTATTCTGATGAGTTTTTTTCTTAACAATTTCGTGTATCCCTTTTCCTTTCATATAATGACACCAAGCTACAGCTAAGGCATCTGTAGCATCATTTTTTAGTTTTTCATCAGGAAGAGTTACCATTTTACTCAGCATAAAAGCTACCTGTTCTTTGCTGGCGTTTCCATTTCCGGTGATAGCTTTTTTTACCACTTTCGGATAATACTCAAAAGCAGGTAAGTCACAATTCTTTATGGCTAGAATTGCCGCTGCCTGAGCTCTTCCTAATTTTAGCATTGCCTGAGGATCAACTCCATAAATAGGTGTTTCCACTGCACAAGATGTTGGTTTGTTAGATTTGATGATCCTGGAAATCTGATCAAAAATATATTTTAATCTATCTGAGTGATCTTCCATGTGCGCCATCTTCAGTACGTCACACCGTAAAGCTACCAACTTGCCTTTTTCCTCGGTAAGCACAGCATACCCGGTAAATCGAGAGCCGGGATCAATTCCGAGAATTATTTCTGGCATAATGTTGCTTAATTTAAATTATGATCTACCTTTAAGTCATCCCGCAGCGAAAGCCGGAATCTTAATCTTAAAAAAAAATCCAGATTCCTGCCAGCGCAGGAATAACCAATCAGATAAAAAATGTTTAGTCTTCGTCTTCAGAATATAGTTTCGCAAGATCTTCCATCATTTCTTCTGAAATACCATTCGTTACAAAACCACCATCATGGAACAGATTCTGCATAGTCACTTTTCTGGTAAGATCTGAGAACATAGCAACACAATAATCAGCGCACTCATCAGCAGAAGGATTTCCCATTGGGGCTAGTTTTTCTGCAAACGTATACATACCATCAAAACCTTTAATTCCTGCTCCTGCTGAAGTTTTAGTTGGAGCCTGAGAAATGGTATTCACTCGAATTCCTCTATGAGCCAAACGGCTTCCATAGTTTCTGGCTATAGATTCCAATAGCGCTTTAGCATCGTTCATGTCAGAATATTTACTGAAAATTCGCTGCGCGCCAATATAAGAAAGAGCGATCACGCTTCCCCCATCATTCAAAATCCCGGCTTCATCTGCGTGATGCAAAACTCTGTGTAATGAGACTGCAGAAATATCCAAAGACTGTTGATACCATTTATAATTGATATCTGTGTATTCTTTTTTCTTCCGGATGTTTGGAGACATCCCAATAGCATGAAGAATGAAATCAACGCTTCCAAGTTCTTCTTTAACCTTTGCCATCATTTCTTTAACAGCTTCGTCATCAGAAACGTCACAAGGAATAATAGGGGCATTAATTTCTTCAGATAAAGCGTTTAAAGCTCCGAGTCTCAGCGCAATAGGCGCATTAGAAAGAACCATATTTGCTCCCTCTCTGTCACAGGCCAGCGCAACTCGCCACGCAATACTACGATCATCCAGCGCACCAAAAATAATTCCTTTCTTTCCTTTAAGTAATCCGTTGCCTTCGCTCATTATATATTCTTTTTTATTATCAGTTAAACTTTTATCTAAAATAAGTCATTCCTGCGTAGGCAGGAATTTAAATCTAAAAATTAGGAAACACTTTTCTTAGAAAATCCCATTTATTCCGATAAAATGATAGGGGAAATGAATATCGAAGGATGAAGTTATAATTTTTTCTTATTCTTAAATTATGTCCTTAAAGTTTAAAAGAAATTATCATTTAGAAAAGCTTCATAAAGTGATGAAGTATGATTTATCGTCCAAAACCCCTTCTTTTGCTTATTTGAATATGGATGGTGTTGCTAGATCATGGGTTCTAATTTCGTTGATTTCCACACCTTATATTCTTTGGCTTTTACTCAAACTTAGAAAATTCGGGTGGCTGATTTCTTTCGCTATCTTTGTTCTTTTGCCGTTCCTGTTTAATTATTTTGTAATCATGAGTTCTAATGCCGGTATTTTTTTCTGGGCAATTACTTTAATTAATTGGGTCGCGTTCCTTTTCCTTCTTAAAAACAGTTATAAAAACTGGCGGGAACCAGATTTTAAAAATACTCCGGGATCTGATTTTGAGTAAGTAGTTTTGGGAGAGTTAGTTGGGCAGAACCCAGAGCCTCAAATGAGCCCTGGAGTAAACAATTCCGTACTGTGATTAGCACTCCAAGAACGATTTAAGATCAGAATGAAGCAAAATAATTATTCTTAACGGTTACTGAAATTAGTATTTAAATCAAGCGACATGGAACCGTCAATTTGATCACTTATGCTTATTTCAGCAAGTTTTCTTCCTGCTTGAACAAGCGGTAAACACACGGCATTTGCTCCGGCTTCTTTTAAGGCCTGATGTTCTTCATCTCTCATCGTTAGAGCATAAATATCTTTCATGAAATTATTTTCACGAAGCATTTTGGTTGCCTGTAACTTAGTATCAGCATAAGGCATGGCAAGCATAATTGCCTTAACTCCTGATAGATCGATGTTTTCCCAGAGCTCTGCATCTTGCGCATCGCCATAAACCACGCGTCTTTTTTTGCCGAGATTGTATTCAATTTGAGCAGGATCAGAATCCATCCCGGTTACTCTGAGTTCTCGTTCTTTTAAATAATCGTATGCCGAAGATCCTGCTTGACCCATCCCAACTACCAAATATTCAGCACCTCCTAAATTGACAACTTGCTGTCCGGGATGCTTCACATTTCGTTCGAACGGAATAAGGAAATGTTCAAATTTCTTCCATAGAATGTTCGATTTAGCTGAAAGCGGAGCATTCACAGCATAGGAAACGGCTGTTAACAAGGCAAATACTATGATCGTGGATTCGGGAATAAAGCCTGAAGATGCCGCTACCATTCCTGCTATTAAAGTAAATTCACTAAATGAAGAGAGAGTAACAGTGACCATGAATGAGTTTCTGGATCTAAGTTTAAAGAGAATCAGTAGAAAGAAAAATAACACTGCTTTGATTGGAAGAACTGCAAACAATGCTCCTGCAAATAACAGCTCGTTCATATTTGGAAGACCTGCCAATCCTACTTCTAAAAAGAATCCGACTAGAAAAGCTTCTTTCAATCCCCAAAGTTTTTCAGAAAGCTCGTCTGACTCGTGAGTTCCGGAAAGCAATGCGCCGGCAACCAGAGCCCCCAATTCACTGGATAGTCCCAAAACGTCGAAAAGTGCAGCTCCACCCATTGCAAGCAAAAGTCCATAGAGCAATTGAAGATCTTCATGTCCACTGGATGTAAGTAGCTTGAAAAGCAATGGTCTCAGAAAAGGAAGTACCAGCAAACCAAAACTCCAAACCGATGGAATCCCGCCACCCGTTAAAGCTAATACTGTAATTGCAACGAGATCTTGTACGATCAAAATACCGATGGAAACCCGAGCATGAAAAGCATTTAGTTCTCCACGAGCTTCTAAGGATTTAGCCGCTAAAACCGTACTTGAGAATCCCAGAAGTAATCCTATGATCAATCCTTCGATAATCGAAAAGCCAAATGCCATCGCAATCAGTAGAAAAATACCGGCGCTTATCACAAGGTGGATGCTACCGGCACCAAACACTTCAGGACGAATGATATTCTTTATTCTTAAATGTAATCCGACTGTGAAAAGGAGAAAAATTACTCCATAGTGTCCAATCGAATGAAGAAGACCGGTTTCATCAGAAATCCCAAAAGCCGATAGAATAACTCCTGCTATCAAGTAACCGATAAGTGGCGGGAGTTTTAGTTGTTTTACAACCATCCCTAAAATATACGCAAGGCCAAGCCAGAGAATTTCCATTTTTTGAGTTATGAATGTTTGCCGAAGGCATTCCTTCGGAAGAATTATGAACGCTGAATTGTAGTGAATTAATTCAACATTCATAGGTTTAAAAGTAATATTTAATCTTTAAATAAATAATTATTTACTTCTGATGGTGGATAACCAAAGTGCTTTTTAAAACTGGTAGAAAAGTAGTTCGCATCTGAATAACCTACTGCTCTGGCGGCTTCCTGAACATTAAACCCTTTTTTCTTTAAAAGGAACTCCGATTCCTCTAAGCGAACTTGTTTTATAAAATCATTTACTGAAATCGCAGTTGCTTTTTTCCAGTCCCGGTAAAGCTTTTCCCGGCTAAAAAATAAGGCGTCTGCCAACATATTTACACTCAACGAAGTATTCGCTAACTGACGGTACACAATCTCTCGGACCTGTCGGATAAGCGGTGGTTCAACAGGACTTGCTAGCGGTTGACTTTTATAGGACTTCAGTATCTTTTCCCTTCTTAGAACCGCAGCTATTTGTGCCAACAACATGTTACTGCGAATGGGCTTTGTAAGATAAATATCAGCCCCGGTAGAAAGTCCCGTTTCCTTATCCATGTCTTCGTTTTTAGCTGAAAGTAGAATAACAGGCATATGCTGAAGTTCTTTTTTTGACCTAATGGTATTCACAAACTCTAACCCATTCATCCCGGGCATCATTACATCCGAAATAATCAGATCAGGTTTTTGTTCCCGAAGTACGTTAATAGCCATCTTTCCTTCCGGTGCAAGTAACACGGTATATTTGTCTGACAAAATCGAGTTTAAATAGGAGCGGAAGTCATAATTATCCTCCACGACCATAATAGTTTCTTTCTCTTCATCCTTAGCTAAAAGCGGTTTTACCGTGGGTGGTAACTCCATCGTTTCTGTAGCCCTAATTTCGTCTCCAACTGAAACGTTATGTTTTATGTCGTGTCTTTTTGAAAAATGCGAGAACCCCTTTTTAAGAGTGAGTATAAAAGTTGCGCCTTCTCCCTGTTTAGATTCAAGATCTATGGTTCCACCCATTTCCTCAACTAACCCTTTCACTAAAAACAACCCAATGCCTGTTCCCTCTGCTACTTTTGCTCCCCCAACCTGATATAAATATTCGAACACTTTTTCTTGGTCTTCTTCCTTAATTCCTAGCCCTTCATCTTTAATAAACAGCTGGACGTTCTCTTTTTTATTGCTGATTTGGATGGTAATCGTACCCTGTTTTGGGGAAAACTTTATGGCATTTGTCAGTAGGTTTATCATAATTCTTTCCCATGCTTCTTGGTCAACATAAATATGCTCTTCGAAATCATCCGCTAGTATAGAAAGTGTAATCTGCTCTTGATCCAGCTGAGATTGAAATTGCCCGGTTATCTGCTTAGTTAATTCGGGAAGGTCAACGGGGTGGAGGGTTAGCTTCACCGCATCCGCATTCAGCTTGGAAACGTCCAAAATTTGATCCACCAGATGCTGCAGGCGATGACTGTTTCGCTGCATCATAGAAAGTCGATTTTTTAGCAACTTCGGTGATACATGTTCAGGATTTTCACTTATATCATCAAGCGGACCAACAATGAGCGAAAGCGGTGTTTTGAGCTCATGCGTGATTCCTGTAAAAAAGCGTTGTTTTTGCTCTGCAGCTTCTTTTAATTCTTTTGTTTGCTCGTTTACTAAATGTTTAAGCTTTTTCTCTCGCTCTTCAAGCCTTCGAATTCTTTGTGTATATGCAACGAAAAGCAGACCCGTTCCCAAAATAAGTAGTATTATTTTAAACCATAACGTTTCGTAGAACAGGAAAGGAATGCTGATTAATAACGCTTCCTGAATAGGATCACTTCCAATTCGTTGAGCGGTAAGAATAAACTCATGTTCGCCCGGAGGAATATTAGTGAACACGGCTTGCCGGGCTAGTCCGGCTTTTTGCCAGCTTGAATTTACAGCCTCCATCTTATATAAAAACTGCGTCCTTTGCTGGTTGGTGAAATTCGGAGCCGTAAAATTAACTCTTACACTACGCTCTCCTTTTGGAAGTGTAATTTTTGATTGTCCTTCAATGAGTATTTTTTGATTGGAAACTTCAAAGGACTCTAGAATAGGGAAAGGAGTTTTTACGCTTTGACTTCTTTCAAGGTTATATGGATCAATGATTGAAATTCCTTTTTGTGTGGGAAACCAGAGCTTTTTATCAGAACTAAGTATGCCCGCCGATTGTACTCCTCCATTTGCTTCACGGTTCAGCATTCCATCGTTTTCATCGTAGCTGATAACCTGAAGCTCGCTTACAAGCCCATCAGCAAAATCATTCAGGTTTTTCTTTGAAATCCGCATGATGCCGCCATTGCCACTTATCCAAAAACTGCCCTTTTCGTCATCAATCATTCGGTGTAAGGAGTTCTGGGTTAACCCTTCATTTGTAGTAATGCATATGGTTGACAAAACCTCACCATTTTTATTTAAGATCAGCCTGTTCAATCCTAAATTTGCAGTTACTACCCACAGTGTGTCATCCGATTGAAGATAAATATCGCGGATACTATTACTGTTTAGCTGCCTATTTTGGGTAGAATAATTGATAAAGCTTGTTCCTTTAATTTTGGTAACACCCGCAGCACTTGTCCCAACATATAGTTCTCCCCGACTATTTTCTCTGATCACCTGAACTCCGTCTAGTTCCTTTGGCTGATCAGGATCAAAGAATCGGAATTCATCACCCTTTGTTACTACCAATGAAGAATGGTTCCCAACAAAAAGCTGTTCTCCTCTCCGGTGGATAACCTCAGGTGTGGGATACTTTTGAGTATTATACGCACCCAGTTGGACCCATTCATTGTTTTCGAACTTCCAAAGGCCTTCGCTGTTCAATCCTGCCAGAATACTTCCGTCAGTATCTTCGTACAAAAACTTGCACAAGTTATTAATTAAATGGCTATTAGAGGCATTCCAATTCGTATATCCTTTTTTTGAAAATCGGTATATCCCGCCGCTGAAGCTACACGCCCAGAAAGAATCCTTCTTATCTTCAATAATGGAATATACATTGGTAAAACCGGGAGCATTTTCTTCGCTCAGATTCGTAAAGCTGCCGGCTCTTATTTGATACAATCCATTCGACTCAGTACCTATCCAAATAGACCCTTCTTTATCAAGAAACCCGGTCTTTATATTTTTTGTCGTTAATATAGTTGTTCCATCGATTACTACCTCATCGTCTCCGATTAGTATTTCTTCGTTGAACAAGCCTTCAAAAATCACATCAAATCGTGCCATTCCTGAATTTATGCTCAAGGGGAGTTTTCGGCTGGTTTCTGTTTTTTTGTTAAACACATAAAACCCGGTATTTCCAGTAAAAATATACTCATCATTGCTCCATCTGCTCATATTCCAGAAAAAAAGATCTTCCTGATCGGAGACAAGTTTTGCATCAAAGCTCTTTTCTACAAGGTTATATCTAAAAGCTCCGTTTTCACCTACAATCCATAGATAGTGCTCATCATATTGTTTTACATGTGTAACCCCTTCTTTCGGAATTGGGGAGTCCTCGGGTGTTAATATCTGAGTGATGGTTTCTCCCTTAATAGAAATTAAGCCGAATTCGTTTACAACATAAATCGCTCCATCCAATCCTTCGCCTATACTGCCGGTTTCAGACTCTAAAAGCGAATGCCCTTTTTTTATGAATTCGCGGATCAAAACAACGATGGTGCTTCGGACGGGTTTCCGAAAGTTATCCGAACAGACAGCTTGCAGGAAGTTGGTCAGATTACTCCAGCGCTTACCTTCACCAGCTCCGGAACTTTAGCTGACGATAGCTGGAATATGATCGGGAATCCCTATGGCTCTACCATAGACTGGAATGGTTCAACCGGGACGTTTGGAAGCGGTAAAATTGCGCCTTGGCAGGCATTCTGGGTGAAGGCCTATACTTCCAATCCAACCCTTTCTTTATATGACAGTGTGCGGACCTCCGGCATGTACATCTATCGCTTTCGTGCTGGAAATTCGGTCATCACCAAAAAACTAACCCTTATTAAATAGTAGTGAGATTTGAGTATTGAGTAGTGATATCCACTTACTCAATACTATCATTATGAAAACTCTACTCTTTGTCCTCATCACATTGGCAATCATTTTAATTGCAACATCCGTTGCTCTCGCCCAACCCGGACTGCCCGGCGATCCTGCTCAAGCGCCCATTGACGGCGGACTTGGTTTACTCGCAGCCGCTGGTGGGGCGTATGCGTGGAAAAAACTAAAAGAAGACTTAGAGTGAATTAAGTTTCAAAATTATCAGCAGTATACTCACTCGGTGAAACTTTATAATATTTTTTGAAAGCTTTACTAAAGTACGCCAAACTGTTAAACCCGGAGGCATATGCTATCTCTGAAAAATTACCTTGTTTCTTTTCTATCATTTGCCCCGCTTTTTTTAATCGGAAGTAGCTTAAAAAAAGCTGTGGAGGTATATTGGTTCGTTCTTTAATTTTTCGATAGAGCCGAGTACGATCTAAATGGAGAAGCTCAGAAAGTTCTAACACTCCAAAATCAGGATTGGCAAAGTGTTGTTCTAATATCTCCAGAACCTCTTGCAAAAAAGGATCATTAATCTCTTCATTTGCTTCGATTGATTTCTTTTCAAGAAAGTAAGCCCGTAATTTTTTTCTTTTTTGAATGATATTCTCTACCCGAGCTACTAATAAATCCGCATCAAATGGTTTTGTAAGATAATCATCCGCACCGTTTTCAAAACCTTTCACTTTGTCATCAGTTGTTGTTTTAGCAGTAAGAAAAATAAGAGGGATACTTTCAAGCATTGGATCCTTCTTTAGAACTTTATTTAACTCCATACCATCCATATTAGGCATCATAATATCTGCAATTATAAGATCGGGGAGGTTTTGTTTTATCAAGTCTAATGCTATAACACCGTCTGCGGCTTGTATCACAGAAAACGATTTACAGAGAGCGGAACTTATAAAATCTCTCATATCAGCATTATCTTCTACCACTAGAATAGTTGGCGTATCAAGATCATCATGAGCAGTCAATTGTTCAGGATCAGGAACGAAGCCGCTATATTTTTGAGGATTTATCTGCGGACTATGTAATTTTCTATGATCAGACAAAACGGTTTGATTAGAAAAATGCTTCTTCCCCTTCTTAAAAAAGATGGTAAATATTGATCCTTTTCCTACTTCAGAAATAACTTCAATACTGCCTTTATGTAATTCAATCAGATTTTTAACTAACGCCAACCCAATACCGGATCCTTCAGCTACTCTTGTCGAAGATTCGTCTGCTTGATAAAAACGATCAAAAACGTGCGCCACTTTCTCTGGCTGAATGCCTATACCGGAATCAAGAATCTTAATTATACATTCTGTTTCTGTTTCATCTAACTCTATAATAATGCGACCTTTTCTTGGAGTAAATTTTATTGCATTTGAAATAAGGTTTGCCAAGATTTTCTCCAAAGCATCAGAATCAAGATATACTAAGCTTTCGGTTAATTCGGTGTTTAATTCAAGGCTCTGTTCCTGTTCTTCAGCTAAAGGTTGGAATAGCGTTAATAAAGAGTTTACAAAGTGAACCAGATCCGTAGATTGAACATTTAGTTTCAGTTCGCCAGCCTCTAATTTGGAGACATCAAGTATTTGGTCAATAAGTCTTTGCAAACGATGACTGCTTCTTAGAACTCGTTCTATTTCAAAACGAGCTTCTTCATCTGTAATATCCCGATCAGACTTAAGTAATCTAAGCAAGGGACCAATAATAAGAGTAAGTGGCGTCCGGAATTCGTGGGTAATGTTCGTAAAAAATTGGGACTTCGCTTTGTCTAGCTTGAGTAATTCCTGTGCCTGAAGTTCTGTTTTCTTCTTTTCGCTTTGTAGTTCTTCCGTTCGTATAGAGACGGATCTTTCTAACTCTTTTTCTCTTTTTAACTGGCTTTTCGTTCTGAATCTAATTGTTAGTATAAATATGATTGCAAAAAATACTGATGAAAATACATAGAACAAAGATTGTTCATAAAAGAAGGGTTGTATAGTCACAATTTCGGTAGTTGGGGATTGAGTCCATATCCCTTCATTATTGGTAGCCAACACCTCAAATTCATAGGTGCCTGCCGGTACATTCGTAAAAAAAGCAACTCTTCGGGTTCCGGCCTCAGTCCAGTCATCAATAAAATTTTTTAAGCGGTAACGGAACCGAACTTTTTCAGGCACTAAAAAGCTTAAACCTGTATAAGCTACCTCAAAATTTCTTTGTTTTGGGGTAAGTAGAAATTGGTTTTCTTTTTTTGAGATTCGGGTCTCTCCTGACTTTATTTCCTCAATCACAATTGGGGGAGGCTTCTCGTTTTGAGAGATATTATCAGGATTAATCATTACAAGACCATCCTGTGTAGGAAACCATAGTTTACCATCTTTAGATTTGGTTCCGGAAGATTGTATACCTCCATTTGCTTCTCGATTTCTCAAACCATCTTGTTCGGTGTAAGCGGTAGAATGGACTTCAGAGATTTGACCAGTTTCAAATTGATCGAGTTGTGAATGGTGTACCCAGAAAATCCCTTTGTTACCACTCATCCAAAAACGATCGGAGTTATCTACCATAATCTTATGTACTGCATTATCATAGAGCCCCTCCTTCTCATTAATGGATAAGATTTTAGAGAAATCAGGTAGGAAATTATGTATAGTAACTTTGTTAAGACCTTTGTCTTCGCTACCGATCCAAAGATCATATTCCGATGAAGAAGAAGTAGTATCTACAAAAAGTGATCGAATTAAGTTACTTGATAGTCCGTTTTCAACAGAATAAGTAGTAAAATTTCCAGATTTATAATGAAGAATGCCTCCACCATTTGTAGCCATCCAGAGTGAGTTGTCTGGGGCTTCTGTTATGTACCTTACTGAATGATCAGGGTTTAAATCTTTATCCAGAATCCTTTGCCAAAGCGTGTCGGTCATAACAAATAAACCATAATTACTTCCTGCCCAAAGCCTGCGCTTTCTATCTTCGAATAAGCTTCCTACAGTCAATACTCTCCCCAGATAAGTTCCCTGCGGGGGCGACTTCCATTTTTCAAAAACGGAATTTTCTTTATTGTACTTGTAGATACCATCCCCCAACAGGCTTACCAATAAATCGCCGTTGTGTCTTTGTATAATTGAACGTACATATTGGTTTTCGGGCTTTGGTTGAAAGGTGTAGGAATAGCTAAGAATATTGTTTTTTAATCGAACTGGGCCATTTCCATGAGTGCCAAACCATATAGATCCATCATCAGTCTCATAAACCGGATAAATATTTCGATTAGGAACACCTTCATTTTCACTGAATATTTTAAAGAGGTTGGGCTTTAACCGAAATAACCCCGTGCTAGGAGTTCCGAACCAAAAGCTCCCTTCCCGATCATAAATATAGTGCGTAATTTGATTTTGGAATGAAAAAACGAAATCGTTATCAAATAATATTTTATCGTTTCCAACTATCCAAAGATGTTTATCCTCATAAAGGAAAGCACCTCGTTTTCTTCCTTTATATTCAGAATTTACAAAAATGAGCTTTTCTTCATCTATTTTATAAACACCTCGCTCTAAGGATGCAATGATTACTACTTCTAACGAATCTTGAAAAAAATCGGTAATCTGGAAATCTTTTGGAAGGTCACCAATTGGCTCTTCAATTGTACCATTTCCATACCTATATAAATGACCTTGAGTAGCGAATATGGTATGTCCATTTTTTAAGGTTAAAAAAGGAGTAGGATCCGTAGTCTCAGATGTGGTTGCAAGATACGTTTTTGTATTCCCGTCAAACCGATACAGGTGCAGGTTTTCATTGTCTTTATACCATAATACGTTTTGATCATCTACATAAATTTGCGATACCTGTTCTGTAATAACGTCAGGGAAGTACGGTGTTAATATCCCGTTCTTATAAATCGATACGCCACTATTTGAGCCGATCCATAAGTTTGAATCTGAGTCATTACTAAAAAAATGCACGTTATTGCCATTGAGTCCAACTTTTTCGGTTATTTGTTTAAATATCCCATTTTTTAGTTGCACCAACTCCTGACGATCTGTTTTTAGCCAAATACTGCCATAAAAAGCTTCAATAATTTCCGAAATCCGATTATTCGGTAGCCCTTCGTATTCTGACGACTTATATACTTTGAATCGGATTCCATCAAATCGTACTAAACCATCATTTGTGCCAATCCACATGTAACCGTCTTGAGATTGGAGGATGTCATTTACCGAATTTACAGGAAGCCCCTCTTCTACCGTCCATTGATCGTATGTAAAACCAGGGTTAATGGAAATTTTATTATCAGGATATGTTTGGGAATAAACAGACAACGAAATCCCCAGACCAAAAAGCCAGCAAAGAAGTGTTCGTTTAATTTGAAGTTTCTTCATTAAGCCCAAATGTAGTTTATACTTTAAGATGTAAAAAAGAAGTGTAAAAAAGACATCTACTTTTCATAAACGGGCACTTATTATCTCTTAAATGGCTATAAACAACATGAGAGCAAATAAAAGCAACCTGGTTCCTAACCCCTAAAGGGTTTTTTCAATTACTATTCTGTATGAGCGACAAATCAAAAGGTAAACCACCGCGAGATGCTGAAGACTACAAATATGTAAACAGTGAAATAGCTGCTTTACGCGCAATGCTCAAAGAAAAAAAGAAAGAACTCAAGAACCCAACCGATCATGAAAACGACGAGACGAAAAAACATCCGAAAAACCCATAACGCTATATTTAAAGCTTCACTGACTTTGACATGGGCTATTTTTATTACAGGTCTTGTAGCTATTCCACTTAATGCTCAAAGTACTTGGTTCGTAAGCCCGGCAGGTAGTAATAGTAATGATGGGAGTAGCGGCACACCATGGCTTACTATTCAGTTTGCGCTTAATAGCGCAGTTGCAGGCGATACCGTAAAGGTTATGGACGACGATGATGAGAACACGGATGATTATACCGAAAACATAACTATTACAAAGAACCTGATATTAATGCGAGCGGATACTATGGGTGCTAATCCTCAAGTTAAAGCGGCAAATTCATCAGATTTCACAATCAGGATTAGTTCGAATAATGTAGTAATAGACGGCTTGGATATATATGGTGCAGCCGGATTCAGATCCGGGATTATTATTTCGGGCTTTAGCAACGCAACCGTCCAAAATTGCCGCATTGGGTGGTCTGCTACAAAAAATAATGCCAGAGGCTTTTGGGTAAGTAATGTTACTGGCTCCACGTTTAAGAATAATGAAATAACATCTACAGGTGAGGCTCTTTTTCTTCAAAGCAGTATAACAAGCAATACATTTCTGAACAATGTTATTACAACCTCTGGACCACAGATACTCCAAACTAATAGCTCAACACTAACAAGTAATAATTTTGAGGGAAACTCATTTTCAAGTACGAATGCAAACCCTACAGCTATTACTTTTAATGGAAGTGATACTCAAAATACTTTTTTTAATAATACCATTTCAGGAAGCTTTAGAAGTATTTCATTTGGTATAAATGCCACGGGAAACCGTTTTTATCTCAATGACATAACGGGTCCTATTTTTAGCAGCTCTACCTCAGGTAATTTTTGGAATTCAGAAGCAGAAAAAATCTACACACACGACGGGGGATCTCAGTTTGTTCAATTTCTTGGCAATTTTTATTCTTCACACTCAACTATTGATGCCGATGCAAACGGTTTGGCAGATGCTTCATTCAGTTTGCCCGGCAATGAACCTGTTGATGCATTTCCTTTAGCTAAGTCCCGAACCAATTTTGAGTTAGTAGATGGACGATTGATAAACATCGCTCAGGTCGACACGTTAGCAATTTCCGGTAATGTAAATATTCCGGTACTAAAAGTTACTATAGTAGCAAGTGGAGTGAATGCCCTTAGCGAGTCTATAACTGAATTTACTTTCAATACCGACGGGACTAATCTTGTTTCGGATGTAGACGCCGCTCGTTTATATCGTACAGGCCAAACCAATGCTTTTTCTACTGATTCAACTTTTGGTAGTCTGTTTATGAACCCTAATGGTTCATTCAGTTTTTCAGATTCAAAAAGTCTGGAAGAAGGCTCTAACTATTATTGGTTAGCATACAATGTTTCTTCCGGAGCATCTTCGGGGAACGTGTTGGATGCTGAAGTGACTCAGGTTACTATTGGAGGAGGTGCTGAAACCCTGTCTTCTCCTGACCCGGTTGGATCGGTTCCCATTTTTGATTCTTCAAATGAAGTAACTGGGTTATCTTTGTCTTTGGATGGAGTTAATGATTATCTAAATGTTCCGCATAGCTCAAACATTCAATTCGTTGACTCTTTAACTATAGAATTTTGGATTAAGGGATCTACTTCTTCAAGTGCTATAGTACTTGAAAAAGGAACTTTTAATAATTCTTACTATATCAATACTTCTAATGCTTTAGGCTCTTCGGGGGGATCATACCTTCTATTTGGGGTACACGCGAGTAGTAACAATGGCCGTATAATAACAGCACAAGAAGTAATGGATGGAAACTGGCATCATTTTGCAGTTACGGTCGATAGTGAACTCAATGTAGCTCATCTTTATGTTGATGGAGTGCTTAGCAAAAGCAATAACGCCTTGACTGCGAACCCTGTATCAAACAATAGTAATTTATCAATTGGTTCGCGCACAGGAGTAAGTGCTTTGGCGGCTAATATAGACGAATTACGGCTTTGGAGTACGATTCGAACGCCAGAGCAAATCCGACAGAACATGTTCCAGAAATTGGTGGGCGATGAAACTGGTTTGGCAGCATATTATTCTTTTGATGAATTTTCCGTTTCTACAATTACAGATGCTTCTCCAAATTCCAATAATGGAACATTAGCGAATGGCGCCGCAGTTTCTTCTAATGTTCATCCTAGCGGCACTTTTATAACAGGTGGAGAAGGTTGGAGAATATTATCCTCTCCATTTGGTAATTCTACTTATGGTTCCATTTTAGAACCACTTTGGACACAGGGCTTTACCGGAGCAGATTATAGCAGTGGAACTTCTAATGTATATGTCTGGGATGAGTCTGATCAGCAGTTCGTCTCTATTTCAGATGCAGATGATATCCCTCCTTCAGGTACTGGATTTCTAACCCATGTTTATGATGATGTTAATTTTGATGACATTCCTGATGGCTTTCCTAAAAAAATAAATATTGAGGAAAAACAAAACCACGGAACAGTTGCACCAATGCTTTCTTTTACTGATACAGGGACCCTTTCCAACGATGGTTGGAATCTTATTGGGAATCCTTATGGAGCGAGTATAGATTGGGATGCTTCAACCGGGTGGGATACCACTAATATTGATGCTACCATTTATATATGGGACGATTCACAAAATGGTGGTTTAGGATCTTATCTAACATGGAATGGAATTACCGGGACCTTAGATAATGGAATTATTGCCCCATGGCAGGGTTTTTGGGTAAAAGCGAATGCCGCATCTCCTTCTTTGATGCTCAATGATTCTACAAGAACCGGTGGAGGTTTTCTTATCAAAAAAGCGCCGGTTGAACAGCTTGTATTCACATTACAGGGAAATGAGCGCTCTTCAAAAACCATTCTAGTTCTCAACGAACAAGCTAGTATCGGAAAAGATGCCTTGGATGCTTATAAACTTACTTCATTGAGTTCAAATTATCTTTCTCTTTACACTATCCTTGAAGAGGGAAGTGGTTTGGATATTAACGCCATTCCTAAAACATTAGGTGAGGCTGTTTCCTTCGATTTGGGTATTGATGGAAGTGATCTGAATGAGGAATTTACAGTCAGCTGGGGGACCAATACTTTTCCGAAAAATTTGAAATTACAATTGATAGATCGTGAACTAGAAATAACTACTGATCTGTCTTCTGAGAATGAATACAAATTCCAGCTAAATAAAGCATTAGAAGCGCAAAATATTGGCTCTCCAAAACATGCTTTAATTAGTCCGCAAGTAGTGAAAGCAAAAAATCCAGAATCAGGTTCACGCTTTATGATTAGAATTACCACAGGAACTTCAGTAAGCGATGAACCTGAAATTGAACTTCCAACTTCAGTAGAACTTCAGCAAAACTATCCCAACCCCTTTAATCCAAGTACGAGCATTGGTTTTGGACTCCCTCAATCCGCAAAAGTAACCCTGGAAGTATTCGATGTGCTCGGAAGAAAGGTTGCTACGCTACTGAATGCTCAAAATAAAGCCGCTGGTCGTCACACTGTAAATTTCGATGCTCACAATCTTGCCTCCGGCATGTACATTTATCGTTTGCAGGCGGGAAGTTCCATTATTACAAAAAAACTAACCCTTATTAAATAGTATTGAGCTGTGAGTATTGATATTCACTTACTCAATACTCACAGCTCAATACTCAATACTATCATTATGAAAACTCTACTCTTTGTCCTCATCACATTGGCAATCATTTTAATCGCAACATCCGTTGCTATCGCCCAACCCGGACTGCCCGGCGATCCTGCTCAAGCGCCCATTGACGGCGGACTTGGTTTACTCGCAGCCGCTGGTGGGGCGTATGCTTATAAAAAGCTTAAAAAAGATGCCGGAAAGACTGATCTTTAAATCAGTTTATCAATCATTTTATTGATTTCTGTAATCTCATCTTCATTAACCAAATGCCCCATGCCCGGATAGAGTCTCTTTGTTACTTTCGCTCCCAATTCTGATAAAATTTCTTCCGTTTCATGGACTCTTTCTTTCGGGATGTGAGGATCAACGTCGCTACAACCAAGAAATACAGGAGTATTTTTAAGTGAACCTTCGTAATTTTTTGCGGACACCGAATCTCCAATCAACCCACCACTAAGACCAATTAAACCGCCGTATAAATCGGGATGTCTAGCTACAAATTCTGAAGCAAGACACGCTCCCTGAGAAAAGCCGAGAATTATAATATTCTTCTTTTCTATTCCTTCACTCAATGCTTTTTCAACCAGATCGTATATAGCTTGTAATCCTGAATTCAGTCCCGGCTGGTTCTTCTCTTTCGGAGCCATAAATGAATACGGATACCAGGTAAATCCGTTTGCCTGTGGTGCCAAGAATGCTATTTTGTTCTGATGGTCAAATTCGTTTGCTAAACCTAAAATGCTATCTGCACTTGCCCCCCGGCCATGAACCATAATCATAGCAACAGAGGCGTCTTTTAGATCTTTCCCTTCATGTGCAACTTTTTGATTTTGATGTGGTCCATGAAAAGGGTTTTCAGAATTAGCCTTAAATAAACTCATAATAGTTACCGTACTTAAATGTCTAACGTTGGCAATGTGTTTTCAATGATTGTACGTCTTGGTTCTAACCACGGAGGAAGCACTAATTTTTCACCAAGATGCTCAAAATCTTCATCCGAATCATAACCGGGACCATCAGTAGCAATTTCAAACAGAACACCGCCCGGTTCTTTAAAATATACAGAATTGAACCAATGACGATCTATCACCTGCGTTGGCTGAAGTCCTTTACTTAATACTTTCTCTCTCATCGTCTGCAAATCTTCAACATCTTTGGCTCTGAATGCAACATGATGAACGATTCCGCGTCCGCCTTTTCCCGGTGCTTCTTCCCCGGTTTCTATAATTACGTTTCCACCAATATTTGCTTCAGTTTCAAATCTTGTCTGATTTCCCGATGATTCTTTTTCTTTGAAGCCGAATATATCTTCAAGAACACCTGCTGTTCCTTCAACGTCAATAAGTTTTAACCGTGTAGACCAAAAACCCTGGATAGCATGGTCAACAGAAACGGTGCTTTTAAATTCACTTACTTTATCTTTAGCATCACCTACAAAAATCAAATCGAGTTCTAAACCATCAGGGTCTTGAAACCGCATTGAGGGATTTCCGAAAACATCAAAGATATCAGAATGCTCGATGTCCTGATCTTTCAATCTTTTCAGCCAAAATTCTTCGGAACCTTCCGGGACTTTAAAAGCCACATTTACAGACTCGCCTGTTCCCGGATTACCTTTATGCGCTCGTGGCCATGGGAAAAAAGTTATACTTGATCCCGGTTGAGCAGCTTCATTTCCGTAAAACAAATGATAAGTAGATGGATCGTCTTGATTGACTGATCTTTTCACCAGTCTCATACCTAGTTTATTCACATAAAAATTGTAGTTCTCAGCCGGGTTTCCTGCTAGAACAGAGATGTGATGAATTCCTTTTTCGTGTTTCATTTCGCCTCCTTATTTAAAGCAATACAAATATATTAAATAGTTTAATATTAAACTAATTTTATAGCTCATTCAATCATTTAAACTATACAAAGGCAACCCTTACTTACTTCTTGATCTTATTAAGCAAAAAATTCCTTCAGAATTTGAAGAACTTTTGTTTGAGTTGAAGAAGAAATGCTACCTAATTTTTTTATTAATCTTTGCTGATCAACCGTCTTGATTTGATCTAATACAATTTGTCCTGACTTATTCTGGAACATAAGATTTACCCGGGTTGGATAGTTTCTTTTAGAGGATGTCATAGGAGCGACTATAACCGTTCTGATATTTCTGTTCATTTCATTCGGTGAAATAACAACGCAGGGTCGTGTTTTCTTTATTTCTGATCCTTTTGTAGGATCAAGAGAAATTAAAAATATATCAAACCGAGAAATTTTTCCTTTTTTCACCACGTCCACTCAGTGTCGTCCCATTCTGAAGGGGTATCTATTTCGTTTTCATCCAGTAAATTATCATCATTTTCCTTTGCCATTTCCTTGAATGAAGATTCCCATCCTACTCTTGGCTCTTCTACAGCCTGTAAAATGATTTTATCATTCTTTAGCAAAAGTTCGATCTCTCCATCAAGGCCACTTTGCTCGATAATCGGCTTAGGAATCCTCACTCCCTGTGAATTCCCTATTTTTATAATCTTTGTTTTCATAACTCTTCGTTTCGAACAATATAACTACAATGTAATTACATTTCAATTATTTTGAATTCATCGTGCTTTTTATGATTCTTAAATAATGAAACGTCCAAAAAATATAGACAAGGCTGTTGTTGACAACATTACTACGCACGGCGGTGATCTTGAAAAAGCACGTTATGTGGATTTCTTTTTATACTTTAAGAATGAATATGATGCTACTTGTGTAGAAATCGAATTAATCAATCTTGGATTTAAAACGGAAGTAAACCAAAATTCTTACGACAATAAGTGGGGCTGCTATGCTCATAAGAAAATGATAGTAACAACTGAAAGATTAATAGATATCGGAGATTGGCTGGAAGCACTTGCTGAAAAATACAACGGGATTTATGATGGTTGGGGAACAGAAATCTGAATATTATTTCATCAATCTATCAAACACATTTGGAGTTGGAGCCTCAAATTTCATACGCTCTTTGGTTTCCGGATGTACAACTGAAAGTACAGCAGCATGAAGCATTAATCGCTTAATCCCTTTTTGTTTCTCTCCATACACATAATCGCCTGCCACCGGACAACCTTTATCAGCCATATGGACACGGATCTGATTTTTTCTTCCGGTAAGCAGTTCTATTTCCACTAAGCTATAATCCGAATTTTCTTTTACCACTTTGTATTTAGTCTTCGCGAGCTTCCCTTCTTCCGGGTTATTAATAGAATACACTTTATGAACGCTATTCTCCACCAAATAGGAGCTTATAGTGTCTTCTTTTACAGAAAGCGAGCCTTCAACAACGGCAAAATAAGTCTTGGTAAAATCTGACCAGTTATCTTGAAGGAACCTTTTAGCTTGTTCTGATTTTGCAAAAATCAGTACCCCGGAAGTATCTCTGTCTAACCTGTGAACAATATAAATTCTTCTCTTCGATTTACTATTTCCCTTTTTCACGTAATCATTCAATAGATAATGAGCTGTATTCACAGAAGCTTTTTCATTGCCCATGGTCAGCAGTCCACTTGATTTATCGATCACCAAAATATCATGATCTTCATATAAAATGGTTAATCCTTTAGGATGATAGCGTTTTGGGGACGATTTAAACTTTTTTGGGCTCATAATTTAATATACCCTTTAACTTTGTTACAAAAGAAGGGATAATCTCTCTATTTTCCTGCTCATTAAACTTTCATCGAAATCTTCTGAATGAACATCTTCGCCATAATCATCCTCGCAACCATTGCTGTTGATTTTATACTCGATCTGGTTTCCAATTATCTGAACCTGAAATCTCTCTCAAAAGAATTGCCCGATGAATTTGAAGGAGTCTATGATGAAGAGACTTACGCTAAATCTCAGGAGTACACGAAAGTTGGCACTCGCTTTGGTTTTATAACCGGAGGATTTGACCTGCTGATTCTTCTAACTTTTTGGTTCTCGGGCGGATTTAATTGGTTAGATGAGATCGTTAGAAACTGGGGTTTTGGAGAACTATTTACAGGATTACTGTACATAGCAATTTTGATGATCGCCAAAACCATAATATCTCTTCCATTCAGCATTTATTCAACGTTCGTGATTGAGGAGCGATTTGGCTTCAACAAAACCACTCCAAAAACTTTTGTGATTGATCTAATTAAAGGACTTGGTTTAGGATTGATTATCGGGATGCCATTACTTGCCGGAATCCTGGCTTTCTTTATGTACACAGGAGATTTAGCCTGGCTCTATGCATGGGTAGCAATTACATTATTTTCTTTGGTGATGCAATATGTTGCTCCAACCTGGATTATGCCGCTTTTCAATAAATTTACTCCGCTTGAAGAAGGTGAATTAAGAACGGCCATAGAAGAATATACCGAGAAAGTAGATTTTCCATTACAGGGATTATTTGTTATTGACGGCTCCAAGCGATCCAGTAAATCTAATGCTTTCTTTACGGGGTTTGGGAAAAATAAACGCATAGCTTTATATGATACCTTGATTGATAATCACACAAATGATGAATTGGTGGCAGTACTTGCTCATGAGATTGGTCATTACAAGAAAAAACACATCATCAAAGGGATGATTACCAGCGTTATTCAAACCGGAGCGATGTTGTTTGTTCTTTCTATTTTCCTGCAAGCTGAAGGATTATTCAATGCTTTTTATATGGATGAATTGTCAGTATATGCCGGACTTATATTCTTCGGGATGTTATATGCCCCGATTGATATGATCTTATCAGTATTCATGCAGATATCTTCTCGCAAACACGAGTACGAAGCGGATGAATTTGCTGCAACAACTACAGGCAAACCCGAAGACATGATTGCCACTCTCAAAAAACTTTCTAAGGATAATCTTTCTAATTTAACTCCACATCCTTTTTATGTATTCTTGAATTATTCTCATCCTCCGGCACTTCAACGTATTAAAGCAATTCGGGAGATTTAAAGAGAGTTTATTATATTATTGCAAACCAATTGAATGCCATGACCATTGTTATTAAAAAAAATGACGATATAAAAGAGATTAAAAAAAAGCTCAGGCTTTCTAATTCCGGAAAGAAGATGGACGCTTCTAAATATGCCGGTAAAATTAAACTTACTTTTGATCCTTTAGAATATCAGAAAAAAATCAGAGCTGAGTGGGATGAATCTGATCGTTGATACTAACATTGTGTTTTATCTGTTGGCAGGAAACAAAAAAATTGAAAGCCTACTCAACGAAACAACAGTTCACATCCCTTTTATTGTAGAAATTGAATTACTTTCACATCCATCCATAGCTCAAAAAGAGCTTGAACTTATCAGATCTTTTATCAAAGATTCGATCCAAATTCCTTATTCGGATAGTTTAAAAGAGCTTGTAATTAAAATTAGAAGAGAATCAAAAGTTAAAATACCTGATGCTTTCATTGCAGCTTCATCGCTGATGACTGACTTCCCTTTAATAACTGCTGATAGCGACTTCAAAAGCATCAATAACTTAAATCTTTTGGAATTCGAGCTAGATTGAAATCAAAATCAAAAAACATAGAAACCATTGCCATTCACGGATCTCTGGATCATTCGTCAGGATCAAAATCCGTAGTTCCTCCCATCGAAGTTTCTACAAACTTTGAGCACTCTGAAGCCGGACATCAGGATGGGGATTATTTGTACACCAGACACAGCAATCCGAATCGTCTCCAGTTGGAAAAAGTGCTCGCAGAACTAGAAAGAGGGGAAGCCTGTGCTGCCTTTTCATCCGGGATGGCAGCTATCGGAAGTGTGTTCCAAGCATTGGAAGAGGGATCACATATCATCGTTCCAAAAGATGTGTACCACGGAACCCGGAAAACACTAAATACTTTTGGTAAGCGGTGGAACTTAGAGTTCACCTATACTGACATGAGAAATCTGGAAGAAGTTCAGAAGAACATTCGTCCTAATACAAAGCTCATTTATGTAGAAACCCCTTCAAATCCACTAATGCACATAACCGATCTGGAGAAAGTGTGCACCTTAGCAAAAAGCATTAATGCAAAAGTTTGTGTGGATAATACCTGGCCTTCACCTCTCAATTTGAACCCAATTGAATTTAGTGCTGATTTGGTAATGCATTCCACTACTAAATATCTTGCAGGACATAGTGATATTTTAGGTGGAGCAATCATTTCTGCAAAACAGGACGAAATATTTGAACGAATTCGCACCATCCAACAAGGTCAGGGTGCCGTTCCGTCTCCAAGAGATTGTTGGTTATTATGCCGAAGTATTCGAAGTTTTCCGTATCGCATGCGTGCACACAATGAGAACGCAGGTAAAATCGCAGAATTTTTATCAAACCATCCCAAAATAAAAGAGACGTATTATCCCGGACTGGAATCTCACCAAGGACACGAGATTGCACGCTCTCAAATGACGGGTTTTGGCGGAATGATCTCTTTTATCTTTGATGGAAATGAACAAGAATCATTGCAAGTAGTTGCAAGCTCCAAACTGATTGCCAGAGCAACCAGCCTTGGAGGAATAGAAAGCACGTGGGAGCATCGTAAATCAAGTGAAGGCGAACATTCTCATTCTCCCGAAAATCTAATACGTCTTAGCGTTGGCTTAGAACACCCTGATGATTTGATTGAGGATTTGAAGTCGGCGCTTGCTTAAGATCATTTTGTAAAGTCTTTTTGTAATAATTTCCATATACAATCAGATATGATTTCACTTCCTCTTCTATTTGGATGAGTATCCTCAGGAATAATTATGCTGTTATAGTTTGAACCGATAGTTGAGTCAACACAAAATGATGGATCAAAAAACTTAATCTCATCCTTAAATAACGAGCTATCATCCGCCAAAAAATTGTATAAGCGCATAGTATGAAAAGACTCTTCAGCATGCGGGAAAAAACCTGTTGTCGTAATAATTAACTCGCATCCGTTTTCTTCACACCATGAATTCATCTTTTCAAAAAGCTTGACGCCCAGATTTAGAGAATATTCCGATTCAATATATAGCTGTTCATTTTTAGGAATTAAAACAGCGGTATTGTTTTGATCAAAGCTTTCTGTAAGATCAACGAAGTAAATATTTCTCCAAAGCACTTTTACAATTAGGGTAAAAAGTTCAGAATTGCCCTGAAGCCATCTATACCAGCTTTGTTTACCAAGACTTTGCATAAATCCGCGTGGCTTCCAGCGCTGGCTTTTTATCAACGAATCCCCTTGAACTACATAAATATTTTTAGAAAGCGCTCTCTCGAGATCATGAATATTTAAAAAATAAAGAATAATATCCGGCTGAATACTTACCCCGTTATATTCAAACCACGCCGGCCAGTCCGCAAGACCAGCACCTCCAACGCCTCCATTAAGAATCTGAACAGAATCTGCTCCTGAAGTTTTCAGTTTTTCATTCAGTAAATGGATGTAGCTGTCTTCTTCCTGAAGAAGCAAGCCAAAGGTAAATGAGTCACCCAATGCTAACACTTTTTTAGCTCCAAAATCTGAAGCTGATTTTGAACTTCTTAGTCTGGAATCAGTGAAAGAATAATTAATCAGATTTCCATTATGCTCCTGACTGGCTTCTCCGCCTTTCTGGTTCATCATAAATCCTTGAGGATGCATTTCAAGCCATGTTACCATTTTGTCCTGGGGGAGGATAATTCGAACAAGGAGTTCTCCTATACAAAGGCTTACTAATACACTAATTGTAAAGAGTAAAAGATTCTTAGAAAACTTATTAACTGAAACAGGCATTAAATTATAGAAGCAGCAACTTTAATAAATGGTATTGTACGATTATAAAATACGATATTACAGTTGGTTAACACACAAAATAATTAAAAGCGCTTTTCTGATATTAAAGGAACTATCTGTATTTTGAACTAATTAGAATAATGCTGAACTTTACAGTCCTTTGCAAAAACAGCTAAAACCGCCGTTAAGGCAACAAATTAAAAGATTTTTATGGCTAAGGTAGAAGTGGTAATGCCCCAAATGGGCGAATCGGTAATGGAAGGAACAGTAATTGAGTGGAGTAAATCCGTTGGAGATACGGTAGAAGTTGATGAAACTTTGCTCGAAATTGCTACAGATAAAGTCGACAGCGAGGTCCCTTCTCCTGAAGCCGGAACTCTTGTAGAGATCTTAGTTGAAGAAGGTGACACTATAGAAGTAGGTAAGCCGATCGCAATTATCGAAACAGATGCTGATGCCGCAGGAGAATCTTCTTCTGAACCTGAAGCCAAAGAAGAGCCAAAAGAAGAGGAGTCGCAGCCGGAAACTGAGGAAGAAAAAGCCCCAGCTACTGAAAAGACAAATTCAGGAGGTGGAGATGACGACGGAGAGCGAATTGAAGTAGTAATGCCACAAATGGGAGAGTCTGTTGTTGAAGCAACCGTTATCGGATGGAATAAATCGGTTGGAGATGAAGTTGAAGAGGATGAAACCTTGCTTGAGATTTCTACCGATAAAGTAGACAGTGAAGTACCATCCCCGTCAGCAGGAATATTGGTAGAAATTTTAGCTGAAGAAAATGACACGATTGAAGTTGGTCAGCCAATAGCGATCATCTCAACAGGAAAGGGCGCTGGCTCAGGGTCATCAGCGCAAAAAACTGATTCCGGATCTTCATCAGCAAAAAAGGAAGAAAAGAAATTATCTAAAGAAGAAGTTGCAGCAACTACTCCTGATCAATTAATGAAGAGCAATGGTTCTGATAGTTCTGCTGAGGGCTCGGAGCCACAAAGAATGGGAAGCGATGGAAGATTCTTTTCACCACTAGTTCGTTCTATTGCTAAAGAAGAAGGAATCAGCCAGGAAGAGCTGGAAAGTATTGACGGCTCAGGTCAGGGCGGAAGAGTTTCGAAAAAGGATATTCTCGGATATGTTGAAGACAAAAAGAACGGAAAAGTTTCTACTCCTTCCTCTTCTAAAAGCTCTGCAGGATTAAGTAAGCCAAGCAGTTCTTCGAAATCTAACGATGGTTCTATTTCAGCCGGTCAATTAGATATCAAATCTCCATCAGGAGAAGTTGAGATCATCAAGATGGATCGTATGCGTAAAATGATTGCGGATCATATGGTGAAGTCAGTTCAAACATCGGCACATGTTACTACATTTGCGGAAGTGGACGTTACAAATATGGTGAAGTGGAGAAATGCTAATAAAGTTGAGTTTCAAAAGAAAACGGGACATAAACTTACATTCACTCCTTTATTTGTTGAGGCGATCATTAAAGCAATGCTTGAATTCCCGCTTATTAACAGTTCTGTAAATGGAGATGAAATCCACGTTAAAAAGGATATTAATTTCGGTTTGGCTGTTGCTCTTGGTAATGGAGGGGAAGGCGGATTGATTGTTCCCGTAATAAAGAAGGCTCAACAAAAAAACCTTGTCGGACTTGCAGAATCGGTAAATGAAGTAGCAACTAAAGCTAGAAGTAAGAAATTAAGTCCTGATGACCTTGTAGGTGGAACCATCACTTTAACTAACTATGGAAGTGTTGGGAACATCATGGGAACGCCGATCATCAATCAGCCTCAGGTTGCCATCATAGGTACCGGAGCTATTGAGAAAAAACCTGTTGTTCTTGAAACGGAGGCCGGAGATGTGATTGCTATCAGACAAATGATGTATCTGTCTATGAGTTATGATCACAGAATTATCGATGGCGCACATGGTGGGGCATTCCTGAACAGAATTAAGCAAATTCTTCAGGCATTCGATATGGAGCGTTCGGTTTAGATTTAATAGTCATTCTGAGCGACGGCAAAGTATGACTTCTATTTTAAATGAGACGTCCAAGTGGCGTCTCTTTTTATGTGATTATGAAAAAAGCAGAATCCATTTCAGAAATACGTAATCTGGTTCAAGAGCTAAAATCTCAGGGGAAAAAAGTAGCTTTTGTACCCACAATGGGTGCGTTGCATGACGGACATCTTTCCCTGATTAAAATGGCACATAAGCACGCTGATGCAATTGTTGTTTCCATTTATGTAAATCCAGAGCAGTTTGCCCCTCATGAGGATTTCGGAACTTATCCCCGAACAATTGAAGCTGATCTAAAGCTCTGTGAGAAAGAGAATGTTGCTGTCGTTTTTATGCCGGACACTGAAACTATGTATGGTTCTGAAAAAAAATACATGAGTATTGATATTGAAGAACTGAATGTTCATTTAGATGGAGGAAGTCGGCCAGGTTATTTTCAGGGAATTGCTTTAGTTGTAAATAAACTCTTCAACATTGTTAATCCCGATGTGGCCGTATTTGGACAAAAGGATTATCAACAGTATCGTGTTATTGAGCAAATGGTGAAAGAATTCAACCATGACGTGGAATTATTGATGGCTCCAATCGGACGAGCAGAAGACGGCTTAGCTCTCAGCAGCAGAAATATGTATTTATCAGGTGAAGAAAGAGCTATTGCCCCAAGCTTACACCGGGCGTTAACTTATGTAGCTCAACAAATTGAAAATGGAGTCATGGAGCCTGAGTTATTGATTACCCATCAAAAAGACGAGTTAGAAGCAAAAGGGTTTAAAAATGACTACCTGACAGTTTGCTCTTTAGACAATCTGCAACCGGTAACATCTCTTTCAAAAAATAACAAATATGTACTTGCGATAGCGGCATATTTAGGTAAAACAAGATTGATTGACAACTTAATCATCGAAACTTGAAGGTATAAACAATGCAAATAACCATGTTTAAATCAAAATTGCATCAGATGGTGGTTACTGAGGCAAACCTGATGTATGAAGGAAGCATAACAATAGACCAGGATTTGTTAGAAGCTGCTGATCTTCTGCCCTATGAGAAGGTGCAGGTTGTAAATATAACTAACGGATCTCGTTTAGAAACGTACACGATCCCCGGAGAGCGTGGAAGCAGGATATGTTGTATGAATGGAGCAGCTGCTAGACTTACAGAAATTGGAGACCGTATTATTGTTATCAGTTATGCTGAAATGACCAGGGAAGAAGCTAAAAATCATAAACCTACGGTTGTAATTGTGGATGAAAATAATGATCCTAAGGAAATATTAGACGAAACTAAGTATGCCTCTTCTTATGATCTTAATTCCGGAGCACTTGACAATACAATCAAATAACAATTGGTTTTAATAGCTCACTATTTAGCTTTTTCTATCATGCAGGTTAATTTTCTTGAATGAATATTCCTTTATTTAATAAGCCTCCTAAGGCTGAGAGCGTTCTGGCAAGTTCCAAAGACGGCCTGGGAACATTTGGGGGGGTTTTTACTCCGTCCATTCTTACTATCCTGGGCGTTATCATGTACCTTCGTTTTGGATGGGTGGTTGGAAATGTGGGTCTTATTGGCACGTTGATCATTGTAACGCTATCAACTACAATTACATTTCTTACTGCTCTTTCTATTGCTTCTATTGCTACAGATCAACGTGTAAGGGGTGGCGGCGCTTACTATATGATAAGCAGGTCACTTGGAATTGAATCCGGGGGAGCGATCGGTATTCCACTTTATATAGCACAGGCTTTATCTGTAGCGCTGTATACTGTAGGATTTGCAGAGAGTGTTGTACAGGTTTTCCCTTCTTTAAATTTTAAAATAGTTGGCCTTGCAACAACCATACTGGTAACAGTTCTTGCTCTTGTTTCAGCAAAGACAGCTATTCGGGCTCAATATTTTATAATGTTTGGCATCGTATTGTCATTGCTTTCGCTGCTTCTTGGGAAACCAATTGAGCCTACTGAAATAGAAATGTGGGGAGCAGCAGATCGTAACTCGGAACCCTTTTGGGTGGTTTTTGCAGTTTTCTTTCCCGCTGTTACCGGAATTATGGCTGGAGTAAATATGAGCGGTGATCTAAAAGAACCAAGCAAATCAATTCCTTTGGGTACTTTTGCAGCTGTTGGAGTTGGGTTTCTGATTTATATGGGTTTGCCAATCATTTTAGCGAACAGGGCTGATGCACTTACTTTGATTGAAGACCCTCTCATCATGCGACAAATGTCTTATTGGGGAGATGCTATTTTAATAGGAGTTTGGGGTGCCACTTTATCGAGTGCGTTAGGAAGTATTTTAGGTGCTCCGCGGGTTTTACAGGCGTTGGCCAGAGACCGTGTTTTACCAAAATGGATGAACTTTTTAGGACAAGGGTCAGGAGAAGATGACGCTCCCCGAATGGGTACTATTGTAACTTTAGGAGTTGCTTTAGCGGCTGTTTATTTCGGTAATCTGAATCTAATTGCACCTGTACTTACAATGTTTTTTCTAACTACTTATGGTGTGTTAAACATAACTGCAGGAATTGAACGAATTCTAGGAAGTCCGTCCTTTCGACCGAACTTTAAAGTGCATTGGATTTTCTCTATAGTGGGAGCAATAGGTTGTATTGCTGTAATGTTCCTCATCAACGCAACCGCTACAATAGTGGCGTTTATTTTTGTGCTGGTGATCTATTTTTGGTTAGAGCGAAGAGAACTGGAATCAACCTGGGGTGATGTGCGTCGTGGAATATGGATGGCAATTACCCGAGCAGGCTTGTTGAGAATCAGAATGGAAGAAGATGCAAAAAGTTGGCGACCAAACCCTTTAGTCCTGTCTGGTGCTCCAACAAAAAGATGGCATTTAATTGATCTTGCTTCATCAATAACTCATAATAGAGGTTTACTAACCGTTTCCACTGTGATAACAAATGACGCTGTTTCTGCTGATCATCAAAACGTAATGGAGGGAAACATTCGGGAGTTTTTAGCTAAAAGAGGGATTCAGGGACTTGTAAAAGTGATAGCTGCTGATGACCCTTTTGATGGAGGTAAAAGACTTGTCGAAGCATATGGACTAGGAGCGTTGGTTCCAAATACCATTATTCTGGGAGATAGTGAAAATGAAGAGATAAGAAAAGATTATTGCGAAATGATATCTACTTTTCATCGATTACAACGCAATGTTCTTATTGTTCATGATGATAAGGACAATGGCTTCGGAAATAAAAAGAGAATTGATATCTGGTGGGGTGGTCTGAAAGGAAACGGAGGTCTGATGATGATTTTGGGTTATCTTTTAAAAACCAGCCGTAGCTGGTATGATGCTGATGTTTACTTAAAAATGGTAGTAGGTTCTGAAAAAGGAGCTGAAGATGCCCAAAAAAATCTTACTGAAATCAGTCGGAAACTTAGAACAGGAACTAAAGCAGAGGTTATAGTCTCGAACGGTAGATCTTTTGATGAAATTCTGCATGCATCTTCCCAAGAAACAGATCTTATTTTTATGGGAATGGCTGAACCGGACGAAAAATTTCTTAGCTATTATGGCAGTATTCAAGAGAGGTTAAAAGGTCTACCTACAACTATTCTTGTGCTTGCCGGAGAGGAAATTTCTTATGGGGAAGTACTTTATCAACAGGATGAGTTTCAAGAAGATTGATAATTTCTGTAAAAAAAACAGATGTTATAAAACTATATTATTAGTAGATTCGTCTAAAGCTAAATTAGTATTTTAGAGAAATTTAATTGTCCACTTATATGCAGAAAAAATTTATCGTCCCCATTGGATTAGTACTCGCCCTGATAGCCCTTTGGGTTGTATTTGGTGGAGAAAAAGATGAAACAGCAGAGCTTTATACTACGCCGCGGCAAGGGGAGTTTGTTGTAGAAGTTATAAGTACAGGCGAACTCCGAGCAAAAAATTCTACGGAAATAAAAGGTCCTCAAGGAGTTCGGGATTTTCGGATTAATAACATGAAAATTCAAAGAATGATCCCTGAAGGAACGGTTGTAGAAAAAGGCGACTTTGTTGCAGAGTTAGACCGCTCTCCTATTTTAGCAAAGATGCAGGATGCTCAGTTAGAGGTACAACAAGCTCAATCTCAAGTTACACAAGCTCAACTGGATAGTACGTTAACCCTCTCTCAAGCCAGAGACAATCTTATAAACTTAGAATATGCTCTGGAAGAACGTCAAATTGCTGTAGATCAATCAAAATATGAGTCACCGGCTGTTCAAAGACAAGCAGAGATCGAACTTGATAAAGCAAAACGAACACTTTCTCAGGAAAAGAAAAACTATCAAACTAAAGTAAAGCAAGCTGTAGCTAAGATAAGTGAGATTGAGGCAGAGCTTTCAAAAAAACAAAATGAGCTAAATAAAATCCGAGCTCTAATGGGTGAGTTTACTGTTTATGCTCCTGACAAAGGAATGCTTATTTATAAAAGAAGCTGGAACGGAAATAAAACTACCGTCGGGGAAGAAATAAGTGCCTGGAATCCAATCGTAGCTGAACTTCCTGATTTTACGGTTATGGAATCTCTTACTTACGTTAATGAAATTGACATTCAGAAAGTAAAAGAGGGACAAAAAGTTGTAGTTGGCTTAGATGCCGTACAGGGCAAGGTACTTGACGGAACCGTAACAAGCGTTGCAAATATTGGAGAACAACGCCCCAATTCTGACTCAAAAGTGTACGAAGTGATCATCGAGATCGCCGGAACAGATAGTTTACTACGCCCGGCAATGACAACAAGTAATGAGGTTAGAGTTGATTATCTGGATGACGTGCTTTCTATTCCTTTGGAAACGATTCATGCCCAAGATTCGCTAAGTTTTGTATTTGTTAAAGACGGTCTTGGAGCGTCCATGCAACAGGTAGAGTTGGGATTGATAAATGAAAACGAAGCGGTCATCTATCGTGGTTTATCAATCGAAGACAGATTATTTCTCTCAATGCCGGAAGACACTTCTGGTATAAAAAAGAATTACCTGAAAGAAGATATTACTTCAAATAACTAAGGCGATTGTGCTACAAAAAATACTCTATAATTTTGACATCGCCATTGAAGCTATTCGAAGAAATAAACTTCGAGCTTTTTTAACATCATTAGGAATTATTTTTGGGGTTGGGTCGGTAATAGCGATGCTTGCTATAGGAACCGGCGCTCAGCAGGAAGTGCTTTCCCAAATGCAATTACTTGGTACTAATAACGTAATTATACAGCCTGTAATTGAACAACAGGAAGGCGATGTTGACGAAGAGAACGGAACCGAGGATGCTAAGCGATTTTCTCCAGGACTAACCCTTGAAGATCTTAGAAGTATTCAGGATGTGCTACCTGAAATTGAGTTTGTAAGCCCTGAAATTGTTTACGAAACCAATTTTATTCGTAATGCGCGTATGAGGACAGGAAAACTGGTTGGAGTGAATGATGATTATTTTCATATAAATAACTTTGAAATTGTAAGTGGCTCTGGCTTTTCCGATACCCAGATTGAAAACTCATCGCCTGTTTGCGTGATCGGTTATGATGTTCGATCCAAGTTTTTTGCAGGGCAAGATCCCATAGGTAAGAAAATTAAAGTAGGACATCTTTGGCTTACGGTGGTGGGCGTTCTTAAAAAACGAGAGTTGACCACAGAGAATATTGAAAGTTTGGGAATAAGAAATTATAACCTCGATATTTTTTCGCCGGCTACTACCGTTTTATTACGATTCAAAAACCGTGCTTTGGTTACAAAAAAAGACTTAGGAGGGAGCCGATCTACCGTCTTTTTTGGAGGAGGAATGATGGTAAGCAGTAGCAGTTCAGGGGGGG